>ENA-UEQE01002298-UEQE01002298.1-human-gut-metagenome-genome-assembly--contig:-NODE-2298-length-13929-cov-9.592189_pt1 | contig 13929 bp, 10 predicted proteins | sample MGYA00242934_ERZ507935 | MGnify/ENA primary metagenome ERZ507935 (study PRJEB26167, sample SAMN06115423) | human gut metagenome | host: Homo sapiens | place: China:Anhui | collected 2015-03-30... | reverse complement strand
GCATACATCACATTGTTAATGTCTGTAGCGAATTCAATCCATGAGCCCTTGAATGCATATATGTCATGTCCGTCCTGTGTAGAACATTCCGGGTTGACCCGAAGTCCGATGCTTTTCCCTTGTGCCTTTGCTCTTTCCCCTAATTTCTTTAACTGCCCCGGCGAATTGAACACAATATGGTCTGCATACTCAAGAAGATCATCAAATTCATCTTCCCGGTAGGCCCCGCAGAACACGTGCACTTCCCGGCCTGCCATCCGCTCCCGGCCCAGCCGGGCCTCGTAGAGACCGCTGGCCTCCGTGCCCGCCAGTTCCTCCGCCAGGAGGGGATAAAAATCATAATTGGAAAACGCCTTCTGGGCCAGCAGCACCCGGCAGCCGGTGCGCCGGGCCAGGGCGCCAAGGCATTGCGCGTTGGCCCGCAGGCGTGCCTCGTCCATGACATAGCAGGGCGTGGGGATGGCACGGAATAACTTCTCCGGCTCCCGGCCCGCCAGTCCCGCAAAAGGCGGATCGTTGGTGGTCAGGTGCGCCATCAGTCCACCAGCACCGGGTTGTGGTTCTCGCTGCGGGGCAGACCGTAGCGGTCCAGCGCATCCAGGAAGGGATCGGGATCAAACTCCTCCACGGTGTGCACGCCCTTCTGGGTCCACTTACCAGTGAGCAGCATGAGGGCGCCGCACATGGCGGGCACGCCGGTGGTGTAGGAAATGGCCTGGCTGCCGACTTCGGCGTAGCAGGCTTCGTGATCGCAGATGTTGTAGATGTAGGCGGACTTTTCCTTGCCGTCCTTCACGCCCTTCATCACGCAGCCGATGCAGGTCTTGCCCTTGGTCAGCGGGCCGAGGGAGGCCGGATCGGGCAGGAGCTTGCCGAGGAACTGGATGGGCACGATCTGCTGGCCCTGGAACTCCACAGGCTCGATGCCGGTCATGCCGACGTTGCCGAGCACCTTGAGATGGTTCAGGTAGTTCTCGGAGAAGGTCATCCAGAAACGGGCGCGGCGGATGCCCTTGAGGTTCTGAACAAGGGACTCAAGCTCCTCGTGATACATGAGGAAACACTTCTTGGGCCCGATGCCGCCCGGAAAATCGTAGGTCATGGACCACGAAAGCGGATCGGTTTCCACCCATTCGCCGCGTTCCCAGTAACGGCCCTTGGCGGTCACTTCGCGGATATTGATTTCCGGGTTGAAGTTCGTGGCGAAAGGCTGCCCGTGGTCGCCCGCGTTGCAGTCGATGATGTCGAGGACGTGGATCTCGTCGAACAGGTGCTTCTGGGCATAGGCCGCAAACACATTGGTCACGCCGGGGTCGAAGCCGCTGCCGAGCAGGGCCATCAGGCCGGCGTCCTTGAACTTCTGCTGATAGGCCCATTGCCATTTGTATTCAAATTTCGCCACATCCAGCGGCTCGTAGTTGGCGGTGTCCATGTAGTGCACGCCCGCTTCGAGGCAGGCGTCCATGATGGTGAGATCCTGATACGGCAGGGCCACGTTGATCACCATGACGGGCTTGTAACGCTTGATCAGCGCCACCAGTTCGGGCACGTCGTCGGCGTTCACGCGCGCCGTCTCGATGATGCGGCCCGTACGCTCCTTGATGCTCGCGGCAATGGCGTCGCACTTGGAAACCGTACGGCTCGCCAGCATGATCTCGGTGAAAACTTCGGGATTCTGCGCGCACTTGTGCGCCACAACGCTGCCGACGCCGCCCGCGCCGATGATAAGAACTCGTGCCATTCTTTTCTCCTTTTTCCGGGGGCTCTGCCCCGGCCCCTGCAAGGGACTCAATCCCTTGGCCCGGCTTGATGGTCAATCACCGTCTTCCGTTTTCGGAAAACAGCATCAATCATATGCTCCGAACACCCCGGCACGGCATACGGCGGCATTGCCGCCGCCCATCCATGACCGAGGGGGTCCGGGGGGAATCATTCCCCCCGGACAGGGGGTCAAGGGGGGCGGTAGCCCCCTTGCCGCCGGAGGCATTCTACCGCTCGAAGTAGGTATAGCCGCGCAAACCGTCTTCAAAGGTTTGCAGGATCTTGTAACGCTCCGAGGGAGTGATGCGCTTTTCGCGCACGGCCCGCTCGGCGGCTTCACGGAGATCCTCAAGGATGCGCCGGGGATCGTATTCCACATAGTCGAGGATGTCGGCTACGGAGTCGCCCCGGATCTCGCGGACGAACTGGTAGGAGCCGTCCTCGCTGATGCGGATGGACACGACGTTGGTGTCACCGAGCAGGTTGTGCAGGTCGCCGAGCGTTTCCTGATACGCCCCCACAAGGAACACGCCGAGATAATATTCATCGCCGTCCACAAGGGGATGCAGATCGAGGGAGGCGCGCATCCCCTGCGGGTCAATGAACTTGTCGATGCGCCCGTCGCTGTCGCAGGTGATGTCCGAGATGACCGCCTTGCGGGACGGGAATTCCGTCAGGCGGTGCACCGGCATGACCGGGAAGAGCTGATCGATGGCCCACGCGTCGGGGAGCGACTGGAACACGCTGAAATTGCCGTAATAGATGTCGGCAAGCGTGCTGTCGATGTCCGCGAGTTCCTTGGGCGTGTGCTTGAGCTTTTCCTTTTCCTCGGAGATGCGGTTGATGATCGCCCAGAAGAACTTGTCCGCAAGCGTCCGCTGACGGAGCGTCACGCGCCCGGTGATGAACAGCTGGCGCATTTCGTCCCGGTAGTAGACGGCGTCGTTGTAGCACTCCTGAAGGTTGCGCACGGAAAGGCCCTGCAATACCTCACGGAGGTTGACCACCGGTTCCGGCACGTCTTCGGGCAGGACATCGGGGATGCTCTCGCCCGTTTCGGCGATGCTCACGTCGAGGATGTTGAACAGAAGGATGGAATAGTAGGCCACGGTTGCGCGGCCCGATTCCGTAACAATGTGCGGGTGTTCGATGCCCTGCTGGTCGAGGATGGTCATGACCGCTTCCACAACGTCGGTACAGTATTCATCCATCGAATAGTTGCGGCTGCTCACATAGTTGGTGTGCGAGCCGTCGTAGTCCACGGCGAGGCCGCCGCCGAGGTCGAGATACCCCATTTTCGCGCCTTCCTGCACGAGGCCCGCATAGACGCGGGTGCTCTCCATGACGGCGGTGCGGATGTCGCGGATGTTGGGGACCTGCGAACCGAGGTGGTAGTGCAGGAGCTGGAGGCAGTCGAGCATGTCGTGCTGCTTCAGGGTGTCCACGATGTCCACCACCTGCGCCGTGGTCAGGCCGAAGGCGGAGCGTTCGCCGCAGGAACCGGCCCAGTGGCCGCTGCCCTTGGTGATGAGCTTGACGCGCACGCCGAGGAGCGGGCGCACGCCGAGCGCGGCGGAGCGTTCGAGGATAAGCTCCAGCTCGCCGGGCATTTCCATGACGAAAATGCACTTGAACCCCATGCGCACGGCGGAGAGGCCGAGGTCAATGAACTCCTCGTCCTTGTAGCCGTTGCAGATGAGGCAGGCTTCCGGGTCTTTGAGCTGGGAAATGGCGGAAATGAGTTCGGCCTTGGAGCCGACTTCGAGGCCGTGGTGAAAGCGCGAGCCGAACTGGGCGATCTTCTCGACCGTGTGCTGCTGCTGGTTCACCTTAATGGGGAAGACGCCGCGGTATTCGCCCTTGTAGCCGAGCGAGCCGATGGCCTTGCGGAACGACTCGTGCAACAGGGTGATCTGCGAATCAAGAATGTTTTCAATGCGCAACAGAACCGGCATGTCGTAGCCGCGCTCGCGCATGCCCCGAATGACCTCAGGGACGCTGACGGCCACGCCCTTGCTGTCGCCGGAAGGATAAATCACGACATCGCCCTCGGGCGAAACGCCGAAGTAGCCGGCCCCCCAGTTGCGGATGCCGTACAGTTCGGTGGAATCTTCCACACTCCATTGCTGGAGAGTGCGCTTTATCGCCACGTAACGGAACCTCTCAAGGTAATCGGTTGAACAGGCGCGGGATCCCTGCCCCGTGACACAGCCATCGCAGCGCAATCCGAACCTACGCCCCCCATGTGGCCGCGGGGTGACATTTCCGCGCCGTTTGGCGGACAATGCGCTTCGGAAGGAAAACGCCCCGTTCCTCGGGAGAAAATCCGGGGGAACCGGGGCGTTTTGCGCGTACGAAAAACAGTCCAAATACGGGTTGGAATATACCTTCAAAAAGACAATATTGTCAACAAGCCAGAGCGCCGCCCCCCATGCGGGGAGGCGCGTTTATGACTTGCCTTTCCAATCGATGGGCACAAAAGCCGCCCCCCCATGCGGGGGGAGCGTTCCCGCATGGGGTTCCGCCCCACGCCCGGACGCCCCGCCCCACGCCGGGGCGTCCGGGCGCGGCATGATTGCGCGGCAAAAATATCTGTGCTAGGGGAAAGGTTTGGAATCAGCCGGACTTCCGCTTCGGCCGCTTCCGGAAGCGTCTTGTGTTTTCCTGTCCGGTTTTAGGTGCAGGTTTGACCACGCCCAACCTTCAGTGAGGAAAAAATGAAACGGATTGCTCTTCGTTGGCTCGGAGCCCTGCTGCTCTCCATCACCCTTGCCGCCCCCGCCATGGCCGCCGGCAAGCACCTCATCAACGGCATCGACGCCAACTATCCTCCGTTCGCCTACGTGGACGAAACCGGCAAGCCCGCCGGGTTCGACGTCGATTCCATGAACTGGATCGCCAAGAAGATGGGCTTTACCGTGGAACACAAGCCGATGGACTGGGACGGCATCATCCCCGCCCTGCTCGCCAAAAAGATCGACATGGTCTGTTCCGGCATGAGCATCAGCCCCGAACGCAAGGCTCAGGCCGACTTCTCCGAGCCTTACTGGACCATCCGCAAGATTTTCATCGCCAAGAAGGGCTCCAAGATTACCGAAGACCAGATCTACAACGGCAAGATCAAGCTCGGCGTCCAGCGCGGCACCAACGAACACGACATGCTCCAGAAGGCGCAGGCCGAAAAGAAGTACAACTACCAGCTGCGTTTCTATGACTCCGGCCCCATGGCCATCGAAGACCTGCTGAACGGCCGCATCGACGCCATCGGCCTCGACGCCGCCCCCGCCGAAGACGCCATGCGCAAGGGCAAGCCCGTGCAGGAAGTGGCCGTGTTCGGTTCCGACGAGTTCGGCGTAGCCATCCGTAAGGGCGATGCCGAAACCATGAAGCTCGTCAACGAAGGCTACAAGCTCCTCAAGGCCGATCCCTACTGGAAGGAACTCCAGGCCAAGTACCTCGGCAACAAGTAATGACGCTCACGCCGGGGGCCATGCGGCCCCCGGCGTTTTCGACGCGCTTACGCAAGACCGGCGACGCGGCCTCCCTCCGCCGTCGCCGCCTTGTTGTCAGGGCTTCCCTCTTCGGGAAGACTGGCGTATGCTGGAACGCTTTTCGCGGAGCGGGCGCGGCCTTCGGCATCCGCCCAGGCCCTCCGGTTCCGGGCGCGTCGGGCGCGCAGGCGCTCCGCCGCCCGCCCAGGGAGCCTTTCCTTGAAAAAAGGCTCCGCGCACCAAAGCCGTTCAGCCGGAAAACGCCGTTTTCGGCGGAATCCAGGCCGCATTGCGGCGCGCCGGGCACAGGCTCGGCGTTCGGGCATTCCCATTTGGGAACGCTTTGACCCTCAACCCCCATTCCGTGAGTCGAGATGCTGGAAATAGTGGACAAAATCCCGGTTATTCTCAACGCATTGCCCTACATCCTTCAGGGCGGCGTCGTAACCCTCATCACCGTCATCGGATCTCTGGCGCTTGGGTTCTGCATCGGCCTTCCCCTCGCCGTGCTGCAAGTGTACGGCCCTTCGTTCATCAGCCGCATCATCGGGGTCTACGTGTGGTTCTTCCGGGGGATGCCCATCCTGCTCCTGCTCTTCCTGTTCTACTTCGGGCTGTTCGAGGTCATCGGCCTGAACCTGTCCACCATCACGGCATCCTGCCTCGTCCTCGGCATGGCGAGCGCGGCCTACCAGTCCCAGATTTTCCGCGGCTCCATCGAGACGCTTCCGGTGGGCCAGTTCCGCGCGGCCCGCGCCCTCGGCATGAACGACGGGCAGGCCATCCGGCATATCGTCCTTCCGCAGGCCCTGCGCCTGTCCATCCCCGGCTGGTCCAACGAATTTTCCATCCTGCTCAAGGACTCGGCCCTGTGCTTCGTCCTAGGAACCCCGGAAATCATGGCCCGCACCCACTTCGTGGCCTCGCGGACTTATGAGCACCTGCCGCTCTACATTACGGCAGGCCTGTTGTACTTCGGCATCACCCTTGTGGGCGTGCACCTCCTCCGCGTGCTGGAACGCAAGGTCCATATTCCCGGTTACGCCGTCAGCGGCTCCATGTGAGGCACGTCACCATGAACACTACCCCTATCCTGCGCGCCACCAACATCGTCAAGAAGCTCGGCGGCAAAACGATCCTCAACGACGTGTCCCTTGACGTGCATAAAGGCGACGTGAAAGTGGTCATCGGCCCTTCCGGCGCCGGCAAAAGCACGTTCCTCCAGTGCCTCAACTACCTCCTGCCCCCGGACTCCGGCGACATCTGGCTTGAGGGGAAGAGGGTCAACGCCCGCGACACAAGGGAACTGTGCGCCCTGCGGCAGCAGGTCGGCATGATCTTTCAGGATTTCAACCTGTTTGATCACCTTACCGCCGAAGAGAACGTCTCCATCGCCCTGCGCAAGGTCATGGGCTTCAGCAAGGCGGAAGCCCGCAGCCGCGCCCTGACCGAACTCAGCCGCGTGGGGCTCGCCAAGCGCGCCGCGCTCTACCCCGCCCAGCTCTCCGGCGGGCAGAAGCAGCGCGTCGCCATCGCCCGCGCCCTCGCCATGGACCCCAAGGTCATGCTCCTCGACGAGCCGACCTCAGCCCTCGACCCTGAACTTGTCGGCGAAGTGCTCTCGGTCATCCGCGACCTCGCGGATGGCGGCATGACCATGATCATGGCCACGCACCAGATGGATTTCGCCCGCGCCCTCGCCACGGACATCCTGTTCATGGAACAGGGCAAGATCATCGAGCAGGGCGCGCCCGACGTGCTGCTGGCCCCCGGCTCCGGCACGCGCACCAGCGATTTCTGCGGCAAGCTGTTCGACCTGCGCGGCGCCGAAAAAACCGGCGGGCCCACGGTCAGCGAACTCCTCACCGGCGACCTGTCCCACGACATCACCGACGACGGCAGCGAATCGTCCATGATCCCCGACGCACCGAAAAAGGACTAGACGATGCAGTGGCTTGATCCCGACTTCATCTTCCAGACAGTCCTCCCCGCGCTCAACCGGGGGCTCGTCATGTCCATCGCCCTGATCGTGCCCTCCGCGACCATCGGGTTCGTGCTCGGCGTCCTCACCGGCGTGGCCCGCGTCTTCGGCCCCAAGTGGCTCCGCAGCCTTGGGAACGGCTTCACCACCATCTTCCGCGGCGTGCCGCTCGTGGTGCAGCTCATGATCCTCTATTTCGGCCTGCCCAACCTCGGCATTTACCTCGAACCCTACCCGGCCTCCGTGCTCGGCTTCATCCTCTGCACGGGCGCGTACCAGTCGGAATACGTCCGCGGCGCGCTGCTCTCCATCCGGCAGGGGCAGATCAAGGCGGCCTATGCCCTTGGGTTCACCAAATTGCAGACCATCCTCTGGGTGGTCATCCCGCAGGCGGCCCGGCGCGCCCTGCCCGGCTGCGGCAACGAAATCATTTATCTGATCAAATACTCCTCCCTCGCCTACATCATCACCTGCATCGAGCTTACCGGCGAGGCCAAGGTACTTGTTTCGCGTTCGTTCCGGCCCACGGAAGTCTATATTGTGGCGGGCATCTATTATCTTGTCCTCGTCTCCTTCGCCACGTGGTTCCTCCAGAAGCTCGAACGCAAGTTCGCCATTCCCGGCTTCGGGAAGAAGTAAGCGCAGGGCGCCGCCCTGCACCCGCTGAGGCGCCGCCTCAGACTCCGCCGGGGGGAGAGCCTCCCCCCGGACCCCGGCGTAAACGGAAGCGCCCTGATTACGGCGGTTGACTCCCAGTCGGATCGGCCCGGCCCCCGGCGTAAGCGGAAAAGCCGGAAGTGGGTTCTTTCATCAACAGAATAAACGGCGTCGCCGTTTATTCCGCTTTTTAAGGAAACAATACAACCGATATAAAACCTCAGCCTCTCGCGTTTCCATAACCGAGAGGGTTTGGGGGGAATCATTCCCCCCAAGCAGGGTCAAGGGGCGGCAGCCCCTTGCCGCCGGAGGCACCACCCATTCTTGAAAAAAGGACATGCTTCAATGCCCGTACAGGAACATATCCGCAATTTCAGCATCATCGCCCATATCGACCACGGCAAGTCCACGCTCGCCGACCGTATCCTTGAGCTCACGGGGCTGGTGTCGGAACGCGAAAAACGCGACCAGTACCTTGACCGCATGGACATCGAACGCGAGCGCGGCATCACCATCAAGGCGCAGAGCGTCCGCATCCCCTACACGTCGAAAAACGGCAAGCAGTACCTGCTGAACCTCATCGACACGCCCGGCCATGTGGACTTCAACTATGAAGTCTCCCGTTCGCTGGCGGCCTGCGAAGGCGCGCTGCTGGTGGTGGACGCCACGCAGGGCGTGGAGGCGCAGACGCTTGCCAACGTCTACCTCGCCCTCGATCACAACCATGAGATCATCCCGGTTCTCAACAAAATCGATCTCCCCAGCTCCGACGTGGAGCGGGTGAAGTCCGAAATTGAAGAGGACATCGGGCTGGACTGCTCCAGAGCGCTGCCCGTCAGCGCCAAGACCGGCGACGGCGTGCCCGATGTGCTCGAAGCCATTGTGGAACGCCTCCCCGCGCCCGAAGGCAACCCCAATGCGCCGCTCAAGGCGCTTATCTTCGACTCGTGGTATGATTCCTATCAGGGCGTCGTGGTCATGTTCCGCATCATGGACGGGACGCTCCGCAAGGGCGACAAGATCGAACTGTTCGCCACCAAGAAGACCTACGAAGTCATCCGGCTCGGCGTGTTCTCCCCTGAGTCCCGCGATATGCCCGAACTCTCCGCGGGCGAAGTGGGCTTCCTCTGCGGCAACATCAAGGAACTGGGCGACGCCAAGGTCGGCGACACCATCACGCTGGCCGAACGCCCCTGCGACGAAGCCGTGCCCGGCTTCAAGGAAGTGAAGGCCGTGGTCTTCTGCGGTCTTTACCCGTCCGATCCGAGCGATTACGAACAGCTCAAGTTCGCGCTGGAAAAGCTCCAGCTCAACGACGCGGCATTCTCGTGGGAACCGGAAACCTCGCAGGCCCTCGGCTTCGGCTTCCGCTGCGGTTTCCTCGGCCTCCTGCATATGGAGATCATTCAGGAACGCCTCGAACGCGAATTTCAAGTGGATCTCATCGCCACGGCCCCCTCGGTCATCTACCGGGTGGAGACGACGGACGGCAAGACCACGGAAATCGACAACCCGTCGAAGCTCCCCGATCCCGCCCGCATCGCCAACCTCTATGAGCCCTACGTCCGCATCGACATCCACGTCCCGAGCGACTATGTCGGCAACGTGATGAAGCTCTGCGAGGAAAAGCGCGGCATCCAGAAGAACATGGGCTATCTGGCCCAGAACCGCGTCGTCATCACCTACGAGCTGCCCTTTGCGGAAATCGTGTTCGACTTCTTCGACCGCCTGAAGTCCGCCACGCGCGGCTACGCCTCGATGGACTACGAAGTCATCGACTACCGGGCCTCGAACCTCGTTCGTCTGGACATCCTCTTGAACGGCGAAGCCGTGGACGCCCTCGCGGTCATCGTACACAAGGACAAGTCCTACGCCTACGGGCGTGCGCTTGCCCTCAAGCTCAAGCGCACCATCCCGCGCCAGATGTTTGAAGTGGCGATCCAGGCCGCCATCGGCCAGAAGGTCATCGCCCGCGAAACCATTTCCGCACTCCGCAAGAACGTAACCGCCAAGTGCTACGGCGGCGACATCACCCGTAAGCGCAAGCTCCTCGAAAAGCAGAAGGAAGGCAAAAAGCGCATGAAGCGCATGGGCAACGTCGAGCTGCCTCAGGAAGCCTTCCTCGCCGCCTTGCAGGTCGGGGACGAGTAAGGAACAATTGAAGGGGGCACACCTCTTCCGACTCCATAACAAAAGGAAAGGACAGATTCTTGGAATCTGTCCTTTCCTTATGGCCCTGCCATAACAGCCGGCTGAATCCCTATTTCTTACAATTCCCAATAGACAGCCAAACCAATCCCTCAGTCATGGAGCCCGCCGACAAAAACAGGGGAAAAGGCCGTATCTTCACCATGATGAGGTAATGAAACGGCCACGCGCCATGACGAAGCCTCCCTTCTTGAACCACTCCATTCAACGGATTGATCCGGATACCCCTTCCTTTCCGTCCACGCCGTAAACCGAAAGGCTGTGCCATAGAAAACAGTTGATGCGTTTTTCCTTGAAGCTCCAAAGGGATAACCGGCAAAATGCCTTAGCCGTGGATCCCGCCAAGAGGAAAACCGGAGAAAAAGGCTGTATTTTTCACCGTACTGTGAAGATGAAACAATCACATACTATATAACTGAGCCAAAAAGAAGGCATCAACAGTTTCCCATGACACGGTCTTTAATGAAAAGTGGTCTATAAAATACTGTATATTCAATATATTGTAAATGTATCAAACATATCCTGTGACAAGGCCAAGCGAAAAAGAGGCTGGTATGGCTGTCGGCATGCCGTTTTGCCTGTGGGGGATGATTCCATTTTCCGGGGCGTCTGTTTATTTTCCACAATCGGAGGGATCGCCGTGCAGTTTTTCGAGGGCATGGCCGAGGGCTGGGAGGATGGCGGCGAGGTTTTCGGAGACGGCTTTGCGGCTGCCGGGGAGGGTAATGACGATGGTGCGCCCAAGCGTCCCGGCAACGGCGCGGGAAACGGCGGCGGTGGGCGTTTTGGCGAGGCTGGCCTGCATCATGGCCTGTTCAAACCCCGGCAGGCGGCGTTCAAAGAGTGGAAGCAGGGCCTCAGGGGTGGTGTCGCGGGGGGCGAGCCCTGTGCCGCCGCTGGTAAGGATGAGATCGTATCCTTGGCCGAGCGCCAATTCCATGACAAGGGCACGCAGTGCCTGCGGATCGTCTGGAATCATGAAACCCTGCTCGTGGCAGAGCGGCAGTTTGGCGCGGGTGTCGGAGGCCATGAGCGGCCCGCTTTCGTCCGTACGCAGCCCGGCGGCTCCCTTGTCGGAAAGGGTAATCCATGCCAAAGCCCAATGTTCGCGGCGTGCGGCCAGCGTCCGCGTCCCGGCTTCGATAGGCGTGAGCGCTTCGAGCAGCGGGCATATCTGGGTATGCGGGGCATCCAAGGCAAGGACGGAGGGGGGCAGGAACATCCGGCCCGCGACCTTGAGCCGGGCGATGCCCGAAGCGTCGTAAAGGCAGGTTCCCACGCGCCAGTCCCTGTTGCCGTCGGGAAGGGGGCGGGCCGCCATGCCGTGGGCCGGGAACGGCGTGGGTGCGGCGGTGGCGGGCAGGAAGGCAAGGGGCAGGATATCGCCTTCGGCGCAGGCGTGCAGGCTGAGGGTGTGGAACGTTTCGGTCACGGGAACCTCCTGTATGGTGCCGATGGGCATTAGCTGAAGGTGGCTGAGGAAAAGGAGTTGTACATTCGCAGCGGCGTGCCGTCCATCGCGGCATATGCTCCATGGACAGGGGCGAGCATGGCAGCCGAAGGTTTCCGGCATCAGGCGGGCCCTCCATGAACATGGAGGCGAACCCTGCCGTATTCAGCATGTTTCTTTCACAGGCCGGTCTTTTTGTGAACGTAGGGGGAACCTACGCGGGAACCTGTCCGAGAACCGTATATTGGAGCTTCCCTGTAAACGTAAGGGAGAACCCTTGCCGTCCGCAACAGCGGGACACAGTGAGAGGGGCTCTCTGTGAAGGTAGGGCGGTTCGATCCGTCGCAGTCACCCCCTTTCTTCTCTTGAAACATTCACGTTTTCAATGAAACTTATATTCAACTATCTTTTTTCCAGTTTTCCCCTTGGCGGGATCCACGGCTAAGGCATTTTGTCGGTTATCCCTTTGGAGCTTCAAGGAAAAAAGCATCAGCCGTTTTCTATGGCACAGCTTTTTTTTAAAATCATCGAAAAGGCGAATGGTTCCCCCTCGTCAGTTCGCTCCATGAACGCATGAGCGAAATCTTGTATTAGATCTGGCCTAGGCTACGGTTAGGGGCTCTCTGTGAACGTAAGGGCGAATCCCTTTCCGCGCCGAGGTCGAGGAGCTGGGTGCTCTTCTCGGACACGAGGCGGGCACACGCTCAGGGGGCGGAATCCGATGGGCCGCGTATGCACAGGTCTGCCGCTCTCCATTTCCACAATGAAGCCAAGCCATGCCGCGTATGGCGGGGGCCGGAGACATTCGCTGTTCTGTTCTCTTTTGCATAGCTTATCTGGTATGTTGACCTGTTACGGCGTCATTTTTCATTGAAGGCGTGAATGTTTCGGAGGCCGCCGTCACTTGTGCGGCGGTTCAGCCTGTTGTATCCTCCCTCACTTTCACAGACAAGCGCGGAATGCTTGAGAGAGCGTTTTCCGTAGCCTTTGCCGGTTCAGGCCGGCCCCAAGGAGTTTTTGCATGACCATGACCAACGGCGGCGACCAGACCGCTCAGCTTACAGTCCTCGGCACCGGTCGCCTTCCGCAGCCCGAAGGCGGCCCGAGCGTCAGCCTTTTGGAAGTCTTCCCCAACCGCTTCCCGCATCGTCCGTATGTCGTCAGCATGGCGTTTCCCGAATATACGTCCCTGTGCCCCGTGACCGGGCAGCCCGACTTCGGCACGATTGTGGTGGAGTTCATCCCCGATCAGAAGTGTGTGGAATCCAAGAGCTTCAAGCTGTATATGTTCGCCTACCGCAACCACCAGTCCTTTATGGAAAGCATCACCAACACCATCCTTGAGGATTTCGTGGAGGCGCTCGATCCGATGTGGTGCAGGGTGAAGGGGCTTTTCTCGCCGCGCGGCGCGACGTACCTGCATGTCTTCGCCGAGCATTACAAGAAGCTTGACGACCCGGCCAAGGCCGAGGAAGTCCGGCAGGCCGTCGCCGACTGGAAGCGCGAAGCGGCCCCCCATACATGGGATAAGTAGCCATGCACGCGCTGCTCATCGACATCGGCAATACGTCCCTGAAAATAGGCGTAGCGGGCATAGAGGGGCTTGTGGCCTCCTATACGCTGCCTACGGATACCCAGCAGAGCGGCGACGGGCTTGGCCTTCAGCTTGCCTATCTGCTCGGTCATGCCGGATTCGGCACGCCCGCGACCGGGCCGGGCAATGTGGCGCTCGACGGGTGCGTGATCAGTTCGGTCGTTCCCGGCATGAACCCGTTGGTGACCCATGCCTGCAAACGCTTCCTTGAGCTGACTCCCCGGTTTGCGCACCGGGATTTGCCCATTCCGCTGGAAAACCGCTATGAGCGGCCCAATGAAGTGGGGGCCGACCGCCTCGTCGGGGCTTTCGGGGCACGCCGCCTGCTGCCGGATGTCCGTTCCGTGGTGTCCGTGGACTACGGCACGGCGACGAACTTCGACTGTGTTACCGGAAACGCCTACCTCGGCGGTCTGATTTGCCCCGGCGTCATGTCCTCGCTTGGGGCGCTGGCGACGCGCACGGCGCAGCTTCCGCGTATCGCACTGACGGCGCATGCGGACGTGCCCATTGTGGGGCGGAGCACGGTCACGAGCCTGAATCACGGTTTCCTGTTCGGTTTTGCGTCCATGACCGAAGGGCTGTATGCGCGCCTGACCAAGACGCTCGAAGGGCCGGTCGCGTTCGTCGCCACCGGCGGTTTCGCCCCGGATGTCGCCCGCGTTGTGGACTGCTTCGATCTCGTCCGCCCGGATCTCGTCCTCGAAGGGCTGCGCCTGTTGTGGCTTGAGTCGAGGGATTGATTGAAGATGTGGGGGAAGGGGAGGGGGCTTTCTTCAGAAAGCCC
>ENA-UEQE01002285-UEQE01002285.1-human-gut-metagenome-genome-assembly--contig:-NODE-2285-length-14017-cov-9.810473_pt1 | contig 14017 bp, 13 predicted proteins | sample MGYA00242934_ERZ507935 | MGnify/ENA primary metagenome ERZ507935 (study PRJEB26167, sample SAMN06115423) | human gut metagenome | host: Homo sapiens | place: China:Anhui | collected 2015-03-30... | reverse complement strand
AAATAATTTTTTGTGGCTTGAAAATGGTTAAACAATTGTAATGGATTATATCTAGTTGACGACACGGCCCAGAACAAAGGCCGCCCCTGAGAGCTCAGGAGCGGCCTTTGCCGTATTATCCGGCAGGTCTCGGAAGGAAGGAAAGGGAGACCCGGCGGGGAGGCTGGTTCACGCCTTTTGGCGGAACTATTTTTCAAGGCAGGCTTTCACGGCCTCAAGAGCGGCTTCAAAATCGACGTCGTGGGTGACTTCCTTGACGAGCTGCTCGTAGGCGATGACGCCGTCGGCGCAGATGACGAACACGGCGCGGCTGAGGAGGCGGAGTTCCTTGATGGCGACGCCATAGGCCGTACCGAAGGAAAGGTCGCGGTGGTCGGAGAGGGTTTCGACGGCATCGACCCCGGCGGCTCCGCACCAGCGGGTCTGGGCGAAGGGGAGGTCGCAGCTGATGGTCAGGATGCGGACGTTGTCGGAAAGCTTGGCGGCTTCGGCATTGAAACGGCGGGTCTGCATGTCGCAGACGGGCGTGTCGAGGGAAGGAACCACGCTGATGACCAGCACCTTGCCCTTGTAGTCGGCCAGCGTGCGCGGGGTGAGATCATTGGCCAGCACGGAGAAGTCCGGGGCCGCTTCGCCGACGGAAACGCCCTTGCCGAGAAGGGTCAGGGGATTGCCTTGGAAAGTGATGATGCCGGTGCGTTCCTCAATCATAATAAGCCTCCATCCCCCAAAAAACGGGAGCGTAGCGTTGTTCTGTGATGTAGGAAATAAGAGTACCCCAAACCTGATGGCCTGTAAATAGAAATAATTCCTGATTAGAAGAAAATCAGGGGATATATCATCCCGCCTTCCTTTGGGATGCGCGCAGCGGCGGCCCGTCGGCAAAAGGAAGCGGCGATTGGAAGGCGCAGCGCAACGGGTGGATAAGATTACAAGTACGCGGGAAGGAAACCCCGGAGAGAGGGAGGCGCGTGGCTTTGAAACGCCTCCCCCTTGGAGATCATCCGTTCTTTCGGCAGGCCGCGACGAAACGGGCGGCCCAGTGCGGGACGGCTGGCGCAAAGAGGTGCGTGTACGCCGCGAAAGTGTTGCGGACAAGGAGCCCGTCGCGGCTTTTGAGCTTGTCCGGGCCTTCCGCCGCAAGCCCCTTGGCGCGGTGCCCCGGCCCGGACATGCCCACGCCGGGCGAGAGGCGCAGGGTCGGCTCAAGCTCCCCAAGCGCGATGCAGCGGGAATAGTGGAATTCGTGCCCGCGCAGAAGGGCGCCTACCGGATGGAACGGGTTTTCGGCCTCCACGGTGGCCTCCACATAGCCGAGGCCCTGTGGGCGCTGGCAGAACTCCGCCCGTGCCGGGAAAATTCCGGTCATGGGGTACAGTTTCCCGCCGATCTGCAACTCCTGGCACAGAACCATAAATCCGCCGCACTCGGCATAGATGGGCATGCCGCGCATGGAGTATTCCCGGATTTCCGCCAGATGCGGGGAATCCGTGAGGCGTTCCGGAACCATTTCAGGGAACCCGCCGCCGAGATAGAGCCCGTCAAGGCGCTCGCCGGGCCACGGTTCCGGCGAGAGCAGGCTCAGTTCGACGAGTTCGGCTCCGGCACGGCGCAGGGCCTCAAAATTTTCCTCATAATAGAACCACAGGGCGGCATCCCGTACGAAGCCGATGGTCATGGGAGAAGCGGACGGAAGGCCGGAATGAAGCAGCGCTGATGCGGACGGTTCCAGAGCTCCGGCTGGTTCCGATGGGTGCGAGGGGACGGAAGGCGCGCTTTCGGCGGATTTTCGTCCATGCGGCGCATCATTGGGGGGTGTCCTCCCCATATCGGCCTCCCCAACCGTGGCATCGGCATACTGGGGGGCGTTGCCGGGGCCTTTCCCGATGTTGTCCGCTTCCCGGAAAGCGGCGTCTTCTTCTCCCCTTCCTCCCCTTTCTTTTTCTTCTTCCCAGAAGGGTTCGACGTCCCGCAGATCGGGGGCGGAACGGGCGAGGCGCAGGGCCGCATCAACGTCCATATGGCTTTCAATAAGCCCGGCAAGGGAATCAAGGGCGGCGAGCAGGGAGGCCCGGCCCGGCGCGTCCGGGGTTTCGTCGTGCATGGAGACGAGCCCCATGTGCCGTTCGGGGATGGGATTTTCGGCAAGCCGGGGGATTTCTCCGAGGACGGGGATGCCGGTGTACGTTTCGATGCTCTGCCGGATGAGGGCGGCGTGCCGTGAGGAGGCCACACGGTTGAGGACGACGCCGGCGAGGTTGACGGGCTCGAAGCGGGCCAGCCCGGCAATGACCGCGGCGGCGGTGCGGGTCATCTTGGTGACCGTGAGGGTAAGCAGGACAGGCGCGCCGAGGGCGCGGGCGAGGGCCGCGGTGGAGCAGCTTCCCTGCACGTCACGCCCGTCGTACAGGCCCCGGTTGCCTTCAATGACGGCAAGGTCGGCATCGCCGAATGAGGAGCGGAAAAGCGCACGCAGCCGGGCATCCGTCAAAAAGAAGGGATCAAGGTTGGTCGGCGTGCGCCCGGAGGCGAGGCCGAGCCATGCGGCGTCAATGTAGTCCGGGCCCTTCTTGCAGGGTTTGACGCGGAAGCCGCGAAGCGTCAGGGCGCGGACGAGGCCGAGCGAGAGGAGCGTTTTTCCGCCGCCCCCGGAAAGGCCGGAGACGACGAGGCGGGGGGCCGTGAAAGTCGGTGTGATCATGCGTTGTTCCGGGAGGGCGGGAGCTTGAGGGCGGCCCGCGCTTCATCAAGGTTGGCGGAGGCGGCGGGCAGGGCGTAGCCCTGCCTGAGCCGTTCCGTGGTGTGGATGCGGTTGGCGTGCGTGGTGATGAGCAGCGTTCCGCAAACGCACAGGAACCCCAGGATCAGGAGGAAAAGCACAAAAAGGGGGATGTCAGCGCCGGGGAAAGGGGCGAGAAGGATTTTCCGGGCATCGGGAAACAGCAGAAGCACGGGGGGAAGCAGCACAAAACCGATCAGGGGCGTCAGTGCGGCGAGGAACAGCCGGGTGTTGCCCCTCCTGAGGCAGAAAACGAAGGAACGAAGCGTTTCCCCGCTGAATCCGTAGTATCCCGCCGTTTCCTTGCCCGTGTAGGGATGCCGCAGCAGGATGCAGTCATCGGCGGCCATCGGGGCCTCCCGGAAGGTTGAGCGCGATCCGGGCTTCCTTCTCATTGATCGCGGGGACGATTTCGTAGCCTTCGTCCAGCAGTTTGCGCGTATATCGCCGGTTGCAGGAGAAGGAGATCAGGGTGTTCTGAAGCAGCAGACCAACGAGGCCCAGCATGGCTATTAAAGCGTGCCCCGAAATCATGAGGCCGCCCAGGGGAACTTCCGTACCGTCGAGCAATTCCGAGAGCGCAGGCACGCCGAAAAAGAGGCCGAACACGATGAGGATCGCAGCCGGGGAGATAATGTATTCCATGCCCCCGGAGGGGGCCCCGCGTTTGAACCAAACGAACCCCAAGGTTCGGAAGCTGTCCCAACTGAATCCGTAATATCCCTTTGTTTCCTTGCCCGTATGGGGGTGCCGCAGCAGAATGTAGTTATCGGACATCGCAGGTTTTCTCTTTGGCTCTGTTATAGTGTGTGGTTGTTTCATCTCCACAGTGCGGTGAAAATACAGCCTTTTTCTCCGGTTTTCCCCTTGGCGGGAACCGCGGCTAAGGCATTTTATCGGCTAATCCTTTGGAACTTCAAGGAAAAAAGCATCAACCGTTTCTATAACACAGTCTTCTTTTTACGTTTTGGCGTACTGGGCTTTCCCCCTCTGCCGCCGGGAAACCCTTCGTGGCCTGCGCAGCGCCGCGTACGGCTGGCGCTGAGGACGGACGGGAGGCGGCCCGTTCCATTGGAAGGGGAGGGCTTCCATGCTGTGGATATCCGCATGCTTCGGCAGCCCCGTGCCGCCGAGAGGGTTGGGGGGGCGCAGGCGCGGACGGGACAATCTACCGGAGGGGCGGGCGTGCCGGGCGGATAGGGCCGTGAGTGCGGAAAAAGCCGGGGTATGCCGGAGCCGGGCAAGGCCAGCCGCACGGCCGCCGCATGGAAGGCGGGCCTCGCCGCCATTTTGTCCATGCAGGATTGCGGATCCAGCAAGGGGTTCCCCGTGTCTGCCGAGCCCCTCAAGGGCTTCGCCGAAACCGGGGGAGCAGCAAAGGGAGGCCGAGACGGAAATGGGCGGGATGTGCCGCCCGGCGTCGCGCGGAACGGGACGGATCGGGGAGCCGGGCCGGGCTTTGCTGTCCGTCCGGGCGGATGGAACCGGCGGGGATGCGGCGTCACAGGCGCGTCCTTGGTCCTACTCGTGTATGCCCAGCACGCGCTTGGCTTCCCGGACTTTCTCCGGATCGTCGTCGAAGACGTAGCCGCGTTCCAACAGGCGCGTGGTGTAGACGCGGTTGTAGAGAAAGGCCCAGATGAGCGCGACGAGCCAGAAAGAGGAGGCGCTGAGGAGCAGCACGAGCACCCCGGTAAGGAGGTCGCCACGGAATATGGCGGGAAACCCGCTGAAAAACAGCGTCGTCCAACTGAATCCGTAAAATCCGGTTGTGATGACGCCGGACTGTGCGTGCCTGAGCCGAATGTTCTGGGCCATGCCGTCCCCCGGAAAAGAAAAGGGAAGGAATCGCTTCCTTCCCTCAAAAGCCCTCCCGTGCCCGCTAGATCGGGAACGGGAGGGAAAGCCGCGGGAGAAAGCTCCCCCGCAGCCGTTAAGACTAGTTTTCGCCTTCGGAAGAGGCCTGCTTGCCGGCGCCCTTCAGACCGTACATGGTCGTGGAGCCGGAAGACCAGTATTCCAACGCCTCTTCGGACACGAGCACGGACAGGACGTTCTTGACGTCGCGGGTGCCCTTGGCGGGGAAGAGTTCGAGGAAGTCCTTGAAGTAGTACTTGGTCTTCGCGCCGGGACGGGACATCTTTTCCTTGAGGAAGTTGATGACGACTTCCTTGTCTTCGGCGGTGACTTCAGCGGCGGAAGCGGATTCGTGGGCTTCACCGCCGTGGGCGGCGAGGGCCAGTTCAGAGAACTTGAACTGGGTGCTCTGGCGCCAGGTGTAGTAAGCCGGATCGCGGAAGTCGTCGATCAGGTGGTGGGTGAACTCAAGGCCGGTCAGCTCAAAGAAGGATTCCCAGCCGATGCGTTCGGCCCAGTCGCCCAGACGTTCGTACTTGTTGGCGTTTTCGGAGTACACTTCCACGATGTGCTTGATCGTGCTGGTGAGGGTGTTCCAGCGGGGCGGTTCGTTGGGAATGTACGCCACGACCACTTTGGAGAACTTGGGCATGGAGATACGGTTGGAAACCTTGCCGCCGACCATCAGGGCGACGCCGTCGCCTTCGCCGTCGGAGATGGGCAGGGCGGGGCACATGGTGTAGCAGTTGCCGCAGTACATGCAGCGATCCTGCTTGATGGCCACGGAGTTGACCTTCTTGCCGTCGTGTTCGGTCTTGACCGGACGCACGGCGGCGGTGGGGCAGGCGGCGACAGCCAGCGGGATTTCGCAGAGCTGGTCAACCCACTGGTCGTCGATCATCGGGGGCTTGCGGTGGATGCCCACGATGCCGATGTCGGAGCAGTGCACGGCGCCGCACATGTTGATGCAGCAAGCCAGCGAAATGCGCACGGGGGCGGGCAGACGCATGTTCTTGAACTCTTCAAACATGGTGTCCATCACAGCCTTAACCGGGCCGGAGGCGTCGGTGGCGGGGGTGTGACAGTGCACCCAGCCCTGGGTGTGCACGATGTTGGAAACGCCGGCGCCGGTGCCGCCGATGGGGAACTTGTAGGAGCCGGCGGCGAACTTGCGGCCCGCCAGATCTTCCTTCAGGGCCTTCAGGGTGGCTTCGTCGGTCACCATGAATTCGATGTTGTTACGGGTCGTCCAGCGAACGTGCCCGCCGCAGTACTTGTCGGCGATTTCGCAGATTTCGCGGATGTTGGTAACGGACATCGTACGGGTGCCGCCGCAGCGCACGGTGTACACCTTGTCGCCGGATTCGGCGACGTGCACGAGCACGCCGGGTTCCAGGATTTCGTGGTACAGCCATTTGCCGAAGTTCTTCTTGATGACTTCAGGGAAGAACGAGTCGTATTTGCGGGGGCCAATATCGGAGATACGGCCTTCCATCGGCTTTTCAGGATTGTAGCCGGAAGAAACAAACGCCATGGTAATTCTCCCTTCTCTTTAGCGTTGATGTCTGGAGCGGTAAGCAGCCAGGTCACGGTTCCAGCCGCCGGGCACTTCTTCTTCCTTGAAGAAGATGTACGGGTTGGAGCGCGGTTCCTTGACGTGCTGAGCAAGAGCGGGGATTTCGGTGACTTCAAGGAGCTTCTGGAAGGACAGACGCTTCATGGTTTCGCCGAGACGTTCGCGGTTCTTGCCTTCTTCCATCCACCAATCCCAAATCTTTTCAATGATTTCTTTGAGTTCAGCGTAAGGAGCTTCAACCGGGACGAAGGGAACGAGCAGGGAGCCCATCTGAGCGCCGTCAACGACCGGGGCCTTGGCGCCGCAGAGGATGGACGCGCCGCGTTCGTCGCCGATGTGCAGGGCGCGGGGCATGGTGTTGATACAGTGCATGCAACGCACGCATTCGGCGTTGTTGATGAAGAGGCGGCTGCCGTCCCACTTCATGCACTTGGAGGGGCACAGGTTGATGACTTCGGCTTCGATGTCGAACTTGCCCCAGTCACGGCCGGAGTGGGCGCCGGCGTTGGGGGCGAATTCGCCGGCAACGTAGGCTTTCACGGCTTCCTGATCGATCTTGATGTCGTCCTTCCACGTACCCACGACGGCGAAGTCGGAACGGGCCATAGCGGCCACGCAGCCGTTCGGGCAGCCGTCGAATTTGAACTTGAACTTGTAAGGGAAGGCGGGACGGTGCAGTTCGTCCTGGTAGTCCATGGTGAGCTGGTAGCAGGCGTCCTGCGTGTTGTAGCAGGCGTATTCGCAGCGGCTCTGGCCAAGGCAGGCGGCAGGCGTACGGAGGTTGGAACCGGAACCGCCGAGGTCGACGTCGAGCTTGTGGGTGAGATCGTAGAAGATTTCTTCAAGCTGCGGGGTCTGGGTGCCGATGAGCACGATGTCGCCGGTGGAACCGTGCATGTTGGTCAGGCCGGAGCCGCGGAGTTCCCAGATGTCGCACAGGCCGCGCAGGAATTCGGTGGAGTAGTACTTGCCGGAGGGCTGGGCCACACGGACGGTGTGGAAGTGCGCCACGCCGGGGAACATTTCAGGCTGGTCGCAGTAACGGCCGATAACGCCGCCGCCGTAACCGAACACGCCCACGATGCCGCCGTGCTTCCAGTGCGTTTCCTTTTCCTTATAGGAAAGTTCAAGCACACCGAGCAGGTCGTCGGGAGCGTCGGCGGGAACCTGGAATTCCACGTTGTCGGGGTTGGCCGCTCTGTATTCAGCTTCCTGCTTGATGTCGGATACGAAGCTGGGCCAAGGGCCAGTTTCGAGTTGATCCAACAAGGGAGTTGGATGTTTGATTGCCATTGCCTTACCTCCACTTGGTTTGGTTGGTAACCGCATTGTGGTGCGGCTGAAAGCCGCGGGATATTCTAAGATGGCCCGCAGCGCAAACGCACGGGCCTCATCTCAGTTATCTTACTTCTTGTTAAAAATACCATGCAGTTCTTGTTTGTGTCAAGGAAGGTTCGAGAAACCCGGTGTCATCAAAGGATTTTGTGCACATTTAGCCCCGCTGGGCCGTGAACTCGTGCAAATGGCGCGTGATTAGGGCACGATAGGGGATAGAGTGAATTTCTGCACCAGCCCTGAAAGGGTTTTTGGGGAGTTGAAAACCGTTTCCTGTTTTGTGTTTTTTATATGAAAAATATGTATGAACAATATGATAGGTGTTTGCAGAAAAAGTTGTGCAAAGAAGAACGAAAAAGATTTAGTGATTTTTTGAACAATATTCTGGGGCTTAAACGGCTTTTCCTTTTAGTGTCGGCTGATTATGCGGCCTTGCCGCAAAGTGTGGGCAAGAGGCGCCCGAAAAGGCCCCATGAAGGGCGGGGCGGTTGTCCCAAAAGGCGCGGTATGGAACCCCGAAGCCGACAGGTGCAGGCTGCGCGGAAAGGCGCTGCGGGGGCGGCCCAAACCGCCGTCAGCGGTTGTTTTCGGCGACCAGCCTGGGGAGGCAGGCGACGCTGGCTTCAGTATGCCTGGCTCTGGCTTTGCTCAGGGCGCGCTGCGCATCCCGGTAGCGGGTGAAGGGGCCTTGGCCGATGAAATACTGCGTGCGGCCGTTGGGAAGGCGTTCCGAGAGGATTTTGAGTTCACCGGGCAGGCTGCGGGAAACCCGCTTGGTGGGCTTGGAGGCGCCGGCGGACGAAAGCGTTTTGAGCTTGTTTTGGGCGTCCTTGAGCGTGCGTGCGCTGGCCAGCCGCAGGTAAAAGGCGTTGTTCCGCAGAACCGGGATGCCCCGCTTGTCGGCGACGACCTCGACCTGGACGGGAATTACGCCGCGCCGGATCATGTTCAGCCTGCTGGCGGCGGCCCTGGAAACGTCGAGGATGAGCTTTTTCTTGCCCGGCCCGCGGTCGTTGATGCGGACGAGCAGGTTGTTGCCGTTGGAAAGGTTGGTCACGCGGACGATGGTTCCCAAAGGAAGGGAGCGGTGCGCCGCCGTGAATTCGTTTTTGTTGTAGCGTTCCCCATTGGCCGTTTTCTTGCCGTGGAACGAGTCGCTGTAAAAGGTGGCTCTCCCGGTAAAGACCTCAAGCATCGGCCCCGGAGATCGGCCTTCCGCCTGCGGGACGGCGGCCAAATACAAAGGAAGAGCCAAGAGCAGCAGGGTGATGGCTCGTTTTATCATGCGTATCCTTGGCGCTGCGGCCCATATGGCAGGCTTCCCGCGCTCGTGCGGGGGAAAAAGGGCCTTGGTTTACCTCGTGATGGAGTGTGGAATTGTCATATATTTCGCCCAGACTACGGATTCTGTCAACCCGGCCTCCCGTGCGCCCCCAACAGGCCCTTCAAATCAGGGGGCATGCGCGTTTTTTGGGGCCCCGCCCCCGCTGTCCGGCCCGTTGCGGGCCTTGACCTGGCGCTGAGCCGGATAGTATCGTGTTTTCGGCCCTTTCTATGGGCTTTCACCCGCTCCCGCCCGCCGGACGTTTCTCCGCGCGGAGGCGGCGGACAACGGCTTACCGGGAAGAACTATGCTTGCCATCCTTGACTACAAGGCGGGGAACCAGACCAGCGTGCGCCGCGCGCTCGATCATCTGGGCATTCCCTGCGCCATCACTGCCGATCCCGCCGTCGTGGACAGCGCGGCCGGCGTGATTTTCCCCGGCGTGGGCGCGGCCGGACAGGCCATGCGCCACCTTCAGGATTCCGGCCTCGACGCTGTGCTGCGCAATGTCGTCTCGTCGGGCAGGCCCCTGCTCGGGATCTGCCTCGGCTGCCAGATCATGGTGGCCCACAGCGACGAGAACGATACGCCGACCCTCGGCCTTGTGGAAGGCCGCTGCGTGCGTTTCGACGAGCATCTGGAGGAAGGCGGGGCGCCTATCCGCATCCCGCACATGGGCTGGAATACGATTTCCCGCAAGCAGGAGAGCCCCATCCTGAAGGATGTCCCGGCTGACGCGGCCTTCTATTTCGTGCATAGTTATTATGTGGAGACGGCCCCGGAAAAGGTCATCGCCACAAGCCGTTACGGTACGGAGTTCTGCGCGGTGTACGGGCAGGACGGCCTGTGGGCCATCCAGTTCCACCCGGAAAAGAGCGGCAGGCCGGGCTTGAAGATCCTTTCCAATTTCTATGAATGGTGCATGGCGCGCAGCGCGGGAGGCCGGGCATGCTGACGAAACGGGTTATCCCCTGCCTCGACGTGCGCAACGGGCGCCTGACCAAGGGCATCAAGTTCGTGGGCAACGAAGACATCGGCGATCCGGTGGAAACCGCCCGGCGGTATTACGAGGCCGGGGCCGATGAAATCGTCTTTTACGACATCACGGCTTCCGCTGAGGCGCGCGGGATCTTCCTCGACGTGGTGGAAAAGGTCGCCTCGGAGATTTTCATCCCCTTCTCCGTGGGGGGCGGCATCTCCACGGTACAGGACATGCGGGCCGTGCTGCTCGCGGGCGCGGAAAAGATTTCCGTGAACTCCGCCGCCGTGAAGAACCCGGAAATCATTTCGCAGGGCGCGGACGCGTTCGGTTCGCAGGCCATCGTGGTCGGCATGGACGTGAAGCGGGTTCCCGCCACCCCGGAAATCCCGTCCGGGTATGAGATCGTGATTCATGGCGGGCGCAAGGCGATGGGAATCGACGCCGTCGAGTGGGCGAAGCGCTGCGAGGCGCTCGGCGCGGGCGAACTGTGCGTCAACTCCATCGACGCCGACGGGACCAAGGACGGCTATGAGCTGACGCTCACCCGCCGGATCTGCGACGCCGTGCGCATCCCCGTCATCGCTTCCGGCGGCGCGGGGAGCCCGCAGCACATGGTGGACGCCGTGACGGAAGGCCGCGCTTCGGCGGCGCTCATCGCCTCCATCGTGCACTACGGCGAATATACGATTGGGCAGCTCAAGCAATACATGGCGGATCGCGGCGTGCCCGTCCGCCTGACGTGGTAGGCATGTCGGGCCTGACGACCGGCCTTGTCCGGCGCGATCTGCTGGATCTGGAGCAGCGGCTGCGGGACAGCTTGTACCGCGTACTCCCGTTCGAGGCACATGCCGTCTATTTTCCCCGCCAGACCCGTTCGAAGGAACCGGAATGGCTGCCGGACGAGGGAAAGCTTTTGCTGCCGCTCGTCCGGCACGGGGAACTCCTCGGCGTGTTCATGGCCCGTGTGCCCGACGCCGAGCGCGTGACGGCGCTGCTGCCGTCCCTGCCCGGCATCGTCGATCTGTGCCTTGAGAATCTGGAGCTGTACAAGGCCGGGCGGCTCGATCCCCGCTCCGGGCTTGCGACCCATGAGGTGCTGCTGGAGCGGCTCACGCAGGAAACCGGGGCCATACAGTCGGCGTTCGCGCGGGAGTTCGGGCTGGAAAGCGGCGAGGGCAGCAGCCGGGGCGGTACGCTCGGCCTCATCGTCGTCCGGTTCGACGGCGTGCGCGAGGTGGCCCGGAACGTCAGCTACGGGTTTGCGGATCGGCTCGTGGGCAAGCTGGTGGAGGCGTTTTCCGGCCAGCTTCCCGATCAGGCGTTCGGCGCGCGCATCGGCGACAGCGCGGTCGCGGTGTTCCTGCCCGAAGCCACGCGCCCCGAATGCGAGAACCTTGCCGCCGCCATCCTGCGGGCGATGGAGCAGGTGCGCCTCCCCGATCCGCTGATCGGCAGGCCGTTCGGCGTGCAGCCCCATGCGGGCTATGCGCTCTATCCGCAGGATATGGACGGGACCCGCCAGCGCAGTTCGGAAGAGCACGGGCGCATCCTGCTGCACAAGGCCCAGCTCGCGGCGGAAGTGGCCCGCACGCGCGGCCCCGGCGGTTTTCAGGCGGGCCGGGTCATGGGGTACGGCAGGCTGCTTCTCGAAGGCGGGCACATCCGGCAGGTGATGCCCCTTTCGCGGGTCCTGACCTCGCTCGGCAGGAGCGTGGGCGCGCGGGAAGGCCAGCATTTCTCGGTCTGGTCGGTGAACTACGCGGTCAAGGGCGGTTCCGGGGACGAATCCCTCCAGCCGCTCTACAAGGGCGAGATCGTCCTTCTGGAAGTCCGTGAATCGGAATCCGTGGCGGAGATCCTGCACCTTGGCGATCCCGCGTGGCCGCTTGAGCCCGACGACGCCCTGACGCTGCTTCAGGAGGAGCAGAGGCTGAGCGTGCAGAGCGCGGCCCCCGAAGGGCAGGACGACGGCGTGTTCCACCGCCCCGATCCCCTGACCGGGCTCCTGCGGCACGGCGATTTCCTTGCCCATCTGGCGCGGGCGTGCAGCGAGTGCGAACGGTTTTCGCTGGCTCTGCTGCATGTGGACATGGCGCGCCGCGACGGTGAGTCTTCCGGCGCGATCCAGCCCATGACGCAGCCCGAGCACATTATGGCGCAGGTGGCCGATCTTGCCCGTTCCGTATGCGGCAGGAAGGTGCTCGGCGGACGCTTCGGGCTGAACAGCCTCATCTTTTTCCATCCCGATCTGGAGGCGGAACCGCTCCGCGAGCTGTACGAAAAGCTGTGCGCCGACATCGCCTCGCGCCTCGGCGTGCGTGCCGGCGTGGGGCTGGCCTGCTGGCCGTTCCTTGATCTCCGGCCTTCGGACATGATCGAAGGCGCCCGCAAGGCGCTCGAATACGCGCTCTTGCTCCCCGCGCCGCACATCGGGCAGTTCGGTTCCCTCGCCCTGAACATCAGCGCGGACAAGCGGCACTGCCGGGGCGACGTGTTCGGGGCCATCGAAGAGTATAAGCTTGCCCTGCTGGCCGACGAGGATAATGTACTGGCGTGGAATTCCCTCGGCGTATGCCTTGCCTCGCTTGGGCGCCATGCCGAAGCCCGGCGCTTTTTCGAGGAGGCGATCCAGCGTACCCCGGACGATCCCGCGCTGGCCTACAACCTCGGCGCGGTCTGCCAGAGCCTGCACGACAACGAGGCGGCTGCGGAGCATTTCCGCACCTGCATCCGGCTGTCGCCCTCGCATCTGTATGCGCTGATCCGGCTCGGGCAGCTCGACGAGGCGGAGGAACGGCTTGAAGAGGCCCGTGCCCGGTTCGAGTCGGCGGCGGCCCTCGACACCGGGAGCCCGCTCCCGTACCGGCACCTTGCCCGTCTCGCCCTGAGGCTCGGCAAAGCGGATCAGGCCCGCGAGCATCTGCATCAGGCGTTGCTCCGCAATCCCCGCGATGTGGCCGCCCTCAGCCTCATGGCCGACCTCTACCTTGACGGCGGGGAAGATCCGGAGCTTGCGGAATCGCTGGCCCGCCAGAGCGTGGCTCTGCGTCCCGAATATCGGAATGGCTGGCTGGTGCTTTCCCGCGCCCTCGAAGTGCAGGGCCGTCTGGCGGACGCCCGCGAAGCCTTGCTGAAGGCCGGGGAGCTGTAGACGGGCTGAATATTGGGGAGGGGGCCCTTTTCTTGAGAACGTTCCCCCTCCCCAGTTTGCTATCGTGGCTCGCGTCCACCTCATCCCCACCAAAGGCGGCCGTAATAGTCTCTGGAGAGCGCTGTGTGGCGCAGGCGTTCCGGTTCTGACGCCCGTCTCCCGGTGCTGCGCGGAAAAGAGCCCTGTCATGTGCGGAAGGCGGGCAACAGGTTGCTTCTCCCGGTGTTGTGCGGAAAAGAGGCTTGGTGTGCGGCGGCGTGCATCCCCCGTCATACGGCGGGGTATGGGGATTGCCGGAAGGATAGCCTGCAAAGACGGGGAAACGCACTGCGCCCGTTGAGTGCAGGGCCGTGCGGCCAGGGGCGGCTATTTCTTTGGGGCACTCATTTCGTCGGAAACGGGGCGTCGGCCGTCTTTGCCGGATCCTTTTTCCGCCCTCTCTTTCAATGTGTTGAAGAACGTGAACAGGGGGTAGGAGATGCTTGCCCCCAGCAGGGCACCCCATACGGCTGCGGGGAATATGCCTATATTCATTCCCCTGGAATAACAAAGTATCGGTAGAATGATGGCGCACAGGAGCGTGTCGAACAGCCAAGAAAGCCAGCCCCCGCAAGGCAGGAGCAGGAGGAACACGCACAGAAGCGCGCCCGGGATCATCCCCAACGCCGCGAACAGGTTCCGATCAAAGGGAATGCCGGGCGTAAAACGGTAGTATATGCTCACGCATACCCCAAGCACCGAAATGAGGAACACAAGGAAACACTTGCCTACCGGGGGCGTGCATTTGTTGGAAAAGGCGGGAAAGCCGGAGGGGGCCATAAAACATCCTCCCATGATGCGGAAGCGTTTTTCTGTAAGGCTGTGTTATGGGAAGCGGTTGATGTTTTCTTTCTTGAAATTCCAGAGGAATAACGAATAAATGTCCTAATGGAGCCCATCAGCAAGGAAGCCTGATAAAACGTCCTATTTTCAGCATACTGTAAAAATAAAGGCTGTGTTTAAGTTTGTGGTTG
>ENA-UEQE01002282-UEQE01002282.1-human-gut-metagenome-genome-assembly--contig:-NODE-2282-length-14024-cov-10.913315_pt1 | contig 14024 bp, 10 predicted proteins | sample MGYA00242934_ERZ507935 | MGnify/ENA primary metagenome ERZ507935 (study PRJEB26167, sample SAMN06115423) | human gut metagenome | host: Homo sapiens | place: China:Anhui | collected 2015-03-30... | reverse complement strand
TTACGGGTATTTTTAATATCTTCCTGAGATTTTTTTATAGATAACCCATATTCTAAAAGTTTATTACCGATTTCATCTTGAAATTCGGAATTCGAATACAGACCAGCACCTTTTTTACTATACAATTCTTCAATAGTTCGGAAATAAGTATCTTTTTCTAAAGCTACTTTTCTGCCATGTAACCGTGTACTTTTATCACCATCAGTCGTGTAAGTTGCATAATAATAGGTTTGTCCATTTTCATCCGTTTCAAACGTATCTATTTCATAAATATCTGGGGCGAATTTATCCATAAATTCTTTAAAACTACTCACACCTAAAGTTCTTTTTACATCAGCTGCAAATTCAGGCATTTGAACACTTTCAACATTTTCTGCATTACTCAGCATAGTCTTCAATGACGCAACACCTATATTGTCATTAAATGATTCCAATAAAATAGCATCTGAAGTTTGTTTTATTTCAGTTTCACTCATGACTTCATCCCTCCAATGGATAAAAAAGTATATTTTCTAATTCAGCTTGTTCAATTTTTTCTTTTAAGTCCGCCGTAATGATGATATCGCGGTTGACCACCTCCTCGATGCAGAATATTTTATAATTTCCCACTTTGCTGGGATTGACAACGATTTTTTCGGCCTTGGGCAATCCGACTCCAGCATCTACAAAAGTACTGGCTCGTCGGTTGAGGCAACGGATACGCGGCGGCAGGGCCAGCCAGTACCGCTCCTGAGTTCCTATGGTATCATCCGTAAGCAATATGGCTTTATAAAATAAGTTATCTACGCCAGCTCCATCCAATACCCTTTTAAAGGCATCACTGATTAAGGGAATCTGGAAGCGGCAAAGAAAATCGGGAAACTCAAGGCCGCTATTCTCAGATAAAGCGACGTTCAGCGGTGTATGTGTCAAGAATTGAAATTCAGAACGCTCACACCCCCTTTCTAATGTTTTTATACCTTCGCCAGGTACGGCATATTCTTCAGCCTGCCCGGCAGTAATCCGGTAGAACCTGATCTGTTGTTCATCCATTTCGTTTGCTCCATTCTTCTAATCGCTGGTGAATCATGGCTATAGGGGCTACATATTGAGGGAAATGCTCATCCCGCAACCAAACCCGCAACATCGTCTGCCTCTGTTCGGAAGCCAGCAGTGCCTCATCCAATGCCACTTCATCGAAGGTCTCAGCCTGTACGGTGCGGGTAAAGGGTGGAACGAAGGGCAGGCGCAGTGAAAAATCGGTATCAACAAAAAGGAAATGGGCAATATTCTCACAAAAGAGGATGCAGTCCTTTTGATTCTCCCGAGAAGAGGAAGTCAGTGCCAAAGGCTGCAAAATAAATTCAGCCCGCGTCCCATCTTTACCAATGGGCTTTATGGACAAACGGTCTAACCCGTCCTGATTCGCCTTATTCCCGGCCAAAGGCCAGGAAATCCGATATTTCCGTAACTCCAGCGTATCATCTGCTTTTCGCCGGACAATCATCAATTTTCCTGTTTTCGGCAAGGTAAAGGCGTAGCGATAGGCTTCTTTGGATACATAGTAAGGATAGCTGTCGCTGGGACGTTTTTGAAAAGCCCCCAGTTTCTGCCGTATCCGCTGAGAAATGCCATTCATTCCTTGATAAAAGTGTTCCCTCAGCTGTCCCTGTTTCTTTGCGTCCTCACCATACCAGCAGCGCTGCTCCTGTCTGAGCTGTGCCGTAAAATCGGCAACTTCTTCTTGAAGCAGATCGGCATAAGGACGGATTTCAGCATTCGGGATATGGTGCGCTTTTTCAATGTTCTGTCGTAAAACAGGCAGTTCATCTTTGGCAAAGCTATATTGATGACCACCGACGTGCCACTGCAGCTTGGATACACTCATGACATCGTAGGCGCTGATATTGCGTTGATCTTTTCTAACAGCCCCATAGCCTTCTTCTTTCGAAGCCAAATAAATACAATTCTTAGCGTTGTTAATGTCATAATGCAGAAAGTCGGCCAGGCGGACCAGTTCTGTCAGTTGTTTGAAGACCTGGTTCCCTGAAATGATGTGATGGGCCGCATAAGACCAATACCGCGTCCCATAACGTTCTCGAAGGGCATAATACAGACTATCAATGTCATCCCGCTGGGACTCATCTTTCGTAGCTGCTGCATAGTTTTCTGCCAAAATCTGGGACTTATTATCTACCGAGACCTGACTATCCGGCCTCGACCGATGATCCAGGAAATAGCCGCATTTTTCACGCTGTTCCTTAGAACACTCTCCAGAACAAAGCATACCAGCTAAGATATCGTCGTCAGCGTCAGGCTTTTGAGTGGATTTCTCCTGCTTATCAGCTTTCTCTTGCCCTTTATCAAATGACGCCGTGCCTTTGGATAACGACCCTGAAGCCGCAGCCCCGCCAGGTACTACAGCGGATTGACTGAATGTCCCCATTCCCATGCCGGAATGTCCACTGCTGTGGGAAACAGTTTTCCCTCCTTGCGGCGTTGATGCATGAGACGCCCCGGTCACCACCTTATTAGAAATACAGCGAAAGACTTCGATTTTCCCCTGGAATTGACATAAGTTAAAAGACTTCTCTGTCAAGACAGGCACGCCTTCGACGGTACAAATTCTGGATGCTCTTTGCCATCCTATCAATTGACAAGTACACGGCTGGGGAACCCCGCCGACAGGCGGTTTCATAGGACTAGTACAATGCGTTCCAGCAGGCGGCCTTCCTGAAGCCGACTTTGTCAATAAGCCTGATGTATTAACTTTTGCCCTTTTATTACCCGAACATTTAAAAGGAGCTTGTTCCATATTCATGTCACATTTAAACAAAGTATTGTCTGGCAAATATTTCTCACTCATAAACACTACCTCATTTTCTTCTCCGCTGATAACAATCTCTTCAATTTCTATGTCAACTGAATCGTAACGGGGTTTGCCAGGAACTGCTCTTTCTGTGCCTCTTCTAAGGACTTGGCCACGATGTAGACAATCGTATCAGTGCTGACGGGCCGGATGTAGACATTAGCTTCCGGTTCAGGCTTTTCCAAGGAAACATGGATTTGCTTGGCAATAGTCACCGGCGCTTTGCCCGTAGCTGCTTCCGGGACTTTCGTATACAGTAAGTCGAAGTCGTTGCTGGCATCAATGAAATAATGCCACGTATCAAAAGGCGTATTGCGGTCGATGACCGGATGGAAGCGCCGCTTTTTATTGCGGCCTACGTAGAACTGGAAGGCCGTCCGTCGTGAATCGGGCTGCAACGTAATGACCTGGACATTGCCGCTATTCCGACAGGCCAGCAAACCATAAGCGACACCAGTCTTGCCCGTAGGACGGATTAATTCATCGGGCCGCAATGCTGGATTTTCTCTCCATATGGCTTCTTGTCTTTCTAAAGCTTCAGGAGACCCCAAGGTCGGATAGATGGTAAATGTCGGGGTGCCTTCTTCTTTTTCTGCAATGACTTCCTGGAATAAAGTCGTGACCCGCTTAGATTTCGACGAATTGCCGCCTAAAAAGACCGATATCGAATCAATCTTTTCTAAGGGATCGATACCATCTTCTTCGCTGTAGTTTGCAAAAGCCTCTTTCATGGCGACAAAAAAGTTTTCAATCCCCTTTAAGATCCGGTCTTGAATGATTCTTTCCAAATCTAACGGAGCTGCTTCATCTTCCCCTTTTAAGGATAACGAAAAATTAGGAATCATCGTCCCGTCTTCCTGAAAGACATTAAAGGCGACTTCCCCATTTTCAAGGAGACTCTTAGCCTCTTCGCCATCGGGATTTTCCCAGACAGGTCGTAAGGCTTCCATCAAGTTATGCATATTAGCATGAGCTTCCCGGGAATCCTTGATAAAGGCTTCGCTGCCGCGGAATTCGCATTTATCCGCTGCCCAGGTGAATGGAATCCGCGGATTCAGCAATTTTTGCTGATTATGGCAGAAGACCCGGAAAGCCAGGAGGCGCAGGATATTTTCACCGCCTAAGGTACGGTCTCCATTTTCCCCGAAGTGGACCAGTTTATAATCATAGCGGTCGCTATCGGCTTCCTGATAAACGCCAAAGTCAAAATCCGTCGTCCCGCCACCAAAATCAAAGACAGCATAATAGTTCTTCTCATCTCCGCAGGGATCAAAGCCATATTCCTGCAAAGCCGTAATGGCATAGGCAGCCGGTTCAGAAGCCCCTTCTTCCACCAGGAAGTGCTTCATAGCATCGGGATTAGATAACAGGGCTGTCGGCAGAGATTTCTTCAATCCCGCTTCAAAGCTGTGGCGCATCTTTTCCCGATTCTCTTTTTCATAAGTCACCGGGAAAGACATGATATAGTGCATGAACAGATGTTTTTCCGAAAGCATGTTGTTGATATACAGCCCTAAATAATAAGCGTAGTAAGCCAGCGGATCAGCATCTTCATCAGTAAGTTCAACGTAAGGCGGCAATTCTTGAAGGTATCCCTTCTGGTCACACAACAGCAGGCCCTGGCCGCTGCCGCACCATTGTTTCAAATCCGTTAAGAAAGAATAGTACAGTTCGCTGGAATTATTATTCATATTTTGAAAAGCCGTGTGAGAAACAGTGACATCATTCCAGCTCGTATAAGGACGGCCTACTCTCGCGTTGTAAGCCTTGATAAAGGATTGAAGGTCTAAAAACTGGATGACCGTCGGGTTTTCATAGTTTGCTTCTTCTACCCCTTTGCCATAATTGCCATTTCCGACTTGCAAAGGCAGATGCTGTAATTGTTCGTTTTCATAGACGACAACTGTGCTCTTCGTCCCAAAGTCAATAGCTACGATGCCGTGATTGATGTCCGCTTCCGGATTGCGGGCAACCCAGCGTTCTGGCAGCTTAACAGGGACGCCGTCTTTATGGGAATTATCCCAATCCCATAAATCCCAATGGCCCCGTTTAGGATCCGTCAGCAATTTAGCATCATACTTATCCAGCATAGCCCGATGATAGTCACATTCCAGCAGTTCTGTCCGCAAGGCTTCCGCATCCGTAACCGTTTCTTCTGAAAACTCCGTTTCTTTTGCATAAGTATTTGTTAAAGGCGCCTTACTATTTGCTTTAACCATTTCTTTTAAGCCATCGTACTTCAACCGAACTTCTAAAAGATAATGAGCTACCTTATCTGAATCAATAGCTAAATAATCCTTCTCACAAGTTAATACTCCATAGGCTGCTAAAGTTTGCAAATCATGATAAATTTTTAATTCTTGATTTAAAAGGATAGTTTCGGGCTGTAATTTTTCTTTAGCGAATAAATACACCGTTTCCGCACTTGAAATCTTAGGAGATTTTTTTGCACTGAGCCGGTGAATCGGAAAAATGGTCATGGCTTGCCCATTACTCATTCTATTCATAACAGAACTACGTTTACGATGATGATCACTACTAACCCAGTAGGTATAAAAGCCAAGCATTCTACAAGAAGAGATATCATAGGCTATTTTATTTTGCATATTGAGCACAATTCCATAAAACTGATTGGACCCTTTATCAATAAACCCGTCCTGATTTCTCCCTAGGCCTGATACTTGAGATTGAAAAAGCTTATGGGCTTCTTCAAAAGTTGGATAGTCACCTTCATAGTTATAGTTATTAAAAGAATTAAAAGAAATTTTTCGATTGCCCATTTCATTCATCCAATCAACAAAATCAAACTTGTCGATTCGCGGAATAAGGCTTACGATAGACGGTACATAGACAGTCCCATTGTTCAAGGCAATCCATGAATTTTCACTGTTTATTTTCTTATCAAAAGCACTGACAATCTTTCTAGAACCTGCTATAACCCACTCGTTGAATTGAGAAATGGCAATTTCTAAATTTGATTTTTTTGACGTTACCGCTTTTTCTTTACGTACCGTTTTCTTAGGTATTTCATTTTCATCGATAGTCAATTCTGTAAGCAATTTCGTCATATTTTCCATACCTATCTATCTCCTATACATACGATACTTTTCCGAATTGGCATCCTGTCCCTAGGTTTCCGATATCCGTCCAGCCAGACGCGTTCTACAGTCCCCAATTGTGAACTGCCTGCAGCCAGCTGCATCTGCTGGGAATCAAATGCCGTTCCTATTTCAACGTGCATTCTTTCATAAGACGTTTCGCCAATACAAAAATCGAGCAATTCTTTTAAAATCGGTAACTCCTCATCGTCTTGCACATTATTGATGCACTGCGCTAAGTAATCATAAAAGTTCTCGATTCGCTTAGGCTGTGCCACTTCTTTATAAAAAGCCAAGGCCGAGCTTCCTTGTCCAAAAATTCCCTGTAACTGAACACGCAGCATTTCAGGCAAAGAAAGATATTTATGATAAGCCGCTTCCAGATGTTGATAAGGTTCTGCCTTTGTTTTAAGTGCTGAAAGTTTCCCCTTAGCCTGCTGTAATTCGTCATTTTTTCCCTGAAGCTGATTCTGAATATTTTCATACTTTAACTGCCATTCCTGACATTTTTTCTGCAAATCCCGGTAATCTTCATCAGAAATAGGCGATTTACTTTCTCCGAAGAAGGTCCGTATTTCATCAGCATGTTCATGAATACAGCTTACGAAACATTCATCGATACGTTCATCAATCAACTCAATCAAAGCCTGATTCAGCTTTTGTTCTTTTTCAGATTCTTTCATCTATACGCACCCTCCATCCTACCTATGTATTGTCTTTATCATACCAATCTACAAAGACAGATTTTGTCACTTTGCAAAAAATACACAAAAAAAGACAGCACGATAGTATCGTACTGTCTAAGAGCATCGTATTTCCTTGTTGATTGCAGTTTGGAGATAGAGTTACTTCCCCCAATAACTTTCAAGCATGGACAAAGATAACGGATTATGAATGTTCATTGCCTTTTCAATCATAACTAAGTAACCCATCACCTTCACCACCCAACTGCATTTATAACATTTCTCTATCTGTTATATATATTTTATTATAACAATTTTGCAGTTACTTGTCAGTAAGATTTTGACGGATTCCGTCCTGTCGACGTGGGCAACATATTGTGGGATTTATAACTTTGCCACTTTGTCCAAAGCCATCCCATCCTTTAACAACTCGAGAGCGAATTCCAATTTACCTTCTCTTCTGCCTTCTTCCCTACCTTTTTCCCATCCTTCTTGCTTTCCTTTCATCAGGCCATCTTCGTATATTCCTTCTCCTAAGTTGCACATGACTACCAAATCCCCCTCTCCTTCTCGTGTCAAATCAATCTCAAAATCATTATGCAGGGTCGTAATCTTTTCGCTGGCGGTCTTTGACGAATCATTCATCGAGTTGGGCGCCGACGGCCCGCCTGTCGCAGTTCGCAGGCCGTCTCGGATCCAGATGCTGCGGCGCGACGTCAAGCTCAAATTGACGACATCGTCTCGAGTAACTCTCGGCTCATGAAAAAATAGTGGCTTATGGCTCGTAAAAGCCTGCTATTATTCTTAAATAGGCTATGGTCGAATCTCACAAGCGGGACGCCAGCCACAGCTGTCCGTTTTGGCAACCGTCCTGCGCCTTCCGCTGGTCGGCACTTGACGGGCCAAAAAGGCTTCCGGGCGTCCCCTATGCACAAGGCCGTTGGCCGTGATTTTTTGTAACCAGTAAACAGCGTTTCCATTTATCGCCTGTATGCGAGGCCGTAGGGGCCGTCCCAAAGCTTTCTGCTTCGTCAGATGCAGGACAGTTATTTGGACGGATGGTAGCGGCGGACGGCCCGCTACGCGCTGAGGGCTTCCCGAAGCGTCGTTGTTAGTTTGAGTCTGTTGCGGCGAAGCCGCATCTGAGTCCGAAAAAGGCCATGCATAATAAACTGTACTTCCATGCATGGCCTTTTTATCACCAACTAAATTCCATATTCCTTAAAGAGTTTTCGAAAAATTAAATCAATTTATTTTGCTTAGCAATGTCAGCAATGGCTTCTAAGGATAATTTGGTATACTGAGCAATCTTTTCAAAAGGTACGCCATCTTTCAGCATTTCCAGTACGTCGTCTTGCTTCCCTAAATTCCAACCACGTTTTTCTCCGCGCCGTTCTCCACGCCGTTCAATACCTTCACTCAAGTTACACATGGCTGCCACTCCTTTCTCCAAGTGCGGTGTCATTGTTACATTAAACTCTTTCGACAATAATTCCTGCTTTTCTTGGGAACTGATGTTATCCAAGAGCAGCATATTCAGCAATCGCAGGATTCCTTTTAGCTGTTTATGGCTCTTGCTTCCCAGACAGACCAAGACGATATTGATCAAATCATAATGGCTCCGCTCGGCCTGCGTATAACCGATTAGATGTTTCTCTGTCAGTTGGTAACTGGAAATATTGTACTCCCATTTTTTCGTTGGCATCGTGCAAATCCAGATGGAATAGACCTTCTGGATTTTTTCGTAATGGGATTTCACGAAAACCGTCCCGTACTGACTGGAAATCATGCGGCCGCAATAGTAAACAGCCCGCTTCAACAAGGGATAGCCCGGATTGAAATCGTTCTGCGCTTCCAGGTTGATGATGAGCTGAATCAGCCTTCCATCAACGGGAGCTACGGCATGGAACCGGATATCATAATAAACCGTTCCTTCCGCTCCGGATTTGTCTTCCGTCTGCTCGCTCTCGATGCGCGGCGAAATAGCTTCCGGTTCCACAGCAATGCGGCTGATGCTCGGTTCGCCCTGGATATAACGTTGGGCAATATCCTGCAAATCACAATCCTTGAATTCTTCCGTGCAGGCCTTCAAGATATGGGCCATGATGCCCCGCTCTGAAAGGACCCGCTTGCACGCCTCGTCATACGCTTTTTTCTGCGCTTTGGCCTGTTGTGCCGAATCGGACATGACGTCACACCTCCAGATTCACTTTTATTGTATAATAATCGTTCCCGCTCCGCAACAGAACGGCTCATGATTCCATCATACACTACAAAACAGGGTCAAATAGAAATTCTAATCATTTTTTAATCGAATTTCCAAAAACTTAAGGAAATGTTAATGTTTGGGCCTGACGGCCGAGTGTAAAGCCGTTCATCAAATTTTTAAATATAATGGCCCGCCGACTTCAGGTCGCAGTTCGCAGGTCGCCGCGGACTCAAATGCCGCTACTCGGCGACAAATTCAAAATAACGACATCGCTTCGAGTGCCCCTCGGCTTGTGGCAATGGCCGTGGCTCATAAAAGCCTGCTTATACTCAGATAGGCTATGGTCGAATCTCACAAGCGGGACGCCCTCTGGGAGTCCCCTACGCACAAGGCCGTTGGCCGTGATTTTTTTGTAGCCAGTAAACAGCGTTCCCATTTATCGCCTGTATGCGATACCGTAGGGCCGTCCCAGAGCTTTCTGATTCGTCAGATGCAGGACAAGCACCTGGACGGATGGTAGCGGCGGGCGGCCCGCTACGCGCTGAGGGCATCCCGAAGCGTCGTTGTTAGTTTGAGTTTGTCGCGGCGAAGCCGCATCTGAGTCCGAGGAAATTGGAGGAAATTTTAATAAAAACACCGCCAATGACTTCTTGCCCCCGTAGCGGTGTTTTTGTAATTGTTCCTAAATCAATTTATTCTGTTTAGCAAGTTCTTTAATCATAGACAACGATAATTTGCTATACTTTGCCACTTTTTCCAAGGACATCCCATCTTTTAACAATTCGAGAGCTAATTCTAATTTTCCTTCTATTTTGCCTTCTTTTTTACCTTTCATCAGGCCATCTTCGTATATTCCTTCTCCTAAGTTGCACATGACTTCCAAATCCCCCTCTCCTTCTTGTGTCAAATCAATCCCAAAATCATTATGCAGGGTCGTAATCTTTTCGCTGGCGGTCTTTGACGATTTAAACATCAAATCAAGCAGATTTATCAGCTGGTCTTTGACTTTGCTGTTTCCCAGATAGACAAAGATGATGCCCATGAGGTCATAATTCCGGCAAGGTTCTTTATAGCGGTGCAGCAAATGCTGTTCTTTCAGCCGATAACGATTGATAGCGCTTTTTCCCTGTGGGGCTTCCATGGAAAAAGCCGTGGCTCGTTGTTCGTAGTTTATGGCTCGTAAAAACCTACCATTATACTCGAAAAGGTTATGGTCGAATCTCTCTAGCGGGTTCGCCACGTGCGAGCCCCTACGCACAAGGCCGCTGGCCGTGTTTTTTTGCGGTCCACAGGACCGCGGCGACCTGCCATCTGCGGCCGGCGAACTGCGTTTTTACTTCTCTTCCATTTGCTTGCGGATTTCCTGGGGTGTTCCATGGGGTGCATAGCCGTTGATGGCGGCCAGGCGGATTAGTTTTTCGCCTTTTTCACGGTCTTTGGGGACGCCGATGCCTTCTTTATACATCTGGCCCAGCCAGTATTGGGCCACGGCGGCTTCGACGTTGAGTTCGCCGCCATGCAAGGCTTGTTCGAAGTAATGGCGGGCTTTGGCGTAATTTCGTGTGACGCCGCGTCCCAGAAGATAGAGCATCTCCAGAATGGCCTGGGCTTCTGGCAGGCCCTGTTCGGCGGCTTTGGTGTACCAAAAGGCAGCTTTTTCATCTTTTTTGTAACTGTAAAAATAGGCATCGCCTAAATAGTTCTGAGCGTCTCGGTCGCCCTGGGTGGCTGCATTTTCTATCAGCATCCAGCCCACTTTATCGGCATCTCGGACGTGGCCGCCGTCAGAGAGGAGTTCTAAGCCCCACGTATACAAATTGATGGCCTGATTTTTCTTGGTCTGTTCGCTTCTGTCCATGACTATCCCTCCTGTGAAATACAAGTTCTATCTTCACTATAGCATCTGAGGAGGACAGGTTTTGTCATGGTGAGGCAAAAAGGGCTTGTCGCACGACGACAAGCCCTTTTAAGTTGTTAGTGGTTAGCGGATGGTTTTAAATTTAAAAGCAACCTCTCAGTCAGCTTCGCTGACAGCTCTCCTATCAGGAGAGCCTTGCACTGGCCTGCGCTCCCCCTTATTAGTCCGCTTCTAAGTGCAGGGTTTTGACTAGTCCGCTACGGTTGCGTTTGACTGGTTCGTCGGTCAGGGATTCCAGGATGGGGCCGTAGTCTTTCTTTTCGATGTCTTCGCAGAAGGCGATTTTCAGGTACATCGTAGCCCGCGAGGAGCCGACGTAGATGAGGCGTTGCATGAGGTCGTCCGGGAGTTCCGACAGATTGACGTCGATGAGGAGGACGGCCGTGGCTTCGAGGCCTTTGAATTTCCGTACGGATGTGAAAAGGATTTTGCCGTCTTCCGGTTCGGTCACGACGGGAATCCCGTTGAGGGTCTGACAGCCTTTGAGTCCACTATGGCCGACGGAATGGGCCGTGAGGATGACCATGTCTTTCAAGGCGACGCCTTGCTGGCACATGTCTTTGACGAAGCGTTCGGCCTGTTTTTGTAGTTCTTTGTCGTTCCCATAAAAGACGGCTTTCGGCGTCATGCCCTGGATGGTGTTGACATAACTGTCTTTCATGTGCATCAACTTGCCAATGGACGTGGCGATTTCAGCGGTATTACGGCAATTCTTATAGAGGACCAGGCGACATTCGGCATTCTTATCAATCCAGCCCGTCGTCTTGCGGCTCATGATGTACTGATTGCGGTCGTAAAAGATGTAGAAACATCCGTCCTGCAATTCGGCCAGGAAGCTCAGGTGTTCCAGGATAGAGTCGCTCAGGTCCTGTCCTTCGTCGACGACGATGTTGGGATACGCCCAGTCATCATCATTGAATTCGCTTTCAAAGTACTGTTCAAAGACGGCGACGACTTTATCGAGGGGCAAAGTATCGTCCTGGAGGATTTCTTCTGCCAGTGTCCGCACATTATGGAAGGTTATCTGTGGATCCGGATAATGACGGCGCAAGTATTGGAGAAGAAATTCATTGAAACACAGGTACAGGACCTTTTTCCCCTGAGCTGCCAGCATCCGCGCCTTTTCTACGGCCAGCATGGTCTTGCCCGTGCCGGCAGGGCCGTAAATGGCCGCCGTCCGCTGTTCCTGCAGGAATCGCAGGATAGAGAACTGCTGATTCGTCAGCTGGACGTAGGATGTCTTCGTTTCCCGGCTGCTGCTGGAAATCGTTTCGGCAATGCGGAAAGACGGCATGAGTGTCTGGATGAGGGCTTTGAATTCCGGCGGCTTCAACGGTGTAAAGGACCGGCCCAGGTGGTCTTTCCAATAGGCATAAACCTTGTCCAGGGCTTCTTCCGGATGTGCTAAACTCAGCTGGTCCAGGATGATTTCCGGAACGGCTTCGGCTGGCAGACGCAGTTTCGAATCCATGGCGACCGACGTGAACCAGGCCGCCCGGCCAATCATGGGACAGTCATAGGGGAAATGCTGGCGCAGGATCCGCTGGATACGGTACTGCGTTTCCGCAGCCTGTCCTAAGGGATTGATGCGTTTTTTGCTGTTATTCCTGCGATTGATTTGGATCCAGCTGCCTTCTTCATAGCCGATGCCGCCGGATTTGACTTCGATGGACAAGATGCCCTTGGTCGGGTGGAAAATGATAAAGTCGCCTTCCCCTTCGCTCCGGTATTGCCCCGGTTCGCCGAGCCAGCGGAAGGAATGGAAGACGACATATCCGTCACTTAATTGTTGTAAGGCCTGATAGACCTGTATTTCGCCATCGCTGCCATGAAAATCGTCATCGATGGTCGGATAAAAACGTGCCATGCAGTATCTTTCCTTTCTCTGTATCTTCTGTCTTCGTGTTCTCCTTATTATACCAGGGATACTTCAGGGACGGAAGGGTGCCAAATTCTTTCAGCCGGGCTTTGAGCTGTTTTTGAATTTCATGTTGCCAGAGGTAGCGGTCAATCATTTCTTTTTGGGCATACAATACGCTGTCTTCGACTTGATGGCGCGTGAAGGTATTCAAGCCATCGATTTCTAAGAGGCAGGTATTCAGGCGTCCCACCAGTTCCCAGCAGGCCATTTTATCTTCCATGACGGCCTGGTACTGTTCTTTCAATTCTTCACGCATGTGGTAATAGTCCGTCAGCGAATGGACGTTGGAAAGTCTGTCTTTTTCCAGGACGGCTTCGGCTTCTTCGGCGACGCCAGCTCGTTCGAAGTCGTAGAAGTGGCAGTCGTCCAAGAGGTAGCCATGGATGTATTTTCCCAGTTGTTCATTGAAATTCAGAGCAAAGACGGCATGGCAGCGCTCACATTCACCGGTATGTACCATATTCGGCAGATTATGGATCAGCAGGTTCCCCTGTTCATCGCGGTGATTACAGACGGGTTCCCAGGCATAACGGCGCCGGCTTTCCTGCAAGGTCGTGCCGGCCTTTTTGAAGCAGTCTTCGATAAGCATGAGCGCTTCGTCCATATTGAGCCCCGGGATGTCGTCAAGGAGATTGACCGTACGATCATAATAATCGAGAGTATCAAAGATGGGTACGGAAAAGCTCAGGACCCAAAAGGTCCTGAATGTCATCTGCTTGTACAGGGGAAAGAGGATGCTGCGGATGTGTTTTGCCGAAAACTCATCATAATAGGGCAGGTCCAGCGTAATGTGATCCAATTTCTCTAAGATAGCCGTTTGTCGACGGATTTCACGCTGGAGCAGTTCGGCCTGGATTTTAAGGTTGTTGTGGAAAAAAGTGACATCTTTTTGCGTGAACTGCTGCATCCTGTCCAAAATATGATAGGCTTTTTCGATGTGCCCTATGAAATCCGGCTTGAGAAGGTCATCCAGGCTGTTATATTTCAAGGCTTCATCTTCATGGTGCGGCGGAGACTCGTGACTTTAGTCATGAGAGGAGCCGCACCTCCCCTTCTTTCAATAATAAATAATAGACTTTTAGCAAAAAAATTATGATATAATAATTTTGATGAAGTAGTATAGATTTTAGAAAGGCAGGTGAAAAAATGTCTAACCTAACTAAAACGATAAAACTTCGTATACACGTTACTCCCGAACAAGAGACGCTGTTCCGTCAGATGACGGAACAATACCGTCAGGCTTGTAACTTCGTGTCGCAGTACATCTTCAACAACCGATTTAACATGACCTACCAAAGTCTCAACAGAGAGCTGTACAGTGACCTGCGCAGCCAGTTCGGTCTGAAA
>ENA-UEQE01002259-UEQE01002259.1-human-gut-metagenome-genome-assembly--contig:-NODE-2259-length-14116-cov-6.856329_pt1 | contig 14116 bp, 21 predicted proteins | sample MGYA00242934_ERZ507935 | MGnify/ENA primary metagenome ERZ507935 (study PRJEB26167, sample SAMN06115423) | human gut metagenome | host: Homo sapiens | place: China:Anhui | collected 2015-03-30... | reverse complement strand
CGTGTGTGGGGAAGACGGGCGCGTGGTGAATAAGCCGGATGTCCAGTTGGAAACACCCCCACGTGTGTGGGGAAGACAGTCTGAGCTTCAAGCCATTGCAAAAGGATTGTGGAAACACCCCCACGTGTGTGGGGAAGACCAAAGTCAGGGCGGTGAAAATAGGCTTGGGAAAGAAACACCCCCACGTGTGTGGGGAAGACTTGGCCAGGGCCAGATCCTCAATGACAGCGTTGGAAACACCCCCACGTGTGTGGGGAAGACGCACGGGCAATTATTCCGTGGATGAAATGGGAGGAAACACCCCCACGTGTGTGGGGAAGACGCAACTGCCGAGGTGTTCAACCTCTCCGTGCTGGAAACACCCCCACGTGTGTGGGGAAGACTGACGTTCAAGGACGGCGACGATACCGACTTTGGAAACACCCCCACGTGTGTGGGGAAGACTCTGCCGCCGCAGGTGCGCGCCGGGGATGCGCGGAAACACCCCCACGTGTGTGGGGAAGACCCACGCTCGTCTCCGATAACGTCACTGTAACTAGAAACACCCCCACGTGTGTGGGGAAGACCGCCTTACGCGCGCGGGTCTTGGCTCTTTGACAAGAAACACCCCCACGTGTGTGGGGAAGACGTTATCCTTTGCTATGTACCGAACAGCGGTTACGAAACACCCCCACGTGTGTGGGGAAGACTCTTATGATCCGGCTCACCTTGACAACGGTCAGGAAACACCCCCACGTGTGTGGGGAAGACTACATGCAAATGGAGGGATTCTCTGGGTATAGGGAAACACCCCCACGTGTGTGGGGAAGACCTCTGCCGCTCTTGCGTTCAAGTGTGACAAAGGGAAACACCCCCACGTGTGTGGGGAAGACGATGTGCTCCATGCGTCCCGAAGACTGGATGTAGAAACACCCCCACGTGTGTGGGGAAGACGACAAGAACATCTGGCGCGCTGCCAAGTCCCGGGAAACACCCCCACGTGTGTGGGGAAGACCTTCGTCGGACACAGACGAGAGCGTCCTTGGGAGAAACACCCCCACGTGTGTGGGGAAGACCCAGACCAGAGAATCCGAGACGGCACAAAGAAAGAAACACCCCCACGTGTGTGGGGAAGACACCAGACGGCGGTCGCCGCACTGGTCAAGTACGGAAACACCCCCACGTGTGTGGGGAAGACACATTGGTGGTTGACGTCATCTGACGCGAATTAGAAACACCCCCACGTGTGTGGGGAAGACTCAAGCGTGAAGATAAGTAATTCACCGTTTTCAGAAACACCCCCACGTGTGTGGGGAAGACCGGCGGCGACACCTCGAACCTGATGCAGAAAGAGAAACACCCCCACGTGTGTGGGGAAGACCTTGCCTGTAAAAGCATTTTCGCCATGTCGTCGGAAACACCCCCACGTGTGTGGGGAAGACAAGCTGACTGGTCGAGTGCTGACCTTGCCAAGAGAAACACCCCCACGTGTGTGGGGAAGACATTCGATAGTTCAAAGTATATAGATTCTGTTTAGAAACACCCCCACGTGTGTGGGGAAGACCCTGAACGATCATTGAACTTTTTTCTCCATACATGGTATTAAGCCGGAAGCCAAGCGGATACCAGATAGTGACATATGACAAAAACGTTTTTATGGTATGGGCTCAAAGGAAGAGGAGGCAAGAATGATTTTTGGAATAGCCTTTTTGTGTGGGGCTGCCGTGGGCGTGGCGGCCTACAGGTGGGGGATGCAGGAAGGGATCAAGGCCTATGAACAGGGGATGAACCGCCAGAAGTACGGGAGCGGCCTGTGATTCCGGTGTCCGTCAATTATGTCCCCGTGGTGCTGCGGAGCATGTCTGAAATCTGCCGGGCGTTCGGCGTCGGCTGTGAGCAGGTTCGGAAATGGGTTGCGGCGGATGCCCCGATAGTCGTTGACCGTGATGAAAAAGGGGAGATCACCCGATACAGGGCGGAATTGAACCGACTCTATCTGTGGCAGGAGGCCAGAAGCAAAGAATCCCCCGGCAGTGCGGGGGATTCTTAGTCAATTTCAGGCGGGCAGGATGGACAGGTTGATGGGGCGGCCCACGGCCTTGGCGTAGCGGGCAATGGCCTTGATGGAAATGTTTTTGCCAGATTCCATCCGGGCTACGGCGGGCTGTGAAACCCCAAGTTTTTCCGCAACGTCCTTTTGGGTCATGCCCGCTTCGCTGCGGGCTTGGATCAGCGCGTTGGCAATGGCAAATTCCTGCTCAAGGGCATCATAGGCGGCCTTGTATTCAGGATTGTCCCGCATTTTTTCTTCATGATGTGCAAAAAAATCTATGCCCATTACTTGACCTCCTTTGCCCTTTTGAGGGCTATTTTTATTTCATCCTGTGGTGTTTCTTGTGTTTTTTTAATGAAAGCCCGGACAATGACAATCCGACGCCCTGTCACGGTAACGTAGATATTCCTTGCGATACCGTCACGCCCCTTTCCTCTCATTTCCCATAGTTTTCCTTGGAGATGACGGACATGTGGCATACCCGTCTTTTCCAGCCCGTTATCCCGTATCATGTCGGCAATACGGGCAAGACTGGCCTGCATATCCATAGGCAAGGCATCGAGATCTTCACCCGTTCCTCCCAAGGCATCGCGTTGACCGTGGACGGCGCGGAATTCGGCCATGACCGTTTCATTCAAGAATTCAACTGTCCATTTCATGAGGTGAATATAATCTATAGTTTATATTCTGTCAATGCCAATACGTCGTCAACCCCCTTTTCCCCTGCCTCTCCCTGCCTGTGCCTGCTTGTGCCAGCGGCCTTACAAAAGCCCGTGCTACGCTCCTGCCATCTTTCAATGCGGGAGCGTTTTTTTATGCCGAACCAACAGGAAGTCTTTGAAGCCGCCCATGCCCATGTCGCCAAGTGGGAGGGCGGATACTTCGACCATCCGAACGATCCGGGCGGCGTCACCATGTACGGCGTCAGCCTCATGTTCCTGAAGGAGCTTGACCTCTGGGAAGGGGACATTGACGGCGACGGGGATATTGATCGGGACGACGTGCTGGCCGTCACCAAGGATACGGCCCGCGACATCTTCAGGCGTCACTTCTGGGACAGGCCGCGTGCCGGGGAAATGCCTCCGCTGGTCGCGGTGTGCTTCTATGACTTCGCCGTCAATGCGGGTGTCCCGCGTGCGGCGAGGATGCTGCAACGGCTTCTGCGCGTTGGGGTGGACGGCATCGTCGGGCGGAACACGCTGACGGCTGCGGCATCCTGTAACCAGCGGGAACTGGCGTCCCTCATGCTCTTGGAACGTGAGCAGTGGTATCGCAGCCTTGCGGCACAAAAGCCGAAGTCCGCGGCGTTCCTGCGCGGCTGGCTCAACCGTACCTCTGATTGCCGTACGCTGGTCGAACGGCTGGCGGCGCAGTGGGGGATTGCGGAATGAATCGGCGGGCGGTGCTGGCCGGGGCGCTGTGCCTCTTCGTCATCGGGCTTGGTGTGTACGTCCTCATCGTACGAATGGAGCGCGACACGGCCCGGACTGAAGCGCAGGAAGCCCGGCGGGACGCCGCGACATGGAAAGCCGCAGCGCAGGCCGGGGAATCCACAGTCAAGGAGCTGGCGGCGGCGAAGGCCACGGCGGAAGCTGCGGCGGCGGAACGGGACGCCACAATCAAGGCGCTCACGCGGGACAGGGACGAACAGCGGCGCAAGCTGCGGGAGGCAATGCGGCATGACGAAGAGGTTGGCGATTGGGGTTCTACTCCTCTGCCTCCCGCTGTTCTTGGGCTGTTCCGGTAGGCGGGAAGTGGCGGCGGTTCCGCTGGTCATCCGGGAAGAGGTTCCCGCGTACCTGACTGAACCGACTCCCGCGCCCGTGCTGGCCGGGGATACGAACCTCGACCTTGTGGGGCATGTGTTTGACTGGCAAGCCGCGCTCGGCGCGTGCAATGCGGACAAGGCGGCGATACGGGCCGCAGCCGGGAAGGAATGATGATGCAGCCGCCCGCCCCGCTGGAGGGGCTTGCCTACTACACGCAAAGCCTGCTGGCCCTGTGGCCTGAGAAGGCCGTCATAGGTTCGTGCGTCGCTGGCGTCGTCTCGCTGTTCGGCGGGGATGTCCTTTTGCTGTGGCTGCTCGTGTCCATGTTGATTGCGGATTTTGCCTTTGGGCTGGCGGATGCCGTGCGGCGTCGTCATTTCCGTTGCCGGATGCTGGCGCACGGGGCGCTCAAATTCCCGGCTTACTGCCTTTACTTGCTGATTGTCGGCGTGGTCAACGCCAGCCTGTCGCGGTCTTTCGGCGGGTTCGACATGCCGTTGCTGAACCTGTTTATTGCCTACCTGATCATCACGGACGCCGTATCCGTCATTGCCCATATGTAACGGCTCGGTATCCCCGTGCCGGACTTGTTGCGGCGGGTGCTCCTCCGCAGCAAGCGGAAGGTGGAGCGGGGGGTGGATGAGGCCGTGGGCGGGGAAGACGATGCCCCCTAGACCGCTCAAGGTGTGCCGCCATGCCGGATGCCATGAGCTTACCCGTGATCCGTCCGGCTACTGCCCGAAGCACAAGGAAGCTGCGGAAGCGCGGGCAAGGAAGTGGAAGGCCGAGCAGGACAGCCAGCGGGAGAGCGCATATCGGCGCGGGTACGGGGCTCGGTGGCGGAAGCTGCGGGCGCAGATCCTTATGGATGAACCGTTGTGCCGGGAGTGCCGCAAGGCCGGGCGCATCGTGTCGGCGACGGACGTTGACCACATCGTGGCCAGAGCCGACGGCGGGACGGACGACAGGAGCAACCTGCAGTCTCTCTGCCATGCCTGCCATAGCCGCAAGACCGTCAGGGAGAACGGCGGGCGTGCGGTGACACGATGAGGGGGGGAGCAAATGTTTGGTGCTACCATCCGAAGACCGCATAGGGCAGGTGGATTTTTGTTCATGCAAAATGGGGGGAGGGGGTCAACCGGGGTATGGCGGGACGTAAGACGTTGCCGACACATTTGAAAATGGTTCGCGGGACATTGCAGAAATGCCGGATGAACCCGGACGAACCCTCCCCGAACCCGGAGATTCCCGAAGCGCCGCCGCACTTGTCCCCGGAAGCGCGGGAGGAATGGGAACGGCTGGCGCTCGAACTGTATGAACTCGGCATCCTGTCCACCATCGACCGGGCGGCACTGGCGGCCTACTGCCAAGCCTATGGGCGGTGGGTCGAGGCGGAAGAGCAGCTCCGCAACATCGACGGCACCATGAAGCTCACGGAAACGACCTCAAACGGCAACATCATCCAGAACCCTCTGGTGGGTATCGCCAACAAGTCTCTGGAACTGATGCACAAGTATTTGACCGAGTTCGGCATGTCCCCGAGCAGCCGCACCCGCGTCAGCGCAAAGAAAAAGACGGGCGAGAAAAAGGGCTTCGCAGCCTTGTAGGAAGTATCATGACAAAGGAGCTGACATATCCCCACGTTGAAGCTGCGTTTCAGTATGCCCGCGATGTTGTCGCCGGGCGGATTTTGGCGTGCCGGTGGGTGATCCTCGCCTGCAAGCGCCAGCTTGACGAGCTGGGAAAGTGGGACGGCGTTGACGGCGCTCCGTATTTCTTTGACCGCGCCGCCGCCGAGCGGATGATCAAGTTTGAGGAGATGATGCCCCACGTCAAAGGGGAATGGGCACGCAAGCGCATGACCCTGAAACTGGAGCCGTGGCAGAAGTTCATCCTTTCCACCCTGTTCGGCTGGAAACGTACCAAGGATGGGCTGCGCCGGTTCCGGGAAGCCTACATAGAAGTGCCGCGCAAGAACGGCAAGTCCTGCTTTGTCGCCCCGATAGGCCTCTACATGCTCGCCGCGGACGGCGAAGAGGGCGCGGAAGTGTACTCCGGCGCCACCACGGAAAAACAGGCTTGGGAAGTATACGGCCCCGCGCAGATCATGGCCAAGCGCGCCGAAGGTTTTATGGAGCACTACGGCGTAGACGTCCGCGCCAAGAATATGAACCTCATCGGTTCCGCGTCCAGATTCGAGCCTTTGATCGGTGATCCCGGCGACGGCGCGTCGCCGCACTGCGCCATTGTTGACGAATACCACGAGCACGAAAGCCCGCGCCTGTACGATACCATGATTACCGGCATGGGCGCACGCCGCCAGCCTTTGATCATCGTCATCACCACGGCGGGCTTTAACCTTGGCGGCCCCTGCTATGACATGCGGATCCGCGCCGGAAAGGTTCTTGATCGCTCGCTTCAGGACGAGGAACTGTTTGCCGTCGTCTACACCATCGACGCCGAGGACGATTGGAAGAGCCCGGAGGCGCTGCGGAAGGCGAACCCAAATTTTGGCGTGTCCGTCATGGAGGACTACCTGCTGTCGCAGCAGTCGAAGGCCATCCAGAACCCCTCGAAGCAGAATACGTTCAAGACCAAACACCTGAATATCTGGTGCAACGCCCGCGCCGCCGCGTTCAACATGACGAATTGGGAGAAGTGCGCCGAGCCCGGCCTGTCGCGGGGACGTTTCGCCGGGAAACCCTGTTTCATGGGCCTTGACCTCGCCAGCAAGAACGACCTGAACGCCGTTGTGTACCTCTTCCCGGAAGACGGCGGGACGTATGCGCTGTTTGCCGACTTTTTCCTTCCCGAAGACGCGCTTGAAAACGTCCAGAATGCGGACAGTTATCGGGGATGGGCTTTTGAAGGCTGGATTACGCTCACGCCCGGCGGGATGGTCGATTACGACGCCATTGAGGAACATATCCTTGAGCAGGCCAAGCGGTTTGAGGTGCGGGAGTGTCCCTATGACCCGTATCAGGCGGCGCAGCTTGTGACGCATCTGGCGGATTTCGGCCTGACGATGGTGGAGTTCGGGGCCACGGTGAAGAACTTCTCCGATCCCTTCAAGACGCTGATCGCGTTGGTTGATGCCGGGAAGGTTCGCCATGACGGAAATCCCGTCCTGACGTGGTGCATGTCGAACACGGTCTGTTTCACGGACGCCAAGGACAACATTTACCCCCGGAAAGACCGCTACGAATACAAGATCGACGGCGCTGTGGCCGCAATCATGGCGCTTGGTCGGGCGCAGGCCGTGCCGGAAGAAGGCTCCGGCGCCGTCATCACGCAGGGTTTCGTTGACCTGTGGGGGAACCTGTAATGGCGGGCCTGAGAAGGAATCCCCTTGCGGCACGCCGCACCGGACGGCCCCAAAATGCCGGCATATCCGGCGGGGCCTCTTTTTCCGACTTCTCCGACTTGTTCGGCATGGGCGCACCCGTCGCCTCCGGGCAGGTTGTGACGCCTGAGTCCGCCATGCGCTTTTCGGCGGTGTTCGCCTGCGTCCGTCTGCTTGGCGGGGCGGTGGCTGCGGCCCCGGTGAAGGTCTATCAGCGGGAAGGCATGGAACAGCGCCGGATTGCCCACGGGCACCCTCTGGCGGGCGTGCTGCGCCTGCGCCCGAACCGTTTCATGACCGCCACCACGTTCTGGAAAACCTTTGTGGCCCACAAGGTGCTTCAGGGGAACGGCTACGCCCACATCATCCGGGCGCGTTCCGGCGAACCCGTGGGGCTGTATCCCCTGAACCCGCGCAACGTGGTCGTCTATTGGGCGTGGGAACTGGGGCTTGATCAGCGGCTCGGCGTGGAGCGGAACAGGCTGTTTTACCGGGTGACGTTCGAGGACGGACAGGCGCGGCTCTACGATCAGGACGACATGCTGCACGTCCCCAATGTCGGTTGGGACGGCAAGCGGGGCTTGTCCACCATTTCGGCGGCGGGGCAGGGGATCGGCCTTGGGCTGGCGGCGGAAGAATCCAGCGCCCGGTTTTTCAGCAACGGGATGCTGTCGAAAATCGCCCTGACGTATCCGGCAAAGCTCACTGACGATGTGAAGGAGAATCTTCGGGAATATTTCGACGCCCGGTATACGGGCACGGCCAACCACCACCGCCCGTTGCTCCTCACTGAAGGCGGCGAGGCCAAGACGTTGAGCATGTCCGCCGAAGACGCGCAGCTTATCGAATCCCGGCAGTTCTCGGTCATCGACATTTGCCGCTTCTTCGGCGTTCCCCCGGTCATGATCGGGGAGACGGAAAAGACCTCTTCATGGGGGAGCGGCGTCGAGCAAATGGCCCGTTGGTTTACGACCTTCACCTTGAACGATCACCTGACCGCCATTGAGCAGGAGCTTGAGGCCAAGCTGTTCCGGGACGGCTTCTTTGCCGAGTTCGACGAATCCGAGCTGACCCGTGGCGACACCAAGACGCGGGGCGAGTTCTACCGTATTGCCCGCGGCTCCATGCAGGAGCCGGGCTTCATGACCACAAACGAGATCCGGGGCGCCGAGGGCTTGCCGCCAGTGGAAGGCGGCGATGCGCTGCAACGCCCGGCCGCAAAGGATGACGATGGACAGGCTGTTGAAACTTCTCCGCGATAACGCCCGAAACCGGGCGGCGGCCATTCCCAAGGCACAGGCTGAGGCGTCCGGGGATGCGGCCCTCTACCTCTACGATGTGATTGTGGGCGACGACTGCTGGGGCGGCATCTCCGCCGAGAAGTTCGTCAAGGAATTGAACGCGCTCGATGCGCCGACCATCCACCTGCGGATCAATTCTCCGGGCGGCGAAGTGTTCGCGGCACGGGCCATTGAAGCGGCCATACGGAACCACCCTGCGCGGATTGTCGCCCATGTGGACGGGTACGCGGCAAGCGCGGCTTCCTTCGTGGCCGTGGCTTGCGACGAGGTGGAGATCGCGCCCGGCGGGTTCTTCATGATCCATAAGGCATGGACGTTCACGGCGGGCAATGCCGACGATCTCCTGCATACGGCGGAAATGCTGGAAAAGCTCGACGCCTCGCTGGTGGACAGCTACGTGAAAAAGACGGGGCTTACGCCGGAAGAGATTGCCGGGTGGATGAAGGCCGAAACGTGGTTTTCCGCCGGGGAATCCGTTGAGCTCGGTTTCGCTGATCGCGTGGCCGAAGCCGCGCCGAAGGCACAGGCCGACTGGAACCTTTCCGTTTATGCCAACGCTCCGGCTGTTCCGACTGCGGCGGCTTCCACCAACCTTCAGAACCGCGAACGGTACGAACGTACCGCCCGCCTGTTTGCCGTGACCCGGCACTAGGAGATTTTTGCATGAGCAGCATTCAGGAACTGCGCGAGAAGCGCACGGCCAAGGCCCGTGAGTACCGGAACATTCTGGACAGCCATACCGGGGCTATCCCGGAAGAGGCAGGCAAGCAGCTCGATACGCTGGAAGTCGAGATTTCCGCCCTTGATGATGCCATTGCCCGTCATGAAAAGGCGCTGGCGATGGAAGCCGACCGCCTGACGAGGGAACCCTGCGGCGAACGGGAAAACACGCCGCACGCCCTCTATGACAAGTGGATGCGGAACGGCCCGCAGGCCCTGACGCCTGAGGATTGGGGAGTCGTCCGCAACACCATGAGCACCGGGACGGATGCGCAGGGCGGCTACACAGTGCCCCCGGAAGTCTCCGGCACCATCATCGAGGCGTTGAAGGCGTTCGGCGGGATGCGTTCCGTGGCCACCGTGATCAGCACGGCCACCGGCGTGCCCATGACCATGCCCACCAGCGACGGCACGAGTGAAGAGGGGGAAATCCTCGGCGAAAACACGGCGGCGGCCGCTGCCGATCCCTCGTTCGGCGTCGTAAATCTTGGGGTGCACAAGTACAGTTCCAAGATGGTCGCGGTGCCCATCGAACTGCTTCAGGACTCCAACGCGGACATTGAGGCCTTCGTGAACAACCGTCTGATCACCCGTTTGGGGCGCATCACGAACAAGCATTTCACCATCGGTACCGGAACAGGCCAGCCTTCCGGCGTGCTGACCGGCGCCACGCTCGGCGTCACCGGGGCGAAGGCGCAGGTTGATTCCGTAACCTACGACGATCTGGTGGAACTGGAGCACAGCCTTGATCCCGCCTACCGCGAAGGGGGGCGGTGCTCCTTCATGTTTGCCGACGCCACCCTGAAGGCGATCAAGAAGCTGAAGGACGGGCAGGGCCGCCCTCTGTGGCTTCCCGGCATCGATATGAAGGAACCCGCGAGCATCCTCGGCTATCGGTATGTCATCAACCAGTCCGTCCCGGCAATGGCGGCGACGGCCAAGTCCGTGCTGTTCGGTGACTTCTCCAAGTACATCATCCGCGATGCCATGGGCATCACCATGTACCGCTTTGCGGATTCCGCGTTTGCCCAGAAGGGGCAGGTGGGGTTCCTCGCCTTCATGCGTTCGGGCGGCGTCCTGACGGATACGCAGGCCGTGAAGTTCTTCCAGCACGGCGCGGCGGCCTAGCCATGATTGTACGCCTGATCACGCCGCCCGCAGCGGAACCCGTCACGCTTGAAATGGCCCGGCTGCACACCCGCGCCGAAGCCGTGGAGGATGATGCCTTGCTGACGGTGTTGATCAAGGCGTCGCGCCAGCAGGGGGAGGGCATCACCCGCGGGAGGTCGAAACAGGCCCCCTGACGGCCCCGCTCCGGCTTCCCCTCGTGCCCTGCACGGCGGTGGAGTTCGTAACAGTGGACGGTGAGGCGGTGGATGCCGGGCTGTACGGCTTCACGCCGTCCGGCCTGTCGCCGCAGGAGTCGCCGCTGCGGGCGGCCTTCATCCCCGGCCCGGATTTTCCGCAGGGGGAAACCGTGCTGACGGTGAGGGCGGGCTATCCCGCCGACAGGTTCCCGGAACCGATCCGCCAGTGGATGCTGGTGCGGATTGGGACGCTGTACGAACAGCGGGAGAGCTTCGCCGTGGGGTCGAACTTCAATGAGTTTGGGCGGTCATTCGTGGACTGCCTGCTTGATCCGTATGTCGTCACAAGGGGGTTCTGATGAACGCTGATGAAGTGAAGAGGTTCAAAGAGTTCAAGTGGACAAAGAGAAAGGTGTTGCGGCTGTTCGTCAACTGTCTGTTGTGGGTTTGCGGCCCTGCCTACCTTTTTTGTTCTCTTGCCGCGTGGAACCTCAATTTCGCCGTTTGGCACTGGTTTCTGCGGGGGGTGTTCGGGGTTTCGTTGTTTTTGTTTGTCCCTTTGGCGGCGCTGTGCGTCGCCGTATGGATTGAGCTTCGACGGAAAGACGCCTTGTTGAGATCCGGAGGCGCGTGATGCGTGCCGGTTCCCTTCGCCATCGGGTGACCATCCAGCGGTATGAGCTTGCCGTGGACGAGTACGGCGCACCGTTAAGGCGGGAGTCGTGGAAGGACGTGGCCACGGTATGGGCGTCGGTCGAGGCCGTGAGCGGGCGGGAGTTTTTCGCCTCGCAGCAGGTGCAGTCCGAAGTCACGCACAAGGTTACTATCCGCTTCCGGCCCGGCGTGGCGGCAGACATGCGGATTGTGTACGGCGGCAGGGTGTTCGGCATTGTCGCGCCGCTGCCTGACGACAGGGGCACGCGGCTGGTGCTGATGTGCCGGGAGGTGAGCTGTGAGCAATGACGTTGTGGTGGACATCCCGATTGAGGACATCCGCGCCGGGGTGCGGGCGGAAATCGACTCCGAACTTGGGGGGATTGCCGCACAGGTCTTTGAAAAGGCCAAGGCTTCGACGGCGTTCCGGGACAAGACGGGAAGGCTGCGGCAATCCATCTGGATTTACCGCTCGAAGTACAAGGACGGCGGCTATGTGGTCTATGTGAAGGCCCCGCACAGCCACCTTGTGGAGTTCGGGCATGTGCAGATAGCCAAAGATGGCGAGACGCGGCTCATGGTGACGAAGGATGGACAAGTCCTTGATCACGTTCCCGGCAGGCATTTCCTCCGCAAGGCCCGCAACGCCGTTCGCCGGAAGGTTGATGCGATGCTGCAAGAGATGATGGGGGACGCCCACTATGGCAAGCGCCGTTGATTTTGAAAAGGTTCTCCTGCGGACGTTGCTTGAGGACGTGGGATTATCCGCACTGGTTGGGAACAAGGTTTTCCCCTTGTTCATTCCAACCGGAAATTATCTTCCCTGCATTACGTTCCAGCGCATCGGCGGGAGGCCCGCCAACACACTGGCCGGGGCGTCCGGTCTTGAGGAAATCGACCTTCAGATCGACGTGTGGGCACGGGACTATGACGAGGCGAAAGACGTGGCCAAGGCCGTGCGCGCCGCCATGCCACCAAGCGGCCCACAGTTCGGCGCACATCTGATTGAGGATCAAGACTTGTATGAGGACGGGACGAATTACTTCCATGTGGGCATGGAGTTCAAGGTCTGGTTCCTCGAAACCGAATAGGAGATTGAAACATGCCCAACAAACGGATTGCGGTCGGCGCCAGAACCAAAGTCCTGATGGATGTGGAAACGTCCTACGGCGTGGCGCCGGTTACGCCGGGAGGTATCCTCCTCCCCATCAACTCTTTTTCCCTGAAGCCCTCCCGCGCCAAGAACGCCCCGGCGACGCTGACGGGCCGTTATGACCCGGTGGAACCCTTTGACGGGAACCTTGAAGTGTCCGGCGGCGTTGTCGTCCCGGTTGACGCGCGGGCGTTCGGTCATTGGCTCAAGGCGATGTTCGGCGCTCCGGCCACGACCGGGACGGGAGAACCCGCCGCCGCGCCGTTCACCCACGTCTGGAAGTCCAACAGGGACATGCCTTCCCTCATCATGCAGGCCAATTATGGGAACATCTACGGCCAGTTTGTAGGCTGTAAGGTATCGTCTCTGGCTATGCAGGCGGGCGGCGACGGCGAATTGACCGCCACGATCAATATGATCGGGCGCGATGCCGATTATGTGGATGCGGACTACAACGCCGACGCCCCATCCGTGGCCATGAAACGGTTCAACAATTTTCAGGGCTCCCTGCTGAGCGGCGGCGCGGAGATCGGCGTGGTCACGGATTGCAGCCTGAACATTGATTTTGGGCTGGATTCGAGCATCCGCGCTTTGGGTGACAAGGGGCGGGTCTATGATCTGCTTCAGGGCGTCATGGCCGTTACCGGCAGCCTCACCGTGTTCATCACGGACAAGGCCCTGCTCATGAAAGCCAGAAACAGCGAGGAACTCAGCCTTGATCTGTCGTTCGCCATTGATGAGGGCAACAAGCTGACGTTCAGCGTCCCGGAAGTGCAGCTCAGTTATGACGGCCCGACTGTGGACGGCCCAACGGGTATCAAGATGGATCAGAGTTTTTCGGCGTACTTCAACGACAACGCGGACAACGCCTCTGTCGTCGTTACCCTCGTCAATGACGTGGAATCCTATTAACCATCGACCATCAAAAGGAAAAATACCATGCGTACCGTTACCCTTTCCGGCCACGAATTCATTGTGAACCCGCTCAAGGGCAAGGACATCAAGGCGCTCAAGGCGCAGGGCTTCGACCTCATGAGCGGCGGCTATTCGGTTTCCGAAGGCATGGATGCGGTGCTCACCGCCGCAGGGTTCGATGTGGCCCAGACGGACGAACTGCCTTTCCCCGACATCCTTGCCCTGCACAAGGCTATCGTGAACGAAACCTTCGGCGTGGCGGAAGAAGAAAAAAACTAGCCACAGTCTGGGATTGGCTTTCCGGCGACGGCGCGGAGTACTGCGAAACGTGCAGGAAGTCAGCATCCCAGGCGGGAAGTACACTGGACTGTGGGACGTGCGCAGGGCGGTGCCCCGACCTCATGCCTGAAAACGCGGAAGTGTGGGACTTGCTTCAGGTAGCTTCAACACAGGTTCGCGTGGGCATGAATGGATTCATCGGATTTGACTATAGCGCGCTGGCACTGGTGGCGGAAGCCTTCGGCATCGAACTGACGCCCGGCATGTGGCGGAAGGTGCAGGCCGTGGAAACGGTCATACGGCGCAACGCCGCGAAACAGATTGAAAAAACATAACAGGCTTTCCGCATTTATGCGGTGAGCGGCTCATTGACAACGGCATAGCGATTTAGTGGAGCTTGCGGACGGTTTCGGTCATCCACAGGATTTCATGTTTTGTGGCCTGTTCCATGAAGATGGATAATCAGAGTATACTCTTGAGAGAATCGAGTTCATTGATTTCTTTGATGAAATTATCGAACTCTTCATCACCATTCGGAATATATATTGCTGTGCCTGAGAATGCTACCATGATCATCCCATGCCCTGAACTTGCTTCTGTAACATTGATGCAACTTGCATATATGCTATTTCCACCCAAGCGA
>ENA-UEQE01002256-UEQE01002256.1-human-gut-metagenome-genome-assembly--contig:-NODE-2256-length-14137-cov-3.519844_pt1 | contig 14137 bp, 10 predicted proteins | sample MGYA00242934_ERZ507935 | MGnify/ENA primary metagenome ERZ507935 (study PRJEB26167, sample SAMN06115423) | human gut metagenome | host: Homo sapiens | place: China:Anhui | collected 2015-03-30... | reverse complement strand
ACTATGAATTGTAAGAGACCGAAAGGTCAAAAACTATGTGAAGGGAATGACATTTGATGCAGAAATTTGGCAGAGGAGTTGTAAAGCTCCGAGTACCGATACTCATAGTCAGCGTTCTGCTGCTGATACCGTCAATATTCGGTTTTCTCAGCACGAGAATAAACTATGATATTCTTTCATACCTCCCGTCAGACATTGAAACCATGAAAGGTCAGGATATAATGCTTGACGAGTTCGGCAAGGGTGGCTTTTCGCTGGTAATGCTTGACGGCATGGACGATAAGGACGTTGAAAAGGTCAAGGAGAAGATCGAAAAGGTAGACCACGTTTGCGATGTTCTCTGGTATGACACCTTGGCAGACGTTTCACTTCCAAAGGAAGTTCTTCCTGATGATATTTACGATTTCTTCAATACAGATAACTCCACAATGATGGCTGTCTTTTTTGACGAAGCGACCTCCGCTGACGGCTCACTTGAAGCTGTCAAGGAGATAAGAAGCATCGCCGGTGAACAGTGTTTTGTAAGCGGTATGTCGTCAGTCGTTGAGGATATCAAGGATCTGACAATGCAGGAAGCTCCGATGTATGTTGTTATCGCAGTAATACTTACAAGTATCATACTTGCACTTACAATGGATTCGTTCCTTATCCCACTGTTCTTTATGCTCAGCGTGGGCATGGCGATAATCTATAACATGGGAACGAACTTCATACAAGGTGAGATATCGTTCATCACCGAAGCTCTTGCAGCCGTGCTTCAGCTTGCGGTAACGATAGACTACTCGATCTTCCTGTGGCACAGCTACAAAGAGGAGAAAGAAAAGCACCCTGGTGACAACAAGGAGGCTATGGCAGTCGCCATCGGCAAAACTATCACCTCAGTTGTTTCAAGCTCCATAACAACAGTTGCAGGCTTCCTTGCACTTTGCTTCATGAGCTACGAGCTTGGCATGGACATGGGTATCGTAATGGCAAAGGGCGTTGTTATTGGCGTTATCTGCTGCATAACAGTTCTCCCGTCAATGATACTTGTCTTCGATAAGGCACTTGAAAAAACAATGCACAAAGACCTTGTTCCAAGCCTTGAAAAGCCTTCAAAGTTCATTATCAAGCACCATGCAGCATTTATCGTACTCTTTATAGTTGTACTTATACCTGCCGTATATGGACAGATAAACACCAATGTCTACTATAACCTGACAGATACTCTTCCAAAGGATCTCAACAGTGTTATCGCAAACACAAAGCTAGATGAGGAATACAACATGGCAACGACCCATATGCTCCTGGTTGATGCTGATATGGAGCCAAAGGAAGTAAACTCTATGCTCGACGAAATGGGCAAGGTTGATGGTGTAAGCTTCTCAATGTCACTGGATACTCTTATCGGTCCGTCTATTCCTCGTGAGATAGTTCCTGAGTCAGTAACAAAGATACTCAAGAGCGACAAATGGCAGCTCATGCTAATAGGTTCTGAATACAAGGTAGCTTCTGATGAAGAGAATGCCCAGATAGATGAGCTCAGCAAGATACTTAAATCCTACGATAAGGACGGAATGCTTATCGGCGAGGCAGCGGCAACAAAAGACCTTATCGACATAACAGATCATGACTTCAAGGTAGTAAATATAGTTTCTATCGCCGCTATCTTCATCATCATTCTTATTGCACTGCGTTCAGTTTCACTGCCTATCATTCTGGTAGCCGTTATCGAATTTGCTATCACAGTAAACATGGGTGTTCCGTGCTTTACGAATACTACCATACCGTTCATAGCGTCGGTAGTAATCGGTACTATCCAGCTTGGTGCAACAGTTGACTATGCTATCCTTATGACAACAAGATATAAGACCGAGCGTAACGCAGGCAAAGATAAGCACGAAGCTGTCACTATCGCACTCAGCACTTCAATGAAGTCTATCATGGTCAGCGCACTTGGCTTCTTCGCTTCAACATTCGGCGTTGGCGTATATTCAAGCGTAGATATGATCTCACAGCTTTGTACGCTCATGTCAAGAGGTGCAATAATCAGTATGATAACTGTTATCTGCATACTTCCTTCAATGCTTATGCTGTTCGATAAAGTAATAATCAATACAACAATGGGCATGAAGAAAAAAGAAAATAAGCTTTATAAGCTTCCTGAAATAAACTAATTCGTAAAGGAGATATAGTTATGAAAAAGTATTCAAGAGTTCTTGCAGGCATACTTGCCGTACTTCTTTCCGCAGGCTGCACAGGTCTTTATGCAGCAGCTCAGTCAGACAGCTCTTCCGCTGCCGACAGCACTGCCTCAACAACAAAGAACGAATCAGATAAAAAAGATACAAAAGATACAAAGAAAGCTGATAAGTCTGACAGTGATACAGAAAAGCAGGCTAAGGAAGAAACAGTTTATGTTATCACTGACGCTTCCGGCAACAAGACAAAAACAGTCGTTTCCAACTGGCTGAAAAACCCACAGGGCGTAAAGAAGCTGGAGGACGTTTCCGACCTGACAGATATCGAGAATGTTAAAACAGACGAGGGCTTTACAGCCAATGGTGATAAGCTCACATGGGATACCGAGGGCGGAGATATCTACTATAAGGGCTATACCGATAAGGCACTCCCGGTTGATGTAAAGGTAACATATACCCTTGACGGCAAGGAGATAAAGCCTGAGGACCTCGCAGGCAAGAGCGGTAAGCTTACGGTAAGATATGACTATACGAACAACGATAAGAAAACTGTCAAGATAAACGGCAAGAAAACAGATATCTATGTTCCATACCTTATGGCAACAACAGCTATCCTTGATACTAACGTTTATTCAAACGTTGAAGTAACAAATGGCAAGCTCATTTCAGACGGAAGCAGACAGATACTTATAGGCGTTGCAATGCCTGGCCTTACAAAGAGCCTTGATCTTCAGGATAACGAAGATATCGAGATACCGGAGTACGTTGAGTTCACAGCAGACGTAAAGGACTTCGAGTCAACAACTGCTCTCACAGTCGCAACATCTGACATCTTCTCAAAGCTTGACCTTAGCGATATTGGTGATGCTGACGATCTTCAGGATAAGCTTGATGAGCTTTCTGATGCTACAGACGAGCTTGTAGACGGTACAGCAGAGCTTTACGCAGGCATCAAGAAGCTGTCCGATTCCTCAGGAACACTTATCACAGGTATCGACAAGCTTTATTCAGGCTCTAAGTCACTTGACGATGGTGCAAAGACACTTAACAGCGGTGCAACAAAGCTTCGTGACGGAGCAAAGACCCTTGATTCTTCAACAGGTGAGCTTATGAGAGGTATCTCCACAGCTCATAGTGGTTCAACAGCCCTCCTCGGTGGTTTTGATCAGGTAAACAGTGGTATGTCATCTTTGAAGAACGGCTCATCATCACTTTCAAGCGGACTTTCACAGGTATCCTCAGGCGCACAGCAGGTAAATAACGGTGCTGCAAGCCTTGCCGCAGGCACAAATAAGCTTGTTACAGGCGTAGGCGACCTCCAGACAGGCTCTAAAAACCTTGCCGCAGGCACAAAGCAGACCTATGACGGTTCAACTGCACTGAAAAAAGGCGTTGCAACACTTAATGCAGGCGTTTCCACACTCTATGAAAAGGTGCAGTCACTCCCTGCAAGCGTTGAACTTCTTTCAAATGGCATAACAAAGGTAGATAACGCACTTACACAGTCTATCGCATATGACCAGCAGGTACTCGCAGGACTTGAGCAGCTTCTCGGCAATTACGAAGAAGGCTCAGCAGAGTATACGAGCATAAGCAATATGATAGCAGCCGTAAATGGCTCTATCCAGTATCAGCAGGGCGCACAGAGCGGCCTTGGCGATGTTTCAACAGGTGTCGGCACAATGGCAACCGAGGGCAAACAGCTTGTTGACGGCGTAACTCAGATATACAATGGTCTTAACGATAAGAAGAAAGGTCTTGTCGCAGGCGTTGATAATTTGAATACAGGACTTAAAACAGTAAACGAGGGTGCTTCAGCACTTAAAACAGGTATCGGCACACTTGCTAAGTCCAGCAAGGATCTTAACAATGGCGCAGCTACACTCTCCGCAGGCACAAAGAACCTCTCCGCAGGCGTAAGCTCAGCACAGGTAGGCGCAAGCAAGCTTGATAAGGGTGTTGACAGCCTGAACTCAGGCGTATCAAAGCTTTCAAACGGTGCAAAAACTCTTGACAGCGGTCTTGGTCAGCTTGACAACGGCAGCAAGCAGCTAAAAGACGGTACTGCAACACTCTATTCATCACTTGTAGAGCTTGCACAGGGTACAACAACACTTTCAAGTGGCAGTGCAGAGCTGTTCAGCGGTATCGGTCAGCTCAAAGACGGCAGCTCACAGCTTTCATCTGGTGTTAAGAAGCTTGAAAGCGGTGCAAAGACCCTTAAAGACGGCATGGCTAAGTATAAGGACGAGGGCATCGGCAAGCTCCTTGACATCTACAACAACGACCTCAAGGGACTTATCGACAGACTTGACGCTCTCAAGAAAGCAGCCGAGGATTCAACTACATTCTCAGGCGCAGCCGATGGCGTTGAAAGCTCAGTTAAGTATATTTACGAAACTGCGGCTATTGAAAAAGCAGACGAGTAATTTTTACTTCCCACACATAGCAAAGACCCCCTTGGACAGAAATGTCCGAGGGGGTCTTTGTATTTATAAACGTATTATCTGTACAAAAAAACGGACGGGATTTCTCTCTCCGTCCGTTTTATATATTCTACTGTCTTAGATAAACGCCGTTTTCTTCGATGTAGTCCTCCATGTCCTGCTTGTATTCAAGATCAAGAGAATCTTTAGGAAGTGCCTTGAGTGCTTTCTGACCAATGTCTTTTCTGAAATGCTCTCCCTCGAACTTTATCTTGGAAACAGCCTCGTAAGACTTGTCCAGAGCACCCTGAAGCGTGTAAGCATTGCAGGTAACGCCCAGAACACGTCCGCCGTTTGTGTAGAATTTGCCGTCCTCGTACTTAGTGCCTGCGTGATAAATAAACGCTCCGTCTACCTGACCCTTGTCGTCCATACCGAACATCTCGATACCCTTTTTGTACTTAACAGGATATCCTCCGCTCGCCATAACAACACAAGTGCAGTAACCCGACTTCCAACCGATCTTGACATCAGCCAGCCTGTGTTCATAAATAGCCTCAAATATCTCGCAAAGATCACCCTCCAGCATAGGAAGAACGACCTGCGTTTCAGGGTCGCCGAAACGGCAGTTGTATTCAATAACCTTTGGACCATTAGGGGTGAGCATAAGTCCGAAATACAAACAGCCCTCAAAAGTCCTGCCCTCAGCATTCATTGCATTGATAGTCGGCAGGAAGATCTTTTCCATGCACTCTTTGGCAATGTCCTCAGTGTAGTAAGGGTTAGGTGCAACAGTACCCATTCCGCCTGTGTTCAGACCCTTGTCGCCGTCCAACGCTCTCTTGTGATCCATTGAAGAGATCATAGGAACAACAGTCTTGCCGTCAGTGAATGAAAGCACAGAAACCTCAGGACCTGTGAGATATTCCTCCACAACGATAGTGGAACTGCTCTCACCGAACTGCTTGTCATCTATCATTGAGTGTATAGCCTCCACAGCCTCTTTCTCACTCTCCGCCAGAATAACGCCCTTGCCAAGTGCAAGTCCGTCAGCCTTTATAACAGCAGGGTATGTGTTCTGTTCCTTGACATATTTTATAGCGTCCTCACTGTTTGTGAACACCTCGTATTTGGCTGTAGGAATATTGTATTTCTTCATAAGATCCTTAGAAAAGACCTTTGAACCCTCGATTATAGCCGCATTTTTCTTAGGACCAAAGGTCTTGAAACCCTCAGCCTGCAAAGCGTCTACCATTCCAAGTACAAGCGGATCGTCAGGTGCAACAGCCACCATGTCTACTTTAAGCTTCTTTGCCAGAGCCACAACGCCCTCGATATCTGTTGCCGCAACATCAAAACATTCTGCATAGCGTGAAATGCCACCGTTTCCGGGTGTGCAGTAAAGCTTTCCTACCTTAGGGGACTCCGCAAGCTTCATAACGATAGCGTGTTCACGTCCGCCTCCGCCAACAACTAATATGTCCATTTTCAGACCTCCTCAGTGTGTTTTTTCCAATTATAACAATACCGCACACCTATGCTGTGCGGTATCGTCATTTATTTACTTCGTATATTATTACTTAAGCTCAAAGCTGTCAAGAACTGTCTTGAACTCGTCAGAAAGCTTGCTGTAAGCGTTCTCGCTTGCACCATATGTGATAACAACAAGGTTGCCGTTGTCAGAAGTGATTATCTGATTGAGCAGTACCTTCTGTGAGCCGATCTCGCCTGTTACGTCAACAATGTAAGCGTCCTTGCCTGCAAACTTATCTTCCTTGTCGTTTGTAACAGTGTAGCCGTCCATGGAATTATATGTTTGCTTGATCTGGTCAGCATAATCACTTGCTGTAAGACCATTGAGCAGATCGTTTGACATTGAGATAACGTTGATAGAAGCAGACTCAAGCTCAGCATCATCGCCTGCGTCAGCATATGTGAACATTACGTCAACACCAGCGGACTCCTGCATTGCCCACTTCTTTGAGTCGATCTTGAAAGTATACAGATCGCTTGTGTAAACGTCATTCTCATATGTGCCTTTAGCCTCGTCGCCAGTGCTTGTTGTGTCGTCAGCAGAAGTTGTTGTGTCAGCAACTGACTCCTCAGGTGCAGCAGTTGTAGTTGTTGTGTCAGCCTTAGACTCGACAGCAGGTGCGGCTGTAGTTGTAGTAGTTGTTGTTTTAGCCTCCGCCTTTGACTCGTTCTCAGAATCATTTGACTCTGAGCAGCCTGTAACTGCGAATACCATTGACAGTGCCATGAGTGATGCAAGTAACTTTTTCATAATAAATTTCTCCTTTTTTTCTTGACCTTTATTGTTTTGCATTAATGCACAAAAATTAGTGATGGAACAATCTTATTCCAGTGAATGCCATTGCCATGTTGTACTTGTTGCAAGTCATGATAACATGATCGTCCCTGATAGATCCGCCTGGCTCGGCAATGTAAGCCACACCGCTCTTTTTAGCTCTCTCGATGTTGTCGCCGAATGGGAAGAAAGCGTCAGAACCAAGGCAAACGCCTGTGTTCTTAGCAAGCCATTCCTTCTTTTCAGCCTCAGTGAGCACCTCAGGCTTTACCTTGAATGTGTTCTGCCATACGCCCTCAGCCAGTACATCATCATGCTCGTCAGAAATGTAAACGTCGATAGCGTTATCTCTGTCAGGACGTCTTATGTTGTCAACGAACTGAAGTCCCAGAACCTTTGGGTGCTGTCTGAGCCACCAGATGTCAGCCTTGTTTCCTGCCAGTCTTGTGCAGTGTATTCTTGACTGCTGACCTGCACCGATACCGATAGCCTGACCGTCCTTTACATAGCAAACGCTGTTAGACTGTGTGTATTTAAGTGTGATAAGTGAGATAACAAGATCAGTTTTCTTGTCCTCAGGGATCTCCTTGTTGTCTGTCACGATATTTGTGAGCATATCGTTGTCTATTTTCAGCTCGTTTCGACCCTGTTCAAAAGTTACGCCGAAAACCTGCTTTCTCTCAATAGGTGCAGGAACATAGTTCTCATCTATCTTGATGATGTTGTATGTACCCTTTCTCTTTGACTTGAGAATCTCAAGAGCCTCGTCAGTGTAGCCCGGTGCAATGATACCATCAGAAACCTCTCTCTGGATCATCTTTGCAGTGCAAGCGTCGCACTCGTCAGAAAGTGCGATAAAATCGCCGTATGATGACATTCTGTCAGCACCTCTTGCTCTCGCATAAGCGCTTGCAAGTGGAGTAAGCTCGCCCAGATCGTCAACAAAATATATCTTCTTTTCGACCTCGCTCAAAGGCTTGCCGATAGCAGCGCCCGCAGGTGAAACGTGCTTGAAAGAAGTTGCCGCACACATACCTGTTGCCTTTTTAAGCTCTCTTACCAGCTGCCAGCCGTTGAATGCGTCAAGCAGATTGATGTAACCCGGCTTGCCGTTGAGCACCTCGATAGGAAGATCCTTTCCGTCCTCCATAAATACTCTTGACGGCTTCTGATTTGGGTTGCAGCCGTATTTTAAAAGCATTTCATTTGCCATAATTTTTACCTCCGTTTATTTAACCTATTCACTCCGCAGATATTACTTGCTGTACTTATTAACGATCTTAGAAACAGCCTTGCCGCTTGCGATATCAATGTATCTTACAAACAGCGATACCTTGTTGTCCTCGTTGAGTGCTTCCCAAAGCTTGCCGGTGAACTCCTCGATATCGTTAGGTATCTCCACCTTCTTAGGCTCGCCCTCAAAGCTTGGCAGAGGATTGCCGTCACCCATGTAAGTGTGGATAAAATGACCCACGCCGTCAAGAGGGTTGGTGTATGTGTAAGTAAATCTCTCGCAGCAGTCAGGGTTGCCGTCAGCGGACTTGAGTATGCTCATAGCATAATTATATGCGCCGTTCTCAACGTGCATGATACCTGAAATACGAGGAGTGTAGTTTGGAGCGTCGTCCTCATACTCTCTCGTCCTCAGTGACTGTTCAAAAGTCTGCTGCTTGTCCATAAGCTCGTAAATAGTGTCCGTCTGATCGCCGTTTGTTACGATAGTCTTGTTTCCAAGCACACGAACAGGGGAGTATATAATAAGGTGTGGGTCAGAAAGCTTGCTAGGGTCAGCAGCTTCTGTCTTGATGCCGTCCTCAGTTTCCGTGAAAACTCTGTTTCTGGAATTAACACTTCTGCCCATGATAAAATAAGCTGTTACCGCACTCTTTCCGTCAGCAGATTTGCCTATAACGATACCTCTGCCCGGATATGAGTTGCTTTTAAGCTCGTCATAAATATTAAGGGTCTTCATATCTTGTCCTCCATAATTTTTCTCAGTCTTTAAGGTCAACGTAAGCCTTGCCGTCCTTAATGCTTATCCTGTCCTCGCAGAACAGTGAAACAGCCTTTGGCAGCAGCTTCCATTCAACGTTTTCCATTATCTTCTTCTGTAAACTCTCAGGCGTTTCGTCATTTGCAACATCTACAGCGCCCTGTAAAATAATAGCACCTGCGTCAGCCTTTTCGTTTACAAAATGTATAGTCGCACCCGATACCTTTACACCGTATTCAAGAGCCTTTTCATGAACTCTAAGTCCGTAAAAACCCTCGCCGCAGAATGACGGTATCAGTGCAGGGTGAACGTTTATTATCCTGTAAGGATAAGCCTTTGTAACGCATTCGTCAAGAATTATCATAAATCCGGCCAGCACCACAAGATCAGCCTCTTGCCTGTTAAGCTCAGCCAGAATAGCCTCGCTGTAACTCTTGCCGTCAGCATATTCCTTTCTCGGAATAACGACAGTGCCGATACCTGCATTTTTCGCCCTCTCCAGAGCATAAGCACCCTCCTTCGAGGATATAACGCAGGTTATCTTGCCGTTTTTTATAATGCCGCTTTTTTCAGCGTCAATAAGCGCCTGTAGGTTTGTTCCGCCGCCCGAAACAAGAACGCATATCTTCTTCATATCACTTTACCCTTAGCAGATGATAACGCCCATGTCAGAGTCAACAAGCTCGCCCAGAACGTAAGCCTCTTCGCCTGCCGCCTTGATAGCTTCCATAGCCTTGTCAGCGTCAGCCTTGTCAACAACAACTGTCATACCAACGCCCATGTTGAATGTGTTGAACATATCTCTCTCAGGAATGTTTCCTGTCTTTGCGATAACGTCGAAAATAGGAAGCACCTGAACGTCGCTTCTTGCTATCTTAACAGAAAGTCCGCTTGGAAGTGAACGTGGAATGTTCTCATAGAATCCGCCGCCCGTGATGTGAGATATAGCCTTTACCTTAACAGAGTCAAGCAGGCTCATAACAGCCTTTACATAGATCTTTGTAGGTGTGAGAAGTGTCTCGCCAAGTGTCTTGCCAAGCTCGTCATAGTGAACAGAAAGAGTCTTTTCGTCAACGCTGAATACCTTTCTTACCAGTGAGAAGCCGTTTGAGTGTACACCGCTTGACTTTATAGCTATCATAACATCTCCGGCATTCTGAGTGCTTGGGTCAAGTATCTTGTCCTTGTCAACAACGCCAACAGAGAAGCCTGCAAGGTCATATTCGTCAACAGGGTAGAAACCTGGCATCTCAGCAGTTTCGCCGCCGATAAGCGCACAGCCTGACTGTACACAGCCCTCAGCAACACCTGAAACTATCTGAGCTATCTTCTCAGGATAGTTCTTGCCAACAGCGATGTAGTCAAGGAAAAACTGTGGCTTTGCACCGCAGCAGATAATGTCGTTTACGCACATTGCCACGCAGTCGATACCAACTGTGTCATGCTTGTCCATAAGAAAAGCTATCTTGAGCTTTGTGCCAACGCCGTCTGTGCCTGAAACGAGAACAGGCTTTGTGATACCTGTCATGTCAAGCTCAAACAGACCGCCGAAGCCGCCGATGCCGCTGAGAACACCGCTCGTCATGGTCCTTGCAACGTGCTGCTTCATAAGCTCAACTGCCTTGTAGCCAGCCGTTACGTCAACGCCTGCTTCCTTGTAGCTGTTTGAAAAACTGTTTGTATTCATGATAAAATATCCTTTCAGTTATTTACTTCTTTTCCGATATCTTCGATTCAAATTTGTCCTTAGGCATATCCTTAGGAACTTCGATAGGGTATTTTTCTGTAAAGCATCCTACGCAAAAATCACACTTTGAATTTCCCGCAAGCTTTTTAACGCTCTCAACACTGAGATATCCCAAGCTGTCTGCACCGATATATTCGCATATTTCTTCATTGGTCATCTTGCAGGCGATAAGATTTTCCTTGCTGTCTATATCCGTTCCGAAATAGCATGGTGCAATGAATGCAGGGGAGGAGATACGAACGTGAACTTCCGTCGCCCCTGCCTCTCTGAGCAGCTTGACGATACGTCCCGACGTCGTTCCTCTGACGATACTGTCGTCTATCATAACGACCCTCTTGCCCTTAACAGTGCTTGAAATAGCGTTGAGCTTTATCTTGACGGAGTTCGTCCTCTCTGTCTGGCTAGGCTGAATGAAAGTCCTGCCTATATATCTGTTCTTGATAAATCCAATGCCGTATGGAATGCCGCTTTCCTGAGAAAATCCCAGCGCAGCGTCAAGTCCCGAGTCAGGCACGCCTATGACAATATCAGCGTCAACAGGGTGTTCTCTCCAAAGATATTTTCCTGCCCTGAGCCTTGCCATGTGAACGCTCGACCCCTCGATAACAGAGTCAGGTCTGGCAAAATATACATATTCAAATACGCATATAGTACCCTTTTTACCACAGTGAGTCGTGATAGAGTTCACACCGTTTTTGTCAATAACTATCATTTCACCTGGTTTAAGATCTCTTATGTATTCAGCGCCGATGCTGTCAAAAGCACAGGTCTCCGACGCTACCACATAGCCGTCGTCTATCTTTCCGAGGCAGAGCGGTCTGAAGCCGTCAGGATCTCTCGCCGCAATAAGCTTTGTCGGCGACATAACGAGCAGCGAATACGCACCCTTTATCCTGTACATAGCCTTTTCAAGAGCCGCCTGTATAGACGGTGCTCTAAGACGTTCCTCGGTTATGGCGTATGATATGACCTCAGTATCATTTGTGCTGTGGAATATCATGCCCTTGTTTTCATATTGCTCTCTAAGTTCTCTTGCGTTAGTAAGATTTCCGTTGTGAGCGATAGCCATAGGACCCTTTATGTGACGAACAACAAGCGGCTGAGCGTTTGAAGCATTGCAGTTGCCTGTAGTCGAATATCTCACATGACCTATAGCAATATTGCCCTTGCCGAGCCGTTCGAGAGTTTCCTTGTCAAAAACCTGATTGACAAGACCCACGTCCTTGTGATAGCTGAACACGCCGTCGTCGTTTACAACGATACCGCAGCTTTCCTGACCTCTGTGCTGTAATGCGTAAAGAGATACATAAGTCTGAGCCGCAACATCGCTTGTCTTGTTAGTATAAATGCCGAAAACGCCGCATTCTTCATGGATACCTGTTACCAATTAAATCATTCCCTTCCGTTCCAGCAGTAGGTGCAAAGCTCACAGCTTGGCAGACCCACAGCCTTTACAGTGCCTTCAAGCGACTGGAATTCAACAGAGGTAAGTTTAAGTCTTCTGCATATCTCGTCCCTGAGGAGCTTGCCACGCTCAGTGCTTGAATCGCTGTATTCTTCAATGTATTTAACTCCCTCGATACCCTCGTTCTCATCAATGATCTGTCTTGCGATAAGTTCAAGCTCCGAGGTGCTGCGTGAAAAGTTAAGATACTTGCAGCCATACATGATAGGAGGACAGGCTGATCTCATGTGGACTTCCTTTGCACCGTTCTCATAAAGAAACTCAACAGTTTCCCTCATCTGAGTTCCTCTGACGATACTGTCGTCAACGAACAGAAGCTTCTTGCCCTCGATAAGTTCGTGAACAGGTATAAGCTTCATCTTTGCAACTCTGTTTCTCATAGACTGGCTTGTTGGCATAAAGCTTCTGGGCCATGTAGGAGTGTACTTGATGAACGGTCTTGCAAAAGGTATGCCGCTTTTGTTTGCATATCCTATAGCGTGAGGAACGCCCGAATCAGGTATTCCGCAAACGAAATCAACGTCAGGGAGCCAGCCGTTTTTCATATCGTTCTCCGCCATTATCTCGCCGTTGCGTGTTCGCATAAGTTCAACGTTCACGCCCTCATAGCAAGCGGTAGGGTAGCCGTAATAAGTCCAAAGGAAAGTGCAGATCTTTTTCTTGTCTGTACCCTCGCTGAGGATATTGTAGCCGTCCTTGGTTATCTCAGTTATCTCTCCCGCCTTTAGTTCGTGACAGGTGGAGTATCCAAGCTTCTGATATGCAAATGATTCAAAAGAAAAGCAATATCCGTCAGAACGCTGTCCTATTATAATAGGAAGCCGTCCGTCCTTATCTCTGGCAACGATCATCGACTTGTCTGTCATTATTGCAAGTGACATCGTGCCTTCTATCTTGTCCTGTGCGTATCTTATGCCGTCAACAAAGCTGTCCTTCTGTGCGATCAGCGCACCGATAAGCCCTGCGGAATTGATAGCGCCGCTGCTCATTGTTTCAAAGTTTGCGCAGCCCTTTTCAAGCAGTTCGTCAGCCAGTTTAGCGGCATTTTGTATTACACCGATAGAGCACACTGCGTAAAGTCCTAACTTGGAGCGTACCATTATCGGCTGAGGATCTGTGTCGCTTATGCAGCCGATACAGATGTTTCCTCTCATTTTGTCAACGTCTTTTTCAAATTTAGTACGAAATGGTGAGTTTTCAATGCTGTGAATATTTCTCTGAAAGCCAAGCTCAGGGGAGAATGAAGTCATTCCGCCCCGCCTTGTGCCTAAGTGTGAATGATAGTCGGTCCCGAAGAAAACGTCCTGAATACAGTCATTAGCTGAAACAGCTCCGAAAAAACCGCCCATAGATATTATTCTCCCATTACTCTCTTTATCATCTCATGGTAAGCCTCTTCAACGCCGCCCATGTCTCTTCTGAATCTGTCCTTGTCGAGCTTCTCGTGTGTCTTAGAATCCCAGAAACGGCAAGTATCAGGTGAGATCTCGTCAGCAAGAAGTATCTTTCCGTGGAATCTGCCGAACTCGATCTTGAAGTCGATAAGGTCAATGCCGATGTTCTTGAAGAAGCCAAGCATGAACTCATTTACCTTGAAAGCATACTTTGTGATATCCTCGATCTCTTCCTCAGTAGCAAGACCAAGACCAAGAGCATAATACTTGTTGATGAATGGGTCGCCAAGCTCGTCGCACTTGTAGCTGAACTCAAGTGTAGGCTGCTTGAGCTTTGTGCCTTCCTCGATACCGAGCTTCTTTGAGAAGCTTCCTGCTGCAACGTTTCTTACGATAACTTCCAGCGGAACGATCTCGACCTTCTTAACGATAGTCTCTCTGTCAGAGATCTCCTCAACAAGATGAGTAGGGATACCCTCTTTTTCAAGAAGCTTGAACATATAGTTTGTCATTTTGTTATTGATAGCACCCTTGCCAACGATAGTGCCTTTCTTCTCGCCGTTGAAAGCAGTAGCGTCGTCCTTGTAATCAACGATAACAAGATCAGTGTCGTTAGTAGCGAAT
>ENA-UEQE01002248-UEQE01002248.1-human-gut-metagenome-genome-assembly--contig:-NODE-2248-length-14175-cov-6.695347_pt1 | contig 14175 bp, 10 predicted proteins | sample MGYA00242934_ERZ507935 | MGnify/ENA primary metagenome ERZ507935 (study PRJEB26167, sample SAMN06115423) | human gut metagenome | host: Homo sapiens | place: China:Anhui | collected 2015-03-30... | reverse complement strand
GGGGAGGGGAGGGAGAAACTTTCTAAGAAAGTTTCCCTCTCCCCTCCCCAGACCCCTCCCCTCTCTCTTCAAAGATTTTCGACTGGTGGGGAGGCTGCCCGGAGGGAGTCCCTGTCGTTCTTCAGACGGGGAGGCATTCCCGAAGGGAGCCCCTACGTGTGTCAGACGGGAGGCGTTCCCGAAAATCCAGGCCGGGGCACGGCTGGGGTTCGTCAAAAACGGCGTTTCCCGGCGGACGGGGCGGGCCGCCGTTCGCCAGTTCGGTGAAAGGGGGAAAGGTATGGTTCACAGTCCGAGGAGGGCACGGTATCCGGCGGCATCAAGCAGGGATTCGGCGGATGCGTCCGGGCGGATGCGGATCATCCAGCCTTCCCCATAGGGGGAGACGTTCACCAGCGTGGGCGTGCTTTCCAGTTCCTCATTCACGGCGACGACCTCGCCGGGGATGGGCATATACAGTTGGTTGACCGACTTGAGGGATTCGACCGTGCCGAAGTCGCTCCCGGCCTCGAACCGCGTACCCACTGCGGGCAGATCCACAAAGGCGATTTCACCGAGCTGATCCTGTGCGAAATCGCTGATGCCGATGACGGCTTCGCCGCCGTCCATGCGCACCCAGACGTGCTCGCCGGTGTAACGGAGGGATTCGGGGAGATTGAGTTCTTCGTTGTTTTTCATGGGAAGTTCCTTTTCTTGGGATATATTCAATTTGAACGGCGTAGTAGCCCAAAGGGAACCTGTTTTGGGGAACGCCGCGAACTGGGGTTCAATAAACGCGAAAGCCGTTGGAATGGGAGGGTGGAACTTGGGCAAGGGGGAAAGCGGGCTCCCCTTTCTTCAGAGAGTTTTCCTTCCCTTCCCCAGTACTTCATCCGCCGGCCTCGACGAGGGAAAGCGCGGCTTCGTACAGGCCCTCCGCCAAGGTAGGATGGGCATGGATGGTTGCGGCGATGTCCCGGACGGACGCGCCCAGACGCAGGGCAAGCCCGGCTTCCGCGATGAGATCCGTGGCATGGGCCCCGGCGATGTGCACGCCGAGCACCTTACCCGTGGCCCCGTCCGAAACGATCTTGAACATGCCGGGAAGTTCGTTCATGGCCTGCGCCTTGCCGAGCTCGCGCATCTGGAACGTGGCCGTGCGCACGTTGCGGCCAGCCTCGGAAACCTGCGCTTCGGTAAGCCCCACGCAGCCGATTTCGGGCGACGTGAAAATGCCGGACGGTACGGCGGAATAGTCCATCCGCCCTTCATGCCCAAGGCAACCGCGCACGGCGCACAGGCCCTCGGCGGCGGCGACATGGGCCAGCATGATCTTGGAGGGGCCCAGTACGTCGCCCACGGCATACACGCCGGGGAGGGAGGTGCGCATGTGATCGTCGGCCCGTATCCAGCCGCGTCCGTCCACGGCGACCCCGGCTTCCGCCAGGCCGAGGCCGGAGGTATTGGGCGTGCGCCCCACCGTGACCAACACGGTTTCGGCTTCGATGGGCGTTTCCTTCATCTGCGCGGGCGTGGGGGCGCTGATGAATGGCGAAGGGCCAAGTACGGCCTTGACCACGCCGTCTTCCACGCGGACGTTCTTGAGCGTCCGGCCCAGTTCGCAACCGATGCGGCGTTTCTTCATTTCCCGCTGGAGCAGCGCGCTCATGTCCGCATCCACGGAAGGCAGGGGCAACAGGCGGTTCTGTCCTTCCACCACCGTCACCTTGGCCCCGAAAGCCTGATAGATGAACGCCAGCTCGCAGCCGATGACGCCCCCGCCCACGATGGCGATGGACGCGGGCACCCGGTCGAGCGCCAACGCGTCGTCGCTGGTCAGGATATGCGCATGATCGACGGGCAGGCCGGGAAGTTCCAGCGCGCCCGAACCCGTAGCGAGGATCACGCGGTCACCCTCGACGGAAACCTGGCCTTCCGCTGTGGAGGCTTCCACCAGCCCGGCATGGACGAGGCGCCCCCGCCCCTTGAGGAGCCGGACGCCGAGGCTTGCGCAAGCCTTTTCAAGCCCGCCGCGCAGGGTGGCGCAGACCTTTTCCTTGCGGGCGAGCACGGCGGCGGGATCCACAGCCGGAACCCCCTGCCCGGTGATGCCGAACTGGGACAGGCGCAAAGCCAGCTCCAGCGCGTCGGCGGATGCTTTCAGCGTCTTGGTGGGGATGCAGCCGTTGTTCAGGCAGGTTCCGCCGAGGTTCCCGCTTTCCACGAGGGTCACGGACATCCCGGCGCGGGCGGCGGCAAAGGCGGCCGTGTACCCGCCGGGGCCTCCCCCGATGACGGTCAGGCGTATGGACATGGCGCGCCTCCTAGTCCTCGTCGCATTCGAGATTCAGATTGTATTTCACCGGGAAGGCCGCTTCGAGCGAGCCCGTGATCAGACAGCCCTGCTTCATGATCTTTTCCACGCGGTCGAAAATGAACTCGTATTCCTGATCCATGAACACGGTCACGTCCAGATCGATCCCGGTCACGCGGCCCCGGCCCTTGTCGTCCGTGCCGGTGCGCACCGTGGCCTTGCCTTCGATGCGGCGGTACTTGGCGCTGCGGGTTTCAAGCGCCTTGTCCAGCGCCGCGCAGTAACAGTAGAGCGCGGAGGAGGCGAGCAGCTTCTTGGCCGTGCCGGGCCGTTCTTCGGCGGGGATCAGCTCCCCGTCGATGGAAATGACGCCGAAAGCGGCGGATTCCATATCCAGATCGACTTTGGCGCCCCGGCGGGCGATGGAAACGCTGAGTTCGTGTGACATGGGCATATCCTCCCGGATGGATTACGGAACATGGCGGCGCTGGCCGCATTTGGCTTCCCTTGGCTGCCTTTTCTTTTGCATTTTGGATGCCAACGCCATCCGGGGCCTTTGCCGCCCTCCCCTCCGCCCGGCTTTATCCCCCCGGAAAATCCTGTTTCCCTATCCGTACATCTTTCTTGGGAAAAAAAGAGCGAACCACCGGCATGGGCCGTTTCCCCCCGCATCTGGCCTTGCCGTCCGCCCTAAAACGTGAAATACTGCACAACAAAAGCGACAAAAATGTCGCTAAAGACGACAAATCATTCAGGGGAGAACCCGATGGAACTCTTCGCATCCGTTCCCGGCCTTGCCGTGGAGGAAAGCTACGTCAGGCTGCTCAACCACCTGCCGGGGCTCGCCTACCGCTGCCGCGTGGACCGCACCGACCCTATTGTATCGGAACGCCTTGAATATACGTTGGAATTCGTCAGCAAAGGCAGTTATGATCTGCTCGGCATCCCCGCCGAGGACATGGTACGGAACAACAACAATACCATCGAGCGCATGATGCATCCCGACGATCTCCAGAAGACGCGCCGGAACATCTATGACAGTATTGTCGCGCACCAGCCCTATCAGGTGATGTACCGGGTTTCGCTCCCGTCCGGGCGGCTGAAATGGATATGGGATCAGGGCGAGGGGGTTTTCGACGCCGACGGCGAACTGCGCTACCTCGAAGGGCTGATGATGGACATCAGCGAACAGAAGTTCCAAGAGCTTGAGCTCAAGGAAGAAAACCGCCAGCTCAAGGCTTCCGTCAGCAATCTCTACGGGTTGGGGAATATCGTCGGCAAAAGCGAGGCCATGCGGAGGGTATACGGCCTCATCCTCAAGGCCGCCGAAACGGACACCAACGTCATCATTTACGGCGAGACCGGTTCGGGCAAGGATCTCGTCGCCAAGGCCATCCACGAGTACAGCGCCCGGAAGGGCAACTACGTCCCGGTCAACTGCGGGGCCATTCCCGAACAGCTTCTGGAGAGTGAATTTTTCGGGCACACCAAAGGGGCCTTCTCCGGAGCGCACGCCAACAAGGAAGGCTATATAGGCGCGGCCCACAACGGCACGCTGTTCCTTGACGAGATCGGCGAACTGCCCATTCATCTCCAAGTAAAACTGCTCCGGGCCATCGAAAACAAGATGTATACCCCTGTCGGCAGCAACACCCCCAAGGTCTCGTCCTTCCGTCTGGTCGCGGCCACGAACCAAGACCTTTCAAAAATGGTTTTGGAAAAAAAGATGCGCTCGGATTTTTATTACCGCGTCCATGTGCTTTCCATCACATTGCCGCCCCTGCGCGAGCGGCACGGGGACATCCCGCTGCTTGTCGAGGCCTACATGGAGCGCAAGGGCATCACCTGCGCCCTGCCGCTCCAGGTGCGTTTGGCGATGGAGCATTACGACTGGCCCGGCAACGTGCGCGAGCTGCACAACTTTCTCGACCGTTACACGGCCTTCGGGGATGTGGCCCTTGAGTCACTCGGCGATGCAGGCAAGACGGATCTGCTTTTTCCCGCCCTGCATCACGAGGGGCTTACCCTTGAGAACGCCACGCTTCAGCTTGAGGAGCGCATGATCCGGCAGGCTCTTGAACGCTGCCGCTGGCGCAGGGGCGACGCAGCCGAGGCTCTCGGCCTGAATCTGCGCACCCTCCAGCGCAAGATGAAGCGGCTCGGCATGGGGAGATAGGCGAAGGGGAATGAGAAGATTGCGGAGGGGGGATCTTTTTGGAAAGGCTCCGTCACGGTATGTGGTTGCTTCATCTCCACAGCACGATGGGCATACAACCTTTTTCTCCAGTTTTCCCCTTGGCTGAATCCAAGGTTAAGGTGTTTTTCCGGTTATTCCTTTGGAGCCTCAAGGAAAAAACATCAACCGTTTTCTATGGCACAGCCTTTGAAAAAAGGTTCCTCTCCCCTCCCAATTTCCGCGCTCTCCCAGCCCGCATACAAACCCCAAAAAACTACCGCACCCGCCACACCCCGACGGCAAGGGCAACGCCGGAGGCCAGCAGGCCAGAAGCCACCCAGAACAGGGAACGGATTTCGTGGGCAAGCAGAAATCCCCACAGGCCCGTATGACGCGAACCATCCCAGTCCGTTAACTGCACGGGATGCATCAGGGAAAGCGTCCAAAGGGCCAGCAGCCCAAACCCTCCGATCATGAACAGCACGATCCCGCATATCGCGGCGGCATGTCGCAGGAGAGGCCGAAGATCGGAACCATGCCCCCCGGAACCCTCAGGGCGGGCCGGAGAAGCAGGGAACACCCGCTTATCGGAAGAGGCGGATTCAGGAAGGGGCGTTTCCGGCAGGCCGGAGGAAAGCCCCGCAACCCCGGAAAGCGGTACCGAGGGACATCCCGCAATACCGAAAAGGGGATCGGCTTCTTTTCCAGATGCAACAGGGGAAACCTGCCCACAGAAGGCAACGCTCTCCGCAACAACGGCTGAACCCGCCCCTGTTAGGGAAGGGGCCGCCTCTTGGGGAATGCCGGACACGCCCGGCGGGTACTCCTCAACAAGGGGCGGGGAATCCGCAGCAATGAAAGAAGAAGAAGAAGAAGAAGAAGAAGAAGAAGAAGAAGAAGAAGAAGAAGGTGACGAGGAGGGGGAGGAAACCCGCTGCGGCCCCCTGAGCAGGAAATCGAGGCTCACGCCGAGCACATCGGCAAGCTCCACCAACCTGTCCAGATCCGGTGCGGACTGCCCGGTTTCCCATTTGGTGACCGACTGGCGCGATACGCCCGTAAGCTGTGCCAGTTCCTCTTGGGAAAGGCCCATTGCCTTTCGGCGTGCCTGTATTTTTCCGCCGATATTGAGATGCTTCCTCGTCATCGGGCGTCTATAGCGTTTCCGGCGGATAAGTCAAATCCATGAGAAAAAGGGCACGGCGGGCATTTCCCGGCTGGCGGCATATGCCAGCAGACAAGCATCACCGAAAAAGGATGAAATGACAGTGTATTATTAAATCCCGTGGGGATTCCTCCCATGCAGCGGCAAAGCAAACGGCGGGCCCCCGGAAGGCGCCCGCCGATCGTGTATCCGTAAAATATACGGAGTATTACTTTAATTTGGAAAGGGCCTTATCGTAGAACGCGCACAGCGCATCAACGTCCTGTTTCTGCTGGAGCTGGAGAAGCTCAGGCTGAAGCTCCTGCATCACCTTGGCGTACCCCTCAGGGTCTTGCTGCGATTTGGCCTGTACGGCCTGCGCAAAGGCCGTAGCCTTTTGCTGGGCTTCCTCGGCGGTGCATCCGGCCTGAGCCAAGCCAGCCATTCCGAGCGTCAGGGCCACAGCCGCGCATACGATCAACTTTCTCATAAAAGGGATACTCCTTTAAAAAAGATTTCCTGCCGGGCGGCTTTCCGATGCCATTTGGGAGCCTTTCCGACAAATCCTGTTTGCCCGATCCCCCTTCCAATCGCCACCAACCGCCGGTTTACATTCCGGCAACCAGCAGGTGCAGTCACATAACGGCAGTATGTTGGAACCATCCGCCGCGAAGATTTTTCCCATCGGCGGGATCCACGGCTGAGGCATTTTGCCGGTTATTCCTTTGAAACTTCAAGGAAAGAACATGGCTCAGTCTGGCATGTGGTTGTTTCATCTCCACAGCACGCTGAACCTACAGCTTTTTTATCCGGTTTTCCCCTTGGCGGAATCCACAGCTAAAACATTTTGTTGGTTATCCCTTTGGAACTTCAAAGAAAAAGCATCAACCATTTTCTATGGCACAGCCAAAGCAAAAAATCCCCGGCTGCGGACAACCGGGGATTTTGGGAAAACCATACCGCAGACACGGAACTAGTCGGCCTTGCGGACAACGGGCTTCGTAACCACACCGGAGCGCAGGCAGCGGGTGCACACGGAAACCGTGCGGACTTCGCCGTTGGCGAACTGGTGGCGCACGTTCTGAAGGTTGGGGTTGAACACGCGCTTGGTCTTGATGTTGGAGTGGCTCACATAGTTGCCGGTCTGGGGCTTTTTGCCGCAAAATTCGCACTGCTTGGACATGACATCCTCCATATATTCGGACGGTCGCCCGAAAAAATCTTTCTAGGGGCACGGACTGTCCGCACCAAAGACTGGTTTCATATACGCTCTCCCAAAAAAACGCAAGAGGCAAGCCGCGTTTTTCGTGCAAAACGGTTGGCCGCCTCCCTCCAGCAGTGCGCCCGGCAGGGGAAAAGGTGCGGCGGGATTTCCGAGAAAGGTGCGCTTCTTCCTCTTGCCAGCGGGAACAATGGCGTGTAGGAACTGAGGGATTCATTCTTCTTCATTCCCTATATGATGGAGTGCCGCTGTTTCGGCGTGCGGCCATTGGTGCCAGCCGGTGGAGAGGCCGGCTGCGGACGAAACAAATCTACCCTTGCCCAGCGGGGAGCGATATGCCCAAGCGTACAGATCTCAAAAAGATCATGGTAATCGGTTCTGGCCCGATCGTCATCGGCCAAGCGTGCGAATTCGACTATTCCGGGACTCAGGGCATCAAGGCCCTGAAAGAAGAGGGGTATGAGGTCATATTGGTGAACTCCAACCCGGCGACCATCATGACCGACCCCGGGCTTGCGGATCGCACCTACATCGAACCCATCGAACCGGAAACGGTTGCCGCCATCGTGCGCAAGGAACGCCCGTGCGCCATCCTGCCTACCCTCGGCGGGCAGACGGGCCTGAACACGGCGCTCGCACTGGCGAAATCCGGCGTGCTGGCCGAGTGCGGCACGGAACTCATCGGCGCGCGGGCCGAAGTCATTGAAAAGGCCGAGAGCCGCGAGCTGTTCCGCCAGGCGATGGAAAACATCGGCCTCAAGGTGCCTCAGAGCGCCATCGCCCACACTATGGACGACGTGCGCCGCGTCGGTTCCTCCATGCCCTTCCCGATGATCATCCGCCCCGCCTTCACGCTCGGCGGCACGGGCGGCGGCATCGCCTACAACATGGAAGACCTTGAGGAAATCGCGGGCGACGGCCTGGCCGCCAGCCCGGTGGGCGAAGTCATGATCGAGCAGTCGGTCATCGGCTGGAAAGAATTTGAGATGGAAGTCATGCGCGACACCGCCGACAACTGCGTGATCGTGTGCTCCATCGAAAACGTGGACGCCATGGGCGTGCATACCGGCGACTCCATCACCGTGGCCCCGGCCCAGACCCTGACGGATCGCGAATACCAGAAGATGCGCGACGCTTCCATCGCCATCATGCGCGAAATCGGCGTGGAGACCGGCGGATCGAACGTGCAGTTCGGCGTCAACCCCGCTGACGGCGAGCTCGTGGTCATCGAAATGAACCCCCGCGTTTCCCGTTCCTCCGCGCTGGCTTCCAAGGCGACGGGCTTCCCCATCGCCAAGATCGCGGCAAAGCTGGCCGTCGGCTATACGCTGGACGAGCTCCGCAACGACATTACCCGCGAAACCTCCGCCTCCTTTGAACCCACCATCGACTACTGCGTGGTTAAGATCCCCCGCTTCACCTTTGAGAAGTTCCCCGGCTCCAAGGACGAGCTGACCACTTCCATGAAGAGCGTGGGCGAGACCATGGCCATCGGCCGGACGTTCAAGGAATCGCTCCAGAAGGGGCTGCGCTCGCTGGAAATCGGGGCCATCGGCCTCGGCAGCAACTTCCGTGCCGAGCTGCCTTCGCGTGAAGAGCTTATGGGCAAGCTCCGCACGCCCAACTCGCGCCGACTGTTCGCCATCCGTCAGGCCATGCTCGCCGGGTTCTCGCTGGAGGAGCTCCACGAGATCACGCTGATCGACCCGTGGTTCCTGCGCCAGATCAAGGAAATCGTGGATATGGAAGGGCAGATCCGCGACTTCGCGCTGGCAAACTCCATGACGCCCGACAACCCGGAAATGGTCGCCGTGCTCCGCAAGGCCAAGGAGTTCGGCTTCTCCGACCGCCAGCTTGCGGAAATGTGGAAGAAGCCCGAAGGCGACATCCGCGCCCTGCGCCGTGAAACCGGCACCGTGCCCACCTACTATTTGGTGGATACCTGTGCCGCGGAGTTTGAAGCCTATACCCCCTATTTCTATTCGACCTACGAAACGGGGCAGGAAGTGGTTCCCGCCGACCGCAAAAAGGTCATCATCCTCGGCGGCGGCCCCAACCGCATCGGGCAGGGCATCGAGTTCGACTATTGCTGCTGCCACGCTTCCTTCGCCCTCAAGGATGCCGGGGTTCAGGCCATCATGGTCAACTCCAACCCTGAGACGGTTTCCACCGACTATGATACGTCCGACCGCCTCTATTTCGAGCCGCTGACCTTTGAAGACGTGATGCACATTGTGGAAAAGGAACGGCCCGACGGCGTGATCGTCCAGTTCGGCGGCCAGACGCCGTTGAACCTCGCCGTGCCGCTGCTGCGCGCGGGCGTGCCCATCCTCGGCACCAGCCCGGACGCCATCGACCGCGCCGAAGACCGTGAGCGTTTCCAGGCCCTGCTCCAGAAGCTGTCGCTTCTCCAGCCCGCCAACGGCACGGCGACCACGCTGGAAGAATCCCGCGAGATCGCCCACCGCATCGGCTATCCCATTGTGATCCGCCCCAGCTACGTGCTTGGCGGGCGGGCCATGATGATCGTCTATGACGATGAGGAAATGGCGGAATACTTCGCGCAGCATGTCGGCAGGCAGAAGCTTGAGCATCCCGTGCTCATCGACAAATTCCTTGAAAACGCCATTGAAGTGGACGTGGACGCGCTGTCCGACGGTGAGGACGTATACGTCGCCGGGGTCATGGAACACATCGAGGAAGCGGGCATCCACTCAGGCGACTCTTCCTGCGTGCTGCCCCCCTATTCGCTGCCCGCCGACATCGTCGCCGAAATCGAGCGCCAGACCGTGGCCCTTGCCAAGGAGCTGCGCGTCGTCGGCCTGATGAACATCCAGTTCGCGATCAAGGACGGGGTTGTGTTCATCCTCGAAGTGAACCCCCGCGCCTCGCGTACCGCGCCGTTCGTCTCCAAGGCCACGGGCGTGCCCCTGCCGCGCCTCGCCACGCAGGTCATGCTCGGCAAAACCCTCAAGGAACTGGATCCTTGGTCCATGCGCCGCTCCGGGTACGTGTCCGTCAAGGAATCCGTGTTCCCGTTCCGCCGCTTCCCCGGCGTGGACATCCTGCTTGGCCCTGAAATGCGTTCTACCGGCGAAGTCATGGGCATCGCCCCGACCTTTGAGGAAGCCTTCCTCAAGGGGCAGTGGGGCGCGGGCCAGAAGCTGCCGGACGGCGGCAAGGTGTTCCTGTCCGTGAACGACCGCGACAAGCGTTTTGTGGCCGAGGTCGCCCGCCAGTATGTGGATCTCGGCTTTGAACTGCTCGCCACCTCCGGCACCGCCGGGCTTTTGGCTGGGCAGGGCATCCCGTCCACCCGCGTGCTCAAGGTGTATGAAGGCCGCCCGAACATCGTCGACCTCATCAAGAACGGCGAAGTCTCGCTGGTCATCAACACCGCTTCGGGCAAGCGCACCGCGCACGATTCCAAGGCCATCCGTCAGGCTACGCTCCATTACGGCGTGCCGTACAGCACCACGCTGTCCGGGGCGAAGGCCATCGCCCGCGCCATCGGTGCGGCCCGGACTACCGAAGTGCGCGCAAAGAGCCTTCAGGAATATTATAAGGGCGAGTAATCCGTGGGGAGGGGGCAAGGGCTCCCTCCCTTGTCCTCCCCGCACACGCTTCTTGGGGAAGGGGCGGTTCTTCGCGTATTGCAAGAGCCGGAAGTTTTTTTTATCATTCTCCCTTTCCATGTTTGAAAAACGGCCCGGCCTTCCGGGACGGCGGCGGAAACGGCATATGGCCGTAATGCCGCTGTACCGGAAGGTTGCCTGTTTTGGTGATGCGGCCCCTCACGGGAACGTGGCGATCCCCTTTTCGCGGGGACGGGAGGGCCGTACGCCGAGGGCGGGGAATCCGTTGCCGGGCAATGGGGTTCCCGCCGGATTGCGACAAGCGTACAACGAACGGCCTGCCTCCGCGGGCATTATCCACTGACCACAACAAAGGTCGACGGAGCGGAAGGAAAGCCTGAAGAGGGCGGAAGGAGCCTTTCTTCAAAGGGCTTTTTCCGCCCTCTTCGTGACGAAAGGTACTGTATGTGCGGAATTTTTGGTATTTCTGGACATCCTGAAGCGGCTCGGATGGCCTATTTCGGTCTGTACGCCCTCCAGCATCGCGGGCAGGAAAGCACGGGCATCGCAAGCTATGACGGCAAACACATCCGGCTGCACGCGGGGATGGGGCTTGTGCCAGACGTATATGACGAGGCTGCCCTCGGCCAGGAGCTGCAGGGCAACAAGGCCATCGGCCATGTGCGCTATTCCACATCGGGGATTTCGGTTCGCAAGAACGCCCAGCCGCTGGTCGTCCGGGTTTGCGGCATTGAGATCGCACTGGCCCATAACGGCAACCTGACCAATGCCTCGGAACTCCGCGACGAACTGGAAAGCGAAGGCGCCATCTTCCAGACCAGCAGCGACAGCGAAATTTTCGTGCACCTCATTGCGCGCAGCCTTGCCAAAAAGAAGGATCTTGAGGAAGCCATCCTCTCCGCGTGCGATCGCGTGCGCGGGGCGTACTCCCTTATTATCCTGTCCGAAGGCCGCATCATCGCGCTGCGCGACGCCCACGGTTTCCACCCGCTGTCTATGGGCAAGGTGGACGATGCGTATGTGTTCGCTTCCGAAACCTGTGCCTTTGATTTGCTGGAAGCCGAATACCTCCGCGAAGTGGAGCCCGGCGAAATGGTCGTGGTCGACGGCGACAAGGTTTTCAGCCGTTCGCTCAACAATGCGGGCAAGGTGCCCGTCCGCCAGTGCATTTTCGAGCTGGTCTATTTCGCCCGTCCCGACTCCATCGTGTTCGGCGAAGACGTGTACCAGTGCCGTAAGCACATGGGCTATGAAATGGCCAAGGAAGCGCCCACCGACGCCGAACTGGTCATGCCGTTCCCGGATTCGGGCGTGTACGCGGCCATCGGCTTCGCCCATGCCGCCGGTGTGCCTTATGAGCAGGCGTATATCCGCAACCACTACGTGGGCCGTACCTTCATCCAGCCTTCCCAGACCATGCGCAACTTCGGCGTCCGCGTGAAGCTGAACCCGGTACGTTCCATGATCAAGAACCGCCGCATCTGCATCGTCGACGACTCCATCGTGCGCGGCACGACGGTTCGCACCCGCGTGGTCAAGCTGCGTGAGCTGGGCGCCCGTGAAGTGCATTTCCGCGTGAGCTGTCCGCCGCTGCGCCATCCCTGCTTCTACGGGATCAATTTCTCGTCCCGCGGGGAACTTGTGGCCGCCAACCATCCTCAGGAAGCGTTGCCCGGCCTGCTGAATCTTGATTCGCTTCATTACCTCACCATCGAAGGGCTGCTGAACTCGGTTTCTGAACCGGACAAGTACTGTCTCGCCTGTTTCAATGGTGAATACCCGGTTGCTTGCGGGGGGCGGTGCTCCTGCTGCGGTTCCGCAGAGTAGCCATTGGAAAGGAACGCCATGACGCAGAAGATTGTCCTGTACGATACGACCCTCCGCGACGGCACGCAGGCCGAAGACGTCAACCTGTCGACCCCGGATAAAATCAAGATCGCCCTGCGCCTTGATGAATTCGGCATCGACTATATTGAAGGCGGCTGGCCCGGTTCCAATCCGGTGGACGTGGCGTTTTTCAAGGAAATCGCCAATTATCACTTGAAACATGCCCGTATCGCCGCATTCGGGAGTACGCACCACCCCGACAACACGGCGGAAGCCGACCCGAACCTGAACGCGCTCATCGCTTCCGGCGCGACGGCGGGGACGATTTTCGGCAAGTCGTGCGAACGCCATGCAAAGGAAGCCCTGCGTCTGGACCCCAAACGGAATCTGGACATCATCCGCAATTCGGTGGCCTATTTGAAGCGCTCCATGCCGGAAGTCTATTTTGACGCGGAGCATTTTTTCGACGGCTACAAGCGGAATGCGGAGTATTCGCTGGCGGTCTTGCGGGCCGCGCACGAGGCGGGCGCGCTGATCATCAACCTGTGCGACACCAACGGCGGCACCCTCCCGAATGAAATACGGCAGATTGTTTCGGATCTGCGCGTGGCCCTGCCTGAAGTCCGGCTCGGCATCCATACGCACAACGACTGCGAGATGGCTGTGGCGAATACCATCGCCGCCGTGCAGTCCGGCGCGGAAATGGTGCAGGGCACGATCAACGGGGTGGGCGAGCGCTGCGGCAATGCCAACCTATGCTCGATCATTCCGGTTTTGCAGGTGAAATGCGGTTTGTCCTGTCTGCCTGAGCCCGCTGACGAGCGGCTCCGCCAACTGAGCAAGCTGTCGTCCTATTTCGCTGAAGTGGCGAACATGAAGCCGTTCAACCGCCAGCCTTTCGTGGGCAATTCCGCCTTCGCGCACAAGGGTGGAGTGCACGTCAGCGCCGTCAACCGCTGTTCCTCCCTGTACGAGCACATGGAGCCGGAGCTGGTCGGCAACGGCCAGCGCATCTTGATCACGGAGCTTGGCGGGCGGAGCAACATCGTCTCGTTGGCCCGCCGGTTCGGGTTCCATCTGGACAAGGACGAACCCGTGGTCAAGGGGCTGTTCAACGAGCTGAAAAAAAAGGCGAGCCTCGGATACGACTACGCCTCCGCCGAAGCCAGCGTCGAGCTGCTCATCCTGCGCAAACTGGCGCGGCGCGGCGTCCGGGACTTCTTCAAGCTGGTGCAGTACCATGTGAGCGCCGTGCGCGATGCCAACCATGAGCTGCCGATGGAAGAAGCCACGGTCATGGTGGAAGTGGAGGGCGCCGTCGAACATACCGCAGCCACCGGCAACGGCCCGGTCAACGCGCTGGATACCGCGCTCCGCAAGGCGCTTCTGCCGTTCTACCCGCGCTTGAAGGAAATGAAGCTGCTGGACTTCAAGGTTCGCGTCCTTTCCGCTGCCGACGGTACGGGCGGGACGGCCTCCGTTGTCCGCGTGCTCATCGAATCGGGTGACGCCGACAGCACATGGGTGACCGTGGGCGTGTCGCACGACATCATCGAAGCCAGTTGGCAAGGCCTTGTGGATTCCGTCGTGTATAAGCTGTATCGCGATGAGGAAGAACAGCGGAAGATCCGCGACTTGAGATAACGAAACGGAAAGCATGGGGGAGAGGCATTCAGGAGGGGCCTTTCTTCGGAAAAATCCTCTTTTTTCTGCGCAGCCCTTCCTTCTCCCGCCTAAGGCTTTTGGCCACGGTGGGCTGCCCGGCAGTTCTCTTATAAAAAGAAAATCGCCCGGATACATACGTGTATTCGGGCGTTTTTTGATGCGCATCACCGGAGTTGGAGGGCTTTCCGCTGCTGACGACCAAAAAGGTGTTCCTCAAGGGGGTTATCCACGAACTGCTGTGGTTCCTGCGGG
>ENA-UEQE01002224-UEQE01002224.1-human-gut-metagenome-genome-assembly--contig:-NODE-2224-length-14291-cov-7.238005_pt1 | contig 14291 bp, 13 predicted proteins | sample MGYA00242934_ERZ507935 | MGnify/ENA primary metagenome ERZ507935 (study PRJEB26167, sample SAMN06115423) | human gut metagenome | host: Homo sapiens | place: China:Anhui | collected 2015-03-30... | reverse complement strand
GGGAACCTTTCTCCAGAAAGGTTCCCCTCTCCCTCCCCAACAGCTTTTTACCCCATGACCCGATAGCAGATAGCCGGGGCAAGGAGGAAATCGCTCTTGCGCATGGTTTCGATAGCCTTGCGGATGGCGGAAACCGGGGCTTCGTGGGTCATGAAGACGAGGGGAACGCCCGCTTCGCTCTGCCCCTTCTGGATCGCCTGCGCGATGCTGACGCCCTGATCGGAGAGCGCGCCGGAAAGGTCGCGCAGGACGCCGGGATCGTCCTTGACCATGAAACGCATGTAATAGGTGCTGGAGGCTTCTTCCGGGGGCAGGATGTCGGCTTGCGGGAGCACCTGCTTGACGAAGCCGGAGTTCAGCCTGTTGTTCCGGCGGGCGATGGAAATGAGATCCCCAAGCACTGCGCTGGCCGTGGGCAGGCTGCCCGCGCCGAGCCCGTGCAGGAAGAGGGAACCCACCGCGTTGCCTTCCACGCGCACGGCGTTGTACGCGCCGCCCACGCGGGCAAGGAGATAGGTGTGGTTCACCAGCGTCGGGAAGACGCCCGCTTCGAGCTTGCCGCCACGCATCCGGGCGCGGCCGAGCAGCTTGATGCGGTAGCCGAACTCGCGGGCAAAGTCGATGTCCATCTTGTCGAGGTTGCGGATGCCTTCGATGGGCATTTTCGTATAGGGGTAGTCCACGCCCCATGCAAGGCGGATAAGCAGCACGAGCTTATGCGCGGTATCGAACCCGTCGATGTCCAGCGTGGGATCGGCCTCGGCGTAGCCCTTTTCCTGCGCTTCGGCGAGGGCCGGGGCGAAGCTGACGCCCTTGCTGGTCATTTCCGAAAGGATATAGTTGCCGGTGCCGTTCAGGATGCCTTCGAGCGAAGTGATACGGTTCCCGGTGAGGCTTTCCTTCAGCGTCTGGACGATGGGGATGCCGCCCGCAACGCTGGCTTCATAGAGCAGGGTGGCGCCCTTTTCGTCGGCCAGCCGGAACAGGCTCTCGCCTTCTTCCGCGAGCAGGGCCTTGTTGGCGGTGACGACCTGTTTGCCGTTTGCAAGGCTGCGCGTAATGAGTTCCTTGGCCGTGTCGATGCCGCCCATCAGCTCAATGACCACGTCAATGTCGGGATCGTCGGCAAGGGCCATGGGATCGGCCGTCAGGCGCACGCCTTCCGGGAGATCGCGTTTACGGTTCGGATTGCGGACGGCGACGGCTTTCAGGTTGAAGCCGCAGCCGGATCGGGCACGGATTTCTTCGGCATTTTCGGACAGCAGGCGCACAAGGCCGCCGCCGACGGTTCCGAGTCCGGCCAGTCCTATATTCAGGGTCGTATTCATCAACAGATGTCCTTTGGGCTGAAGTACTCGCGGAAGGGACGGAAGTATCTGTCCGTAGCGTAAGGCCGTATCTATAGTAGGGAACGCCGCCGTCTGTAAAGGGAGGGGTTGTGGGAGGCATCCGCCTTTTCGATGATTTTTTAAAAATTCATTTTGAATTTCAACTAGCTGAAATACGTCTTTCATTGCAGAAGCGAATGTCTCGGCTGTGGGATGAAGATAAAAAAGTCATGCTCCGCTTGGGGGTTCGTCTCTGGACGCCGAAAACGAATCGTGTTTTGATGGCGGGAGTCACACGGAGGAAAGAACATTGAGCGGAAATACTTTCGGACGCCTTTTTCGTCTGACCACCTACGGCGAATCCCACGGCCCGGCGCTTGGCGGCGTGGTGGACGGTTGCCCGGCGGGCATCGCCCTCTCGGAGGAACTTCTCCAGAAGGAGCTCGACCGGCGGCGTCCCGGCGGCGGCACGGCCGGGACTACGCGCAAGGAGCCGGACGCCGTCCGGCTGCTGTCAGGCGTTTTTGAAGGCGTGACCACGGGGACGCCCATCGGATTCCAAATCGGGAACACCAACCAGCGTTCCGGCGATTACGGGCCGCTGGCGGCGGTTTGGCGTCCGGGGCACGCGGATATGACCTATGACGCCAAGTACGGCATGCGCGACTTCCGGGGCGGGGGGCGTTCCTCGGCCCGCGAAACCGCCGCCCGCGTGGCCGGCGGGGCCATTGCCCGCGCGCTGCTCGCGGCGCAGGGGATTTCGGTGCGTTCCTGCACGTTGGAAATCGGCGGCATGCCCGCCCCGGCGTTTACACCGGAAGACATGGCGTGCGCGGCGTCCCGCCCGTACTGCGCCCCGTGTGAGGCCGCCGTGGAGCCTTGGGAAGCGTTGGTCCGCACCGTGCGCGGCGAGGGCGACACGCTCGGCGGCATCGTCCGGGTGGAGGTGCTCGGCGTGCCCGCCGGTCTGGGCGAACCCGTGTTCGATAAGCTGGATGCCGTGCTGGCGCAGGCGCTTATGAGCGTAGGTGCGGTCAAGGGCGTGGAGATCGGCGACGGTTTCGCCGCGGCCCGCAGCCGGGGGAGCTTCAACAACGACGCCTACCGCCCGGCCGAGGCCGGATCGACGCCGGGCAATCCCGCCACCAACCATTGCGGCGGCATCCTCGGCGGCATTTCGACCGGCCAGCCGCTGGTGATGACCGTGGCGATCAAGCCCATCCCCTCCATCGCCAAGGAACAGCAAAGCGTGAACGCCGAAGGCAGCCCCGTATCCTTGCGTGTGGGCGGGCGGCACGACATCTGCGCCATCCCGCGCGTCAACCCCGTGCTTGAGGCGATGGCCGCCCTGACAGTGGCCGACGCCCTGCTGCTGCAGCGGCGGATGGGGTAGGGCATGACGCAGCTTTCTCTTTCATCCCTCAGCGAGACGGTGGAGTTGCAGGGTACGCTGGAGCGCGTGGTCTTCCATAATGAGGAAAACGGCTACACGGTGTTCCGGGTCAGGCCGGAAGGCAAGGACGAGGTGGATCTCGTCACCGTGGTCGGGCATATGGGCAGCCCGCAGGCGGGCGCATCCCTGCGCATCAAGGGCCGGTGGGTGAACAACGCCCGCTTCGGCAGGCAGGTGCAGATGGACTCCTTTGAAAGCCTGCTCCCCGCCACCGCCGAGGGCATCAAGCTGTATCTGGCCTCCGGGCTGATCAAGGGCATCGGCAAGAGCATCGCGGCGCGCATCGTCAAGGCGTTCGGTGAGGACACGCTCAGGATTTTCGATGAGGAACCGCAGCGCCTGCTGGAAATTTCCGGCATTACCCAGAAGAAGCTGGCAACCATCGTCGAGTGCTGGACCGAGCATCAGGGCGTGCGCAATCTGGTGCAGTTCCTCCAGCCGCACGACATCGGCGCATCCTTCGCCGTGCGCATCTACAAGCATTACGGCCCGCAGGCGCTGTCCATCGTGCAGGAAAACCCCTACCGGCTGGCGATGGACATCCGGGGCATCGGTTTCCTGACGGCGGATGCGCTGGCGGCCAAGCTGGGCTTCGGAAGCGAGCACCCTTTGCGGATTCAGGCGGGCACGCTGTATACGCTGATGAAGCAGATCGACGACGGGCACGTCTATTACCCCCGCCGGGCCTTGGTGGAACAGACCTGCTCCCAGCTCGGCATTGCGGAAGAGTTCGTCGAGGAGGCCGTGGACTGCCTCGCCCGTGAGGAACGGGTGGTGCTGGAGGAGCTCGACGACGAAATCGGCGTGTACCTGACCCGGTTCCATCATTACGAATCGAAGATTGCCTATTACCTGCGGCGCATCCTCGCCTCGCCGAAGTCGGTGCGGTTCCCCAAGGCCGACGAGGTGGTGGAGAAAGTCGTGTCCCGGCTCGGCATTACGCTGGCCGAGGAACAGCTTGAGGCCGTGCGCACGGCGGCGACGTCCAAGGTCATGGTGCTGACCGGCGGCCCCGGTACGGGCAAGACCACCATCCTGAACGCGATCATTCAGGTTTTCGCGGAAAACAAGGCCAAGATTTTGCTGGCCGCGCCCACGGGCCGGGCGGCGAAGCGTATGTCCGAGGCCATCGGCCGGGAAGCCCGCACCATCCACCGCCTGCTCGAATACACGCCCAAGGACGACGGGTTCGCCCGCAACGAGGATAACCCGCTGGCCTGCGGGCTGCTTGTGGTGGACGAGGCGTCCATGATGGACACCATGCTGGCGTACCATCTGCTCAAGGCGGCCCCGCTCGGCGCGACCATCGTGTTCGTGGGCGACGTGCATCAGCTCCCGTCCGTGGGGCCGGGCAATGTGCTTGGGGATCTCATCGCTTCCGGGGCCATGCCCGTGGTCGAGCTGGTGGAGGTCTTCCGGCAGGCTGCGGAAAGCGAAATCGTGTGCAACGCCCACCTGATCAACCGGGGCGAGCTTCCGCGCCTTGAATCCTCAAAGGATCGCCTCTCCGATTTCTATTTCATGCGGCAGGACGATCCCGATCGCGCGGCGGACATCATCGTGGATTTGGTCAAGAACCACATTCCCCGCCGTTTCCAGCTTGATCCTTTCGACGAAATCCAGGTGCTTTCGCCCATGCACAAGGGCACCGTGGGCGCGGCAAACCTCAACCTGCGGCTTCAGCAGGCGCTCAACCCCGAAGGGGAGGCCCTCCAGCGTGGGGAGCGGCTCTATCGGCTCGGCGACAAGGTCATGCAGATCCGCAACAACTATGAGAAAGATGTGTATAACGGCGATATCGGGCGGGTTTCCAGTGTGGACGTACAGGAAAAATGCCTTGTTGTCCGGTATGATGACCGTTATGTCGGGTACGACTGGGAAGAGCTCGACGAAATAGTGGCGGCCTACGCGATTTCCATTCACAAATCACAGGGTTCGGAATATCCTGCCGTCGTCATTCCGCTGATGGCGCAGCACTATATGTTGCTGCAGCGGAATCTCATCTATACGGGGGTGACGCGGGGCAAGCGTCTTGTTGTACTGGTAGGAGAGCCCCGCGCTTTGGCGATGGCCGTTAAAAACAACCGGATGCAGAAGCGGTATACGTGGCTGGCCCGACGTCTGGGGGCGGCCCCGGAAGCCGTCGGCTCGCAGACGGAGGGGGGACGTGCATGATGATTTCTGGTACCCGCAAGGGATGTTGGGGTGTGCCGCCGTATGAAAGGATCGGGGGGCGGGGCGTTGTCCCTGCCCCCGAAGCGGTGAAGGGGAGAAGCCTCCGCCTGATTGCGCTCGGCCTATTGCTGTGCTGCGCCCTTGCGCTTGGCGGCTGCGGCGGCGGGCGTAAGGGCGGGAGCCTGCCTCCGGCCGAGTCCGGCAGCTTTGAAGGCCCGAAGGGGAGCATTGCGGATCTGCGCCGGTTGCCGCAGGATCTGCTGGTCTATGCCCGGCAGGGCAGCCCGGACAAGCCCCTCATGTCGGCTGCGGAGCAGGCCCGGCAGGATGCCCGGTTCAACCGCCTGTTCTTTGGCCCGTGGGATGCCGTGCGCTCCTCCGTTTCCGCGTCTGAGGCGTTCGCCATTTTCGGCGGGCAAAAGAAGCGGGGCAAGGCGCGGGGATGGGCGGAAAACCTGTTGCCGTGGACGCAGGAGAACTGGGACAAGCTGACGGCGAACGCCGCACGGGATGCGTACCCGTCCCGGTTCGACAAGGCAATTACCGTGCGGCCCACGGTACTGCGTGAAGCGCCCACCCATAAGCCCCGGTTCGGGAACCCTGCCGAGGCCGGGGAGGGGTATCCCTTCGATATGTTCATGTACTCCACGCTTCCGGTGGGGATGCCGCTTCTCGTTGTGCATGCCTCCGCCGATGGCGCGTGGGTGTTCGTGGAGACGGGGCTGGTATCCGGCTGGGTTCCCACGGAGGATACGGCTGTGACGGATGCGCCGTTCCGCTCGCGCTACGAGAACGGGACGTATGCGGTCATCGTCCGTGACGGCGTCCCGCTGGTGGATGAGCTGGGCCGTTATGTCACCACGGGGAGCCTCGGAACCATGCTGCCCCTGTCCGGCGGATCGGGCTCCTCGCTGAGGCTGCTGGTTCCTGTCCGTGATCCGCAGGGCCGTGCCGTAGCCGTGCCCGTGCGGGTGTCCCCCTCCGACGCGGTGCGCAAGCCCATCCCCCTGACGGCAAAGGCGGCGGCCGAGATCGGCAACCGCATGATGGGGCAGCCCTACGGCTGGGGCGGGTATCTGTTCAATCGGGACTGTTCGCTGGCGATGAGGGATCTTTTTGTCCCTTTTGGGGTATGGCTGCCACGCAACTCATCGGCGCAGGCCAAGGCTTGGCAGTATATCAGCTTTGTGAAGGCGTCTCCCACGGGTAAGGAAGGCATCATCAAGGACGAAGGGGTGCCGTTTGCTACGCTGCTCTGGCTGCGCGGGCACATTACATTATATATAGGGACGTACAAGGGAGAACCCGTCATGTTCCACAACATCTGGGGCCTCCGTACCAATGACGGGAGCGGCGAAGGCCGCCACATCATCGGGCGGGCCGTGGTCACTTCCCTCCAGCCCGGAGCCGAGCTTCCCAACGTCCGCCGCGAAAACCTGATTCTTTCGCGGCTTCAGGGGATGAGCGTCCTGCGGTATGAGTGAGGATTGGGGGACGTAGTGGAGAAAGCCGCCCGGAAAGGGGAGCCTCGCACGGCAGATCTTCCTTACGGCATTTCTTGAGGAGGCAGCTTGTTTTTGGGGCTTAGTTCCTTGCTTTGAGGCAGGGTACGCTGTTTTGGCCGCATCAATTGCCCGCAGCAGGCCGTTTCCTTTGAATTTCTCTTATACACCTTTGTTTAGGCGAAACGGACATGAGCAAGCATACTGTATTTGGGAAGCCCCGCCGTTCGCCAACTTTTCCGACGCCGAGATACGCCGCCTGCTTGATGACGAACGTCTGGAAGTGCTGGCCTGGCGCGGAAAGCGCGTGGACGCGCCCGGCTTCGTTGAAGCGCTTGCCGCCGACATCGCCGTCACCGGCAACAGCCTGACCATCACCGACGGGCTGCTGGAAAAGCTGTCCAACCTCAAGCTGATCGTCAAGCTCAGCACCGGGCTGGACATGATCGACATCCCCGCCGTGCTCCGGCGCGGCATCCTGCTTTGCAACACGCCCGGCGCGAACAGCGTGGCCGGGGCGATGTCCTCATAGGTGAGCACGCCGTTGAGGTCGGTGATCACAGGGACAATCTCGGTCTCCGGGCAGACGTTGTTCATGTCCTTGACCAGCGTGGGGACGATGTGCCGGTACAGGTGGCTGATGAAAAAATACAGCTTGTCCACCTTGAAGCCGTGGATACGCAGCAGCTCCAGCAGGGGGCGCCAGCGGTCTTTCCGATCTTCGCCGGTGTACATATCTAGATGGGAAACCGTGCTGAATACGATGGAACGCATGTACCCTCCCGCCCGGATGCGGAGTTTCCTTTTTGGTTGCCAGCACGCGGGCGTGCTGTCCATCCCTTTGGTATTCAAGGCGGATATGAATTTGGGGTCAAAGATGTCCCGTCTGATTGGAACGGGAACGGCAATACGCTGGCGTCCGTACGCTCCCCAAACGGAGAAGCGCCCTCCGCCCCAACGGGCCGAAGGCGCATGTTCCTCATAAGGCGTTTCGCCGCAGGCTGCGCGGTACGGCAACCCTACATAACCCCGGCAAGGGCTTTAAGGAGGCGTTCGGCATCGTCGGCCTTGGGGGAAGTGGGCAGGGGCATGAGGATACCGAGCCCTTCCGTGGCTTCGTGGAATTCGTCGGGGTCCATGTCGCTGACGACGGCGGTATGGACGCTGGCGTTGATCATCATGATGTCGATGACGGCCTGACGGAGGGCCTTCCCTTCAAGCCCAAGATCGAGAATGGCGAGGACGGGCGGCGTGTCGCGGATGATCGGCGCGGCGTCTTCCAGCGATGCGGCCTGTTGGAGCGTATTGCCCCCGCGCTGAAACACCGGCAGGCATTCGTTCCAGGCTTCGGGGCGAGGCGTGACGAGCAGCAGTTCCATAATGTTTCCTCATGCAATGCAATAAAATGGTAATAGGGCGTCTTTTCTTCGATTTTCAAGAAAACTGCGGACAGGGGATTCGATAGGCGCGAAAGCCTTTGGAGAAGGTGGGTGAGGAGCGAGACGCTCCGGCAGTTTGGAGGGGCGGGAGAAGCTTTTTCCAGAAAGGTTTTCCCGTCCCCTCCAATTCCCAATGCCTTAGGGCCTGTTCACGCGAACAGAGGATAAACATCATTTTTACAAATGGTTATCCTCATTTCAGCGGTGCTGCATTTTTCTTCACCCCTCTTCAATCATGGGAAAAATCCAGCATAGCGTGAACACGCCCTAGAGCACCTTTAATCCGTTCAACAGGATAATGACGATAAGAACCGGAGTGACATAGCGGCACAGGAACAGTATCGCCTTGGCGCAGGCGAGGTTGTGCAGCGTCCCGCCGTTGGTCAGGGCATCCAGCGCGTCGCTGCGGTTCCAGACATACCCGACGAACAAGCTCAGGAGCAGGCCATCCAGCGGCAGCATCAGGTTTGAAGACAGGAAATCGTACAGATCGAACAGGGACATCCCGAATACGGTAAAGCCCGACAGCACGCTGGTGGACAGGGTCGCGGGCGCGCCGAGCAGGATCAGCGCAAGGGTCATGAGCACGGTCGCCCGAGGCCGGGAAATGCGGAACGTCTCGGAGAGCCATGCTACCGACACTTCAAGCAGGGACAGCATCGCGCCCATCGAGGCCACGGCGGAGAGGATAAAAAACAGTGCGGTGAAAAGCTGCCCGCCGGGCATGGATGCGAATACGGCGGGGATGGTCAGGAACAGCAGGCTTGTCCCGGCCGTGGGTTCAAAGCCAAAGCTGAACACGGCGGGGAATACGGCGATGCCTGCCAGAATGGACACCAGCAGATCACAGATCATCACGCGGACGGCAAGGAACGGCACATGCGTATCCGAACGGAAGTAGCTCCCGTATGTGATCATGCAGCCGAACCCGATGGACATTTTGAAGAAGGCCAGCCCCATCGCCATGAGCACCACAGAGCCGTCGATACGCGAGAAATCCGGCATGAACAGGAACTTCAGGCCCTCCATCGCATTGGGCAAGGTCAGGCTGCGTATGCAGACCACCACAAGCAGGATGAACAAAAGCGGGATCAGGATACGGGTGGCTTTTTCAATGCCGCCGGACGCCCCCCGCAGGATAACCGAAGCCGTCAGGCCGAGCACCAGCCACTGCCAGAACAGCGACTTCCACGGGCAGGCAAGCAGGGACGAAAAAGCTTCCTTGACCACGGCGGGATCCTGCGTATGCACGCTCCCGGTAATGCCCTTGGGGATATAGGCGAACACCCAGCCCGCCACATCCGAATAAAAACTCAGGATCGTCACCGCACCGGCAATGCCCAGCCCGCCGATGATCCACCAAAACCGGTTTGAGGACAGCGCCTTGAAAGCCTGATACGCATTGGAGCGCGTCGAACGGCCGATGAGCAGTTCCGCAATCATGAGCGGAAGCCCCACAACCAGTGTGGACAGGATATACACGAGGAGGAACGAAGCGCCGCCGTGCTCGCCCGTCAAAGCGGGGAATTTCCAGATATTGCCCAGCCCGACCGACGATCCGAGCGTGGCCGCCAGCATGCCAAGGCGTGAAGCAAACAGATCGCGAGAGGTTTCCGCCATAATCAGCTCCGATAAAATAAAGGCGTGCCCCGGAAAGGCAGCCGTGAAAAGAAGGCCCGTGAATATCACGCCGATGGGATTGAGGCAAGAAACAGGGCCATTTCATCCTTTTTTCGGCCCTGTAGGGCCTGTTTCCCCCATTGCGCGGGGCCGGGGGGACGGTTCGCCGTGCTCCGCCCTCTCTAGTGCCGTACGCTTTTATGGCGTAGTATGCTATGGAAAAACACCCCAAAACCAGCCGTCTTATACAAATGCGGCAAAGGAGTCCCCATGCTTCCAGCCATATCCCCACAAGAAGCCTTCGAGCGTTTTTCCAAAGGCGAGGTCAGGCTTGTCGACATCCGCGAAACCAACGAGTATGCTCAAGAGTTCGTGCCGGGTTCCCGGCTGATCCCGCTCTCGATCATCGCCAAGCATCCCCTGAAGGACGCCGACGCCCCGGACAAGCCCATCGTCTTCTTCTGCCATTCGGGCAACCGTACCGCCAACGCTTCCGATCTGCTGGAACGCCTCGCCGGGGGCGTGCAAGCCTACCTCCTTGATGGCGGCATCTCCGGCTGGGGGAAGGCGGGGCTTCCCGTGGAGCACATCTCCTCAACCATCCCGCTGTTCCGCCAGATTCAGATCGCGGCCGGTTCCTTGGTGCTCATCGGCGTCATCGGCAGCGCCTTCTGGCATCCGTTTTTCTGGCTGTCCGCCTTTGTCGGTGCGGGGCTCATCTTCGCCGGGGTTTCCGGGTTCTGCGGCCTCGGCGTGCTGCTTTCGCGCATGCCGTGGAACCGGCGTTGAGCCGGGCCGTCTGAAAGCAACGGCCCTGATACAACAGTAATCAGTTGTTTTTTCTTTCTTGAGGTTCCAAGTAAACGGCCAGCAAAATGCTTCCGGCATGGAACCCGTCAATGAAAAGCTGGAAAGGCTCTGTCATGGCATGTGGTTGCTTCATCTCCACAGCACCTTGAAAAGACAGCCTTTTTCTCCAATTTTCCCCTTGGCGGGATCTATGGCTAACGCATTTGGTTGGTTATTCCTTTGGAACTTCAAGGAAAAAAGCATCAACCAATTTCTAGGCTGTGTCGTCATTTTATATATAATCATTTGAAATAATTAAAATAATAGTTTTTGCGACTCAAAAAAATAGTTCATAATTTCAATAGATTATATCTAACTGACGACACGACCTAGGACACAGCCAAAGGAAATGGTGCATGTCTTCGCCATCGGGGGCTTTTCCGACGGACTGCGCCGCAAGGATGGCTTGCGTGGAATGGGCCATTTTTCCTCGACTTCGCGGATCCGGCCCAACAAGTTGGCCCGCCGCCTAACCGTGGCACAGGTCTTCCGGCGGTGTTCGGCGTCAAGGATGGCCACATTGTCCTCGACCCGCCTCTGCTCCTCGCCGACCGCCTTAACCGACTGGGCGATATGCACTTCGTAGCCATCGTTCCCAACCACCGCATTTTCCCGGCCATCTTCCCAACAAATGCCCCTTGCCCAGCGCCCACTCCATCTTGCGGATAGCCGGATCGGACATGCCGGGCTCCAGCTCGAAAACCATGCCGCTGATCACAACGACATGCCCATGTCCGTGCACGGCGATAACGTCCACACTGATGTTTTCCCTTTTCATAGCAGAATCTTACCCGGATCTCCGCCGGGCATTGCTCCTTGCAGCAGTAACGGCCGCGCATTGCCAAGCGTTACGGCATGGAAGACCTTGCTCCTTCCTGAAAAGCCGCTTTTCGGGGCCTGCCGTCAGGGTTCCGCTTTCATCAAAAAAATGGGGCAGGCTCTTTTTTTAGGATTTCCCCACGGCTTTTTCTTGACACGGCCTTTTTCTGAGTTATGCTCATTTGAACATTATTCGGAGATGCACATGGCAAGGCCCAAAAATTGTCGCTACGTCGAACGCAAGCCCCACGTGACGTATTTTAAGCCGCGCGGGATACCCATGACCGAACTCACGGAAACGCTGTTGACCGTGGAAGGCCTGGAAGCCTTGCGCCTTGCCGATCTGGAAGGGCTCACCACAGGGGAAGGCGCCGAACGGATGCGTATTTCACGCCACACCTTCGGCCGTACGCTGGCCGAAGCCCGCCGAGCCGTAGCCGATGCGCTCGTCAACGGACGGGCCTTGTGCATTGAAGGCGGGACTTACGCCGTCCTGCCGACACAAGCCGAGGCGGATACGCCTCACAAGGAGTTTCACATGCAGAAAGTTGCCGTTTCCAGCGAAGGCCCTTCGCTCGACGATATGGTGGACCCGCGTTTCGGACGCGCGGGCGGCTTCGTCATCGTGGTTCCCGAAACGATGGAAACCTCTTACCTCGACAACGGGGCCTCCCAGACTATGGCGCAGGGCGCGGGCATTGAAACCGCCGAACGCATGTCCGCCGCGGGCGTGGATGTGGTCCTCAGCGGCTACGTCGGCCCCAAGGCTTTTGAGGCGCTCAAGGCCGCCGGAATCAAGATCTGTCAGGATCTGGACGGCATGACCGTCCGTGAGGCCGTGGAAAAATTCAAGAGTGGGGACGCGCCCTTTGCCGACGCGCCCAACAAGTAGGCCCGCCATGCGTATCGCCATCGCCAGCGGCAAGGGCGGCGCGGGCAAAACCACGGTTACGGCCTCGCTCGCGTCGGTATGGGCCCGCCCCTTCGTCGCCGTGGATACGGACGTGGAAGCCCCGAACCTGCACCTGTTCCTGCCCCCCGCCGTGGAAAAATCGGAGACCGTGGGGCTGAAAGTCCCCGTCCTCGATCCCGAACGCTGTACCCTGTGCGGGGCCTGCCGCACCATCTGCCGCTACAAGGCCATCGCCCAGTTCGCCTCGCGCCTCACGATCTTTACGGATATGTGCCACGGCTGCGGCGGCTGTTTCGCCGTTTGCCCCTCCCAAGCCCTTACGCCGGGCAGCCGTGAACTCGGCGCGCTGGAACAGGGGACTGTGCTGGAAGGCCGGGGACGCTTCCTCATGGGCCGCTCCCGCATCGGGGAAGCCATGACCCCGCCGCTCCTGCGCGCCCTGCGCAAAAAACTGGATCTGATGCTCACGGCGATCCCCGCCGACGCCCTCATCGATTCGCCCCCCGGCGTAAGCTGTCCCGCCATGACCGTGGGCCTCGACGCCGATGCCGTCCTGCTGGTGGCCGAGCCGACGCCGTTCGGGTTCCACGATTTCCGGCTGGCGCATCAGGCTTTCCGGCAAATCGGCAAGCCTGTGGCCGTGATCATGAACCGGGCCGCCATGCCGGGCAATGCCGAGGGGGACGGCGCGCTGCGCGCGTATTGCGCGGAACGGGGCCTGCCTTTGCTCGGCGAGCTGCCCTTTGATCGCGCCGCCGCCGAAACGTATGCGAAGGGACGCCTCATTGCGGCAGCCTCGCCGGAATGGCGGGCGCGGTTTGAATCCCTGCGCGATGCCGTGCTGACGTTCGCCGAAGGAGCCTGCCATGCGTGAAATCGTCGTCATCAGCGGCAAGGGCGGCACGGGCAAAACGTCCGTCTGCGCAAGCCTTGCCCATCTGTCCCAAAACAAGGTCGTCTGCGATCTCGACGTGGACGCCCCCGACATGCACATCCTGCTTGATCCGCAGATCCACACCCGTGAGGCGTTCGTCTCCGGCAACGAAGCCGTCATCGACAGGGATGCCTGCCGCCGCTGCGGGATCTGCTTCAAACACTGCCGCTTTGATGCGGTGAAAAAGGACGGCGACGTCTACGGCATCGATCCCCTGCGCTGTGAGGGGTGCGGCGTGTGCGTGGCGCTGTGCCCGGCCAAGGCCATCGCCTTCCCCGAAAAGGAGTGCGGCGAGTGGTATGTCAGCGACACGCGCTTCGGCCCGTTCGTCCACGCGCAGCTCTACCCCGGACAGGAAAATTCCGGGCGGCTCGTGACCCTTCTCAAGCAGCAGGCCCGCGAGCTCGCCAAACGGCAAGGGCTTGATCTCGTCATCTGTGACGGCTCGCCGGGCGTGGGATGCCCGGTCATCAGCTCGCTCTCCGGGGCGAACCTTGCCGTGGCGGTGGTGGAGCCCACGCCTTCGGGACGTCACGACTTCGAGCGCGTCGCGGCCCTGTGCGACCACTTCCGCATCCCGGTCGCGGTCCTCATCAACAAAGCGGATCTTAACCATGAGGAAGTGCAGGCCATCACCCGGCTTGCCGACGACAGGGGCTATACCGTCGTGGGGGCCCTGCCCTTTGATCCGGCGGTAACGGGAGCCATGATCCGGCGCAAGGCGCTGACCGAGACGGATTCGCCGCTCGCATCCACGCTCTCCGCCATCTGGGGCCGTATCCGCGAACTGGCTTACGCACCTCGAAAACGCGGCTGATCCGCCCTGCGGCAGCGGCGTTTGCCAATACTTTAACCAACAGGAGTCAATCCAATGAGCATGTCTACCCTCGCCATCCCTTCCGCACTTCCCGGCGGCCTTGAAGCCGGCATGGGCATGCATTTCGGCCACTGCGACATCTACACCATCGTGCAGATCGAGGACGGCGCGATCAAATCCGTGGGCACCCTGCCCAACGTGCCCCACCAGCAGGGCGGCTGCCTCGCCCCCGTGCAGCACCTCGCCTCCCACGGCGTAACCGCGCTCCTCGCCGGCGGCATGGGCATGCGTCCGCTCATGGGCTTCCAGCAGGCTGGCGTTTCCGTCTACTATGCGGGCAATTATCCCACCGTCGGCTTGGCGGTGCAGGCGTTCCTCGAAGGCAAGCTCCCCGCCTTCTCCACTGAATTCACCTGCGGCGGCGGGAATCACTAGGCTGTGT
>ENA-UEQE01002221-UEQE01002221.1-human-gut-metagenome-genome-assembly--contig:-NODE-2221-length-14336-cov-5.067045_pt1 | contig 14336 bp, 8 predicted proteins | sample MGYA00242934_ERZ507935 | MGnify/ENA primary metagenome ERZ507935 (study PRJEB26167, sample SAMN06115423) | human gut metagenome | host: Homo sapiens | place: China:Anhui | collected 2015-03-30 | study... | reverse complement strand
GTTGCACAAAATGAAATAATGCTACGCATAAAAAAATTAGATATATTTATCCTAAAGAGCTTTTTGATGCTCTTTATTGGAACTTTTTTCATTTGTCTCTTCATCTTCATGATGCAGTTCTTATGGCGATATGTAGATGAATTGGTGGGAAAAGGTCTGGAGATGAGTGTATTGGCTCAGTTCTTTTTTTACTCGGCCCTTACATTGATACCCTTGTCATTACCCTTAGCCATCCTGTTGGCTGCACTGATGACATTCGGCAATTTCGGAGAACGCTATGAATTGCTATCTATGAAAGCAGCAGGTATCCCTCTGCTGCGAATTATCCGTCCCCTCGTATTTTTCTGTCTGTTTCTCAGTTGTATCTCTTTCTACTTTCAGAATGTAGTTGCGCCAAAAGCCCAGATGAAATTGTGGACATTATTAGTATCCATGAAGCAGACTTCACCAGAACTTGACATCCCGGAAGGAGTCTTTTATGATGAAATCGAAGGATATAATATATATGTAAAGCAGAAAGACCGCAAAACAGGAATGTTGAAAGATATACTCATCTACAACTTCTCCGATGGATTTGAGAATGCACATATCATTTGGGCTTCAGAAGGCAAGATGGAGATGACTGCCGACAAACAGCATCTTTATCTTCATTTATATAATGGTGAACAGTTTGAGAATTTGAAATCGCAAAGCATTTCTTCGAATAATGTTCCCTACCGACGCGAAACTTTCAGAGAAAAACATACTATTATTGAATTCGACGGAGGTTTCAACATGGTTGACGGAAGTTTCCTTAGCGACCGTTCGGACAGCAAAAACATGGTAGAAATCAGTCATTCTATTGACTCTTTGACTTTTCGGGGAGACAGTATCGGACGAAGCCTCTATTCGGAAATTAAATCGTCTGCTTACCGAGACATTGATTTGACCAAGAAGGACTCTGTCAAAATGATAGAAAGCCACATGACCATTATTAACGCAGACAGTTTATTCAGCTCGTATACTTTATCCGAAAAGGATAAAACGCTGGGCAATGCTGCCGAGAGAGCTGAATCTCTTGCTTCGGAATGGAACATGAAAAGTTACCCTACCACGGATGTAGACAACAATATCCGCAAGCACAAAGCAGACTGGCACAAGAAAATCACTCTTTCACTTAGTTGTATGATTTTCTTTTTCATCGGCGCACCATTGGGAGCTATTATCCGAAAAGGCGGATTGGGTATGCCGGTGGTTATTTCCGTATTGATTTTCGTAATCTATTATATCATTGACTCCGGTGCTACGCGTGTGGCAAAAAGTGGTGAAATGGATATGGTATTGGGAGTATGGATGAGTACGCTGGTTTTGGCACCATTAGGTGCTTTCTTCACCTACAAGTCTAATAATGATTCTGTGGTGTTCAATGCCGAAGTATATATCAACTTCTTCCGCATGCTGTTGGGGTTACGTCCGTCACGCCATGTATTTAAAAAAGAAGTTATCATAGAAGACCCGGATTATCCGAATATCCTGGCCCGGCTCGATGACTTGTGTAATGAATGTCAGATATATGACACCGAACATAAATTGTCAGGTGCTCCCAATTATTATCGTATATTCACCAATAGCGGACATGACGATAAAATTGCCAGAATCAGCGAGAAAATGGAGCACCTCATAGAAGAACTTTCGAATAGTAAAGACGGCACATTGCTGAACTTTATGAATAAATACCCCATCCTGTCTACTAAGGCTCACAAGAGTCCGTTCGACAACCGATGGCTGAACTTGCCGGCAGGTCTCATATTCCCAATAGGTGTATTCTTTTATTTCCGTATCTGGCGCTTCCGCCTGAGACTGGACAAAGATTTGAAGAATATCATAAAGACCAACCGCGAAATTCAAGATAGAATAAAAAATGAATCATTTATAATTTGACTATGGAAGATTTCAAACTGAATACCATTGAAGAAGCAATAGCAGACTTCCGTGAAGGTAAATTTATCATTGTAGTAGACGATGAAGACCGTGAAAACGAAGGTGACTTCATTATCGCTGCCGAAAAGATAACTCCCGAAAAAGTGAACTTCATGCTAAAAGAAGGTCGCGGTGTGCTATGCGCCCCTATTACATTGGAGCGTTGCGCCGAGTTGGAACTTGAAAAACAAGTTAGTAACAATACCTCTATATTAGGAACTCCTTTTACAGTCACCATCGACAAATTGGAAGGCTGCACAACCGGCGTCTCGGCTCATGACCGTGCCGCTACGATTCAGGCATTGGCTGACCCAAATTCAACTTCCGCTACTTTCGGACGTCCGGGACATATCAATCCTTTGTATGCACAAAATAAAGGTGTATTGAGACGTGCGGGACATACTGAAGCGGCTGTCGACATGGCACGTCTGGCAGGACTTCAGCCTGCTGCAGCCCTTATCGAGATAATGAACGAAGACGGCTCGATGGCTCGTATGCCTCAGCTGATTGAAAAGGCCCGAAAGTTTAACCTGAAAATCATTGCCATCCGTGACCTCATTGCTTATCGCCTGAAAAGTGAATCCCTGGTAGAAAAAGGTGTAGAAGTAGACATGCCTACCGAATACGGTCACTTCCGTCTGATTCCTTTCCGTCAGAAAAGCAACGGCTTGGAACATATTGCCATCATTAAAGGCGAAATAAAAGAAGGAGAACCGGTATTGGTACGCGTACACTCTTCATGCGCCACCGGTGATATTTTCGGTTCCATGCGTTGCGATTGCGGCGAGCAGCTGCACAAGGCTCTCCAAATGATAGAAAAAGAAGGCAAAGGAGCAGTAGTGTATCTGAATCAGGAAGGAAGAGGAATCGGCCTGATGGAAAAGATGAAAGCTTATAAACTGCAAGAAGACGGTATGGACACCGTGGATGCCAATATCTGTCTCGGTCATCAGGCCGACGAACGCGACTATGGTGTAGGAGCCGAAATACTACGCAGTATCGGCATCACCAAAATGCGTCTTCTCACTAATAATCCCGTAAAACGAGTCGGTTTGGAATCCTACGGCTTATCTGTAGTAGAAAACATCCCCATCGAAACAACGCCCAATAAATACAATGAACGATATCTGAAAACAAAAAAAGACAGAATGGGGCACACTTTACACTTTAGCAAATAATATTTCTACATATCGGGCAAAATCATATCTTTTTTAATATGATTTTGCCCGATTCACTTTCATAATTGAGACATAATAACTTATTTTGCAGCAAGTAAACTTAAACACATAAAAAACAATAGCAATGAACCAATTATCAGACCGCCTGAATCGTTTGTCTCCATCAGCAACGCTGGCAATGTCACAAAAAAGTAGTGAGTTAAAAGCTCAAGGAGTTGATGTAATTAACCTGAGCGTGGGTGAACCGGATTTCAATACCCCCGACCATATCAAAGAAGCAGCGAAGAAAGCAGTAGATGATAACTTCTCAAGATACTCTCCCGTGCCGGGATATCCTGCACTTCGCAATGCTATTGTGGCCAAGCTGAAAAATGAAAACGGACTGGACTATACTGCAACGCAAATTTCTTGTGCCAACGGAGCCAAGCAATCGGTTTGCAACACCATCATGGCTTTAGTCAACAGCGGTGACGAGGTTATCGTTCCGGCTCCTTATTGGGTAAGTTATCCTGAAATGGTAAAACTGGCAGACGGTACTCCTGTGATTGTAGCAGCCGGTATCGAACAAGACTTTAAAATCACTCCGGCTCAACTCGAAACAGCTATTACCCCCAAGACCAAAGCTATTATTCTTTGTTCACCGTCTAATCCGACAGGCTCTGTTTACAGCAAAGAAGAGTTGGCCGGTCTGGCAGCAGTATTGGCAAAGCATCCTCAGGTATATGTGATAGCAGATGAAATCTACGAGCACATCAATTACATCGGCAAGCACGAAAGCATTGCCCAATTCCCTGAAATCCATGACCGTGTGATTATCGTGAACGGTGTGTCGAAGGCGTATGCAATGACCGGATGGAGAATCGGTTTCATTGCCGGTCCCGAATGGCTGGTCAAAGCAGTGAATAAACTGCAAGGACAGTACACATCAGGTCCTTGCTCTGTTTCTCAGAAAGCCGCCGAAGCTGCATACACAGGAACTCAAGCTCCGGTGGAAGAAATGCGTAAAGCATTCGAACGCCGTCGTGACCTGATTGTAAAGTTAGCTAAAGAAATACCGGGATTTGAAGTAAACAACCCACAAGGTGCTTTCTACCTGTTCCCAAAATGTGATTCATTCTTTGGAAAAGCAGCGGGTGACCGACAAATCAACAATTCGGATGATTTAGCCATGTATCTGCTCGAAGTGGGTCATGTGGCTTGTGTAGGCGGTACTTCATTCGGTGCTCCCGAATGTATTCGTATGAGCTATGCCACTTCCGATGAAAATATCGTTGAAGCAATGCGTCGCATTAAAGAAGCATTGGCTGAACTGAAATAACCGTTCATATCCCCATCAAATAAAATGGCTGCTCTCATTGAGAACAGCCATTTTTCTTTTTAAACCTTGACGGATTGTATTATCCCTGGCTAATAGCTTCTGAAGGGCATACATCAGCGCAAGTTCCGCATTCTGTACACATGTCAGGATTGATAGAATACTTATCACCTTCAGAAATTGCTCCTACCGGGCATTCATCGATACAAGTACCGCAAGCGATACAATCGTCACTAATTACGTAAGCCATTTTCTTTAAATATTAAATTATTAGTACTAATTGATGGAACAAATATACAGCTTTTATCCATTAGTTGTCATATAGACATTACAATATTACACTAATTTGTATTTAATCTAAATACGTTTACTTTGTCATTGCCTGATACATAACTTGTTGGATACGTGGACGAATATTTAACCTCATCAACTGTTTATGGTCAAAGGGACGGGGATAAATACGATTACTCAGAAAAACAAAGACTAATTTATTCTTCGGATCAGCCCATGCACATGTACCCGTAAAACCGGTGTGTCCCACTACCTCTGCCGGAGCCTCGGCAGCACAAGGACTCTTTGCCTCATTTTTCTTGTCAGGTTTGTCAAATCCGAGTCCTCTACGACTTATCTTAGAAGTGTGAGTAAGGAACAAGTCACAAGTTTCCTTGCTCAGATAGCGTACTCCTTCATATACTCCACCGTCTATCAGCATCTGATACACCTTAGCCACATCACCGGCCGTAGAAAACAATCCGGCATTACCCGATACCCCGCCCAAGAATGCTGCCGACTCGTCATGCACATACCCCTGCAACATACCTCCCTTACGCAGATAATCAGCTTTCACAGTAGGCACTATTTCATCTTTAGCAAAACGGCGCAAAGGCAGAAATAAAGTATGCTCCATCTTCATCGGTTTATAAAATTCTTTTTGAAGAAAAATATTCATCGGTATCTTTGTTATATTCTCCACTATCTCTCTCAGCAATATGAAATTCAAATCACTATAACGATACCTCCTGTCTTTCAAAGGCACTCCGGCTATTTGTTGCAACACCGAATCACGAAAAGAACGATGCAGATACATACTATCTGACACCAATAAAGGATAATCCGATGAAAAAACTTTCGACACCAGTTCTTTCTTATATCCGAAATGATCAATGACAAACAGGCGTGTATCTATCTGTCTATGATGGCCGGCATCCGGTCTCGTCCTATAAAAAGCTCCCGTATAGCTTTCTTCATCTATCGCTTTCTTATAGAACGGCCAAAATGCAGGCAGCCCGGACTGATGCATCAATAATTCTTCAATAGTGATACGCTCCTTACCTGTCCCCTTCAGCACAGGAATATAATCTGAGACACGATCAGTCAATCCGAACTTCCCGTTATCATACAGTTTCATGACAGCCAACAGAGTGGCGGTAGTTTTAGTCAGCGAAGCCAAATCATATAAATTATCAGCCTCAACCTCCTTAGACTTTTCATAAGTAAAGGTTCCGAAACATTTATCATATACCGGCACCCCATCTTTCAAAATCAAAATCTGACAACCGGGATAAGCCTTCGCTTTGATTCCCTCAAGGGCTATCTCGTCTATTCCCTTCAATACAGCAGAGTTCATGCCATAATCTTCAGGTTTGTAAATGCGAGAGACCTTAGGACTCATGGTTACTCCGTCACCCGGTTTGAATAAATCGGAAACTGCCACAGACAGACGTCCGTCCGCCACGGCTCTCCCCGCCATTACATCTGCCACCTGACGCTGAATTTCAAGCTCATCCGTATGTCCCAACACAACTGCTGCTGCTTTTTTCCAACATACCTCCATATCCGACATAGTCTTCAAAGGCATCAGATATACATAAACAACAGGCAGGCTGTCGGGCAGTTTTTCCAACATCGGCTTATACTTATTATAATCATTAGAGTTAATGACTACAATGACACGCTGGCTGTTTACCAACTCTTTCCTAATAGCTGACATCGAATCGGATGTTGCCATAATACGCCTCAGAGGTAAATACTGTTTCAAGCGACTGTAGAACTCAAGTCCGGAGGAAGGCTTTCCGATATTCAATACTGTAGTGCCGCGCAACTTGGCATCCAGAGGCAAAACCCCGCCGGTATTATTGACAACGGTAATGGCTGCTTTCTGCAAACGGCTAATTAATTCTGCCACTTCCGTACGATTCAATCGTTTATCAAGTCCCGATATCTGAACATGAGGCTTCGTCTTTAGCCCTAAAGCATATTTATAAGTTAATACCTTGCGACATTTCTCTGTTATCTCCTTTTCAGAAAGCCAGCCACTTTTTACGGCTTCCAATACTCCGTTCAGTTCTCTTTTCAGATTGCGAGGAGCCAACAACAAATCATTACCCGCCTTCAACGCTTTAGCACACAGGTTCTCATTTTGAGAAACCCCTTTCATTTCGAGTGCATCTGTAAACACCAATCCTCGGAAACCCAACTCCCGACAAAGTAGATTGTCAATAACATGAGCAGACAATGAAGCCGGATTCTTTCCCAATTCAGGAACTTCCAGATGACCGACCATAATCCCTCCCAATCCGGCATGGATCACCTCCTTAAACGGGTAAAGTTCAATACTGTCCAAACGGGCACGGTCAAAATTCAGCACAGGCAACGCCTTATGAGAATCCACTTCCGTATCTCCATGTCCCGGAAAATGCTTGGCTACAGAAAGTACTCCTCCATCCTCCAATCCACGAGAATATGCAACCACTTTTTGAGCAACGTTTTTAGGATCACCGCCAAAAGAGCGAGTATTGATGACAGGGTTGCGCGGATTAATATCCACATCGGCAACAGGAGCAAAATTAATCTGTACACCTATTTCTTTGCACTGACGGGCAACTTCCTTACCATATTCATAAAGCAATTGATTATCCTGAATACAGCCCAATACCCTGTTGCGGGGAAAACGGGGAGTATTCTTCAGCCTCATCGCCAATCCCCATTCGCCGTCAAAAGCAATAAACAAAGGTACTTTCGATAATTCTTGTGCGTAGTTGGTCAGTATTGCCTGATTCCCCACCAGCTCTCCGGCGGACAGAAGCAGCGGGTGGCCATTGCCCGTGCGCTGGCCATGAAGCCGGACATTCTGTGCTTCGATGAGCCCACCTCGGCGCTGGACCCGGAGCTGACCGGCGAGGTGCTGAAGGTCATCCGGCAGCTGGCCCGGCAGCGCACCACCATGGTCATCGTCACCCACGAGATGGTCTTTGCCCGTGATGTGGCGGATCAGGTCATCTTCATGGACGGGGGCGTCATCGTGGAGCAGGGGGAGCCACGCATGGTGATGGATCACCCCAAGGAGGAGCGCACCCGGCAGTTTCTGGCCCGGTACGCACAGGGATAAGGCTTTCTACGAAAAAAGAGCGCAGGCATCGCCTACGCTCTTTTTCTGCTATCTTACACGGGGGATCAGCAGCAGCCCCGACGGCAGCGGAGTCTCCTGCTCCAATCCGTTGGCGGCGCAGATGGCCTGCTCATCCGTGCGGTAGCGCTTGGCCAGCTCCCACAGGCTCTCCCCTTTCTTCGGCCGGCACAGCACCAGAGAGGGACGCCGTCCCGGCTCCGGCTCCGTCAGCTCTGCGGCGGTAATGGCGTCCCATGTGCATCGGCGGCTGCGCTCCACCGTCAGCTCCACCGGGACCGTCAGCTCCAGTCCCGTGCCGGAGGGGCGCAGGCTGGGAGACAGGCAGGCGGCACGGGCGGTGGTCACATCCCCAGGCACGGGGGCGGCGGCCTCGTCGGTGCGCTCCGCCGTGACCGGTGCGCCGGATTCGTCCAGATACAGCAGCCGCAGCCGCAGAGGGGTGCGGAGGGTGGCATGATCCCCCTCCTGCCCTGTGGTGACGGCGCCGCAGTCCGCCGCCGTCACATACAGGAAGGGGCGGCTCTCCAGCTCCTGATGTACCTCCGGCTGTACCGTCTCCGGGGGCCAGGTCTCCGTCAAGGTCAGGCTCTGGCGCTGGAGAGCGGTGTCCCAGCGGGTGCTGTACAGGTCCGTCACCGGGGCGACGGTGATGGTCTCATAGGTCCGCACCAACAGGCTCAGGGTCAGCTCCACCCCGATGGCGGCTGCGCCGTCGCTGCGGATGAGCCGGGCCGTGCCGCAGGAGCCGGTGACCGTGACCTGCGCCTCCTCCGGGACGGTAAGGCCGTCCAGAAGGCAGGAAAAGGGCAGGGTGTCCTCCCATGTGTGGAGGGAGCCGTCCTGCGTGCGGTACAGCAGGCAGATGCGGGCCTCGCCCTTTGCCAGCAGGCGGCTCCCCACCGGCTGGCTGCCGGTGATGCGGGGGCAGATGCGCTGGGCCAGCAGTTCCTCCGGCGGCTCGCCCCAGTCCTGAGGCTGGAGCTCCTGAGTCACGCTGCTCTGCCGCTGCGTCACCGAGGTCAGCAGGGTAAGGGACTGCTCCTGACGGTGCAGGCGCAGGGTAGGCTCCTCCCCTACGCCGGTGCAGATGCGGTGGCGGCGGCAGGTGTAGCCGGTGAGAGTCAGCTCCGGCATGACCCGCAGGTACAGCTTTCGGCCGGTGACGGCTCTGGCCTCCGTCAGCAGCAGGCGGCCCGCCATGCAGACGATGTCGCAGCCGGTGAGGCGCTTGTCGTCCGCCTGGGTCAGAAACGGCACCGGCATCGTCAGGCTCCGCAGGCCGGGGCTCTCCTCCGAGGTATAGAGCACCGTGACCAGCACCGAGCCGCTGATCTGCCGGCTCGTATATTCCCGCAGGCACAGCTGTCCTACGGCGTCCACGATGCGGGTGACCTCCGGGCAGTACTCCGGGATCGCCGCCTCCAGCGCCTCCTCCTGCGTCAGGGTAACGCTCTCCCCTGCCTCGCAGCAGGACAGCTCCGTATATTGCAGTTCCAGCTCCATGTTTTCGTCCTCCCGTAATTTCTTACTGCGCTGGACTACTCTATGAGCCGTTTCCGCCGTTTATTCCCGGATGCCGAAGAGCATCCGCAGAACCCCACGCAGCAGACGGGGCGACTTCCAAACCACGATCTTCACAGCAGCTACCTCCTATCCTTCAAGCAAACGATCCCACAGGCGATCAGCAGGAACGACACCAGAAACATCAGCACGCCCACCGGAAAGATGGCGGCAATGAGGATACCCAGTCCCAGCCCCAGTGCGCAGATGCCCAAAAATCTCCCGCAGCCGTCTCCGTGTCTCATGTGACGTCCCTCCCTCTCCGTTTCGCTTCTATGGCAGTATATGCCGGGAGGGGCGGGCGTGACAGCGGCGGCGCACAAAGAGAGAGCGGAAGCGATGCTTCCGCCCTCTCTGAGCGTTCTCTATTTGTGCTGCCAGTCCCGCAGGTCCTTCAGCTCGTCATACAGCCGCACATAGCTGCGGTGGCGGCTGGCGGGGATCCTCCCGTCCTTCACCGCCTGCAGCACGGCGCAGCCCTTTTCCTTCACATGGCTGCACCCCACGAACCGGCACTGGCCCAGATAGGGGGCAAACTCCGGGAAGGTCTCCGGCAGGCGGGCCTTCAGCTCCAGATCCAACTCCTCCGTGTCGAAGGAGGAGAAGCCCGGTGTGTCGATGACATAGGTGTCCTCGTCCAGCGGGAACATCTCCACATGGCGGGTGGTGTGGCGGCCACGGCCCAGAGCCTTGCTGACCTCCCCCACCGGCAGGCCGAACACCGGCTCCATGGCGTTGAGGATGCTGGACTTGCCCACGCCGGAGTTGCCGGTGAGGGCGTTCAGCTTTCCCTTCATGGCCCGGCGCAGCTCCGGCAGGCCCTCTCCGGTGGCGGCACTGACCCGCAGCACCGGTCTGGCGGAGGCGGCATAGCTGTCGTATAGCTCCTGCGCCGGGTCCAAATCGCATTTATTCAGGCACAGCAGCACCCGGCAGCCCTTCAGGACGGCGATGGAGGCAATGCGATCGATGAGGTAGGGATCCGTGGTGGGGATGGCCTGTGAGCCGATGATGACCAGCTGGTCGATGTTGGCGGCGGCGGGGCGGGCAAACCGATTCTGCCGGGGCTCGATGGCCTCCACGAAGCCCTCGCCGCCTCCCAGATCACGGACCTGTACCCAGTCCCCCACCAGCGGACTGATGCCCTCCCGGCGGAATTTTCCTCTGGCCCGGCATTGCAGCAGTCCCTCCGGCGTGCGGACGTAGTAGAAGCCGCTGAGGGCCTTTTCAATGCGGCCCCGGCTCAAAAGCTGACCACCTGAGAGGCCACCTCGGTGCCGTTGATATACAGGTACACCGTGATGCTGGTCCCCTTGTCACCGGTAAAGGTATGGCTGACGGAACGGGCGGCGGCGGGGTCCGTGGTATCCACCGTGGTGGAGTAGACGACGGTGGTATCCTGACGGATCTCCACGTTCAGGATGCCCAGCTCCGGATTCAGGTACTCGCCGGGGATATCGAACGTCACCGTCTGCTCCGTGGTCTGAGACGGCTCGTGGCCCTTGCTGACGGTAAAGACGATCTCGGTGCCAGGGGCTACCTCCGTCTTGGGAGCGAGGCTCTGGCGGATGACGCTGCCCTCCGGCACGGTGGCGTCGTACTCATACTGGTGAGCGCCCACGGTGAGACCGGCGTTCTCGGCCTGCAGGGCGGCATCGTCCACGCTGAGACCGGCGTAATTCTGCACGGTGACGGGCTTGGTCTCCGGCCCCTTGCTGACGGTCAGCAGGATGCTGTCGCCCTTCTTGATGCTCTCACCGGCGGCGGGGGTACTGCTGATGACCTTACCGGCGGCATACTCGTCGGAGTACACCTCCCGGATCTGGACATTCAGGTTCAGATTCAGGTTTGTCAGCTCCACCTTGGCGTCCTGCACATCCTCGCCCAGAACTTTCACCATGAGGTTGGTCTCCTCCTTGGCGCAGATCCAGACGGTGATCTTCAGGTTATTCTTGCGGACATGGCCGGACTTGGGGTCCTGCTCGATGATCTGGCCGGGCTGATAGTTGCTGTCGGCCTTGCTACCGGCCACCTCGATCTGGAACACGCCCTTGATGCCCTCCATCTGCTGGGCCTCCTCCACGGTCTTGCCCAGAACATCGGGAACCTTATAGGACTGGGCGGCGGGGTTATTGTTGATGCCGCTGAACACGAACTTGAACAGCAGGAACACCACCAGCAGCGCTGCGGCAAAGCCACCCACCACGATGGCGATGAGCTTTTTATCCCGCTTTTTCTCCTCCGCCGGGGTGCGCTCCTTGCGGGCGGCCTGAATGGCGGCGGTGGGGATGGCCTGCGTAGGCTCGTGATCCTCCGGCTCCTCCAGATCGGCACGGATATAGCCAAGGTCCACGGAGTTATTCTTGCGGAACTTCTCCAGATCCTCCAACATGGCATCCGCCGAGGGGTAGCGCTTCTCCAGATTGGCGCACATGGCCTTCATGCAGATCAGCTCCAGCGCCTCCGGGATATCGGGATCGATCTCACGGGGGGCCAGTGGGACGGAGCTCAGGTGCTGGATGGCCACGGACACGGCGGACTCCCCCTCGAAGGGCAGACGGCCGGTAAGCATCTCATAGAGCACCACGCCGGCGGAGTAGATATCGCTGCGGGCGTCGGTGCGGTCGCCTCTGGCCTGCTCCGGGGAGATGTAGTGGACGGAGCCCAGCGCCTCCTGCGTTAGGGTCTGGCTGGCGCTGGCCAGACAGGCGATGCCGAAGTCCGTCACCTTGACGCTGCCGTCCCGCAGGACCATGATGTTCTGGGGCTTGATGTCCCGGTGGATGATGCCCCGGCTGTGGGCATGGCTCAGCGCCCGCATGATCTGGGTGATGAAGTGCAGCGCCTCCCGCCAGTCCATCTTGCCACGGCGCTCCATGTACTGCTTCAGGGTGATGCCGTCCACCAGCTCCATGACGATATACTCCGTGTCGCCGCTGCGGGACACGTCGTACACCGACACGATGTTGGCGTGGGACAGCTGGGCCACCGCCAGAGACTCGTCCCGGAAGCGGCGGCGGAAGTCGGCGTTCTCCGCCAGATCGTTTTTCAGGATCTTCACCGCCACCATTCGGTTCAGGCGGTGGCACTTGGCCTTGTAGACGTTGGCCATGCCGCCGCTGCCGATGAGCTCCAATATCTCATAGCGGTTATCCAGCATTTTTCCGATATATTGATCCATAGATGTCATCTCCTTCAGATATTCATAAGCAGCACAGCAGTGACGTTATCCGGCGCTCCCCGCTGACGGGAGAGGGCCAGCAGCCGATCCAGACACGTGTCCAGCGGCTCGCTGTGAATCACCTCGAAGAGAAGCTCCTGATCGGACACGGTGTTTATCAGTCCGTCGGAGCACAGCAGCAGGAAGTCTCCCTGCTGCCATTTCAGCGGGAAGGCATCCGCCGCCACACCGGGCTCTGTCCCCAGCGCCCGTGTGATGAGGTTGCGGCGGGGATGGTGCCGGGCCTCGTCACGGGTCAGGTCGCCCTTTTCCACCATATCCTCCACCACGGAGTGGTCCCGGCTCACCTGCCGGATGCCCTCACGGGTGATGTGGTAGGCCCGGCTGTCGCCCACGTTGCTCACCAGCGCCAGATCGTCCCGGACCACGGCGGAGACCAGAGTCGTCCCCATACGTTCAAAGCCCGGATGGGCCAGCCCGTACTCCCGGACGGCATCGTTGGAGAGAGCCACGGCGTAGCCCGCCGCCTGCTCCAGCTGTCCGGCGCTCATGCCGGGGCGCAGGCTCCGGCTCAGCTCACGGGTGAAGGTCTCCACCGCTATGGCGCTGGCCATCCGCCCCCCCTGCGTGCCGCCCATGCCGTCGCAGACCACCGCCACGGTGTAGCCGTCCGGCGTCAGCACGGCGCAGGCGTCCTGATTCTCGCTGCGTACCAGACCACGGTCCGTTACGCTCCATGTTCTCATTGCAGGTCTCTCCCTTCCTCCATGGCCTTGCGGCGCAGCTGGCCGCAGGAGGCGTCGATATCGCCGCCAAGGCTCCGCCGCACGGTGGCGGTGACGCCATGGGACTGTAATCTCTTTTGAAATGCCGCTATGCGGCGGCTGGGCTTGAAGGGGCTCTCCACCACATCGTTCAGGGGGATGAGGTTCACGTGGCCCGGCATCCCGGCGATGCGCCGGGCGATGAGGTCCGCCTGCCAGTCGTGGTCGTTGACGCCGTCGATCATGGCGTACTCAAAGGAGATGCGGCGGCCCGTCTTTTGGAAGTAATCGTGGCAGGCGGCGAACAGCTCCTCCACGTCATAGGCCCGGTTCACCGGCATGATCTTTGAGCGAGTCTCGCTGTCCGGCGCATGGAGGGAAACCGACAGCGTCAGCTGCAGTCCCAGCTCCGCCAGGCGCCGGATTCCCGGAATGATGCCGCAGGTAGACAGAGAGATATGCCGCATGCCGATGTTCATCCCGTCGGGATGATTCACCAGTTCCAGGAACTTGAGTACCGCGTCCAGATTGTCCATGGGCTCGCCGATCCCCATGAGCACGATGTTGGAGATCTCCAGCCCGGAATCCAACTGGGTAAAGAGTACCTGATCCAGCATTTCGGCAGGCGTCAGGTTGCGGACCTTTCCGGCAATGGTAGATGCGCAGAATGCGCAGCCCATCCGGCAGCCCACCTGGGAGGAAATGCATACCGTGTTGCCGTGGTGATAGCGCATGAGGACGGACTCAATGCAGTTGCCGTCCGCCAGTTCCCATAAGTACTTGATGGTGCCGTCCTGCCGGGAAACCTGTTTGCGGGCCACTTTGGGAGGGGTCAGCTGACAGGTTTGGGCAAGGCTTTCCCGCAGGGGTTTGGGGAGATTGGTCATCTCCTCAAAGGATCGTGCGCCCTTGTGCAGCCAGACAAACACCTGTTTGCCCCGAAAGGCCGGCTGACCCAGAGAGCGCATCA
>ENA-UEQE01002208-UEQE01002208.1-human-gut-metagenome-genome-assembly--contig:-NODE-2208-length-14395-cov-7.126275_pt1 | contig 14395 bp, 10 predicted proteins | sample MGYA00242934_ERZ507935 | MGnify/ENA primary metagenome ERZ507935 (study PRJEB26167, sample SAMN06115423) | human gut metagenome | host: Homo sapiens | place: China:Anhui | collected 2015-03-30... | reverse complement strand
GGTTGAATGGTCAATCTAAGGATTGTGCATTTTTGCAATCTTTTTTTAGAGGCGATGAAGGATAAGAAAGAACTTCGGGAAAGATTCCTGAAAAACTTTTATGCAAAAGATAGGCCTAAAATGTTCCTTTTTTGTAAAAAGAGGAGGAACAATCCCTGATAAAGTGCTTCCCGTTTTTTTCCATAAAGAAAAAGACTGGGAAGAAGATCAGAAAATTGATGAGAAGAAGGATAAAAATTCGGGAGGGCATTGACTTCCATTGTCGTGTCGGGCATGCTTCAGCCATGAGGAACCGCGTCGTTTCCAAGGTGTTTTGGAGATGGCCAAGCGCGGGAATACGGTGTCTTTTTTGATGAGGTTTATTTCATGGCTAAGTCTATCTATGTCGGCAACCTTCCTTGGTCCGCTACCGAAGAACAGGTTCAGAGCCTTTTTGCCGATTACGGCCCGGTCGTTTCTGTGAAACTCGTGAGCGATCGCGAAACCGGCCGTGCTCGTGGCTTCGGTTTTGTGGAAATGGAAGAACCCGGTGCTTCTGCTGCTATTGAAGCTTTGGACAACGCTAATTTCGGTGGCCGCACCCTGCGCGTCAACGAAGCCAAGCCCCGTGCCCCGCGTCCTCCGCGCTACTAGTTTGGCTTGATCCATCAGCGCCCCGATGTCCGCATCGGGGCGCTTTTTTTATGTCCGATCTACCCTCGGAGCGGCGGGCCGGGGCATGGGGCCGCGGCGGAAACGCAAGTTTTGCAGAAGGCCGGAACATCTTCCCCCACCTTGAAAAGAGATGCGCACGTCAGGTTGCCTTTGGGGGGGCGGCGTGGGGGCCCTGCTGGTGGGGGAAAAGGCTTCAATGGATCGTTTCCGGTTGTTGGCAAAGGCTGTGCCGTAGGAAATGATGAATACCTTACTTTTGAAGCTCCAAAGGGATGACCAATGGCTGTGTCATAGGAAATGGCTGGTGCTTTATTTTCTTTGAAATTCCAAAGGAAGAACAATACAAGACCCCAAATATGGAGTCCATCAATGGAAAAGGCTGGGGAAAATGTCCGTATTTTCACCATACTGCGAATATAAAACAATTACATATCATGACAGGGCCTAACCAATAAAATGCCTCAGCTATGGCGCCGGCCAACAAAAAAGCTGGAAAAAGGCCGCATTTCCATCATTACTGGGGGGATGGAGGGGCCACATCCTATGGCCGAGCCTTGGCAAAAAGGGGGCTCTGCCGTTGAGGGATAACGGGCTGGGAGGTATCCGCTTATTGAGGGGCTGACGGGTGTGGAAATGAAGCCCTGAATGATGTCGCGTGGGGAAGGAAGATGCGGGCCTGAAAGCCGCACAGCGCCCCAGTGCGGCTTGTTATGAATTTTTTAGGCCCTGTCATAGCATGTGATGGTTTCATATTCACAGCACGGTGAACATACAGCCTTTTTCTCCAGTTTTCCCCTTGGCGGAATCCATAGCTGAGGCATTTTGCCGGTTATTCCTTTGGAGCTTCAAGGGAAAAAGCATCAACCATTTTCTATGGCACAGCCGTTTTCTAGATTGTGTTGTTGTTTTTGTGTGTAATTATTTTAAATTATTAAAAATATTTTGCAATTTTGAAAATGGTTAAATAATTTTAATAGATTATATCTGATTGACGGCACGGCCTAGCCCATGCCGTGAAAAATCATGTCTTCCGCGCCTGTCCGGGCTTATCCCGTACAGGGGGCGCTGCGTGGAACCCCATCCCCGCATGGATGGCTTTTCCATGTGTGCCCGGTCGCCTCCGTGCCCGTCCATTTGGGGTGCGGGGAATAAACCGGGTGGGGTGAGTCTTGCCGGACGTGCCGTTGTCCGTTATGAAACATCAATCGGCGTGCTCCCACAGCGTTGGGATTGCCGCTCGGTGGAGCAGCCGTTACATTTGGATGTTGCCGGTGTTTGGGAAGATGGCATAAAACGGACAGGCCATAGGTCGCTGTTGGCGCACCGTTTAGGGAAAGACGCGTCTCCATGCGGCTTCGTGCCTCCCGGAACGGCGGTTCCGCTGCTTTTTCTCACGCTATTCCGATTTGTTGGATGATTCTAGTTTTCGTGAAAAAATGTGCATTTTCGGGGTAGCCAACCGGGGACATTTGGGTTAGTGAGAGTCGTGTTTGGTTAATCACTCAAAACTCCTTGATGACGCCGTACCGCGGCGGTGGCTATGGTGCCGCCCATGAAAGCGCATCCGGTCGAGGCTTCTTTTTCACCTCTCTTTTTGACGGTAAGGATTGAACATGTCTGTTCCTGGCAAAATGCACAGTTTTTTTGTTCCGGGCATTTCCCTGATCGGCGTGGGCGCGTGCCACGGTATCCCTCATTATGTCCGCACCTATCATATCACCAAGCCGCTGATCGTCACCGATAAGGGCATCGTGAACACGGGGATCCTCAAGATCATTACGGACATTCTGGACGGCGACAACATCCCGTACAGCATCTATGACAAGACCGTGCCGAATCCCACCGATGAAAACGTGACCGAAGGCGTCGCCCAGTATAAGGCCGACGGCTGCGACGGCCTGATTTCCATCGGCGGCGGCTCTTCGCACGACTGCTGCAAGGGCATAGGCATCCTGCTTTCCAACGGCGGCGCGATCTACCAGTATGAAGGCGTGGATAAGGTCAAGCACATGCTGCCGCACTACATCGCCATCAACACCACGGCGGGCACCGCTTCGGAGCTGACGCGCTTCTGCGTGATCACCGACAAGGAACGCCATGTGAAGATGTCCATTGTGGACTGGTTCCTGACCCCCAACGTCGCGGTCAACGACCCCGTCCTTATGGTCGGCATGCCTCCGGCCCTGACCGCCGCCACGGGTATGGACGCCCTGACGCACGCCATCGAAGCGTATGTGTCCACCAACACCACGCCGATGACGGACGCTTGCGCGGCGCAGGCCATCCGGCTGGTTTCCAAGTATCTGCGTAAGGCCGTGGCCAACGGCAAGGACATGGAAGCCCGCGAAGGCATGGCGTATGCCCAGTATCTCGCCGGGATGGCCTTCAACAACGCCGGATTGGGCTACGTGCATGCGATGGCGCATCAGCTTGGCGGCTTCTACAGCCTGCCCCACGGCGAGTGCAACGCCATCCTCCTGCCCCATGTGGAATCCTTCAACCTGATTTCCCGCCTTGACCGTTTTGTGCGCATCGCGCAGATGATGGGCGAGTGCACTGACGGCCTGTCCGAACGCGCCGCCGCTGAATTGGCGATTTCCGCCATTAAGACGCTGTCGAAGGACGTGGGCATCCCCACGACGATCACCGAGCTCGCCGCCCGGTATGTGAAGGCCATCGATCCCCGCGACATCCCCGCAATGGTCGGGCATGCCCAGAAGGACACCTGCGCCGCCACAAACCCGCGCACAATGAGCTTGGAGACCATCAGCCAGCTATACAAAGACGTTTTTTAGGAACCGGCAAGGCGCCCGTTTGTGAAGCGGGCGCCTTTGTTTTCTGGTTCCGCCCGCCTTCCCCGTTTCCCGAATGCAGCCGACAGGAGACGGGGTGCCTCTCATGCAAAAGTTTTTTTCCCGGTTTCTCAGGTGAGGGCCGGGATTTGTTTGGAATTGATGGGGAACGTATTTTTTGAAGGCCCTGTCAGGGGATGCGGCCGGTTTGTTTTTACAGCGGAGTGAATATACAGGATTTTTATACGCGGCCCTGCCATAGGATATGGTTGTTTTATCTCCACGGCATAGTGAAGATACGCTTTTTTTCAGCTTTTTCGTCGGCGGGCACTATGCCTGAGGCCTTTTATCCGGTATCTTTTGGGGGCTTCAAGGAATAAAGCTGCAATCGCTTCCTGCGGCGCGGCCTCACCTTTTCCGCGTATTCCCTTTTTCAGCGTGTCACGGAAACAGTGATGCAGCCTTATGCGCCTTTTCCTTGGCGGCTCCGCCATTGAGGTTTGCCGTTGATTGTTCATCGGGAAGTTCAAGAGGCTGTGCCGTGGGAAATGGCTGATGCCTTATTTCTCAAAAATTCCAAGGGAATAACCAATAAAATGCCCCAGCCGCAGAGCCGTCAATGGAAAAATGAAAGAAAAGGCTGTGTCATAGAAAATGGTTGATGCTTTTTTCCTTGAACCTCCAAAGGGATAGCCGGAAAAATGCCTTAGCCGTGGAGTCCGCCAAGGGGAAAACTGGAAAAAGGCTGTATTTTTCACCGCACTGTGGAGGTGAAACAACCATCTGCTATAACAGGGCCAAAGAAAAAGCCTCTATTTTCATCATACCGTGGAGATGAAACAGCCATATCCTCTGGCGGAGCCTTTCAAGAAAGGAAACGGGAATGGTTTGCCGTGGCAGGGTGTTGGGGAAAGGGCGGCTGGGTGCCGTAACGGGTTTTGGGGGAGGCGGATAGGGGCGTTGGATGAAAAAAGGCGCCGCTTCGCTTTTTTTCATGGCCTCCGTGCCTCCCGTTTGGGCATCCTGCATACGCAACCCTTTTGAAATGCAGATTTTTTAAAAGTATGCGCATACAGTTGAGCCGATATAATTTCTTGATGCCCCATAGTGTTTTCTGATACGGAATTGTTGACGCCGGAGACCCCCATAAGGAAAGCTTTTCCTGACAACCCGTCTGCCGTTGTCAAACGCTCAAAGAGAACTTACACTGTGCCCGAGGCTTGGCGGGGTTTGGCGCCGCCGGGCCATACGGAGGTAACTTTTGAATCAGTTTACGCGGAATCTTATGCTTTGGGGGGTCATCTCCCTGGCTATGGTCATTGTGTTCAACCTGTTTAGCCAGCCTCAGCATTCGTCCCAGCCGAGCGTGACGTACAGTGAATTCCTGCGTCAGGCCGCCAAGGGCGAAGTGTCCGAGGTGGTCATTCAGGGGAATACCCTTACCGGGAAGACGACCGACGGCAAATCGTTCCAGATTTACGTCCCCGACGATCCCGGCTTGGTGGACAAACTCATTGCCGAGAAGGTCGAAGTCCGGGCCGAGCCTGTCGAGGACTCCCCGTGGTATATGACCTTGCTGGTGTCGTGGTTCCCCATGCTGCTGCTTATCGGCGTGTGGATTTTCTTCATGCGCCAGATGCAGGGCGGGGCGGGCCGGGCCATGTCCTTTGGCCGTTCCCGGGCCCGCATGCTCAATCAGGAGCAGGGCAAGGTCACGTTCGATGACGTGGCCGGTGTGGACGAAGCCAAGGAAGAGCTTTCCGAAGTCGTTGACTTCCTTTCCAATCCGCGCAAGTTTACCCGCCTTGGCGGGCGCATCCCCAAGGGCGTCCTGCTTGTCGGCCCTCCCGGTACGGGCAAGACGCTGCTGGCCCGCGCCGTGGCTGGCGAGGCGGGCGTGCCGTTCTTCTCCATTTCCGGTTCCGACTTTGTGGAAATGTTCGTGGGTGTGGGCGCTTCGCGTGTCCGTGACCTGTTTGTGCAGGGCAAGAAAAACGCCCCTTGCCTTATCTTTATTGACGAAATCGACGCCGTGGGCCGTCAGCGCGGCGCTGGCCTCGGCGGCGGCCATGACGAGCGCGAGCAGACCCTGAACCAGCTCCTTGTGGAAATGGACGGCTTTGAGTCCAACGAAGGCGTCATCCTCATCGCGGCGACCAACCGCCCCGACGTGCTTGACCCCGCGTTGCTCCGTCCCGGCCGTTTCGACCGTCAGGTTGTGGTTCCCACGCCCGACGTGAAGGGCCGCCTGAAGATTCTTGAAGTGCATACCCGCCGTACGCCGCTGGATAAGCGCGTCAATCTGGAAGTCATCGCCCGCGGTACGCCGGGCTTCTCCGGCGCGGCGCTGGAGAACCTGGTCAACGAAGCGGCCCTTCAGGCCGCCCGCCTTGGGCAGGACACCGTGTTCATGCGTGATTTTGAATATGCGAAGGATAAGGTGCTGATGGGCAAGGAACGCCGCAGCCTTATCCTTTCCGACGAGGAAAAGCGGATCACCGCGTACCACGAAGGCGGCCACGCTTTGGTTGCCAAGCTGCTGCCCGGAACCGACCCTGTGCACAAGGTGACGATCATCCCCCGCGGGCGTGCGCTCGGTGTGACCATGCAGTTGCCGGAAGGCGATCGTCATGGCTATTCCAAGGCGTATCTCCAGAACAACCTGATGGTGCTGCTGGCCGGGCGCGTGGCTGAAGAAATCATTTTCGACACCATTACCACCGGTGCAGGCAACGACATCGAGCGCGCCACGGGCATGGCCCGCAAGATGGTTTGCGAGTGGGGCATGAGCGATGTCGTCGGCCCCATGACCATCGGCGAGCAGGGCGAAGAAGTCTTTATTGGCCGCGATTGGGGCCATGCGCGCAACTACAGCGAAGACACCGCCCGCATCGTGGATGCCGAAATCAAGAAGCTGGTGGAAACCGCGCGCGAGAACTGCCACAACCTGTTGCAGGAAAACATCAATCTCCTGCACGCGCTTGCCAAGGCCCTGCTCGACCGTGAGACCATCACCGGCGACGATATCGATTTGCTCGTCAAGGGCGAACCGCTGCCGCCTTTCGACGCGGACGAAGCCGCGAAGCGGGAACCGGCGGCCCCTGCCCCTGCTTCCGCTGACGCGGAGGGTGAAACCTTCAAGCTGGAAGCGGAACCGTCCCATGATGAAGGGACGGGCGGGAAAACGCAGGACGAAACCAAACTGCAGTAAACGGTTTGCCCCGGCATCCTGCGGATGTCGGGGCATTCGGTTTTATGAGGACAACGTGAACAGCGAACGCAAATGGATTCTTCGAGGGGGGAGGGTGTTGAACCCTGCCCCCTTTTGTCTGATAGGCATTGTGAACGTAACGCCGGACTCCTTTTCCGACGGGGGGAAGTATATCGATCCGCGGAACGCCGTGGCTCATGGCCTCCGCCTGTTGGACGAAGGGGCCGGGATGCTCGATTTGGGGGCGGAATCCACCCGTCCTTTTGCCGAACCCGTGCCCGAAGGCGAGGAGATCGCCCGGCTCATGCCGGTCGTGGCGGGCCTTCGCGGGCAGCGGCCTGAGGCGATCCTTTCCGTGGATACGCTGAAGGCCGGGACGGCGCGGGCGGCTCTGGAAGGCGGCGCGGACATCATCAACGACGTGTCGGCTTGCGCGGCCGATCCGATGCTGCTCGACGTGCTTGCCGAATACAAGCCGGGATATGTGCTTATGCACAGTCAGGGCAGCCCGCGCGAGATGCAGGTGAACCCCCATTACGGGAACGTGGTGGAGGAGATCCTTGCCTTTTTTGAAAGAAATCTGGCGCGGCTGGTCAAGGCCGGCTTGCCGGAGGATCGGATAGTGCTTGATCCCGGCATCGGGTTCGGTAAGAATAAGGAGCACACCGTAGCTATCCTGAAAGGGCTGGAGCGGTTTGCTTCGCTGGGGCGTCCCTTGTATGTGGGGCTTTCCCGGAAATCCATGTTCCGGGAAATCCTTGGCCTTGAGCTGGAGCAGCGGGCCGAAGCCACGCGCATGGCTGTCGCGCTGCTGGCTGCGCGGGGAATCCCTTACCACCGCGTTCACGATATTGCCGGCTGCGCGCAGGCGCTGCGGCTTGTCGAAGCTATGACCCCTCTCGCCTGATCCTTCCGGCGCACCCTATAAAGCTCATTTTGGAGCCGGATCATGGATTTCCTGTCTTTTTATTGGCGTGACGTGCTGGATATCGCCCTCGTAACGCTGCTTTTATACCGCATCCTGCTTCTTATCCGGGGAACGCGCGCGTTTTCGGCGCTCATCGGTTTGGTCGTTCTGGTGGCGGTGTACGCCCTCTCGCACTTCGTCGGCCTCTATTCCCTGTCATGGCTGCTTGAGAATCTGTTCGGTTCGCTGTTCCTCGTCATCGTGATCCTGTTCCATGATGACATCAGGCAGGCTCTTGCCGCGATGGGGACGCAGTACCTTTCGTGGAAGAAGCGTCCCGCGCCTTCAAACATGGTCGGCGATCTCGTCTGGGTGTGCCAGTACTTCGCCAAGCGGCGCATCGGGGCGCTCATCGTTTTGGAAGGCAAGGTGCAGCTCGGTGATATGATGAAGGGCGGGGTCGTGCTGGACGCCCGGATTTCCCGGGAACTGCTGCTGACCATTTTCTTTCCCAACACCGCGCTGCATGATGGGGCGGTGATCATCCGCAAAGGGCGCATCGCCGCGGCGGGGTGCATCCTGCCGCTGGCGCAGATGGATCGCCAGAATTTCGGCACGCGGCACCGTGCCGCGCTCGGCGCCACGGAAGTCAGCGATGCGACGGTCATCGTCGTTTCTGAGGAACGCGGCGAAGTGAGCGTGGCCTCCAAGGGCCATTTGGCGGTTATGCCGGATGCCGAACAACTGAAAGAGACGCTGAACAATGTTATCGAACACTGAAGAACCCCAGAAGGGCAACTGGCGCTACCTCTTGGTGGCCTTCCTCCTTGCCCTCGGGTTGTGGTATACGCTCAATGCGCGTGAGCAAATCGAGCGCGTGGTCGAGGTGCGCCTTGATTACAAGGGGCTGCCGCCCGGCTTGATCGTGACGGGGGGCCAGCTCAACAGGATCAGCGTGCGCCTTCGCGGGCCGCAGGAATTGCTGCGCTCCATGACCAACCGGGAAATCTCATATACGATGGATCTGTCCGGCGTGACGCCGGGCAAGAACGTCATCCCGCTGACGACGGGGGAAAGCAAGCCGCCGGAACTGCGGGCCTATGAAGTGCTTGAGGTCACGCCGTCCCGGATGATCCTTGAAGTGGACAAGATCATGGAGGCGAACCTGCCCGTCAAGGTGGCGCTGAGGGCCTCGCCCGCGGCCTCGTCGGTGCGGCTGAAGGATTTGGTGGTCGAGCCGCCGCAGGTGACCGTACGCGGCCCGGCAAGCGTCATCTCGTCCATGAAGGAGATTCAGGCGGAGATCCCGGTGGATCTCGCGGCGGAAGGAAAGGCCGTCTCGGAAGATGTCCCGCTGCTTGCGCCGCCCGCTGTGGAGCTCAATCCGCAGGTCGTTAAGGTGACGTGGAAAATCGATGTGAAGAGGCGTACCCTGAGTTTGCAGCGTGACATTATCTTTGAGGGTGAGAACCCCAATGTAAACGCCCAGCCTTCGCGGGCGAACCTCATGGTTTCCGTCCCCCAGGGGATGGTCAGAGATGCCGGGTACCTTGCGCAATTTCAGGTTTCCGTCCCCGCCGATACGGCGATGCCTGCGGAGGACGGGGCTGTGAGCGCGCCTCTTCAGGTGGCCGTGCCCCCAGGCGGGCGCGTCCTGAAAATCAGCCCGGAAACCGTGTCGGTTTCCCGGCATCCGAGCGAATAAGCGGTCTGTTCCGTTGTATTATAACAAAAGAGAGTTTGGAGTAGTTGATGAGCGTTCGTCTTTTTGGGACTGACGGGATGAGGGGCCGGGTCAACAAGTACCCCATGACGCCGGAAGTGGCCTTGCGTCTGGGGCTTGCCGCGGGCACGTTTTATCGGGACAAAAACCGCCGCAGCCGCGTGGTCATCGGTAAGGATACCCGCCTTTCGGGATACGTGTTTGAGAACGCGCTGGCGGCGGGCCTGCTGGCTGCGGGGATGGACGTCTTTCTCGTCGGCCCGCTGCCCACTCCTGCGATCTCCTTCCTCACGACCAACATGCGGGCGGATGTCGGCGTGGTCATCTCCGCGTCGCATAACCCATTCAGCGACAACGGGATCAAGTTTTTCGACGCCGAAGGGTTCAAGATCCCGGATGCCGATGAAGATCGCATGACGGAAATGGTGCTGGATCCGAATTTCGACTGGAATTATCCCGATCCCGCGAACACCGGCCGCGCCTATAAGATCAAGGACGCTCCGGGCCGTTACATCGTGTACCTCAAAAACAGTTTCCCCGCGCACCTGTCCCTTGAAGGGCTGCGGGTGGTTCTTGACTGCGCTAATGGGGCCAACTATAGGGTCGCGCCGCTGGCCCTTGAGGAGCTGGGCGCCGAAGTCGTCAAAATCGGCACGGAACCCAACGGGCTGAACATCAACTACCGCTGCGGTTCCCTGTATCCTGAGGCGGTGGCCGCAAAGGTTCGTGAGACGCGGGCCGATATCGGCCTTGCTCTGGACGGCGACGCCGATCGCCTCATCGTGGTGGACGAGAAGGGCACCGTTCTGGACGGCGACCAGATCATGGCCCTGTGCGCGCAGGATCTCATGCAGCAGGGCAAGCTTCCGGGCAACATCCTTGTGGCTACGGTCATGAGCAATATGGCGCTTGAAGTGTTCATGAAGGAGCGGGGCGGCACGCTTATCCGCACCAACGTGGGCGACCGCCATGTCGTGGCGGCCATGCGCCAACAAGGGGCCCTTCTTGGCGGGGAACAGTCCGGCCATCTTATTTTCCGTGAATACAGCACGACCGGAGACGGCCTCCTCGCCGCCCTCCAGATCCTGCGGATCATGCGCCAACAGGGGCGCCCCCTGTCCGAACTTGCCGGGCTCCTCGTTCCCTACCCGCAGGAGCTTCGGAATGTGCATGTCGAACACAAGGTTCCCTTTGAGGAAAATTCGGAAATCGCTGACGCCATCGCCCGTATTGAGGAAGGCCTTGAAGGCCGTGGGCGCGTGTTGCTGCGTTATTCGGGCACGGAGCCGTTGTGTCGGGTCATGGTTGAAGGGCAGGATGCGGACAAGGTGCGCGTGTATGCCAACGAGCTTGCCGGGATCGTGGAAAAAGCGCTCGGATAGGGGAAATTGGGGGCTTCGTGTGCCTTGCGGCGTGTTCCAATAGGAATGTGGAGGGCAGATTCTCGTTGTCCTTTGGAAGAGAATAGCCCTCAATGGAACGGTGCTGCCGGAAACAAGCCGCGTGATCGCCCGATACATGTAGGGCCGGTATTTTGTTGTCATGAGGCATTCCTTCCGAATGGGGGGAATGAGCGGTAAGGATGGGGCGCGGGGAAACGCCCAAAAGATTCCTGAGAGGGAAAGGGGCCGCATGAATATTCGTAAGGTCGTCATTCCGGTTGCCGGTTGGGGGACGCGTTCTTTGCCCGCCAGCAAGAATATTCCCAAGGAAATGCTGCCGGTCTACAACAAGCCCGTTGTGCAGTACGTTGTGGAAGAGGCTATCCGTGCCGGTGTGGAAGACGTCATTTTTGTGACCAACCGCGACAAGAGCGTCATTGAAGACCACTTCGATTATAACCTTCAGCTTGAGGGCGTTCTGGAACGCGCCGGAAAGCTGCAAATGCTCAAGGAAGTCCGTGACGTGGCCGAAATGGTCAACATCATGTCCGTCCGCCAGAAGAAACAGCTTGGCCTTGGCCATGCGGTGCTGTGCGCCAAGGAGATGGTACGTGACGAACCCTTTGCGGTCATGGTCGGCGACGACTTCATGATCGGTGATGACGCGGGGCTGGCGCAGCTTGTCCAAGTGGCGTCCGAACACGACATGCCGGTTATCGGGGTCATGGAAGTGCCCGCGGACAAGGTGAACCGTTACGGCATCGTCATGGGTGAGGAAATCACCCCCGGCGTCTACAACATTACGGATATGGTGGAGAAACCAGCCATAGGCACGGTGGATTCCCGCCTCGCCATCGTGGGGCGCTATGTGCTGACCCCGGATATCTTTGAGCACCTTGCACGGGTAAAGCCCGGACACGGCGGCGAGATCCAGCTTACCGACGCGCTGGCTTCCCTAACCCGGGAACGGGGTATGCTGGCTGTGAAGATGGGAGGCATCCGTTTCGACGCCGGGGATTGGGTGGATTATTTGACGGCCAACGTCTACTTCGGGCTGCGCGATGAAAAACTGCGCGACGGCCTGAAGGCCCGGCTGTGCGAACTGCTCGGCTAGGCATTGCAGGCAACGTTTGATAAATAGGGGAAACCATCTTTCCGGCAGGGCTTCCAACGGGAGGTGCAGCCGGATGGGGTGGCTTTCCCTTGTTTTTTGCTGCACTGCGGTGGAACCCTTTCCGTTCTTATCCCCTCTTTCCGTATCGAACCATGCAGGGGACAACGCCGCGTTTCCGAATGGCTGTTGACCCCCTAACCCATCAGGATATTCCCTTGCTCCGAACCGTTGCCTTGCTGACGCCCCCGTTTGCTTCCTTGACCTATGCCGTCCCCGATTGGCTTGCCGGGTTTGCATGGTGCCCCGGCTTGAGGGTTGCCGTGCCGCTGGGGAGGGGGATGCTGCGCATTGGGGTCGTCCTCGGCGACGGCTCCCCCTTGCCGGAGGGGGTAACGGCGCGGCCCATGCTTTGGCCTCTGGAAAAGGAACCTTTGCTGCCGCCCGGACATATGGAAATGGTGCGCCAGCTCGCTTTGCGCCAAGCCGTGACGCCGGGGCAGATCCTCGCGATGGTGCTCCCTGCCGGGCTTCGGGTGACGCAGATGCGCCTCCGCACGATGGAAGGGCAAGGCAAGGCGCAGATACGGCTGCTGAAGGATTTGCCCAAGCTGCCCGTAGAGGTTCTGTCGGCGCTTGGTGAGGCGTGGATGCGGGGCGGGGCGGAGCTGCTCGGGCCACGGGAAGACGCCGCCGCCAGCGAGCTGTGCGTGCTGCGCTGCGATCCGCCGTGGGCGGTGAGGCCGACCGCGACGCGGCAGATCGAGCTGCTGGAGTTTTTGCTGGAGCATGGCGCCGTTTCCCGGAGGGAAGTATTGCGGCAAATGGGGCAGGGGGTCGCCCCGGCGCTTGAATCCTTGCTCAAGAACGGGTTGATTGGCCTGCAATGCCTTGAGGCCGGCTGTGCGGAAGAGGAAACCGGCTGTAACCTGCTGCCCCCCGCATCGGAAGCCCCTTTCACGCTTTCCGAAGCGCAGGAGGCGGCGCTGGCTTCGTTCCGTGCGGATCTCGATGCCGGGAATCCCGCGTCGCACCTGCTGTTCGGCGTGACCGGAAGCGGCAAGACGGCCGTATATATGGAATTGGCCAAGGAATGCCTGCGCCGTGGCCGTTCCATGCTGCTGCTGGCCCCGGAAGTGGCGCTCGCTTTGAAGCTGCGCCGGGATGCCACGCTCGCGCTGCCGGATGTGCCGCTCTATTTTTTTCATGGCTACCAGTCGGCCGCCCTGCGCGAAAAGACGTTCCGCGAGCTGGCGAAACGCCGCGAACCGTGCCTTGTCGTCGGGACGCGTTCCGCCCTGTTTCTGCCGTTGCCGTCCCTTGGGGCCGTAGTGCTGGACGAGGAGCATGACTCTTCCTTCAAGCAGGATGAAGGGCTTACCTATCAGGCCAAAGAAGTGGCGTGGTTCCGCGTCGCGCAGGCTAAAGGGCTGTTGGTGCTCGGATCCGCGACCCCGGATCTCAAGACGTTTTACGCGGTACGCGAGGCGAAAATCCCGATGTCCATGCTTCCGGCACGTGTGGGCGGCGGCACGCTGCCTGCGATCAGGCTGGTGGACATCCGATCCGTGGACTGCGCCGAGTCCATTCTGGCCCCGGAGACGCTTTCCGCGCTCAAGGAGACGGTGGAGCAGGGGGATCAGGCGGTGATCCTCCTGAACCGGCGCGGTTATGCCCCGCTGATGTACTGCATCGACTGCGGGAAGGTGGCCCGGTGCCCGCATTGTGATATTGGCCTGACCTACCACAAGGGGCGGGAACGGCTGGTTTGCCACTACTGCGGGTATTCGGTTCCGTTCCCGTCGCCCTGCCCAAGCTGCAAGGGGCTGCATTTCCACCCTATGGGGCAGGGAACCGAGCGGGTCGAAGAGTATATCGGGACGCTCCTGCCTCCGGGAGGCCGGGTTCTGCGCCTGGATCGGGACAGCACCCGCCGTCCGGGGCGCATGGAGGAGATCCTTGAGTCTTTCGCCCGGCAGGAGGCGCAGGTTCTTGTCGGCACCCAGATGCTTTCAAAGGGGCACCATTTTCCGCATGTGACGCTGGCTGTGGTGGCTGACGGGGATATCGGCCTCAATTTGCCTGACTACCGGGCGGCGGAACGGACGTTTCAATTGCTGGTGCAGTCATCGGGCCGGGCCGGGCGCGGCGGGAAGCCGGGGCAGGTCATTATCCAGACCCGTGACGTGAACCACTACTGCTGGCAGTACGTGAAGAACGGGGATTACGAAGGGTTTTACGAACACGAGATCGCCCTGCGCAGGCGGCGGCGCTATCCCCCCTTCATCAATTTGGCCCTGCTGCGGATTTCCTACCCTATGGACTGGGCGGACGGGCCGACGCAGCTCGCGCGGATTACGGCCCTGTTGCGTTCGGAGAGCAAGGGCGTAACCGTCCTTGGCCCTGCGCCCGCGCCTCTGCCGCTCCTGCGGGGCCGCAGGCGGTTTCAATGCCTCCTCAAGGCCGGCGACTGGCAATCGATCCGGGCCCTCTATGGCGTGCTTCTGCCCCTTGCCTCGCCCCCGAACTTGCGCATTTCGCTGGATATCGATCCGGTGAATATGCTGTAGTGTGAATCGGGGGAAGGGAGAAGGGGACTTTCTGGAGAAAGCCCC
>ENA-UEQE01002200-UEQE01002200.1-human-gut-metagenome-genome-assembly--contig:-NODE-2200-length-14421-cov-5.948271_pt1 | contig 14421 bp, 13 predicted proteins | sample MGYA00242934_ERZ507935 | MGnify/ENA primary metagenome ERZ507935 (study PRJEB26167, sample SAMN06115423) | human gut metagenome | host: Homo sapiens | place: China:Anhui | collected 2015-03-30... | reverse complement strand
TGTTCCCTCTGCGGTAGTTCAATATCGGAAGGGAGATAATCCTGAGAAGTAAAAAACATAGCGTTTCGAAAATCTAAATGTGTTTTTACACGCACTATTGACTGCGCGTGAGTGAGGGCTTGAAATGAATATCAATTCACATGTACAACTCCCCAACTGCGTTTTACGGAATTTTCGGGATGAAACAGATCCGGAGAAGAAAGTCTGGTATTTGGATGTGCAGACAGGCGATATTCTGCGCAAGTCTTCCAAAAAACTCGGAACACGCAAGGGATACTATTCTGAGACAGGCGAAAGGTTTTGGGCGGAAAACATTGAAAACCCATTATCGATCATAAGCCGTAAAATTCAAAAAAACTGTACAGGTGAAATACCGTGCTTGCAGATTTCTGCTGATGACGCAGATGTATGCAAACGTTATATCAAGGCTGCGTTTATCCGAAGCAAAATGGCGGAGGATGAAATGAACAAGCACTCTGTTACTGCGAGTACCTGCACGGAGCAAAGTAATCATGACATGCTGGCGTGTTTTGGGCTGCGCTCATATGGGCCGATTGAAAGCGACCTGGAAAAGATGGATGTATCGGTTTTGGTGAATAAGACAGAAAGAATGCTTGTTGTTCCACGAAACTGCTTTTATCTTGTAACGCTACAAGGTGCTTCCCATATGGTTGCGCCGGTTTGTCCGAAAGGCGCCATACTTATTGATGCCACAAAAAATGGGACGTGCCGGGATGACCGCCGTTGTTTCAGAGCCAAACGTGATTGAGGAAATGAATATTTGGGCACTTTGCAGCGAATTGGAATTCAACAGCGCATTTGTCGCGGCTAATAGTCGAACCGAACTCGAATTGCTTAAATATGAGTTGCCATTACGTCATGATATTTGTTCATCTATAGTGTAGTGAAAACACATCAAGCTGCACCCAAATAGATGCCGCTGCGAAAAGCCCAGAAGTTTCAACTGTTTCACCCCTTAGGTACACAATGTGTCATGGGGGTACAGTCGGTACGGGCAAAGGCAAGACGCAAACTCAAATGCATGAGTTTGCGTCTTGCTTTTTTACATAAGGATAGAGCTTGACAGGAGCAATGTCGACAGTCGGAGTTTTCAGGCATTAACTGATAAAATGCTGTGTTTTCAAGGGTTGTACGGTTTTTACCGAAAACATCCTGTTTCGCTGAATTTCTTGAAAACCATTGAAAACACTGGGCAAACCGGCTTTTTGAGGATTTCGGATGATAGTAGTCAAATAGTAGTCACGGTCATATCATTGCCAGAAATCATTTGAGTTGGAATCATTGTCGGCAGATAATTGTGGTGACTATAAGGTCTATGGCTCACAAACAACGGCTGGAACTGAGCGAGAACAGCAGCAGGCTCTCTTTGTCGCAAAATTCCATGATATTTATGAAAACAGTTATGTAAGGCAGTACCCCAATTTACATTCAGGTGAGCAGCAGAAAAATATCTGCCGTCCGGTTCCGCAGCGGCGGCTGAAACTCAGTTGAAGATTGCCGTACAAAAAACATGGAGGCTTCCGAAATCCGGAAACCTCCATAAATTTATCAGATTCGACAAAAGAAGAATTGACAGCTCAGGCGGCGTTGAACGGCTCCAAGTCTGTGTGATTTTTCCATTCGTCCGTGACGCCAGCATCGCGCAGCAGCTCTGTCACGGTTTTATCCAAGGCATCGACTCTGTCGCTGCTGACTGCCTTCAGGTCAAAACCGGCATCGCCGGCATCGTCCAGAATCGCGGGATCCTCGCTGCCGTCCAGCAAGGCGTTTGTCTGACGAAGCGCCTGCTGCCACTGGAAGGAGAAGAAGTCCTTCTGCGTTGCATTCATTCCGGCCAGATAAGTTTTCGCTGCTTCTTCGACCTTTCCGCTCTCGTTCATAGCGAGCTTCATCAGAGAAACTGCAGCGTTTGCCTGCTGCAGGCTGCCGCCTGCGCTGCCGTGCGCGACAGTATCAATGCTCACGAGCAGATTGACCAGCGTATCCTTGCTCTCGGGCGCGTACATCCAGCCGGTCACGTCACCGCTGTAATCCACCTTGTCGGTTGTCTGGGACTCCAGCCGGTACAGCAGCGTCACAAGCTGGGCGCGGGTACAGGCGGCATCCGGCAGCAGACGGTTATTGGCTCCCTTGAGAATTTCCGTGTTGACTGCCCACGCCATCGCCTCGCGGGCATACTCGGAAAGGCTGTCATAGTCGTTGTACTCGTGGATCGCCATGCCGCCCTGCGTAGTGTCGAAGCCCTGCTGCTTTGCAAAGCGCCAGAGCATCGTGACCGCCTGTTCCCGGGTCACGGCGTTCGCTGCGCCGAAGGTGTTCTTGCTGAGACCGGTGACAATGCCGAGACTTGCTGCCCAGCGGACAGCTTCTGCGTAATAGGAACTCTCTTTCACATCAGAAAAGCTCATCGCGTAATTCACGACCGGCTTCCCGGCGGCGCGCCAGAGGAAGGTCACAAAGTCGGCGCGGGTGCAGTCACGCTCCGGCGCGAATGCGTCCTTGCTGACACCGGATGTGATTTCTTTCTCGACCGCCCAGTTGACAGCGTCATAAAAATAATCCTGTTTCGATACGTCTGTAAACGCCTGTGCCGGTTCTGTGGCAAGCGCCTGTGCGCTCAGCAGCATCACGGCTGCCAGCAGCAAACTGAAAACCCGAATGGTGCGTTTCATACAAATGCCTCCATATTTATTGGATCTTGTATCCATCTTTGCATTTTTCCAGCGCAAAGTGCATCTGCGCCTCGTGGGTCGCAAACGGAAGCTGTTCAAATCCGTCCGCCGGATGAAAAGAAATAATCTGATTCAGATGATCGATCCACACGGCGCAAAGCTCTTTGAAATGTTCCCGCTGCTCCTCGTTCATTATACATGCTCCTTTTCTGTTTTGCAATATAATTTTAGTCGGTTTATCTTGTAAAAACAAGAAGCTGGCAGTACAATAAAGAAAAAAAGACTTGTGCAAAGCGCACAAGCGAAAGGATATCGCCATATGGCTGCAACACAGTGGGAAACGTGCAGCGCCGATGCGCTGCTGCGGGAATTTTTTGCGCAGGACGATCTAAGTCGCCTCGCAGAAGGCGCGGGCGCGCTGCTGGGCTGTCCGCTTCTAGTGCTGGACGATACGTTTCATGTTGCCGCGCACCATTTGCCGCTGGGGTTTTCCGATGCGGTGTTTCAGGCGTCGGTGCGCAGCGGCGAGATCACCTATGAGCCAGGCGCGATCATCAGCCGAAGTCCAGCCCTGTCCGCAGGAGCGGCGGACTGCATCAAGCTTGCAGACAGCCCGTATCGCCGCCGCTTTGCCCCGCTCGTCAGTGCGGGCGTGCGGCTGGGGTATCTGATCTGCGTCGACACGGACGGACATCTGGAGAAAATTCCGGCGCAGACATGGAATACCGTGGAGCAGATTCTGGCAAAGCAGCTTTTCGTCGAGGCCAGCCGGCAGGATAAGCCGTTTGAAACGGCGGAGGATATTCTCCGGCATTTGCTGGACGGCGGCTTTCCGTCCGCACCGTATTTCAGGCTGCAAATTTCGGGAACATATCTGGTGGACTTCCATCCGCTTGCCTTCGCGCTCATCGATCTGACTGTCTATCATAGCGGATATCTCGGGCAGCGCCATTTGAAGGAGGAAGTAACGGCGATTTTCCCGGACTCCCATTCTTTTTTATACAAAGGAAATGTTATGCTTTTTCTGCACCGGCGGGAGGATATGGAGCGGTTTTCCGCGCTGGCGGAGGAATTTCAGCTCAAGGTCATCGTGTCGGAGAAAATTGACGATCTGTTTGCACTGCCTGCGCTCTATCGCACGGCAAGCGAGGCACTGGCGCTGATGACGGATGAACGCTTCCACGGCGGTCGCGTCTACACTGTTGCGCAGCTGCGCACGCCGCTGCTGCTGAAAAATCTGGAAGGGCGGGAAGATTTGATCGCGCAGGAGGTGCGCACCCTTGCCGCGCACGACCGGGAAAAGGGCACGCAGTACTGCGAAACGCTCTATTATTACCTGATCTGCTGCCGGTCGCTGCAAAAGACCTGCGAAGCGCTTTTTACCCATCGAAACACCGTGCTCTACCGCATCCGAAGAATGCAGGAGGAATTCGGTATCCCGCTGGATGAACCGGTCAAGCACGCCGACCTGCTGCTGAGCGTGTCGCTTCTGCTGTTTGAAGCGAAGGGGCCGGATTTCTTCCTGCCCAGAACGCCGCTTGATAATTCATAATTCGGTCATGCTTCTAACAAGATTTTGTCACAACTTCCTGTCACAATAACGCCAGTTCGAAAGAACGGAACACCCTTGATGAAAGGAAGTTTGACCTATGAAAAAAGTATTGGCAATTTTGCTTGCCCTTTCGGTGCTGGCATTGAGCGCCTGCGCAGCCAAGCAGGCTAATTCGGATACACAGAAGGACTCCAACACAGCGGAAACGGAGCAGCAGCCGGATTCTGCGCAGACCGCAGAAACACAGCAGCCCACGCAGGAAACAAAGCGCATCGAGCCGTTGCCGGAAACTCTTGATGTAAACGCGCTGACCGACGCGACCGTTGCGGCAAGCTTCGGTGCGGCGGACATTTCCGAAAAAGACGGCAAGATGGAAATTTCCCTGACGGTCTATGATTACGATGTCTACGACATGGTGGACATTTCGCAGCTTGCCGTCGGCGATACCATCGTTGTAGACGGTAAGGACATGGTCGTCACGTCCAGAGAGGACAAGGACGGCTTTGTCACCATCAACGGCGGTTTGGAGCAGGGCGGTGTCGATCTGACGAGTGATGACTCGGGCGTCTACTACGCTGTTGGCTTGGACGATGCGAAGTCGTATCACGAGCTTGGCAGAATCACCGTGCCGGTCGCGGAAGGCTTTGTCCTGACAGACAATGCAGACCCGGAGCATCCGGATGAGACCTATGCCGCGTCTGACCTTGCAAAGCTGGCTGCGTCTGAACCCGGCTTTACCGCCAACAATACGCTGGCGACCATCGAACACGGCGAACTGACCGTCCTGGCCAGAAGCTATACGCCGTAATTTCGAAACGCAGAATCTGCCCGGAAGCACAACGCTTCCGGGCATTTTCTTTGCTGTGGCAGATTTTTTACGGAGATTTCACATAAAAACGATCGCTGAATTTACACAGGCTTGCTAAGGTCAATGCCATTCTTGCAAAGCAGTCTGCGCTGGAGAAAAAACTGCAGGAGCAGGAAGACCAGACAAAATCCTGAATTTTGGAAAAAGAACCGGCGTATCGCCCAATCGGACGGTACGCCGGTTCTTGCTATTTTTATCTCAGAAACACTTCTGGTCGCGTGTTTTGCGGCAGGTTTCCTTGCGCTCGCAGTGGTAGCAGACCTCGGTATCTGGCGACGGCTCGCCGCGCTCGAATTTCAGGAGGTTGTCCACGGTCGTCGCGGCGATGTTGCTGAGCGCTTCTTTTGTGAGGAATGCCTGATGCGAGGTGACAATGACGTTCGGCATGGAAATCAGCCGCACCAGCGTGTCGTCTGCGACAATCTCCTCCGAGCAGTCCTCGTAGAAGAGGTCGCCCTCCTCCTCGTATACATCCAGGCACGCCGCGCCGACCTTGTGGCTTTTCAGCCCCTCGATCAGTGCCTCGGTATCCACCAGACCTCCGCGGGAGGTGTTCACGAGCACGACGCCGGGCTTCATCTGCGCGATGGCGTCTGCGTCGATCATGTGCCGCGTCTCGTCGGTGAGCGGGCAGTGAAGCGAAATGACGTCCGCCTGCTCAAGTAGCTCCGACAGCTCCACATAGTCAAGACCGCTTTCCGGATTCGGGAATTTATCGTATGCCAGCACCCGCATCCCAAAGCCTTTGCAGATCTCGGCGAAAATGCGCCCGATCTTGCCGGTGCCGACCACGCCGACGGTCTTGCCGTGCAGGTCGAAGCCTGTGAGTCCGGACAGGCTGAAATTGAAGTCGCGCGTTCGGATATACGCCTTGTTCGTGTGCCGGTTGACGGTCAGCAGCAGCGCCATCGCGTGCTCCGCCACCGCATAGGGCGAGTACGCCGGGACGCGGAAGACGTGCATCTTGCCGAAGCAGGCTTTGGTATCCACATTGTTGAAGCCCGCGCACCGCAGCGCAACGACCCGAACGCCCAGATCATAAAGCTCGTTTATGACCTTCTCATTCACCGTGTCGTTGACGAACACGCACACACCGTCAAAGCCCTTTGCCAGTTGGACGGTGTCCTCGCCGAGTCTCGTCTCAAAATACTTGATCTCAATGTCCGTTCCGGCAATATGCTCGTCAAAGCCGGGCTTGTCGTAGGGTTTCGTATCAAAAAATGCAAGCTTCATGATTGCATTGCACCTCCATGATTTTTATGGCGCCAGTGTAGTCCTTTCTGCAAGACACGTCAAGCATCATTTTCTACAAAATAAGCGCGTTCCAAGCAGAAACCGTTTTCGATTTATTTTCTGCCGCACGGCGGGATTTAATCTTTGCGGAAATTATTTTTCGTAAATTTTCAAAACACGCCTCTGTTTTTCCTTTTATGCTTCGTTCAACGCCTCGGCAACCTCCTGCGCGATGCGCTGCCGTTCTTCCTCACTTTCTGCGCGTGCATACGGTTCCAGCGCGGCGTCCCGCTTTTGCTCCGCGTCGCGCGTCCATGCCTCAAACTCGGCCTTGGTCATATCCTTCCGCATCGTGCGCGCGTAGTATTTCTTGTATGCCCGCTGCTGCACCTGCCAGACTTCATTGTTCGCAACTTTGTCCTTAAAGCTGCTGGCCGCGCCGATCTCCCGGCAGGTTTTACCTGGGTCTTCCGGCGCAGGACCGGCGCAATAGGCAAAGGTCGCGCCCGGCGTCTGCAAAAACCAGCGCCCGCAGTTGGCGCAGCGCTTCGGAACAAACCCGCGCTGCAAGCCTTTCATGAATTCTACATAGACAAAATCCAGCAGCCGGTCAAAGTACATTTTTTCGACCACCTCCGCCTCGCGCCCAGTGCCACGGATGCAGAATTGCGCGTTTACCTTCGGCGCGTCCACCTTCGAATCTGCGCCAAGGCTGACGCCGCTGACGAACGGCTCCAAGCCTTTTTTCTCAATCTGCTGGGCCAGAGAAGTTTTTCTCTGACCCTTTTTCTTTTCAAACGGCTTGCCCGCAAAAATGCCGTCCAGGAACCACGCATAGCGCTCCTGAATCAATCGGATGGCGTCCAGCTGCTCCTGCATGAACCTCGGCAACGTATCGTCCTGCATCACATATTCGCGGAACGCTTCCTGCGCTTCTCCCACGAATAATTCACGCACATCCATGCTTGCAAACAGCTGAACGTCATTCCAATACAGGCGGTAAAGCGGTAAAGATGCAAATCCATTTGTCACAGCCTGAAACGCCCGCGCTGCCTGCTCTGCATCCTTTTCTGCAACGGTCTTCCGATATTGATCCAATAATTCCTGAAGCGGCGCAGCGTCAAGATTCAGAATTTCCGTCAGCACAGCGCCGTAGGGCTGCATCGTCGGATGGGATTCGACCCAATAGCCGGAAGCGCCGAACTCCACCTTCGTATTGGTGCGCGGCCGATGAAAATCCAATAAATCTTTCCCTAAAACGCCCATGTGCGTGCGCCTCCTTTGTAGAGAATGTATTTTTGCTTATGTAGTGTATGTGCTTAAATGATACATTACCTATTGTGGAATGTCAATGGCTGTGCTATCATTCGATTGTAGATTTGTAGAGAATGTATCTACAATAAATAAAATCGGAAGGAAGTGAACAAATGAAGAAACTCGAAACCATGACCGCTGAACAGTTACAGAGCGCGCCATACGCACCGGTTCCTTTTCTGGTGGACGAGCTGTTACCAGAAGGCTTGCATATCCTCGCGGGCGCGCCGAAAATCGGCAAGTCTTGGCTGGCTTTGTGGCTGTGCTTATGCGTCGCGCAGGGACAGGCACTCTGGAATTTTGCGACGTCGCATGGCGAAGTTTTGTATCTCAGTCTTGAAGATTCGTTCCAGCGTATCCAGACGAGACTCTTTGACCTGACTGAAGATGCGCCGTCGACTCTGCACTTTGCGATCATGGCTGATGCATTAAAACACGGCTTGGAACAGCAGATCGAACAGTTTTTGACGGAGCATTCTGACACAAAGCTCGTTGTCATTGATACGTTGCAGCGCGTCCGCAGCGCAGGCGGTGACGGAAATCTATACGCAAATGACTATCAGGACATCGGGCTTCTGAAAAAACTTGCGGACAAGCGGCACCTCGCAATTCTCTTAATCCACCACCTGCGCAAACTCCACGACGACGATCCGATGAACATGATTTCAGGCTCGACGGGATTAAGCGGCGCGGCGGATTCGACCTTTGTTCTCCAGAAAAACTCCCGTCTTGCCAACGTCGCATCCCTGCATTGCACCGGTCGTGATATTCCGGATAGGACGTTGAAACTCGAATTCGGTGAGGAAGATCACATCTGGAAACTGCTTGAGGACAGCAAAACTTGCAGCACGACTTCTAAGATTTCGACGCTTCAACTCACAAAACCTCTCTCTGAATTGCTCCGTGCCGATTCTGAATATCTCGGTTCGCCATCGGCACTGTCTGCAAAGATCGACCCTGACGGCAGTCTTGGTATCACGCCAAAAAAGATCACCCGGCTGGTGCGGGAAAGCGTTGCGGCTCTAAGAGAAAACGGGATTCTGGCGGATACCTACCGCAGCAACGGCAAACGGTGGATTTCCCTCAAACGTGCCGATCGTGCCGATTTTCTGCCCGTGAAAACAATCGGCACGATCGACCCTGCGGGTGTGCCGAGCGCCCGCAGCGCGCCGTGAGGCGCGTGTCGCCGCTGTGTGCGGCTTTCGGGGCGGACTGCGAATGTGTGCGCGGCACGACAGCAAAAGTCCACGTTGCGCCAACGTGCGGGCAAGTCTCGGAGCAGCGCAGAGAATCCCCGCCGCAGCGGGAAAATCCTCCCGCTCGGGAGGAGCCAGCATCGCACTTGGCTAGTCGCCGGTGTCCCGGCTCCCTGCCAAATGCCTCAAATTGGGCAGAAGCCCATACCCACTTTTACGAACGGAGGAAGCATGAGAAAAGATAAACAATTCAGCATTCGGATCTCAGAACAGGATTTGGAAACGATACGCCGAAAGGCGGCGCAGGCGCATATGAGCCAGAGCGATTATGTGACCGCGTGTTGTCTCGGAAACGGATTGTGATTCTGAACGGGCTGAAAGAGGTTTTGCGGCAGCAGAAAGCCATTGGAAACAACCTCAACCAACTGGCTGTGCTGGCGAATATGGGCAAGGTACAGTTCGCCAATTTGGATTCTGCTGCGCAGGAGTTTTCCAAGATCAACACTGCCCTGCGGGAGTTGCAGGAGGGAGGTGCAGGAAGATCGCAATCGTCCATTTCGTAAACTACAAGAAAGGCACACAAACACGCGGCTGCATGAAAAGTGTCATGCGATATGTGTCGCAGACGAGCAAAACCCTCTGGGATGGTCAGCAGCTCGTCAGCGGCATCGGCTGCCAGCCGGAAACGGCGTTCGACGAATTCCTGAGTACAAAACTGCTGCACCACAAGGATGGCGGCGTGATGTTCTACCACATGGTACAGAGTTTCCAGAAGAGTGCAGATGTTAACCCGCGCACAGCACACGAAGCGGCCCGCAGGCTTGCTGGATATTTTGAGGGCTGCGAGGTGCTGGTCTGCACGCACACCGACCGTGAACACATCCACTCGCACTGCATCATCAACAGCGTGAATTTCGAGACCGGAAAAAAGGTTCATATAGCGGACAAGCAGATTCAGGAGCTGCGCGTTTGTAATGACCAGATTTGCGAGGAATTGGGACTTCCCAAATTTCAGAGGGATGAGCAAAAACATTCCCGCGGAATGTCCAATGCGGAATACTACACGGCGCTCAAGGGCGAGAGCTGGAAGTTCGAACTGATGCGCGTGATCGACGAGTGTATGCGCTGCGCCGGGAATCGTGAGGAATTTCTAGTACTGCTCCGGTCGGAAGGTTACAACGCTACTTGGACAGATGGCCGGAAGAATATTACCTACACCACACCGGACGGACGTAAGTGCCGTGACAGCAAATTACATATAGAAAAATACTTGAAAGAAAATATGGAGGCTGAATTTGGATACAGAACGGAGAATGACAACACAAGAAATGTTGACTCAGCACGAAAAGCTGATGGACGAGGCGCAACGGCTGGAACCCAGCGTGATGGTGACAGAGCGGAACTGGAACGCGATGCTCAAAATGCAGCACAATCTGTTTCAGCAGCAGATGCAGCTGGACGCAGACCTGAAAAAACTTCTGACGAGGGAGGACGCACAGGAACCCCTGATCAAGATGCAGACGAGCGCAGAAAAATTCGAGAAACAGGCTGGGAGCCTGAACGAGAAGTATTCTTCCGGCTGCAAGGTGCTGACAGAGAATACGAAGCTTGCCCTGACCACAATCCTGAACGATACGAAGAAGCAGCTTTCGAATACGGTGCAGGAGACGCGGAAGAAAATCCGGACGTGCGCGTGGATCTCGATTACGGCAGTGATCTTGTGCGCGGCGCTGTGCGTCTTGGTCGTGCTGTGGAGCAGATGACGGACGATGCGCCGACGCGCGACGGAACGACTATGCTGCCGCACATCGACAGCAAGCGCCGGAAGAAGCTCAAGCAAAGGAAAACTTCCCTCGGTCACGCCGAGGACGATCATGTGGATTGGACAATGGAACAGCACTTATAAAAACAGCCTCCAGTGGGAGGCAGAAAGGAAGCCTATGAAAAAGGACTGGGAGATTTATCGGGACACCGGTATTCTCGGCGGATACATACCGGAGCAGGCAAAGCTTCGGAGAACAGAGGACGGCGAAGTCGCAACTGTTTTCCGGGACACAACAACACGTATAGAGGGAGACTGCATCGCAAAACAGCGCGAGATGTTGATCGGCAGCAAACGGTTCTGTATCACGTCTGTATTTCCGGCAGAGCCGTCTGCGACGGCAACGGACAAGCTGCTCGCATACATCGATGCGGAACTGAAAAAAGAAGCGCACAGCGCGTGAGGTTCTCATAGACTTGTGCCAGCCGGTGCGGTATACTTGCCTTACCGTACCGGCTTGCCCCACAGAAAAGGAGGTTACAATGGCAAGCCAGAAGCAACAATACACCGTCCTCTATGGGCGACTCAGTCAGGAGGATGAACGCGCTGGCGAATCGAACAGCATTCTGCATCAAAGAGAACTGCTTGAAAGCTACGCACAGGCCAAGGGGTTTGAAAACACACTGTTCCTTGCGGATGACGGGTACTCAGGAACAAATTTTGATCGTCCCAGCTGGAAGAAGATCATAGAGATGATCGAGGCTGGTGAGGTGTCTACCCTGATCGTTAAAGACACATCACGGCTTGGTCGTGAGTACCTGCAGGTCGGTTCCTACATGGAAATTTATTTCCCGCAGAAGAACGTGCGGTTCATTGCAGTCAACGACGGCGTAGATTCCGCGGTGGAAAGCAGCAATGATTTTAATCCCATCCGCAATTGGGCAAACGAACTCCATGCAAAAGATACGAGCCGGAAGGTTCGCGCCGTCAAGAAGCTGCAGGCGGAACGCGGCGAACGGCTGGGCGGCAAGCCGCCCTACGGCTACAAGACGTCCGAAGCAGACCCGACGCATCTGGAACCTGACGCAGAGGCCGCAGAAGTCGTCCGGCAGATTTTTACCCTCTGTGCTTCCGGGAAAGGTCCCAGTCAGATCGCGCGGATTCTGACAGAACAGAATATCCTGACACCGGCAAATTACTATTTCCAGAAAACCGGGAAAACGCACCATGGGCGTGATCCGCTCCGGCCATGCGCGTGGTCTGGCACAACAGTCAGCGATATTCTCGGCAACCTCGTGTACCTTGGACACACGGTCGGCCTGCGGCGGACCACGATCTCCTACAAGAATAAGACGATCGTGCAGCGGCCGGAGAGCGAACAATTTCTGGTGGAGAACACGCATCTGCCGCTCATCTCACAGGAGCAATGGGAGATTGCGCAGGAGGTGCGTCAACACAAAAAACGGACCGCAAAACAAATGGACGAACCGAATCTCTTCTCCGGTCTGGTATTCTGCGCGGATTGCGGAAAGCCAATGGTGCTGCATCGTGCCACAACCATGAAAAAGCTGGAGTACAATTTCAAGTGCTACACCTACGGCAAGAAAGGAAAAACTGCCTGCAGCGCGCACCACATCCGGGAATGTGATCTCACGCAAATCGTGTTGGATGACCTGCGGCGGGTCACACACTTCGCCAGGATGAAGGAGCGACAGTTCGCGGCGTACATCAATCAGAAAAACAGCGCTGAGCTGCGGCAGGAGATCAACCGTGTTCTTCGAGAGCTGGATACGATGAAACACAGAAGCGCAGAACTGGCAAAGCTGTTCAAGCGGCTTTATGAAGACAATGTGCTGGGGCGCGTGACCGATGAGCAGTATCAGATGCTCGCCGGTGATTACACAGACGAACAGCGGCTGCTGGAAGAAGAAATTCCGAAAAAGGAAGAACGGCTGGCACAGCTCAAATCGCGGGAAGCCAACGTGGAGGCGTTCATTGAGAAAGCCAAACGATACACAACGATCGACGAGCTGACGCCGGAGCTGCTGCGGCTGTTCATCCAGCGTATTGAGATTGGAGAACGAGATGTGAAATACTCCCGCAATTCCAGCCAGTCTATCCGCATCATCTACCGGGATATCGGTCTGGTGGACAGCGCCATGCAGCCGGACGAGCAGCAACCGAAAATCCTTCCGCCGCTGAGCGAAGTCATTCAATTCCCGGCATAAGACGGAGAGAACAGGAAGAGGGAGCGGATACCTCCGCTCCCTCGCAGGGGGTGACAGTTTGTGTCCCTGTAAAGGGAAATAGAACGACTTTCGGGCTTTTTTGCGCCCATTTTTAGAGGCGTGACAAAAAGATACCAAAATGGGCTTTAGCAAATTCGATGGACCTGTACCTTTACCCAAGGCTTTTTGAGCCGCTTTTCCGAGAATTTTTCGGGAAAGCGGCTCTTTTTTGTCCTCGGCAAAGTGTAGAATTTTGACTGGCGTTTTTGTTGGTCTTGCCGAATACACACTCCAAGCACAGATGCCAGCGCGTTAGCCGACTGTGCGACGCTTCAGACGTTAAAACCGCAGGCAAGCCCCATCCCACTCCAGGACGAAAACACGGCGTATTGGCGATGCTGGGACGCGAGAAAGCAAAGCACCCGCTGCAACGCAACGCAGCGGGTGGTCGTTTATCTGCTGGCTCTCAGCAGAGCATCGGTTTTTAATGTCACACCCATCATGTCTTTGTGGGCTTCGCGGGTATCGCGGCAGAGCGGCGACAGGAAGGTTAATGCGTTCTGAATGCGGCTCAGATCAGACGCAGAGAGCGTATTCTCGCGCAGATGGCGCAACACCCGGCGATAGTGCTCATGTGTGATACCATTAGCAACATTCGACCAGAGTGTTTTTCTTTCTCCCTACCCTTACTACAATTTCAAAAGCGCTTTTTGGCCATTTCTGCAAATAAAGCGTTTGTGATAAACCGTCCTGTCCGCTTTTTACCACTACTACGGTCTGGTGTGGGCGATTTGGCAAAGCCGGACACAAAAAATGGACAAGACTTTCGCCTTGCCCAATCTGCACAAGCAATCTCCTCATCTTTATTCAATCTTAATACGTCGCAAATGTCCCTTATCCGCACCACCCCCATCTGCAGCTGCCGACCAGACGCCTGAAATGGTATCGCCAGCGCTTTATTCGTATCTGTACCCAGGCTGCCGCAGTATTACTATTGGTCGCTGGCAGTTGGTACGCTTCCAGAACCGTCATTATCGAAGATACCGCAAAACAATATCTGTCCGTTGCCGCACCGGCAGGACAACGTATAGACATTACACTCCAGGACGGAACCAGCGTTTGCCTGAACAGCGGGGCAAAACTGGAATATCCGATACGGTTCAATAGGAATCGCCGTGTGAAACTCTCCGGCGAGGCCATGTTCAACGTAGAGCATGATGCCGCCCATCCCTTCATCGTGGAAACTTTCGCCTGCGACGTGGAAGTGCTGGGTACGAAATTCAACGTAACGGCAGACGAACTGACACACGACTTCACGACTGCATTATTGAGGGGAAAAGTCAAAGTAACCAACAAACTGGCAAGCGGCGACCAGATTATATTAGACCCGAACGAAAAGGTATGCCTAAACGGGAAGCGTCTGGTATTGACCAGGATTGAGAATACGGACGACTATTTATGGACGGAGGGTATTCTGAATCTCGTTGGACACCCGTTTGCCGACATCATCGCCAAAATGGAGAAAACATACGGTGTGAAAATCCAGATCCAAACGGCCGAACTTCCGCAGCTCGA
>ENA-UEQE01002197-UEQE01002197.1-human-gut-metagenome-genome-assembly--contig:-NODE-2197-length-14425-cov-10.890507_pt1 | contig 14425 bp, 9 predicted proteins | sample MGYA00242934_ERZ507935 | MGnify/ENA primary metagenome ERZ507935 (study PRJEB26167, sample SAMN06115423) | human gut metagenome | host: Homo sapiens | place: China:Anhui | collected 2015-03-30... | reverse complement strand
ACAGCAAGTACAGTATAAGTTCAGTTTCCATCTGACAGCTATTGGGTGGAGAGCTTGCTGGATTGGATTAGCGGATATGGAACCAAACCGTGCCGAACATTTTTAACTATAATTCTTCTGATTTTAATATTCGGAACGGCATATTATGTAATACCATGTTTACAATATCAAGGAGTAAGTGGATGGCTAGAGTGCATTTATGCAAGTGCCATTACTTTTTTTGCAGTAGGCTATGGCGATCTTTTTCCTGCTACACTTGCAACGAAGATGGTTTCATTGGTAGAGGCGTTCTCTGGAGTGACAATGACAAGCTATTTCTTGGTGCTTCTTTCGAGAAAGGTCATTCGATAATGATTAATGTCATGGTGGAGTAAAATGAACGCTCTGTAATTTTGGCACCCGCCCAGGCTGCCATCAAGAACCCCCGCAAGTAATTGCGTGAGCGCTTGAAAAAGCACAAATAAAACAAACGAACCGCCCCGGTTTCCGTAACAGGAAGCCGGGGCGGTTTTTGTGTTGCAACGTACAGGAAAAGCAGAAAATATCCTTTACAGAAAGGACAAGCAAACTGTCCAACAGGATCGTTATAATAGACAGACAAAAGGGCATAAACGCCATCAAAGGAGAGTGCGCAATGAAAAAAATATGGATGTTTCTGCTGGGCGCGGCATTTGCCGCCGAACTGTTTCTGCTTGTCTGCATGGCAAGCAGAAGTGCATCACCGCATCAGGTAATGTACACTTTTAAGGATGATGTATGGGATGTGATCTACCGGCTGAACCGCAGATGGAATTTGTGAGAAAAGCACTTGGCTTTTTGGAGGATGGACAGACAAGCTGTCCATCTTTTTTTGTATACTAGGATTGTGCAAAAGAGACAAAAATTTTGTGGCTGTTTCACAAAACAACAAAATTTCACACAAAGAATTGCGGCTGTTGTTGCACTGTGTTACAATAAGCAGAGAAGGAGAATGAACTGTGCGTAATAGTAGATTAGACCGTATACTCTATATCCAGCAGGTGCTGGTACAGGGCGGTGTGCTGAACAAACAGCAAACGGCTGACCGCTTCGGTGTCAGTGAGAAAACCATCCAACGCGACCTTGACACCCTGCGCAATCATTTTGCAGACAGTGAGCCGCGCCGGGAGATTTTATATAATTCCGCAAAGGGCGGCTATCTGCTGGATGACACGCTTTCCCGCTTCCTCACCAGCAGCGAGATTCTGGCGGTATGCAAGATTTTGCTGGAAAGCCGTTCCATGGTCAAGGAGGAAATGTTCCCCATTCTCGACAAGCTGGTGCGGGTGTGCACCCCGCTGGACCGGTTGAATCAGGTGAAAGACCTCATCAGCAATGAGCGTTTCCATTACGTTGAGCCGCAGCACGGCCGGAAGTTCATCGAGAGCCTGTGGGAAATCGGCACGGCAGTAGAAAATCACAATGTTATGGAGATTACCTACTGCCGCACCCATGACGGCGAGACCCGTGTGCGCACCATTGAGCCGGTGGGCATCCTGTTCAGTGAGTATTATTTCTATCTGGCTGCGTTCATTGAGGGCATTGACAAGGATAAACACTTCCAGAACCCGCAGGACAATTCCCCGACGATTTACCGCATCGACCGCATCCAGAACTATAAGACCCTCGACCGGCACTTTGCCCAGCGCTATACCGATCGCTTTCAGGAGGGCGAGATGCGCAAGCGCATCCAGTTTATGTATGGCGGCGAGTTGCAGACCATCCGGTTCGAGTATACCGGGCCAAGTTTGGAATCCGTTCTCGACCGTCTGCCCACTGCAAAGGTTTTGCAGGTGACGGAAAAAGGCTGGATCGTGGAAGCCGAGGTGTTTGGCACGGGCATCCAGATGTGGGTGAGAAGTCAGGGAGATTACATCAAAATTATATCGGAAATGAAAAAATAAAAGGAGTTCTGCTGTATGAACAAGGTTCGGGTCGAAGTTTTCTATCAGGATAATGCTTTGCAATCTATCCGTATCGACAAATGCGAGATGGAAGGGTTGACAGCCATTGAAAACAAGCCTATTCCAGAATGGTTTATGCCTGTTTCGGGCCGTGCCAGCTGGAAGGGTCTTGGCGAAGAAGTAAAACTCCAGACACGGAATGCAGGGCCTGATACCCAATACAGCTACTATTTCTACGGCCCAGATATGCCAAAAAGTGTGTTTGCCTATTGTGTGCAGCAGTACGGTCTTGGTGAAATGGTTGCAGAGACGAGCAAAGAGGACAATGCGCAAGTATATTTGGAAAGCGCACAGCGGTGTGAAAAGGTCTGCGATGAGGAAGGAGCGTTTCAGGCATACAAAGCTGCTGCGGAAAAGTATGATTCGGCGGAAGCCCAGTTACGGCTTGGCCTTTGTTACGCAGAAGGCAAAGGTAATGAAAAAAATATGGTGGAAGCTGCTAAGTGGTACCGCAAGGCCGCAGAACAGGGAAATGCAGATGCGCAAAATCGTCTTGGTGTCCGCTATGATCGCGGTGAAGGTGTCTCAAAAGATGTAAAAGAAGCTGCCAAATGGTATGCAAAGTCAGCGGCACAAGGCCATCCCAAGGCGCAATGCAATTTAGCGTTAGATTACAAAACGGGAAAGGGGGTTGAAAAAGACTTGAAGAAAGCAGTTGAGCTGTTTTACAACTCAGCAATACAAGGCTATGCAAATGCGCAATCTAATCTGGGAGAGTGCTATTACAATGGTGAAGGTGTTGAGCAAGACCATGCAGAAGCATTCAAATGGATGAAGAAGGCCGCAGAGCAGGGAGACGCGGATGCACAGTCTGTGGTAGGTGATATGTACAGCGACGGAGATGGAGTTCAGCAGGATGAAGAAGAAGCAAAAAAGTGGTTCTATCTGGCTGCAAAGCAAGGAAATGCAGACGCGCAGGTTAAATATGGTTTGACCTTAGCAAATGATGACGCGGATTGGAACGACCCTGCTCAGCAAGAAGGAATAAAGTGGTTCCGAAAAGCTGCGGAGCAAGGCCATCCCGCAGGACAATATGTTTTGGCAGGTATCTATCTTAATGGATATGGGGTCGAAAAAGATGAAAAGAAGGCAATCGAATGGTACAAAAAATCTGCTGAACAGGACTTTGCTGCTGCACAGTATGATCTTGGAGCCTGTTACCTGAATGGTTTGGGTGTTGAAGAAGATGAAAAGCGGGCACTTTACTGGGTGCAGAAAGCCGCTGAGCAAGACTATGCAGATGCACAGGTTGTTTTGGGAAATTTTTATTCTGAGGGAATCGGAGCAGAAAAAGATGAGCGTAAAGCTTTTGAATGGTTTAAAAAAGCGGCGGAACAAGGAAAGGCGGAAGCACAATTCTTTTTGGGATGTTCCTACTTTGCAGGAATTGGTGTAGAGGAAGACAAGAGTAAGGCTATGGAATGGCTCGAAAAGGCCGCAGAACAGGGAAATGCCGACGCACAAAATAAATTGGGCGAGTATTATATTGGAGTGGGGGTAGAGACGAGAAAAGCGTTTGAACTGTTCCAAAAGGCGGCAGAGAACGGTTCGAAGGAAGCGCAGAGAAATCTTGGAAAATGCTATATGAAGGGGTTGGGTGTAAACAAACTTCCTGCGGAAGCTGTCAAGTACTATAAAAAGGCAGCGGAGCAAGGAGATGCTGAGGCACAGTACCTTTTTGCAACGTGTCTTTTTATCGGAAATGCTGTGACCCAAAATGTGAAACAAGCAGTAGAGTATTACCAAAAATCAGCACAGCAGGAATATATGAAGGCAATAAATGATCTTGGCGTTTGCTACGCAAGGGGCATTGGTGTACCCAAAGATGGGAAAGAGGCTCTGGCCCATTTTGGGGCAGCGAGTGAAGGAGATCATGGTTTCTATGTGGCAGACAGCAATGTGGCCTATTGCTACCAGAATGGCATTGGTGTGGAAAAGGATAAGCACCGCGCGGATGTGCTCTATATAGTAGCAGAGGCCAAGGAAGATGCAAGCAGGATGAGCAAAGCCATAAAGCAAATGTCAAGGGACGTATTTGCAGGAAAGCAGACCAAAACGACCATGGATGAAATTTTGAAGATGAACAAAAGCTTTGAACGCTCAAAAGAAAAAGCATCAAATCGTAAAAGACTGCGCATGGCATTGGAAATGGATTTCTGAAAATATTGGGTGAACCAAACAAAAGCAGTTGAAGATATAAACGTGATGGGTGCAGCGATGTTTGAATAAAACGACTTTCTGTCAAAAGAGGAAACCAACATGAACGATTTACAAATGACGAATCAGGATCTCTCCCAGAGGCAGTCGATGGAAGAACTTGCAAATCAACTGACGCTGGCAGACCATCTGGTGTACAAAAAATATCTGCCGGAATTGCAGAGTTATTCGCTGGTGGAGCCATCGGAAGAAATGAAGAAAACGCTGGATGTCAAGACCTGCATCAAGCTGTTCCAGATGAAGGAGCTGACCCTGAAAAAAGGCGAGGATATGCTCCAAAAACTCTCCACCGTTTATCATTCCAGCATGGCCCTTGGGTGCAGTTTGGCTGTGATGGTCGATGTTCCGGCAGATGGTGCTCCGGCAGATATTTATTTGGGTGTGCGGCAGAATCCGGGCAGGCAGAGCATCGATAACCGCGACCTTGCAATTTCCGGTGATGCGCTGGAAAAAGGGATGAAGAGTAACTTCCCCGGTTCGGAAGTACAGGAACTCCATCAGGAAGAAATTGACGCGCTGCTGGAAGACAATAACGGTTCTTTTGGTTTGGCACAGTCAGCAATCGCTTCTGTCTCCTGCGTTGCGGCATTGCGAGATAAATCCAAGACGGAGGACAAAGCATTTATTCAGGGCATTGAGCGTTTTATCGATGCAATGGATGGCGATGCTTATACAGCGTTATTTCTGGCAGAGCCAGTTACAGAAGAAACACAGGCTGGCATCCGAAATGGATATGAGGAACTGTATAGCGCGTTGTCTCCGTTCCGCAAAACAACGTGGTCTTATACAGAAAACGAAAGCCATGCGGTCATGGAGACGTTCTGCTCTGGCACATCGGATACGGTAACGGACGGAACGAGCAGTGGTTTCAGCGATGAACAAGGCCGAAACACAGGATTTAACTTTAACGCTGGAATGAACCAAGGAACGACGAATACGATAGGACAGTCGCACGCGGTCACACGGCTTCGGTTGCCGAGCAAAAGAACGATGGTCGGCGTTGCGGCTGGTGCGAGTATCCTTGCGCTTGGAGCAGTGGCGGCATCGGCAGTCTTCCCGCCTGCCGGAGCAGCCATCGTGTCGGCGGCGAGTACAGTTGGTGCGGCGGTAAAGGCTGGACCGCTGTTTGGCGCTGTGGTGCCTATGGTGGCTGGACATGAAACAAATGGGACTGCATGGAGTACGGCACGGAGCATCGGAAAGTCGCTGGGCTTTGGGATGAGCCGGGGATACAACACGGCGCACACAGACAGCTCTACGGTGGAACGCAGCAATGCGCACAGCACCAATGAACAGCATTCCAACGGGACGACGGATACGCACGGCACTGCGCGGACGCAGCAGATAGAAGTCTGCAACAAGGCGGTGGAAGAACTGCTGACACGAATTGACGAGCAAATCAAGCGTACCAAAGAAAGTGAAGATTACGGCTGTTACAGTTGTGCGGCTTATTTTTTGTCCTCTCGCCCCAGCAAGGCTCTTCTTGCAGCTAATACATATCGTTCGCTGATGATTGGAGAAGGCTCTTCTGTGGAAAGCGGTGCGGTCAATCTTTGGCAGGACCGTGCAAGTGTAACTGCTATGCGAGAATATCTCAAACGGTTTACACACCCTGTCTTTGCACGCCAGCTCTGGGAGAATGAAGCTGACAGTCTGTTTTACACGGCAGGTACGCTGGTCAGCGGGCGGGAACTGCCGATGCACCTTGGTTTGCCCACCCGCTCAGTGCATGGTTTGCCGATTATTGAGCACGCGGAGTTTGGCCGCAATGTGCCGGATGAGGCGATGCCGGATGAGGACAAGATGAATCTGGGCAAGATTTACCACATGGGTAAAGAGGAAGCGGCAGGACTGCTCTTGAACCGGCAGGCGATGGCTTCCCATACGTTCATCACTGGCTCGACCGGCACAGGCAAATCCAATGCGGTCTACCATCTACTGGATGAGATCACAAAGAACGGACAAACGACGTTTCTTGTGGTGGAACCGGCCAAGGGCGAATACAAGAACGTGTTCGGCAATTGTACAGATGTGCAGGTGTTTGGTACAAACCCCAGAGAAACGCCGCTGCTGCGCATGAATCCCTTTGCATTCCCTGAGAATATCCATATTCTGGAACATATTGACCGTCTGGTGGAGATATTCAACGCCTGCTGGCCGATGTATGCAGCCATGCCAGCGGTGCTGAAGGATGCTATTGAGCGCAGCTATCAGAAAGTAGGCTGGGATCTGCGCAATTCTGAGAGCGAGAAGGGAATTTTCCCAACCTTCTTTGACCTGCTGGATATTCTGCCGGGCGTCATTGAAGAGTCGCATTATTCCAAGGATACCCAAAGCGACTATGTGGGCGCATTGTGCACCCGCGTAAAGTCTCTGACAAACGGTATTTATGGAAGTGTGCTTTGCGCAGAAGATGCGCTGACGGACGAAGCGCTGTTTGACCGCAATGTTATTGTGGATTTGAGCCGTGTGGGCTCTATGGAAACGAAATCGCTGCTGATGGGCATCTTGGTGATGAAGTTACAGGAATACCGGATGTGCAGCAGCGGGATGAACAGCAGGCTTCGCCATGTCACAGTGCTGGAAGAAGCGCACAACCTGCTGCGCAAGACCTCGGCAGAGCAATCACAGGAAGGTGCAAATTTGCAGGGCAAGTCGGTGGAAATGCTGGCAAATGCTATTGCGGAAATGCGTACTTATGGTGAGGGGTTTATCATTGCAGACCAGGCACCCGGACTGCTGGATATGTCGGTCATCCGCAACACGAACACCAAAATTATTCTGCGCCTGCCGGACGAAGAAGATCGCAAGCTGGTAGGCAAGTCTGCCGCCCTGAAGGAGGCACAGATCGATGAATTGTCCAAGCTGCCGCTGGGTGTGGCTGCCGTTTACCAGAACGAGTGGCCGGAGGCGGTGCTCTGCAAGATTGAGGCGTATCCCATGCCGGAAAATGCTGTTTACCACAAGCCTTCAAAAATGCCGCGTGAAATCAACGCAGAGTTTGTATTCGGACAACTGGCAGTGGGCAAAGAGCTGGAACCGCTGAGCAGTTCGGAGATGGAGCAGCTGAAGCTCTGGCTGAAACGCCATGAGATGATGTTGAAGCCGGAGGACGGCCGCTACCTGGAACAGGTCTTTGCAGGCGGCGAACTGGATGTGGCTAAGACCCGGAAAGCTGTGTTTGATTTCTTTGATGGAATCAGCACGGTCATTGATTACTGTGCCGCAGCCGAAAAATCGTTCACACCCCGTAAGGAATTTCTGGAACAGCTGCAGGGACAGTACGGCCTGAAAGCTGCTGCCGCAGACTGGGTGCTGAACAGCGTGATAAGCATGGGCATGAGCCTGAACCCGGATGCGGAGGCTGTAGAAGATTTGAGGACGAATTTTGAACAGCAGGGAGGTCGTGTGCTGTGAGGCGGGAAATCTCGGAAGTAAAGCCGGTAGAAACAAAAAGCCGGGAGAACTATCTGGATAGTTCTGTCAGAAAGGCATTCGAGCGTTTGCAGGAAGGAAAAACTGCAAGAGCAGAAAACAAACTCGATTCTTCGGTGAGAAAGTCGTTTGAAAAACTAGAATCTCATAGTACTTATGAGAAAAGACTACAGCAAAAAATGGAAAATCCGGAAAAAGATCTTCAAAAGCTTGTAGGAGAATATCTTAAAGATTTAAAGAGCAAATCAGAGTGTGCAGAAACAATTCCAGACAAACCTTTTGAAGTGTCAAATCTTGAAAAGAGAACACCAGAAGAAAACGCAAAAATGCGAGAGGAGTTCAATGACAATAAGACTCAGCTAAAGCGAGAATGGGAGAAAATAAACGGTCTGCAGTGGCCGAAGTATAAGAAAGATATATACTCTGCAAGTGGGAACTTGATTCGGAAAGCAGGAAGTGATTATGATGCCCACCATATTCAACCTTTGGGTATGGGAGGGAACAATGAAGCGCGCAATATTACCCCGTTGAACGCAGAAGTTCATTATGATAAACAAGGCATCCATGCACTGGGCAGTCCATATAGTAAATTGGATCAAGCGTTAGGAGGAACACAAATATGAATGTGGCAGAATATTTGAAATTGGTAGAAAATATGAAAATTGATTCAGATAAAGTTGAAACGGTGCAAAATGTTTATGAAGCAAAGCTTCCGGAATTGCTCCAAAAAATTGTATCAAATGCAGAAGAACCTGTTTTTCTGGATAATGATGTGAGAACTCTTACTTATAAAGAGATTCTAAATGCAGAACAGGACTTGCATGTTGATTTTAAATCCAACCGTATAATTCCGGTGGCGGATTGCGGAGATAACGACTTTGCGGTTTACTATTTAGATAAATGCAAATGGTCGAGATTTAACATTATCGATGAAACTGCATTCAAGGAGAGAACAACATTGGAAGATGTTTTGTAACGGATATAAAATTTATATTGAGATAGAATAAAAACTGTATCTAAAAGTCCACTGCACTTTCAGGTTATTACAATCACGGTCGATTGCACATACAATACAAGTATCACTTCACAAAACGGAGGGTACTTGTACTATGGTGGACTACGCCGACATCGGAAAACGCATCCGTGCCTGCCGCCTTGCAAAGGGCATGACGCAGGAACAGCTGGCCAATGAGGTCGGCGTTGTGGTCACGCACATCAGCCATATCGAAACAGGCAACTCAGTGCCTAGCCTGAAAACGCTGATCGACATCATTAACGCACTGGACTGCTCCGCAGACGAGCTGCTGTGCATCGAGATCAAAAAAGCAAAGCCGGTGTTCGACAGCTGGATGACCGAACAGCTTGCAGATTGCTCCGCCGATGAGGCAAAGATCATCAAAGAAACGGTGGTCAGTCTGAAAAAATCGCTCCGGAAGGTGTATGGAAAGTCCTCTAAATACAGATATGACTAAAACTTCAAAAACTGAATGCCAGTTGGTAGGTATTGAGTGTCTGAAAGAACACCAATAAACAGAATGAACCGCCTCGGTTTCCATAGTAGGAAGCCGGGGCGGCTTTTTATACAAAAAAGAAATCGTTTTTTTGTAGCTTTGATGAATTGGCGCGGAGCCGTTGACAGCAGAAGGGCAGAAGCGTATCTTTGGAACAGAAGGCGGAACAGGGCCATAAATAGCAGTTTTCTTTACCTTGCAAGGACACTTTCGTTTTGATGAGGCACGCCCCGGTGTGCCGCTTTTTTCATTTGCGGAGATAAAATGCAAAAAAGTACGGATTATAGTACACATTATCTGCTATGCTCGGTACACGGAAAGCACACACCGGAAAAGGAGCAAAAATGCGCTGGACGTTGAATAAAACAAGGCTTTTGGCTGGTAAAACGGACCCGGAGAATACCAGCCTGTGGCTGCCGCTCTGGATGCACCTGTGGGATACGGCGGGCATCATGGAGCGGCTGGTCCGGCAGTGGCTCCCGGAAAGTGCAAAACGGGCCATGGGCTTTGAGCGCGAGGAAGCGTTGCTCGCGCATGCCCGGTTTCTGGGCGGGATCCATGATATAGGCAAGGCTACGGTAGCCTTTCAGGCAAATATCCTGCGCACTCTGCCGGAGGCGCGGCAGCGGCTGGAAATGCTGACGCCGCTGGACTGTCCTGAACAGAACCGCCGGGAGTCGCCGCATGCCCGGGCGGGAGAGGCAATCCTGCTGTGGGATGATTGTCCCGGCGGGCTAGCCTCCATTGTGGGAGCGCATCACGGCAGGCCACAGAGCTGCGCGGCGGTCGATGACCAGTTGGAGTGCTGGGAGAGCAACTACTACCCCAAGGGACAGGAAAAGGTCTGGCAGGGCTTCTGGACAGAACTGCTCATGACTGTTTTGCAGGACTGCGGCTTTGATGATACGGCGGAACTGTACGACCTGGACCCGCAGGAGGAAGTGCTTCTGACCGGACTTCTGATCATGGCAGACTGGATCGCCAGCAATACGGAATACTTCCCCCTGATCCCGGTAGAGGAGCTGGGCAGCATGGAGGATTACCCGGCGCGGGTGGACAGGGCTTGGGAAAAGCTGGCGCTGCCCTTCCCGTGGGAGGCACAGCCGGGCATCGCAGACCCGCAGGAGTTTGCGGTGCGGTTCGGCTTTGCGCCCAATGCGGTGCAGAGGGCTGTTCTGGAAGCTGCAGATACCGCAGCGGAACCGGGCATTCTGATTTTGGAAGCACAGATGGGCGTGGGCAAAACCGAGGCGGCGCTGGCCGCTGCGGAGATCATGGCCAGCCGGTTCGGGCTGGGCGGTGTCTTTTTCGGGCTGCCCACACAGGCCACGGCAAACGGCATCTTTCCCCGGCTGCTTGGCTGGGCAGACACGCAGTCTGAGGAGACGCTGCCGCAGGCTATAAAGCTGGCGCACGGCATGGCAGGACTGAACGAGAACTATTTGCGGTTACAGGGGCGCGGGGTGCAGCTGGAGGAAGATGCGCAGGAAGAGCATCGGGTACAGGTACACCAGTGGTTTCGAGGAAACAAACAGGTACTGCTGGCAAACTTCGTGATTGGCACAGTGGATCAGCTGTTGCTGGCGGCACTTGCCCAGAAGCACGTTATGCTGCGGCATCTGGGACTTGCGGGCAAAGTGGTCATTATTGACGAGTGCCACGCCTACGATACCTACATGAACTGCTATCTGGACCGCGCACTGGAATGGCTGGGCTGGTACAAGGTGCCGGTCATTCTGCTGTCGGCCACCCTGCCCGCCCGGCGGCGCACAGAGCTGGTCGAGGCCTACCAGCAGAAAAAGGCCGCCCCGGACGCTCCGTGGGAAACCAGCTGCGGCTATCCGCTGCTGACATGGACGGATGGCGCAGAGGTAAAGCAGACGGCCATCTCATCGGATGCACCCGGTCAAACGGTGCAGCTGACCACGCTCACAGAGCCGGAGCTGCCCGCGCTGCTGCGCCGGAAGCTGGCAGAGGGCGGCTGCGCAGGAGTGATCGTAAACACGGTCAAAAAAGCGCAGAAGATCGCGCAGTTGCTGCGGGAAAGCCTGCCGGACAAAGAGGTGCAGCTGTTCCATGCGCAGTTCCTGATGCCGGACCGCGCGGCGCGGGAAAACCAGCTGATGGCACGCATCGGCAAGGGCTCTGCACCGGAGTGCCGGAATGACCTGATCGTGGTGGGCACGCAGGTGATGGAGCAGTCGCTGGACATTGATCTGGACGTTCTTGTCACAGAGCTTTGCCCCATGGATCTGCTGCTGCAGCGCATTGGACGGCTGCACCGCCACCACCGCAGCCGCCCCGCTCCGTTGCAGCAGGCCTGCTGCGCAGTGCTGGACACCGGGGAAGATGCCTTTGACGCGGGCAGCGAGGCGGTATATGGACAGTGGATGCTCTGGCGCACCCGGAACTTTCTGCCCCGGAGCATTCGGCTGCCGGAGGAGATCTCTCCGCTGGTGCAGCGGGTCTACGGCTGGGAGCGGGAAGTTCCCGGCGGGGCGCAGGGTGAGGAAATGCGCTGCGTATATGAGCAGACACAGGAGAAAAAGAAAGCACGCGCCGAGGCGTACCTTGTGCCGCAGCCGGAAACGCACCGGCTGGCGCAGCTGAACACGCTGGACGACTGGATGCAGAACGAGGGCGCCTGCTCCGACCCGGCGGCGCGGGCGGCAGTGCGGGACGGCGACCCCTCGGTAGAGGTGCTGGTGATGCAGCGTCGGGCAGACGGCAGCATCCACTTTCTGCCGTGGCAGGAGGGCGGCAGTGCCGTAGCTGCCGACAGCCCGCCCCCACCGGAAACGGCACTGAAGATCGCCCGGCAGAAGCTGCGGCTCCCGGCGGTGTTCGGCAAGGCGTGGAAGGTGGATAGGGTCATCCGGGAGTTGGAAGCGGATAACCGCAGCCGCCTTGCGGCGTGGCAGCTGTCGCCGCTGCTGCACGGAGAACTGATCCTGCTGCTGGACGAAAACCTGACTGCCCGGCTTGCGGGCATGGAACTTTGTTATGACCGTGAAAACGGCCTGTATTACCAAAAGGAGGAGACGGATGAAGGAAATTGAATTCAACTTGCTGACCGAACCGTGGATACGGGTGCGGCTGCGGGACAACACGGTGCGGGAGGTGTCCCTGACCGAGGCGCTGGTGTCGGCGCAGGATTATGTGGACCTTGCGGGCGAGATGCCCACCCAGAACGCCGCCGTGCTGCGGCTGCTGCTGGCGGTGCTGTTCACCGTGTTCTCCCGGGTGGATGCAAAGGGAGAGCCCCGCCCGCTGATGCAGAGCGATGATGCACTGGAGCGCTGGAGCGCGCTATGGCAGCTGGGGCATTTCCCGGCAGAGCCTGTCCGGGATTATCTGGAGCAGTGGAAGGACCGGTTTTGGCTGTTCCACCCGACACACCCCTTCTGGCAGGTGCCGCAGGCAAAGATCGGCACGGAATACGGTGCGGCCAAACTCAACGGTGAAATGTCGGAAAGCAGCAATAAACTCCGGCTCTTTCCGCTGTATGCGGGGCAGAGCAAGGAGCAGCTGAGCTATCCGCGGGCGGCGCGGTGGCTGCTGTGTGTGAACGGCTATGATGACACCTCTGCAAAGCCAAAAGGAAAGGGGCTTCCGTCCGTAGGAGCCGGGTGGCTAGGCAAGATCGGTTTTATTCAGGCACAGGGTGATAATCTGTACGAGACCCTGATGCTGAACCTGACGCTGCTGCGCGACGGCTGGGAATGCTGGGGCGAAAGCAAGCCCTGTTGGGAACTGGAAGCACCAAAGAGCGCGGAACGGACAGAAATTTGCTGCCCGGATAACCCGGCACAGCTGCTCACCCTGCAATCCAGAAGGCTGTTGCTGCACAGGACAGGGGAGAATGTGGATGGGTTCTGTCTGCTGGGAGGAGATTTCTTCCCTTTGGACTTCTTACAGCCGGTGTTCAGCTTCCAGCGGTAGGAGTAATCGGCAATGGGGTGATCACTTCAACGAACTGGTCAATCAATTCGGGAGCAAGACGGGTTCCGTGTACATCGAACTTCTGAAAAAGAGTATATCTCAACAGCCCTGTATTTGATTTCGATACCAAATACAGGGCTGTTTCTTTGATTTTAATACTATATTTTGTACTTTCTTCGAATATCTTGACACCGTACCTTGTGGCTTGTCGCTTATTTGTCGCTTAAATCTGCAATAAGACACTGAAAAATAGCAGAAGAAATTAGAAGATTGCCTGTTGAAAAACGGCGGGTGTATGCTATACTATTATTTGTATTATTGTACCTGAAAGGTAAGGTCAGGCTATGGACAAGTACATTTTGGAACGGGATGGACAGTTAGACTTTTATAAGGTCTTTTTGCCCCGTGTCAATCCCGCTTTAGATATTGATGAAATACTTGCAGACAATAACGATGGGGTTATCAACGGAAACTTGCTTGAATTCAAGTTGCACGTTACCGATTTGAACGCCGTTCTTTTCCAATGTATTAAATACCTGTCTGCCTTGCGCGTCAAAGGCAAGCCCGTTCCGGCGAATATTTTGATTATCGATGTAAACGCCGCCACGCTTTGGCTGTACCGCTCCGCGCCGTATTTGTCGGATATTGAAAAGCTGTATTTCGGCGGCGCATCAAAGGACAATAGTGGATTTATCGGTTGCAACGCTGAAACAGTGTTGCACTTTGATAAACCGCTTGACGTGGAAAGCATTGTTACCCTGCTCAAAGAATGCAACTATACAAAGATACACATTGATGAAAATTGCATTGTTGGGTGGGCTATGTCCTTTTACAAAGCAGTACCAATGGCGCGGAAAGAAGATTTCCTTGGTGATGATACAGGCAAGCACAAAACAATCGGGGAAATTAGAAAACCCGTTCATTTTGAACGGTACATTTACCCTTATACCGGGCAAACAAATGTCAAATTTAATTATTTGATGGATAAGCTAAATGACACGCTTCAGAAAAAGAACTTGGGGGCATTTTACACGCACAAGCTGTATGCCGAAAAGTCCCTTGAATTGGTGCGGGCTGCAATCGCCCGTGTTCCCACCGGAAATGACTATATCATTCTTGACAGGTGCGCCGGAACAGGAAACCTTGAAGCAGGTTTGACAGACGAGGAACTTTCACATTGTGTTGTTTCAACAGTAGAATATTATGAGTACAAGGTACTTCAAGAATTGTTAGGGGCAAAGGTTCGGCACATTATCCCGCCTATTGAACACCAGCTGAGTAATACCATAACGGTCACGAAGGTCGACGAAGGTCATTCCTCCCATTTTACGTGCACGC
>ENA-UEQE01002180-UEQE01002180.1-human-gut-metagenome-genome-assembly--contig:-NODE-2180-length-14515-cov-8.795193_pt1 | contig 14515 bp, 12 predicted proteins | sample MGYA00242934_ERZ507935 | MGnify/ENA primary metagenome ERZ507935 (study PRJEB26167, sample SAMN06115423) | human gut metagenome | host: Homo sapiens | place: China:Anhui | collected 2015-03-30... | reverse complement strand
CCAGAAGGGTTCCCCTTCCCCCCTCCAATTTCCCCCCCCCAGCACCCTTAACGCGCTTCCCTCCACCACCACTGGGCGCGCTGAACCAGCACGTTGACATCACCGCCCGCGGCGACGTTGAGGAACGAACGATACTGGCGGATGGACTCCTGACTCATGGGGTTGGCTTCAAAAAGCCACTCGAACAAGGGGGCGTCCTCGGTAAGGAGCTTGCGCGAGGCCTCCAGACGCCGCCTGAAGGAAGGCGTTATGAAAGGCAACAACTCCTCGTGCTCGGCAAGCGTCGCAAAATACGCCAGACTGGAAATGAAATTCAGCCCCTGAATCGACGCGGCGGCACTGTCATGGGCCTCGGCGGTCGAACGGAAGGCCGAGCACCCCATGTCTTTAAAAAGCCCCTCCACAAGGCCGATATGCGCCTCCGTCGCCGCAGCGCCCGGCGTAATGCAGACGCGGAGGTCGGACGGCTGCGGCTTTGGGCCGAAAAGCGGATGCGTACCCACTACCGGCCCGGCGTAGGCCCGCTCCATCTGGCCCAAAGGCTGCATCTTGACGGAAGTGATGTCCGCAAGGATCTGCCGACCGTCCAGATGCGGCACGAGATGCGGCAATACTTCAGCCATAACCCCGGCGGGGATGCACAGGAAAACGGCGTCCGCACCGGGCAGGGCCTCGGCGAAAACCTCATCGGTCAGCGGCAGATCCACCCCCGCCACCTTATGCCCCGCCGCGCTCCAGCGCGCGGACAGCAAAGCCCCCATCCGGCCCCGGCAGCCGACGATGACCAGACGCCGGGGCGTAAAACCACTTTCAGCCGTGTTGCCGCTCATGCCCGCACCTGTCCCCAGCATTCCCAAAAATTCGGGAACGATTTGCTCACGCAAGACGGATCGTCCAGCGTCAGACGCCCTCCCCGCAGTTCCAGCAGGGCCAAACTCATGGCGATACGGTGATCGCCGTGTGCCGAAAACGCAATGCCGTCAAGCGAATGCAGGCGCGACGCCAAAGCGGGATCGCCGTGTATGGTCAGGCCGTCGTCGTGCTCCTCGCACCGGATGCCCACCTTGGACAATTCCTGAGCCGGAACCGCGATACGGTCGCACTCCTTGATGCGCAGGTGCGCCGCGTTCCAGAGGCGGGTCGGGCCTGAAGCGTGCGCCGCCACCACAGCCACCGTGGGAACCAGATCCGGGCAGCGGCTCATATCCGCCACCACGCCGCGCAGATCCGAAGGGTGGACGGTCACCGCATCCGGCTCAATGTCGATCCGCGCGCCCATATCGCGGAGGATGTCCAGCATCACGCGATCGCCCTGCAACGAATCCGCCCGCAGCCCTTCAATGCGTACGGGGCGGGGCCCGATGGCTCCGGCGGCAAGCAGGTAGGACGCGCCCGACCAGTCGCCTTCCACGGCATAGCGCCCGGCGCGGTACATGGCCGGAACCATGCGGAAACGGACATTCCCCGGCTCGGCCTGCTCCAGCGTATGCCAGTCGACGGTGCTCCACGCGCCGCCTTCCTTCCGTTCCACGGTAAACGGCACGCCGAAATTTTCCAGCGCCTGAAGAGTCAGGCCGACATAGGGCCAAGAAACGACCTTGCTGCCGCCGATATTGACGGTCAGGGGAGCACGCGCCAGCGGAGCCGCCAGCAGCACACCCGAAAGGTACTGGCTCGACTCGTCCATGCCGATACCTACTTCGCCGCCGTCCAGCCCGCGCGTTTTCAGGACGAAAGGCGGGAACCCCGGCTTCCCCTCGAAGGTGAAGGATACGCCGAACGTCTCCAGAGCGGCGGTCAGTTCCCCAATGGGCCGTTCGTGCATGCGGGGCGCGCCGTGGATGCGGAAACGCCCCATCCCGGCGGCGAGCACGGCGGTCAGCAGCCGGCAGGTCGTGCCGGATTCGTGCACGTCGCAGGACAGCGGATCCACCGAGCCGCCGTGCGGCTGCCCGCCCACGCCGGAAATCGCATATTCGCCCTCCCCTGTGCGGACGATGCCCGCCCCGGCCCCCTTGAGGATCGCCATCGTGCGTTCCAAATCCTTGCTTTCGAGCACGCGGCTCACCACGGAATCCCCCTGAGCGAGGGCCGCGCCCATAACCATGCGATGCGATACCGACTTTGACGCCGGGGCCTGTACTGTGATCATCACTCCAACCCGCTTGCTGCTGATGAAAAAACAAAAAGGGCCGCGAACACTCCGTTCGCGGCCCCCCATCAACGCTTGTCCTGATTCTACACCGTCAGACGCACGCCTCAACGCCGCTTCTGCCCCTAAAGTAATAGTAATAGCAAAGACCCCAGTTCATGGGGGCTTCACTCAGGGAAAGGGCGGCGTTCAACGAAAACATCTGTCGGTTCCTTTGTGTAAAAAACGTGGGATTCACCCTAAGACCAACGCGGCGGGAATGTCAAGTTCCGGTTCCGCGACAGTGGGAAGCCCCCAGCGATTTCTTTTTCCTATATCTTCCACTCTGACCAGTGCCCGGCATCGGCGATGCGCCGCATGGCTTTTCGCGTGTTCTCATGGGAGCCGAACGCCGTAAGTCGGAAATAGCCTTCACCGCTCGGGCCGAACCCCACGCCGGGAGTCCCCACTATGCCGAAACGGTTCAAAAGCGCCTCAAAAAAACGCCACGAATCCATGCCGCCCGGCGTCTTCAGCCAGATGTACGGAGCATTCACGCCGCCATAAACGTCCAGCCCCGCCGCCTCCAGCCCGCTGCGGATGGCCGAGGCGTTTTCCATGTAATAGCCCACATTGTCGCGCACATCCCGCCGCCCTTCGGGTGAATAGACGGCTTCGGCGGCGCGCTGCACGATGTAGGGGCAACCGTTGTATTTGGTCGTCTGGCGGCGGTTCCACAACGGCTTGAGGGGCAGCATCCGGCCATCGGCGGCGCGCGCCTTTACGGTTTCGGGAACCACCACATACCCGCAGCGCAGCCCGGTAAACCCGGCGGGCTTGGAGAAACTGCGGAACTCCACGGCAACCTCTTTGGCTCCCTCCAGCTCATAAATGCTGTGGGGGATGCCGTCCTCCCGAATATAGGCCTCATACGCCGCATCGAACAGGATAACGCACTGATTGCCGCGTGCGTAGTCAACCCAGCGCTGCAACTCGGAACGGCTCAAGGCCGTGCCTGTGGGGTTGTTCGGCAGGCACAGGTAGATGACGTCGGGCCGCTTCGGAGGCAGGGCCGGGACAAAACCGTTTTCAGCCGAGCAGGGCAGATAGACGATGCCCGACCAAGCCCCCTTTCCATCAAATGCCCCGGCGCGGCCTCCCATCACATTGGAATCCACATACACCGGGTATACGGGGTCGGTCACGGCGATGACATTCCCGCGCCCGAACAATTCCTGAAAATTGCCGAGATCACACTTCGCCCCGTCGCTGACGAAAATGTCATCGGGATCGATCTCCACGCCGCGAGACGCGAAATCCCCTTGCGCGATGGCCTCGCGCAGGAAACGGTAACCTTGTTCCGGCCCGTAGCCGCGGAACCCCTCCACGGTCGCCTGCTCATCCACGGCCTTATGCAGCGCCTTGATGACGGACGGCGGCAAAGGACGGGTCACGTCACCGATCCCAAGGAGGATAAGCTCCACTTCCGGGTGGTTTTCCTTAAACGCATTCACCTTGTGCGCGATATCGGCAAAAAGATAGCTGCCCGGCAGCTTGAGGTATTCATCGTTGATCTGTGCCATTTGGTATTCTCCTGAATAAACTAAAGGCTGTGCCATAGGAAATGGTTGATGCTTTTTTCCTTGAAGTCCCGAAGGGATAAGCGGCAAGGCTCTGGCATAGTACATGGTTGCTTCGTTTTAACAATATACTGAAAATACATACTTTTTATCAAGCTTTCCCGCTGATGGGCTCTGTGGTTGGGGGATTTTATTGGTTATTTCTTTGGAATGTTAAGGAAATAAAGCATCAACCGTTTTCTATGACACAGCCACCGACAAAAGGCATTAGCCACGGGTTCCGCCAAGGGGAAAACCGGATGAAAAGGCTTTCACCGCGCTGCGGAGATGAAACACCCCCGTGCTGTGACAGAGCCAAACGAAAAAACTTCCGTAAAGAACATCCCCGCCAAAGCCTCCGCCTCCCCAAAAAAACGAAAGCCTTTGGAGAAGGGCGGGGAGAGGTTTGGAGGGGGAGAAGCCTTTCTTCAGAAAGGTTCTTCCCCCTCCAAGGGCTCTAGCCCAGCCATTCCCCAGTAAACACCGTCACCGCGCCGCCGGTCATGAAGACATGGTTGGTGGCCTCATCCCATTCGATGTCGAGCTCACCGCCAAGGAGCTCCATGCGCACCTTGCGCTCGGTATTGCCGGTCAATACGGCGGCGACCACGGACGCGCACGCCCCCGTGCCGCAGGCAAGGGTTTCGCCCGCGCCGCGCTCCCAAACCCGCATCTTCAAATGATGCCTGTCGACGATCTCCACGAACTCGGTGTTCGTGCGCCGGGGAAACAAGGGGTGATGCTCAAACTGCGGCCCGATGCCGGGCAAATCCAACTTGTCGATGCCATGCATGAAAACGACGGCGTGCGGATTGCCCATCGAAACCGCCGTGACGTTCCAGACGCGGCCCTGTACCCGCAGAGGCCGGTTAATGAAATCCTCGCCGGGTTCGCTCACCGGGATATCCTTGGGGGCGAGGCGGGGTTCTCCCATATCTACCGTCACCGCTTCCACTATTCCGCCTGAGACATGAAGCCGGAGCGTCAAAACGCCCGCCAGCGTCTCGATGCGGACCCGTTCCTTATCCGTATGCCCGTTGTCGTAGACGTACTTGCCTACGCAGCGGATGCCGTTGCCGCACATCTCGGCCTCCGAGCCGTCCGCATTGAACATCCGCATCCGAAAATCCGCCGCACCGGGATCGGAGGGAGGACAAATGAGAATGAGCCCGTCGCTGCCTACGCCAAAGTGCCGATCGCTGATGCGGTGGGCCAGCGCTTCCGGGCTTGGAATGGGCGCCTTGAGCGCATCCATATACACGTAATCGTTTCCGGCAGCCTGCATCTTGGTAAACCGCATTGTCTTTTCCCCTATCGTTGAAAACCGCCCCCAGCGCCGTTCCACAGAAAAAACGGGCGGGGCCTCCAACAGGCGCATAACGGGCGCCCTCCTCACCTCAACGAAACAACCATATGGAACAGTTTGAAATCGGGGCGCATCCCCCTTCGGCGGATGAACCTTTCCGGAAACCGAAGTCCGATATGTGACTTGCTTTTTTCGTCCAGTACGGGTATTCAAACCCTGTCCTGAAAATGTTTCAGGGTGGGAGTAGAGAGGCAGTCTTTTTCTTCGGAAAGAGGCTGCCTCTCTCGTTTCCGGCGGCTGGGCCGGAAAAAGGGAAGCCCTTCCCGGAAAGGCTTCCCTCTCTCCCGTTCCCTCCGGCAAAGCGACATACTGCACACGGAGCCGCCACCGGAGAACAGGGCGCCATACCCAAACAGGCCCCAGCGGGATATTTTCAGCAAGCGGCGGGACAGCCCCCCCGCCAGCCCCGGAAAGCGGAGAAGCGCCCTTCCCTGAAGCCTAGTGGAGCCACAGCAGTTCGGCGTAGCTCGGCAGCGGCCAGTCATGGCTGGAGCACAGGCATTCCAGCGCATCGGCATGGCTGCGGCACGCATTCATGGCCGGAAGCACGGTGTCACGGGCATAGGCGGCGCGCGCCAGCGCCGTGCCGCCGAAATCGGCGTTGACGGCGGCTTCAAGGGTGTCCAGAGCGGACATCAGGCCGCACACCTGCTCGCGTACCCGTACAAAATACGCCTTTTCCTCCGCCGCATCGTCCACAAGGGCCGCTGCGGACGAAGCCGCTTTCGCCAAACGGGTCTGATACGCCAAGGCGACGGGCAGGATGCGGGTGCGTCCAAGCTTCAATGCGGTATGCCCTTCGATTGATACGCTGTGCGTGTAGCTCTCCAGCAAAATTTCCTGCCGGGACAACATTTCCCTTGGGCTCAGGACGCCGTGGCGTTCAAAAACAGCCATCACATCCTTGTCGCTGTAGTGGGCAAGGGCCGCCACGGTGTCCTTGAGGTTCGGCAGCCCGCGCTTTTCAGCCTCGGCAAGCCACTCGTCGCTGTACCCGTTGCCGTCGAATACAATGGGCATATGCTCGGCGAACAGCTTGGCGAGCAGGCCCTGAATGGCGGCGTTGAGCGGCGTCCCTTGGGCAAGCTCGGCTTCCAGCATGGAGGCGATGTCGTCCAGCGCGCAGGCCATAGCCGCATTCAGGGCAATATTTGCCGTGGCGATGTTTTGGGAGGAGCCGAGGGCGCGGAATTCAAACTTGTTGCCGGTGAACGCGAACGGGCTGGTCCGGTTGCGGTCGGACAGATCGCGCGGGATGTTCGGCAACACGGAAACGCCTATCTGGAGCGGTTCCGAGCAGCCTCCGGCGGCCTCTTTCCCGTAGGCGATGGCACGGATGATCGCGGAGAGGCTGTCCCCAAGATACACGGACAACACGGCGGGCGGCGCTTCGTTGGCGCCCAGGCGGTGATCGTTGCTGGCCCCGATGATGCCGAGGCGCAGGTTGATGCCGTGCTTGTGCACGGCGCGCAGGACGGCGGCGAGGAAGATGAGGAACTGGGCGTTCTTCATCGGGGTTTCGCCGGGATTCAGCAGGTTGTGGCCGTCGGAATCGCACAGCGACCAGTTGTTGTGCTTGCCCGATCCGTTGACGCCCGCGAACGGCTTTTCGTGCAGCAGGCAAACGTAGCCATGCCTCCGGGCCGTGCGGCGCATCACTTCCATCGTCAGCATGTTATGATCCGTGGCGATGTTCACATCCTCGTACACGGGAGCGATCTCAAACTGGCCGGGAGCCACTTCGTTGTGGCGGGTGTGCGCAGGGATGCCGAGCGCGAAAAGGCGCTGCTCCACATCCTGCATGTAGGCCAGAACCCGGCTGGGGATGCTGCCGAAGTAGTGATCCTCCATTTCCTGCCCCTTGGCGGGCTTTGCGCCGTAAAGGGTGCGCCCGCACATCATGAGGTCGGGCCGCTGGACATAGAGGCGCCGATCGACAAGGAAATATTCCTGCTCGGAACCCACCATCGCCTGAACGCCGGTAGCCGTCGTATTGCCGAGCAGACGGAGGATGCGCAGGGCCTGTGCGGAAACGGCCTCCACAGAGCGCATCAGCGGGGTTTTGCGGTCAAGGGCCTCACCCGTGTAGGAATAGAACACCGTGGGGATGTACAGCGTCTTGCGCCCGTACTCGTCGCCAAGCAGGAATACCGGCGAGGTAGGGTCCCACGCCGTGTAGCCGCGGGCCTCAAACGTCGAACGGATGCCGCCGGACGGGAAGGAAGAAGCGTCCGGCTCACCCTTGATGAGCATTTTCCCGGAAAACTCGCCGAACACCTGCCCGTCCGCCGTGGGAGACAGAAAGGCGTCGTGCTTTTCAGCGGTCAGCCCGGTCATGGGCTGGAACCAGTGGGTGTAATGCGTAGCGCCATGTTCGAGAGCCCAATCCTTCATGGCCCCGGCGATGATGTCGGCATCGGCAGAATCGAGCGGGGTGCGGTGGGTCATGGTCCGCATGAGGCGGTCATACACCTCGCGCGGGAGCCGTTGGCGCATGACGCGCGTGTTGAAGACATCGCAGCCATACCCGCTGGCAAGAGCCTTGCCCTGTTCCGAAGCCGGAAGGGGTGCGACAGGCTGGGCGGTGGAAATATGATCAAGGGCTGTTTCACGGACGGTGGAACTCATGAACTCACTCCTCGAATAAGGTTGATGCCCGGATAAAAGCAAAATCGGGGCCAACATCCTCAAAGTGCGGGCGGAATCCATGCCACTCAATCAATATACTGAAATTACAAGATTATTTTACACACGCCCTGAAACAGGATTCCGTTTGCCCCACCCCTAGAAAATGAGAAGCAAGGCGCTCATGAAAGATCCTACCTTTATGTAGAATTTATTTATTTCTTTGATTTCATAGATTTTTTATCCTAACCCCTTTCTCCCGTCCGCCAGAGCCCACTCCTTGAACGTCCAATCAAATGGAATTCCGTGGGGTTTTCACAAAAAAGACCTTTTTGTAGGAAATGCCCATCAATCTACATTTTTGTAGATTAATGCCATTGTGCCAGTGCAAAGCATACAGCCCCTTCGGAGAGGCAACGCGCGGGCACAACCCGCCCGGCATACCAACCATAAAAGGGAGGGAGGGAGGGAGGGAACCTTTTTACCTAAGCCCTGTAAAAGGGATTTTTTTACAGGGCTTAGGTGAAGAGGCGGCACCATTTGGAGGCGGCTCCCGCCAATATCCTCGCGGCACAAAAAAAGGAGGGAACCGAAGTTCCCTCCCGTGAAAGGCATGATGGGCAATGGCTATTTCGCGTAGCCGACGGCCCGGCGCTCACGGATGACCGTAACGCGGATCTGTCCGGGATAGGTGAGGTTTTCCTCAATTTTTCCGGTAATGCCCTTACAGAGCATGTACGTCTGATCGTCGTCCACGTTTTCGGAATTGACCATGACGCGGATTTCGCGCCCGGCTTGGATGGCGTACGCTTTGGATACGCCGTCGAATTCGGAAGCGATGTTTTCCAAGTCCTCAAGGCGCTTGACGTAGCTTTCCAAGAGTTCCTTGCGCGCGCCGGGACGGGCCCCGGAAAGGGAGTCCGCGGCCTGCACCAGCACGGCCAGCGCGGTTTCAGGACGCTGATCCTCATGGTGCGCGGCGATGGCGTGCAGGATTTCCTTGCTTTCGTTGTACTTTTTGGCGAGATCCGCACCGATGAGCGCGTGCGGGCCTTCGACCTCGTGGTCGACGGCCTTGCCGATGTCGTGCAGCAGGCCGGCGCGCTTGGCTTTCTTGATGTCCATGCCGAGCTCGGCGGCCATCATGCCGCACAGGGCGGAAACTTCCAGCGAATGCTGGAGCACGTTCTGCGTGAAGCTGGTACGGTAGCGGAGCTGGCCCAGAAAGCGGACGAGTTCGGGATGGATGCCGTGCACGCCCGCGTCAAACGTGGCCTGTTCGCCCACTTCGCGGATCTGCACTTCAAGCTCCTGCTCGCATTTGTGGACGACATCCTCAATGCGGGCCGGATGGATGCGCCCGTCCTGAATGAGGCGCTCAAGGGCCATCTTGGCGACTTGGCGGCGCAGGGGGCTGTATGCGGACAGGATGACCGTTTCGGGGGTATCGTCGATGATGAGATCAACGCCGGTAGCCGCTTCCAAAGCGCGGATATTGCGCCCTTCGCGGCCGATGATGCGGCCTTTCATGTCTTCGCTGGGCAGGGTCACGGCGGTGACGGTATGTTCGCCCACATAATCGCCCGCATAGCGCTGGATGGAACAGGCGATGATTTCCTTCGCCTTGCGGTCTGCGGTTTCGCGGGCTTCGGCCTCAATGAGGCGCATCATCTTGGCGGCCTCGTGGCGGGTGCGGGACTCGATTTCCGCAAAAAGCCGCTGCCGGGCCTCCTCAGCGGTCAGGCCGGAGACTTCCTGCAGACGGTGTTCCTGCTCGTCGATACGTTCGTTGAGCGTTTCCTCAAGCTCGGCAAGCTTCCGCTCCTTTTTGGCGAGATCCTTTTCGACGCTCAGGAGTTCGTGTTCTTTTTCGGTCGCTTTTTCAAGCTTTTCCTCAAGCCGCTCTCCCTGCTCCTGAAGCTTGCGGTCACGGGCCTTCAGCTCGCGCTCGCGTTCCTTGAACTCGTGCTCAAGTTCGCGCTTCTGGTTGAACAGCTCGTCCTGCCCCTGAAGGAGGATTTCCTTCTTCTGCGCCTGGGCTTCCTTGCGGGATTCTTCGACTATGCGGGTCGCCAACTCGGTAGCGTCGCCAATCCGCTTGGCATTGAGGTGCTTATTGAGATAAAAGCCTACGCCCCCGCTGACGCATATCGCCGCAAGGACGCTCAAGGCGGTAAAAAGTTCCATAAATCCCCTCCCTTTATAGTGTCGGGCCGAAGCCCGTTTATGCGATGTCACGAAGCTGCCGGCAAACAGCATCGTCCAGGACATGGGGAGGACATTCTGATGGGAAAAGAGGAAGACAACACGATCCGCACAATGGAAAAGACGGATCTGTATAAGCGGCGTCCCAGAACAGAACACCAGAAATGACCCCAGAGCGCCGTGTCAGAATACCGGTGCGGAACCTGGTCTCCCAGGGGGGTGCCTTGGACAGATCTTCAGACTTCCCGACACGTCGGGCATGCACACCAATCTCTCGCTCGGCTCCCAATTTCTTAAGCTTGTGAGGTCAGCACCAATAGGCGGATCACGAACGCTCCAGGGAACATTTTGCCAACAAATTAATCCGTTTTCTCTATAAGCTCCAGCAAGTTGGCGAGGCGGGTCTCCACTCCGTCAAGCTGCTGCTGTGTTTGCAACAAGTCGTCTGCAACTCCCAAAACCAGAAGCGTCAGCAGTTTTTCCCTGCCGAACTGCCCTCCTTGGTTTTTCAATCTCTCATACTGCTTCTCGACGAAGGCCTGAGCCCGCTCGACACGGGCGGAATCGGCATTCGTGCGGAAGGAAATGTCCATGCCGAGGACATTGAGCTGAAAGCTGTGCATACGGGTATCGGTCGGTTACGCTTCGGCCGTAAACTCGCGAATTGTCGAGAGCAACGTGTCGATGCGGCCGTTAATCTCTTCCTTGGTGTGCTGCTCCTGCTCCAAAGACTCCTTCAGAGTCTTGTTCTCCTCGTCGAGAGCGTTTACTTTTTCCTGCAAGGTCTTGTTTTCCTCGCGAAGGGTATCAATCTGGCCGAGAAGCTCAACCACGCGGGTTTCCAAGAGATCAAAAAGTTCCATGCGAAGACTCTACTCTTTTTGCCGTTTCATGGCAAGATTGAGGGTGAGAAGAAAAGGGTACGATACAGTTTTCGCAAAAGCGGCCGCTGTGCCGACGGCAGCGCCGGAGGCCGCCTTTTCGGGAATACGCGCATCAAATCCGTTTGTCATAATCCGGAGATGTTCTTTTAGTAACGGAATATCCACAGTTCTTCAAGACGCTGGAAGCCTTGTTCCCGCATTACCCGCCGAATGCCGCTCCCCTGAGCGGCATCTCCCGGCGCAATCCTCTGATATAACCCCTGAAACGCACCTATTTGCGGCGCATATTCGTCTGCTTTCCGCGCGCGACGGCCAGGTTGCCGTCCGGCACGTCCTTCGTGATGACCGACCCCGCGCCCACGAGCGCCTCAGCGCCCACAGTGACCGGGGCCACCAACGCGGTGTTGCTGCCGATGAACGCGCGCTCGCCGATGACGGTTTTATGTTTATTCACGCCGTCATAGTTGCAGGTAATCGTCCCCGCCCCGATGTTCGCCCGCGCGCCGACCTCAGCATCCCCCAAATAGGTCAGGTGGTTGGCCTTGGCCCCTTCACAGAGGCGCGCCTTCTTCATCTCCACGAAATTGCCCATGTGCGCGCCGCGTTCCATCACCGCACCGGGGCGGAGCCGCGCATACGGCCCCACGAGGCAGTCCGGCCCGACTTCGGCGTGATCCATGTGCGAGAAGGAATGCACCACCGCGCCGCTTTCCACGCGGCTGTCCCGGATCACGCAGTGCGATTCGATGACGACGCCTGATGCGATGTGCGTATGCCCGTACAATTCACAGGGGCCGAACAGTTCCGCGCCCGGCTCCACGGTCACATACGGCCCCATACGGATCATCTCCGGGCCGTGCATAACCACGCCGGCCGCCAGCCGTTCCCCCACGATGACGCGCCGCCGCAGTTCCTCGGATGCCGCCAGTTCCGCAGGGTTGTTGATCCCCAGCAAATTCGGGTCGCTGCCGCAGGACAGCCCGCGTACGGACATGCCTTCGGCTACGGCCATGCCCACAAGGTCGGTGATGTAATATTCGCCGCTTTTGTTCTCGTTGCCGAGCTTCGGGACAAGGTTTTCCACGGCTTCAAGGTTCAGCATGTAGATCCCGGCGTTGATCTCGCCGGTCGGTTCCCCGTGGACGGCGGCATCAAAATCCTTCGCTTCCACGATGGCACGCAACTCCCCGTTCTGGCGGACGATGCGGCCATACGCGCCGGGGTTTTCCAGCGTCAGCGTCGCCACGGACACGTCCGCGCCTTCCGCGTAGAACATAAAGTCGCGCAGCGTATCCGTCGTGATCAACGGGGTATCCCCGTTGACCACAAGCACTTTCCTCATGCCCGCCCGTTTCAGTTCCGGCAGGGCGACCATCAGGGCGTGCCCGGTGCCGAGCTGCTCCTTCTGCTCCACGAAACGCAGCTCGCGGCCCGCGAACGCCGCCCGCACCATATCCGCCTCATGCCCGATGACGGCCCATACCGCCTCTCCGAACAGGGGCCGCAAGGCTTCCGCCACATGCCCAAGCAGGGGTTCGCCCAAAATGGTGTGCAGCACCTTGGGCTTTTTGGAGTGCATACGGGTGCCTTTGCCCGCCGCAAGGATCAGGGCGCAGCAGGAAGAGGAAAACGCGCTGGAATCGGACATCATATCACCTCATGCGTATCTTTCGCTCCGGGACGCCCCGGCGCGGCATCGTCTCAAATGTTCCCGCCACGCGGACGGAGGGCGTCCATACGGCGGCATGGCCTTACAGTACGCTACAACTCATACGCTTTACAAGCTCCCGCTCCCTGCGTTAGAGCAAGTGGCCTTTGGAACATTCTGGAAGAATTGGGAAAGGAAATTTTTTCAAGAAAAGCGTTTCCCTCCCGCAAACCTGCCCAAACGCGCCCCTCCCTTCCCCAAGCCATCCGCGTTTATCGCCCCCTGCCCGCAGCGTCCCCCTCAAAGCGGGCCCGTTTGGAAGGGCGCGCCGTTCAAAGGCCCTTTTTCCAACACCAGCCAAGGCTCAACGACGCCTTTTCAGGACAGCATATGACCAGCAATACCGATTCTTCGGCCCTTGTCATTTTTTCCGGCGGGCAGGACTCCGCAACCTGCCTCGGATGGGCCCTCAACCGTTTCGAGCACGTCTTTACGGTCGGTTTCGACTACGGGCAGCGGCATCATGTGGAAATGGAATGCCGCCGGAACGTACTGGAGGCCGTCCGTTCGGACGCCTCCCTGCCCGCATCATGGGCCGGCAGGCTCGGCGGGGATACCCTGCTCAGCCTTGGCCTGTTCAATCAGATCGGCGAGACGGCCATGACCAGCGATATGGAAATCGCATTCAATGAGCAGGGCATCCCCAATACGTTCGTGCCGGGCCGCAACCTCGTATTCCTCACCGCCGCCGCTGCGCTGGCGTGTAACGATCGTGGCATCCGCCAGACCGGCTACGATCCGGTTTCGCCGGATAAAGTTCTGCCGATCCGGATTCGTCCCGCTAGGAAAGTCGGTCAACAAACCTCCCCGATCCAACATTTCGATCGCCGTAGAGCGATGCACGGGAGGATAGATACGATCCAAACCATGCGCCAATACGCCCACCGTGGGCAATTGGTTCTTCAACGCATTCCGATGGGCACAAATATCGATGCCATACGCGAGTCCGCTAACGACCAATAGATCCGGGAAACTCACGGACAAATCCCGCAATAAACGCTCGGTCACTTCCTGCCCATAAGCGGAGGCCCTACGAGTACCCACAACGCTGATGATATGGGCGGCGTTTAAATCTGCGTTCCCCTTGAAATAAAATAAAACCGGAGCGTCCGGGCATTCCCGCAGACGTTCCGGATAATTCATATCTTTCAAGAAATAGATAGAGATACCGTTCTTTTGGGCAAAAGCCAATTCTTTCTCTGCCCGTAAGAGCACATCCGCCCGCTTAATCTCGGCGATAATCGAATCGCCGATACCCGGTATCTTCTCTAGCGACTGGCGCTTTTCCGTAAACACGGCCTCCGCATCCCCCAACGCTTCCAGAAGATGGCGGGCTAGGATATCTCCCACCCCATTAATCATAGTAAGGCCAATTTGGTAAATCTGTTTGTCTGTCATTTATGCTTGTTTTGATTCTATTCGCTTTAGCATCTCATCGAAATATTCTCCTCTGGTTAATTTGCCATTCTCTACGACAACGGATTCCACGACTCCTTTAGTAGCCAGCGCCCCATCGGATTCCCGGTAAATATCTTGCTCGAACACCAGTTTCACCCCTTTCTTATATACATTCAGGCAAGAAGTATACCGATCGCCGCTCCGCAAGGAGTTCTTGAACTGGATATCCACACGGGCCACAAAAGCATCGATGCCCTTCTCATGCATGGCGCCAAAGTTCTCACCCAACGACTCCAGAAACTCATGCCGGGTATGCTCCATATAATGTTGGTAATTGGAGTTATTCACCACGCCTTGCAAATCGCACTCATAATCGCGAACCTTGTCTGTCAGTTTAAAAATATATTCCTTCATTATCGTAGTTCTTTTTCGATTTGTACTTTCTCCATTTTATAAAGACGATCGGACGGGCGGATCTTCTCGGACATCTTTATCGAGAAGCGTTCCCCTTTCACGGTCTCCTCCACCGGTTTCAGGTCTACCCGGATCTCATCGACGGTCTGCATAACGGCTCCGGTC
>ENA-UEQE01002177-UEQE01002177.1-human-gut-metagenome-genome-assembly--contig:-NODE-2177-length-14541-cov-19.037196_pt1 | contig 14541 bp, 20 predicted proteins | sample MGYA00242934_ERZ507935 | MGnify/ENA primary metagenome ERZ507935 (study PRJEB26167, sample SAMN06115423) | human gut metagenome | host: Homo sapiens | place: China:Anhui | collected 2015-03-30... | reverse complement strand
CCCTCCGACTTTCTCCCCGTCCGAGAGAGAAATTTAAGAGATTTTTTTGAGGGCCAAAGGCCCTTTCCTCGGCATATATTATCAATATATTTTTTTCCCTATTTTGAGGCAGGCCAAATTTCGGTCTATTTTCACTCTCCCACTGCCCCCTCTATACGGCATATATTATCAATATATTTTTTTCCCTATTTTTGCTTGTTATTATAGCCTGTCCAGGCGGCTCTTTCAAGGCCCCTGGACAGGCTTATTTTAGGCGTCGATTTTCCGGACACTGACCGGCGCTACATCGGTACGTTTCAGGCTCCAACCAGTCTCCAGATCCCGCCAGCTCCAGCCGCCGTCAGGATCTCGCTCCAGCTCGACCTCAATCCAGTGACCGGCCACCTGGATCTCCAGCTGCTCTCCTTCCTTCAGCTCCCCGGCGTCCAGGCCAGTCCATACCACAGTCAGGTTATGCGTTACCGCATCCTCCGCACATAGTCCCAGCTTCATCATCTCTACCTCCTTCAGCTCACCCGCATATCCTTTGGGACAATCCCCAAGGGCTTTGTATGGAAAAAAACAGCTTCCCAATATCCCGCCCGAAAATTCTCTCGGAACTTGGGCTTCAGCATGATATTGAATTTCTCCGGCTCCTTGCAAAATTCCTGGTCATAGAGCAGACTCCCGTAGCCTTTTCTGTAAAGGCCATCAATGCCGATCTGATCTATCATCCTTAACCCATTTTCATCTTTTCGCAGCAGCTCTTCTGTAATTTGTTTCCGGGCCTGTTGTTCTGTGAAGTCTACCGAATAAGGACTCTGGATCACCGTCTCCCACAGGACCTTCCTTCTCAGATTTCCATTTCCGTCCTTGTAGCTCATCTCTTTCTCTCCAGAGGACACCACCAAATACCCGGTATGCTCCTTCTTGGGCTTCAGCTTCCTATCCGCATTAGCCCTTTCCCTGGCAATACGCAGCAGGTTTTCATTCATCCCCTTTTGATAGGCAATTTCGGTCTGTGCTTCATTAAGTGCCTCTCTCCATTTTTCTATCGCTTGCTTATATTGCTGAATCGTACTGTTCAGCCTTTTCTCACTTTCTTTTTGGTCGTCAGCTGCTTTGCTTCTTTCCTCCCTGGCTTTCTGTTTCGCCTGGGAGATCTCCCGCAAAAGGTCGTCATACTCCTCCACGGTCAGGATCACATGGGTGCACTCCGGGTCAGAGTGGCCACCAGCCAAGTCTTTATATCCTATCATCGTTCTTTTTACGAACTCGCTCACGGCTCCCCCTCCTTACAGCCCCCGGATGTAGTTGTCAGCCACGACGCTGATCCGGTTATGGCCCAGGGCCTTACTGCACACCAGCATGGCCGCCTTGTCCAACTTCCGTCCAGCTTCGTCCTTCCGGCAGATATAGACCTCGCTCTGATATTTCCGCCCACTCCCTTTGTTCACCCGGTCATAGGGGATCTCCTCGATGGGCCGAGCATGAGCCTTATACATGGCCGTGGCATACTCCGCCCGATAGCCGTGAATGTCGGCGCTCTTGTGGACGTGCTGCCACACCTTTTCCTCTCCGGGGGTGTTCTGCATCCGCTCTATGATCTGCGCCGAATCCAGGCCGATAATGGGGCTTAGACGCTCCCTGCCGCCCTTTCCGCTACGGACGTGGGTAAAGTAGTCCCCCTCAAATAAACGGGTGTCCTGGAGCATTCCCAGGCGCTTTGTGTCGCCCGGCGTTAGCTCCGCCGCCGGCCGGCTCTCCAGCCGGGAGATCTCCGCCTCGATCTGCTCCCTGGTGACCAGGTCTTTCCCCCGCAGCTCCGACAGCTCCCTCCGGCGCAGCCCCGTTCCCTTGCAGAATCGAATCAGCTCATCATTGTTTGTCTTGGAAAAATGCTTGTCCCGCACACGGACGCCGCGGCTCCGTTTGATGTCCTCCCGGTTCCGCTTGGGGGGCTTGAAGTAGTTTTCATCATCGGGAGAAATGCCGTACAGCTTCCCCATGGCCTTGGCCTCCAGCTGGATCGTCCAGGCGGAAAGGCCCTGGTCAGTCCTGGCTTGCAGCCACTCATTGACATACTTCTTTGCGCTTTTCAGCGTGGTGCATTCCGGGTGCTTCTCCTGGATGTACTTGATGAAATACTTCACGTGTTTCCAGTACGCCTTGTAGGTGCTGAAAGAAAAAATCTTGTCCTTCTCCGTCCCATCGGCCACCGCCTGCTTTTTGCTCTCGCCAAAAGCCTGCATCCCGGTCAGGCGGTCATAGGCCTGCTGGTGGAGATCCTTGTGGTATGCCTTGTTGCGCCGCCCCATAGAGCCTCCCCCTCTCGCCGCTATTTTTCTGCAAATCTATTTATCTATTTTTATAGATACCTATTTTTCTACTTTTATAGATTTCTTGTTATTTCATGTAAATAACTTATATACGTTATATACTGTAAATAAGTTATATAAATTATGCTGTTTATATACGTTCAAGCTAAGCCGCCTCATGTCAGCTCCCCTCGGAGACTCGGCAATCGGCAAATACACTTTTTAACGTCTTATGTGTGACGGTTTTGGGATCGCTCCCTACACTTTTTTGAGCTGCTTATGTGTGCAGCCCCGATTTATTGATATCTACGGCAGTTCGGGATCTGTCGGCACTTTTGTAGAGGGTGCGGCTCTCCAGGAGATTTACAGTATCCTGGCTACTATCAGAGGGTGGATAGGGACACGATACATTTCACTTACCCATCACGTTCAAAAGGATTACTTGTGGTGGGGTCCATGGTGTGCTTTTCCAATTCACAAAGGTTACTACGGCAAGCCTGCACACCACACAGGAGTATCAACCCTGTCATGGCTTCTTATGGGTATTTGCTGAACCCCCAGCAGACCGATCCGGCCAACCAGGACGCTCTGGGCCTAATCACTTTTTACCCTCGCCCAGACGAGCATTCAAATCCGCTGCAGCTCCCAGCCAGCGCCAGCCGCAGCCACTCTATCCAACCTCCTTCCCATCGGAGCCGCTAATCAGCATCCCTAAAAACCATCTTCTATCCCAGCCTCATCTTACCATAGACCGTCGAAGAAGTCAACAGCATACGCAGGAAGTTAACCGTATAACGGTTTACCCGTTCATGTATAGCGTAACGGGTAAACCGTTATCATCAAAAAAGTGTGGAGGGTTACCCTCCACACTTTTTTGATGAGTTCTTAGAAAGAGTTCGCACACACATTGCTGTTGTCAACAGTAAAAGAACCAATCACCGTTTCTCCATCCGCTGCATAAAGAGGAATACTTCTTTTAATTGCTCTCGTTTCCTGGTACGTTATAACATCTTGCAACGTTTCGACAGGATCATAATTAAGATCCTCTGCACGAACAAACCCTTCCACTCCATTTTCACCGCATGTTAAAATCAGATCCGGCTCGACCCCTATTTGATTTAAAAAATATTCTGAACCATATATTTCGCCGTTCTCATTTTTTTGAATCGTCATCATATTATTCGCATTTGACGCAATATCCGGCGTTGCGTTGCAATCGTAGTAATTGTAACCATTGCCGTTATAAAGTTTTACTCGTCCTTTACTGTAGTAATAGCTATACTGTGGCGTATTCGCAGGATCATAATAGTCATTCCATTCACATCCAGCGACATCGCCTGGGAATGCATCTGCATAAGACCAATCTCCGCTCATCACCAGAACGCCAGAAGAAGAGTAGATTCGAACAAGCCCACCTATGTATGTTCCGGGCACCTCCTTATAGTTTCCAACGCTGATATACACCGAACCTCGGATCTTCGGCGGATCTGATTCCCAATGAGAAATTCTTGATTCGAACGTATAGCTGTACCCATTTGCTGTTTTTGTTGTTGTTGCCGATGAAAGTGCCGCTACCGGCAAGGTGATAAACATCGCAATGACCAGAATACACGCCACACTTCTCATTGTTCTCGTAATTTTCATTATTCTCTCCTCCTTTTTGTGTTGACTTCACCCAATTTTAAATTGCCCAATTATTGTAAGCCCATCTTGCAAATACATATTTACGCTATACTCTCTCGGCTCCCAATTTGCGGCTTCTTCCAGCGTTGATGCACCTGCGTCACAATCAGTCGATCTTATATATCCTTCTTCTCCAAATTCATTGCAAACTAAAATTAAATCCGGTGCTTCTTCTATATTTGTATTCTCCCTTATATCCGGACCATAAGTCTGTCCCTGTTCGTTTACTGGATAACCATTAGCTCTAACCTCTTCTACAGAAGGAATCATTAATGTTGTAGGCGTTGTAGGCTTTATTTCTTTTTCTTCAACTTCCAAACCCGCTGCTGTCGTAAGAAGGATTATCGCAAGTAAGCCGATTAAACAAAAGGGCACCGTGCACATTAATTTTTTGGGGAGCATTTTTTCCCTCCTTCCAAAATAGAGGTCACACAAACCACCAATATGAACTTTTCTATTATATATTATACTATATTTTTTAATTTTAGCAAGATATTTATTGCGATTTAACCAATTTTTTAATGCTTTAGATAATCTGATAATCCTTTACGCAAAATATCATTGATTGTCTCAGTAAGATTTTTCTCTGTATCCAGCGCCATCCTTCTCAATGCTTTATCAATATCTCGATCCAGAAAATACGACCGCTGTACCCGATCCTTATTTTTTCCTTTCACCACAGGCGTATCCTGACTTTCATGCTCCGACTCCCGACCGGTCCCAATGATAGACTTAAACGCAGCCTCCTGGTCAAACTTCGCTTTCCCTGCCATCACGAATTAACTCCTTTCAAAAACTCCTCAATAAAGGCTCTGTAATCTTCTGCTACGGTAGACTTCCCCGCATAGTCAAATATATCGGCCCGGTTTGCCTGGGCCTCCTCCACGGCCACTGCAGACCGGATATAGGTCTTGTAGATCGGCGCCGAGATATACTCGCTCAACTGCTCCGCCAGCTCCTTGATCTGCCGACTGATATTGGCCCTGGGATTGAACCTGGTAAAGAGAATACCCCGGATCTTTACGCCAGGATTGCAATACTTCTGGACGCTGGTGACCGTCTCATTGAGCTGGGAGATCCCGGCCGTAGCGAAGATCCCGGCCGTGGTGGGGATCAGTATGTCGGTGGCACAAGTAAAGGCATTCACCGTCAGCACTCCCAGGGAAGGCGGTGTGTCGATCACGATGAAATCATAGTCACCGGCAACCGGAGCCACAGCTTCCTTCAGCCTATGCTCCTTGCCAGTCTGGGACAGCTCCTGCTCGGCCCCGGCAAGCATAATGTTCGCTGGCACCAGGTCATAGCCGCCCTTTGCGTGCTGCATAGCCTCCTGGATGGTGGCCGTCCGCTTCATCACCTCGTAGACCGTTGGAACATTGTAACTCTCTACGCCGCAAGCTGATGAAAAGTTCCCCTGGGGGTCAAGATCAATCCCCAGCACCTTGTACCCTTTTCCGGCCAGACCTGCAGCAAGGGCCTGGGCTGTGGTGGTCTTACCAACGCCGCCTTTCTGATTGGCTACAGCTATTATCATTGGTCATCACTCCTTTGTAGAATTGTAGTTATCTATAAATATATATTTCTATTTTACTATATATCTGTTTTTATAGCAATATAGAAATACAGAAAACAAGAAAAAGCCGGCCAAACCAGGCCGGCTTTTTCCATCTTTACTCCCATTGCCAGGGCGACTCAACCAAATGCACCGTGTCATCCGAATCGGCACGATAATAATAGAAGTCCGTACCAAAGGCCCGGAAGCGAATATGCCACAGGCCGCAGAACTGAATTTTATCAATATCCCTCGCTCTGATCCCGATGGAACGCTCCACATCTTCCTTCAGCTGCTCATCAGTATAGTGGCAATTCATATCAGCCCTCCACGCTCTCTCGAGCCCACAGGCCCACCGGCGACACACCGGGATGCCCAGGCATATACCATCCCTTGTCATTGTACTCAAAGGAGACGGCCTGCCATGTACCGCCACCGAGCCGATCCGGGAGCAGCACATCCAGGCCCTGGCCACAGTGAATGTCCCAACCATCCCAGGTCAGTCGATCACGCTCTGGCTCGTAGCCAATTTGCAAAACCTTTCTCTGCACTATCTACACCACCCTTTACTCCGCCCAGTTTTCGATTTCCAGATCCGGTACACGCTCAAACTCCCGTACATTATTCGTTACCAGGATCATTCCCTCTGCTCGTGTATGGGCAGCAATCAGCATATCCAAAGGGCCAATTGGTGTTCCCTGGCTCTGCAAATAGGCCCGAATCTCCCCATACTCCGATGCTGCTCCCGCCCCAAAAGGCAAAATGCTCAACGGAGCCAGAAACCTCAAAAGGGCCTGCTCATTTTTTACCGGGTCAGAGCTATGTTTCATTCCGTACTCCAACTCAGCCAGCGTAATAGAGGAAATACAAAGTCCTCCGTCCAACTCCTCCCGGAACCTATGCAGCACCTTTTCCGGCTTTTTCTTCATAGCATAGATACAGATATTTGTGTCCAACATATAGGTCATAGGCTCTCTCGCTCCTCCTGGACACCCTGATCTCGTCCACCCTCAAAAATATCGCTGGTGAAGCCGTTCAAGCCGTCCATAAATGTCTGCCATAAGGACTCTTTGGGAACCAGGAGAACCGCATCCCCGAGCTGCTGCACAATAACCTCATCTACCTTGAAGCGAAATTTCTTTGGCAGACGCACCGCTTGGCTCCGTCCGTTTTCAAAAACCTTTGCCATCTCCATAACAGTCACCTCCTAAATAATATATATCACGATATATATTATTTGTCAATCGGCACTCTGGCTATTCCACCACTTGCGGATCGTCTTAGGGTCAAGGCCCGTGTCCCGGTGGCAGTCAGCCTTGCGGCCCTCCGGGTGTTGCTCCCGCCATTCAGACACTCGTTCCTTGGCTATCCCACTACCAACAGGGCGTCCATTCCCTTCTCTCCAGTCTTTTTTTCCTTTTTGCCGAACCCCAATATCTCGAATCGCCCTTGCTATCTCCAAATGGTCTGACTGCTTTCTCCAGTTCCGCTTATTGACAGGCATAGATAGGCCAGAGAGCTTTGCTATATCGTCCCTGGGAAATGTCACATAGTCCTCATTAAACATCTCCAGGGCGCACACCACATCATCCTTCGTAAAGCGATTGATGTCCTCCACGCTCATATCGTCATAGGGTTTTAGCAGGGAGAAAGCATCCTGGCGCAGTTCGTCCTCGTCTATCCCACATTTCTTCGCATAGATGGCCAGCGTCATAATGCCATAAAACCGATGGCCCACCCGGATCTCGTCCTCAATCCTATGCAGCCACCAGTCGTAAAGATCACGCTTTACCGTCCAGCGGCCCCGCCGTTCCTTCTTGACGATACGCCGTTCATACCAATCCGGGTACTTCTCCTTCGCCTCGACCAGTGAAAGACGCCCCTTCCTCATCAGGCCCAGGATCTGCTGCTGCTCCCCGTTGCCGTCCGGAATAAACTCCAGCAATTCCTCTATCGTCACCCGCCCGCCGAGCCGATAGGCTACCACAGGATACTCCCGACCCAGCTTGGAGCCAGACCCAACCACTCGAAAGCCCTGCAGGATTCCTTGTACCTGCGGTTCTTTAATCGTGGAGGTATACCTGTTCCATATCTGCCGAGTGAGGGAATATTTCAGCTCCTTCAAGCATTTCTGATTGTGCGGATACATAGGAATCGGCTCCTGCAGGACATAATACAGGTGAAGCCCTGTCCCGCTGTTTACAACAAAGGTCGCCTTGGGAAGAATATCCTTGTTCATCTGGTGCAGCGTGTCCCGGAGCTGAGGCATACCCACCCCGTCCAAGTCGAATACCATGGCATAGAGATACCTGGCATTTTTGCCACACCGACGCCGCCCAAAGTAAGACAGAGGGGACATGATGGTAAAGTCTGTGTCAAAAACCTCCGACAGCTCCGACAACTCATCGGTGATGGTGTAGCGTCTGGCCTTACCGTCTCCCTCAATTCCCAGGGCAATCCCAGCGGTCTTTGGAACCGTCACCGCAATTCCGTTGCCTTTCTCATCCTCGAAATGGCCTTTTCTCTCAAAACTGCCCACCGGGAAGATCTCCCGGTAAAACTCAAAGGGCGTGACCGCCTCCAGGAACGTCTCCAAATGCTCATTCTTTTCCTGATACAATTCCCGCAGCCGCTCCATAGCGGCCTGCTGATCCATAGCCATGTGCACACCTCCAAAAGAAAAAGTAGCAAAAAGAAAATCCGCTGCGGCGGGGAACGCCTGCGGGCGGGAAAGGGGGGAAAGGGGGAGCCAAAGAGCGGCCCCTTCGGGGCCTTAAAGAGAAAGTCACCTCCCCCTTTCCCCCCTGGCTCCGGCCATGGAAATGATGGAAAACCCTATTCGGGTTTACCACATTCCCACAGCCTCCGCCCACCCCCCTTTTCCCCTCCGACTTTCTCCCTGTCCGAGAGAGAATTTTAAGAGATTTTTTTGAGGGCCTAAAGGCCCATAGGGGGGCATATATTATCAATATATTTTTTCCCTATTTTTCGACAGCCAAAATTCCCGCCTTATTTCCACCTCTCCCTGGCCCCTTTACACGGCATATATTATCAATATATTTTTTCCCTATTTTCAGTTGTTATTATAGCCTGTCCAGGCAGCTCTTTCAAGGCCCCTGGACAAGCTATATATTATCAATGAGATTTTTCCTTATCAAAGTTCCATGCCGCCCCAGGTGTGGCCCCGATCCTGCTCCTGTTCCGGCTGTTGCAGCTCCGGCACAGGCAGCAGCGCCCGCGCCCTTTCCAGCATGGGCCGGAACTGCTCCGGCAGGTGCCGATCCAGGAAGTCCAGCACCGCCTCGACCCCTTCCATGAGCCGGGATGCGAAGTTGCGCTCACTGTCCAAGCTGTTCTCCAGATACTCCACCTGTACCTGCAAATTGCGGTTTTCATTGATAAGCCGCTGCCGCTCCTCGGCCTCCTTCAGCTTCTCTTTCATGGACGGCATCCGGCTATGAAGCTGCTGATTTTCTACCTTCAGCTCTTTCACTTTCTGTTCCGCAGCGGCCCCACGGATCGCCGCTGCCTTCAGCTCCTTCACCTGCTCCACTGTAACGCCCTTGACGGCTCCTGTTAGCGTTTTCTCCGGCTGGATCGTGTCCAGGTCAACCCGCACCTTCTCCGCAGCCTGGAGCTGCCGCACCGTCCCCTGCAGGGCCTTCCTCTGTTTCTCCAATTCGGCTATATCCTGCTCCGCTGCCGCCACCTGCTCCTGGACAGCCTCCAACCGCTTGGCCGCTGCCTTGAACTCCGGCAATTCCATGTGGGGACGACCACCGCCCAGGCTGATAATCTCGAACTCATGCGCCTGGGCAATCTCCGTAAGCGACACCTTTTCGCGTTCCATCCACGCCCGCCACTCCGTCTGATTGCGGCCAAGCCCCACAAAGCCCTGCTGTTTGAGTGCCTGTTTCATAGAAACCCGGGTGGAAAGGCCCCGGCTCTGCTCCGTGGCCACCGGCACAAAGTCTACATGGAGATGGGGCGTGGCCTCGTCCATGTGCAGCACCATATTGAACACCCGCAAATGGGGATTGCGCTCCTGGAAGGACTCCGCAAACTCTTTGAGAGCTGCTGCAGCCCGTTCCCCTCCGGGGGAACCGCAGCCGCAGTCCTCCAGGTTGCCGATCTGGAAGATCGCTTCATGGAACAGCTTCTCTTGTTTCCCTTGGCGGATATGCTCATAGTAGTCGGGGATCTTATCTCTGGTCTTTTTCTTCTTGGCGTTGTAGGCAGCCAGGGCCTCGTCGAAGATCTCATGGTAGACCTGTTTCAGATCATCGTTGCAAAAAGTCACATTCTGTTCCGTCCGGCTCCGGTCTACATTCGCCGCTGAAAAGCTCCGGTTATTATGCCGGATACTGCCCCGGCCAGTCATGCCGGAAATAGTTGTACCGATAAAATCACCCACCCTTTCTATCGTCTGAACCTCTTACCAATCCCATCTTACCATAGCCCCCGCAAGGGGGCAAGACTCTTTGTTACTTTCTCGGTGAGAAAGTAACGCAAAAGCACTTTCACACCGCCGCCCCGTTGGGGCTGGCAGTATGAAAGTGCTTTTGCGCGCTCCCGCGGGGGACTGGACTAATGGAGCCAACCGATCGCCACGGTTTTCCGCTGCTCTCAGCCGGCTCCGAGCAACTCCCCTGCAAAAGGCTTAGTAATTCACATAACCAACGACAGAAACAGTGTTAGAGGACTCATTCTTGATGGCCAAATAGTACTGACCACGAGTTGTTACCTGAAGGGTCTTATTGATGCTACCATTACTGCCTGTCACATAGTAAAACTTTCCATCTGGCGCAATCAGGCCAAACTTAACAGTCGCAGAGCTGGGCGAATAAGAACAGTTAATGGTAACCGTTTCATCCGCTTCCAGAGAAAACGCCGTCGTAGCTTTCATCGTTACTCCAGAAGAAATGTCCCAATCAATAGAATTGGTAGCTCTGGTCTCCCCCCGGATGGTTCCGTTCACCACATCGCTTGCATTAACCTCCATGCTGGCCAGATCCTCAATCCGCAGCACCTCATCCGTAGACTGATAGTTCGGCTCATCATTAATCGAGACCAATGTCTCCGCAGTCATGCGGGTAGCCTCAACATGAGAAATCGCCTCTCCGGACAATTTTAAGTCCGTCGAGCCAACTTCTGCTGCCATAGCGGCTCCCGTACATCCCATGACCATCAGACATGCCAAGGCTCCGGCTACAATTCTTTTCTTCATAGTAGGTGCACTCCTTATGAAAATATTTTAGTAAAATAGGTCATTTGCACAACCTATAAAACTAACCGAATAGTAGCCAATTTACCTGGCCATCATCTTTGCTACGAAGGAGATAATTCCCCTTCTCCCAATTTACCTATATCTTCTTCGACACTTACACCTGGATCTGTTAGTCGTAGACTATCATTTGCTTGTCCAGTTCTAAAATGGCCAAACCCCAATAGAACAGAAACGACTGCAATTGAAAATACCAGAACTGCTACCGCCATATAAACATAAGACCTTCTTTTTTTAGGTTTAACGGTCTGTTCTGATTTTAATTCGAATTCTGCATTTTTGCTTTCAGAAATATCTATATCTTCATTCACTAAAGCATCAAGTGGAATACTATATAACTTACTTAAACTTATCAAATTATTAGAAGATGGAATTGCTACCCCAGTCTCCCACTTTGATATAGCTTGTCGTGAAGTATTTAGCTCATTAGCAACTTCCATCTGAGAAAGTCCATTCTTCTTCCTCAGCAGATAAAGTTTTTGATCTATCTTCATAATACCGCCCCCCCTTCTTTTGTAAACCATTTCTGCCTTGCAATATAGCGAATATCAGTTGCACATACCACAAAACCCATTTTTATTCATGAAACAACCTTCTAAACCATCTAACCTTTCTTTCTGACTTCACCACCTGGTCTTGTTGATCTGCTCCGGTCTCACTGGTGATAAGCTGCTGCTGGATCGTCCCAGCATGGAGAGCCTGGGCCGCTGCCGCTGTCTGCTGAGCCGCGACCAGAGCTTCCGTCAGCTTTTCGATCTGCCGGTCTTTCACTTCAAGCTGCCCCTGCAGCGTGTCAATGGTGGCCTGTAAAACTGCCACCACACCAGCTTCTTGTGACTGCTCCGGAGCCGCTCCAATGGAGCGCTCCGTATGCGTATCCGTATGCGCTCCATTGGAGCGGTCATCCTTCAAAAAGTCTTGTTTTATAAGGGTTTCAGCCTGCTCCGATAGATACAAGACCCCCTGCTCCGTATGCGCATACGGAGCGCAAACCGTATGCAGCTTCCCTTTATACCGCTTATAAACCGCCTGCTTCGATACGCCTATCTCATCGGCTATCTGCCGGATCGTTTTCATACCTTCACGAACAGGCCAATGGGACACACGCCCTTAAATCCCGGCGTGGATATGTACCAGCAGCCGGGGCCTTCCGGCTCCCAGGCTACCTCCAGGGTAATGTCATGCCACCCATCGGGAAACAAGGCAGTAAACCCCTGCCCGGCGTGTACGCCTTCCCCCTCCAGGAGCAGACGGGGGTGCGGATCATCATCTGCTGGATCGGGGAGCTGCAGCTGCGCGATCCTCTCTTTATCCCAGTTCATAACCGGCCCTTCCTTTCTCAATCGTCATAATGACCCAGGCAGGAGATAATATAGACGACCTCTCCCTGCTCATAGTAGACAATGCGATTGGTTTCATCAATGCGGCGGCTCCACCAGCCACTCAGGTTGCCCCGCAGCGGCTCCGGCTTGCCGATCCCCTGGTAGGGGCTTCTCTGAATATTCTTTATCAGCGCGTTGATCCGTTTCAGCGTCTTTTTGTCCTGTGTCTGCCAATACAGATAGTCACTCCACGCCCGATCTTCCCACAGCAGCTTCATCAGTCCACCTCGATCAGGTCATGCTCGGCAAAGTGAGCCTTGCCATCCTTCACATCTTGCATGACGCTCTCCAGATACCGGAGGTTGCTTTCCGAGTAGAACGGATCAGCCGAAACCTCAAACGGAATACGGTACTCCCTGCCGACCTTTTTTGCAAACATCGTAAACGCAGCACTCATGGAAAGGCCCATCTCGGCACAGGCTCGTTCCATCCTTTTTTTCACATCTTCATCCAGCTTAAAATTGACATTGACCGTGTGTGCCATATCCAACACTCCTTTCCTACTCATATTATATGCAGAAATAAAGAAAAATACAAGCATTTTTCTTTACCATTTTGTAAATGCGTCACGCTGATATGTAGACATTTATGGGTAGTAACCCCCTTGATTTGCAAGGCTTTCCAGGCGCAATAGAGAGGGGGGTAGTATGTTTACCCTCAGAGCGCCGGAAACGCCCTCCTGGGCCGTTCCAGGGCCGGAAACCGCCCCTAATCCTTACCCTGGCCCAATGCCTCCACCAGCAGATCACTCACCGCCTGGGAGGGGGTAACACGCACCGTAATATGTCCATCCTGGACACGAACAGCCGGGGGCATACTGTCCCACCACTTTCGGATCGTTTTGGGGTCAAGCCCCGTGTCCCGGTGGCAGTCGGCCTTACGACCTTCCGGGTGCTTCTGCCGCCACTCATACACCCTATTCTGGACTGATGGACGACCATTCCCTTCCCGCCAATTATCGTGAATTATATCCCTTGTTGCCCTGGCAATCTTCAAATGCTGCTCCTGCTTGCGCCAGTTCCGCTTATTGACCGGCATAGTCAGACCGGACAACTTCGCTATATCGTCCCTGGGAAATGTCACATAGTCCTCATTGAACATCTCCAGGGCACACACCACATCGTCTTTCGTGAAGCGGTTGATGTCCTCGACACTCATATCGTCATAAGGTTTTAGCAAGGAAAACGCGTCCCGGCGCAGCTCGTCCTCGCTAATCCCGCATTTCTTGGCGTAGATCGCCAGCGTCATAATGCCATAGAACCGATGGCCCACGCGAATCTCATCCCCGATCCGGTGCAGCCACCAGTCGTACAGGTCTCGCTTGACCGTCCAGCGGCCCCGCCGCTCTTTCTTAACGATCCGCCGCTCATACCAGTCCGGGTACTTCTCCTTTGCCTCGGCCAGCGACAGGCGGCTCTTTCTCATAAGCCCCTCAAGCCGCTGCTGCTCCCCATTGCTGTCCGGGATAAACTCCAGCAGCTTCTCCAGCGTCACCCTCCCGCCAAGCCGGTAGGCCGTTACGGGGTACTCCCGACCCAGCTTGGAGCCGGAGCCAACCACCCGGAACCCCTGCAATATACCCTGCATCTGCGGCTCCTTGATGGTCGAGGTGAACCTATTCCAGATCTGCCGGGTGAGAGAATATTTCAGCTCCTTCAAGCATTTCTGGTTATGCGGGTACATGGGGATAGGCTCCTCCAGGACATAATACAGGTGAAGCCCCGTCCCGCTGTTTACGACAAAGGTTGCCTGGGGCAAAATATCCTTATTCATCTGGTGCAGCGTGTCCCGGAGCTGGGGCATCCCCACCCCATCCAGGTCAAAGACCAGGGCATAGAGATACCGGGCATTCTTGCCGCACCGACGCCGACCGAAGTAGGACAGAGGGGACATGATGGTAAAGTCCGTATCGTAGACCTCCGACAGCTCCGACAGTTCATCGGTGATGGTGTAGCGTTTGGCCTTGCCTTCCTCCTGGATCTCCAAGGCAATCCCTGCGGCTTTTGGCGGCACCGTCACCGCGATCCCGTTGCCCTTTTCGTCCTCAAAATGGCCCTTCCGCTCAAAGCTGCCCACAGGGAAGATCTCCCGGTAAAACTCAAAAGGCATGACCGGCTCCAGGAACTTCTCCAGATGCTCATTTTTTCCCCGATACAACGCCCGCAGCTGCTCCATAGCAGCCTGCTGATCCGTAGCCATAGAATCACCTCCACAAGAAAAAATTATCAAAAATCTGTTCCCACAAAAACGCCTGCGGGCGGGAGGGGGGGGGAAAGGGGGAGCCAAAGAGCGGCCCCTTCGGGGCCTTAAAGAGAAAGTCACCTCCCCCTTTCCCCCCTGGCT
>ENA-UEQE01002173-UEQE01002173.1-human-gut-metagenome-genome-assembly--contig:-NODE-2173-length-14557-cov-3.357873_pt1 | contig 14557 bp, 8 predicted proteins | sample MGYA00242934_ERZ507935 | MGnify/ENA primary metagenome ERZ507935 (study PRJEB26167, sample SAMN06115423) | human gut metagenome | host: Homo sapiens | place: China:Anhui | collected 2015-03-30 | study... | reverse complement strand
GCCCGACATGACGCGGTGCGCCGAATGGCTGGCCGCGGCACTGGCCAGGGCGGGCGCCGACCGCACCGAGGTCTTCCCGACGGAGGGCAACCCGGTCGTTTATGCCGAGAAGATTGTCGATCCCAAGGCCAAGACCGTATTGGTTTACGGCCACTACGACGTGATGCCCGTAGACCCGCGCGGGGAGTGGCGCACGGAGCCTTTCGAGCCGGTCATCAAGGACGGCCGTATCTGGGGGCGCGGTGCCGACGACGACAAGGGGCAGCTGTGGATGCACGCCAAGGCGTTCGAGGCGATGTGCGCCACGGAGAGCCTGCCCTGCAACGTGAAATTCATGCTCGAAGGCGAGGAGGAGATCGGTTCGCCGAGCCTCTACAAGTTCTGCGAACAGAACAAAAAAATGCTCAAGGCGGATATAATATTGGTGTCGGACACGTCGATGATCTCGATGCAGACGCCGTCGATCACCTGCGGCCTGCGCGGGCTGGCCTATATGGAGGTCGAGGTGACGGGCCCCGACAAAGACCTCCACTCGGGGCTGTTCGGCGGCGCCGTGGCCAACCCGGCCAACGTATTGACGCGCCTCGTGGCACAGCTCGTGGACAAGGACGGCCGCGTGACGATCCCCGGCTTCTACGACGACGTGCGCGAGCTGACGCCTGCCGAGCGCAAGGCGTTCAACAAGGCCCCGTTCAGCCTCGCGGGCTATAAGAAATCGTTGTCGATCGGCGACGTGGAGGGTGAAGCGGGTTATACGACGCTGGAACGCACGGGCGTGCGCCCGTCGCTCGACGTCAACGGCATCTGGGGCGGCTACACCGAGGAGGGAACCAAGACGGTGATCCCGTCGAAGGCCTCGGCCAAGATTTCGATGCGCCTGGTGCCGAACCAGGACTACCGCAAGATCAGCAGGCTGTTCGAAAGATATTTCAGGTCGATAGCGCCCAAGAGCGTGAAGGTCAAAGTGAAATCGCTGCACGGCGGTATGCCCTACGTGGCACCGACCGACATGCCGGCCTACAAGGCCGCCCAGAAGGCCATCGCCGAGACCTTCGGCAAGAAACCCCTGCCCTTCTATTCGGGCGGTTCGATCCCGATCATCAGCGGGTTCGAGTCGATCCTGGGCATCAAGTCGCTGCTCATGGGCTTCGGGCTCGCGGAGGACGCGATCCACTCGCCCAACGAGAGCTACGGGCTGGAGCAGTTCGACCGGGGCGTGGAGACTATCCCGCTGTTCTACAGGTATTTCGCAGCGGAGAAATAGCGCCATGTACGACGAATTCCTGGATTTCATCTTCCCGCTCGCAAAGGGCGCCGGGGAGATCCAACTCGCCTACTTCCGGGGCAACGACCTGGGGATAGAGACCAAATCGAACGCGTACGACGTGGTGACGCGGGCCGACAAGGAGAGCGAAGCCTACATCGTGCAGGCGATCCTCGGCCGCTATCCCGGTCACGGGATACTGGGCGAAGAGGGCGGCGTAATGGGCACGGCGGGGAGCGATTACCGCTGGGTGATCGACCCGCTCGACGGCACGACCAATTACAGTCAGGGGCTGCCGATCTTCTCGGTGTCGATCGCACTCCAGCACAAGGGGGAAACCGTCGCCGGGGTGGTCTATGCACCCTACCTCGGGGAGCTATTCTGGGCGTCGAAAGGCGGCGGGGCTTACATGAAGAGCCGTTCAGGCGAGGTGAAGCGGCTGCAAGTCTCCGCCAAGCAGACCCTCGCCACGTCGGTGCTCGCCACGGGCTTCCCTTACGACAAGGATGTCAATCCGGACAACAACAGCGACAACGTCGCGCGGATCGTACCCTATGTGCGCGACATACGGCGGCTGGGATCGGCGGCCTATGACCTGAGCTGCATCGCGGCGGGGCTGCTGGACGGCTATTGGGAGCTGGATTTGCACGAGTGGGATGTCTGTGCCGCGAACCTGATCGTGCGGGAAGCCGGGGGCGTCGTCTGCGATTTCAGGCGCAACCGCGGTGTCTCGCAGGCCGCGGGCAACGAGGTGCTCGTCGGGGAGATGCTCAAATATATCCGATAGGCCGGGCAGCACGGGGCTGTGACGGCAGGCAACCATTATTACGGGGTGCGGACATTCGATTCGCATCCCGTTTTTTGCGCCCCGGAGGCAGTTGCCCGTTTGCGGCAAATGGCGCAAAATTATGCCCGGATGTCCTTTTTTATTTACGGCGGGAATCTGGCTTTAAAATTTTTTCTTATTTTTGGCCGGATAAAAATTTTGAGAACGAATGTGTGGGATTGTAGGATATGTCGGGGGACGCGAGGCCTGCCCGGTTCTGTTGAAGGGTTTGCACCGGCTCGAATACCGCGGATACGACAGCGCGGGGGTCGCCATGGTCGGCAAGGACGGTGCACTCAACGTATACAAGTGTAAGGGCAAGGTCTCCGACCTGGAGCATTTCCTCGAGGGCAAGGAGCTGGGCGGAAGCATCGGCATCGCGCATACGCGCTGGGCGACGCACGGCGTGCCGAACGACGTGAACGCCCATCCGCACTACTCCGAATCGGAGAACATCGCACTGATACACAACGGCATCATCGAGAATTACCGGGTGCTCAAGGACGCGCTCGAAGAGAACGGCTACACGTTCCGCAGCAGCACCGATTCCGAGGTGCTCGTGAACCTGATCGAGTACATCCGCACCACGGGCGGCTGCACGCTGCTCGAAGCCGTGCAGCAGGCCCTGCGGCAGGTCGTGGGCGCCTATGCCATCGCCGTGATCGAGAAGGGCAACCGCGACGAGATCATCGCCGCGCGCCAGAGCAGCCCGATGGCCATTGGCATCGGCGAGGGGGAATTTTTCCTCAGCTCGGACGCCGCTTCGGTCATCGAATACACGCAGGATTTCGTCTATGTGAACGACGGTGAGATTGCCGTCATCAACCGCCATAAGCCCCTCAAGATCGTCACGCTCGACAACCACGAGGGCCGGGTCGATATCAAGAAACTGCAGATGAGCATCTCGCAGCTGGAAAAGGGCGGCTATCCGCATTTCATGCTCAAGGAGATATACGAGCAGCCCAAGACCATCGTAGACTGTATCCGCGGGCGCATAAGCCCCGACACGTACGAGGTGAAGCTGTCGGGCGTGATCGACAACCGCGGGAAATTCCTCGCGGCCCGCCGCATCGTATTCGTGGCGTGCGGGACATCGTGGCATGCGGCGCTGATCGGCGAGCACCTGATCGAAAATATATGCCGGATCCCCGTGGAGGTGGAGTATGCTTCGGAATTCCGCTACCGCAACCCGATCATCAATGCCGACGACATCGTGATCGCCGTGTCGCAGTCGGGCGAGACGGCCGACACGCTGGCCGCCGTCGAACTGGCCCGCAAGGCCGGGGCTTTCGTCTTCGGCATCTGCAACGTCGTGGGATCGTCCATCGCCCGGGCGACCGACTCGGGGGCATACATCCATGTGGGGCCCGAGATCGGCGTGGCTTCGACCAAGGCCTTCACGGGGCAGGTGACCGTCATGGCGATGCTGGCGCTGGCCGTAGGCCGCGAAAAGGGCACCGTGACGGAAGAGTATTACCGCGAAGTGGCGAAGGGACTGCTGGAACTGCCCGCCGTGCTGGAGGACGTGCTCGGGCTGGGCGACCAGATCGCCGACCTCTCGAAGATATTTACCTATGCGCACAACTTCATCTACCTGGGGCGCGGCTACAACTACCCCACGGCGCTCGAGGGGGCGCTCAAATTGAAGGAGATCTCCTATATCCACGCCGAGGGCTACCCCGCCGCCGAGATGAAACACGGCGCCATCGCGCTTATCGACAACGAGATGCCGACCGTGGCGATCGCCACGCCGGACAACACCTACGAGAAAACGGCCAGCAATATCGAGGAGATCCGCGCCCGGGGCGGCAAGATCATCGCCGTGATCGCCCGCGACGACACGCATGTGCGCCGCAGTGCCGACTATACGATCGAGGTGCCGGTGGTCACCGACTGCCTGATGCCGATCGTCGTGTCGGTGCCGTTGCAGCTGCTGGCATATTACATCGCCGTCAACAAGGGCCGCAACGTCGACCAGCCGCGCAACCTGGCCAAGTCGGTGACGGTGGAATAACCTCCCGGCGGAAAGAGTGCCGCAGCCGGCCGTGCGATCCGCCCGGAAAGCGGCTGCAAACGAAACCCCCGCAGTCAAGGAAGTCTGCGGGGGTTTCTCTACACACAATTATCATTAACCTAAAACTGCGTCAGTCGTCGTAGCCGTTCGGCTTGGCTTTCCATGCGGCGGCGAAGACCGCCGTGCCGACAAGCGCCATGCCGACCAGCGTGTAGAGCGCTACGCTCCAGTCGGTGTACTGCACCAGCATACCCATCCCCCAGCCCGAGACGATCGTACTGCCGTAGCCGAACAGGCCGCAGAAACCGCCTGCCGTGGCGGCGGCGCGCTTGGTGGCGATGTTCGCCGCGGCGATGCCGACGAGGGCCTGCGGGCCGTAGATGAAGAATCCGGCCGACATCAGGATGGCGATGGCAACGGCCAGAGGCGTATGTTCATTGAGGGTATAGAGCCCCACGAGGCAGAGCGCGGTCATCAGCATGCAGATCACGCAGGTGCGGGGCGCGCGGCCGCCGAAGAAACGGTCGGTGGCCCAGCCTGCGGCGAGCATACCCGCGATGCCGGCGATTTCGAATGCCGCGACCGTCCATCCGGCGTGGCTGATGTCCATGTGGAGGTGCTCCTTGAGCATCGTGGGCCCCCAGTCCAGCACGGCGAAGCGCACGATGTAGACGAAGAAATTGCCCACGGCGATGATCCAGATCGTCGGGTTCAGGAAGACCGTGCGGCGCAGGAACGCCTTGTGTTCGGCTTTTTCCTCGGCCTTGGTATGCGGTTTGGCGTCGGCCGGGGTCGCCTTGCCGGTCTTCAGTTCGGGCAGCCCTACCGACGAGGGGGTGTCGCGCACGAAAGCCCAGACGACGGCGGCGCCCAGGATGGCGATCGTCGCCGGGAGCAGGAAACACCAGCGCCAGTGCTGCGAGAGGATCGACGAGGCGTCGAACCATGCGCCCCAGTTCAGGCTGACGACGTATCCGCAGAAGATGATGGCCAGGCCGGCGCCGATCGAGTGGGAGGTGTTCCAGACCGACATCTTGGTGGCGAGCCGCTCGGGGACGATCCAGTGGGTCATCAGCCGCGTGCAAGGCGGGACGCCCATGCCCTGGAACCAGCCGTTGAGTACCCAGAAGATACCCAGCGCCAGCACCGACGAACTGAACCCGAAAAGCAGGTTGCAGATGCCGCAGAAGACGAGCCCCGTCACCAGGAAATAGCGTGCGTTGCTGCGGTCGCCCCAGATGCCGTTGAAGAATTTGGAGAGCCCGTAGATCAGCCCGTGGAGCGTGAGGAACAGACCGAGGTCGGATTTCGAGATGCCCATCTCCTCGTTGAGATAAGGCATGGCGATGCTCAGGTTCTTGCGCACGAAATAGAAGAGCGCATAGCCGAAGATGCACATCGCCATGGTGCGGAATTCCCAGTATTTAAAACGCTTGACCTGTTGGTCGGTCATGCCGTCATAGGCCGGATTGAGTTGTTTTGCAGACATTTATTCAGGTTGGTTCGGGTTTTACTTCAGGTTGGTGCGGTGGCTGCGCATCGCAGCTTCCTGCAGGGCGTGGATCGCATCGCGCGACCACGGCAGGCCGATGAATTCCGACGGGTAGTCGGTCTCGATGATGTCGGGTTCGGCGACCAGCTCGCGCAGGTAGGCCACACGGCGGTCGTAGGGGTTTTTCACCTTGTCGGACGAGCCGGTGATCGAGGTCATCGTCATGACGCCCTCGGCGTGCAGCAGGTCGTAAACCGGTTGCAGGTCGGGGTTTACGGCCAGGCGGATATAGGCCATGATGTATTTCCAGGGGATGGGCGATGCGTCGTAAGCCCTGAAATGTTCCATCGAGCTGATCTCGACGCAGAACATGACGTTGCGGATGCCGTGCTCCCAGTAGTAGAGCGCCTCTTCGACGGAGCGGACGCTCAGCATGATGTTGTGGTACATCGACCAGTCGCCGCCCGGCTGCAACTGCTTGATATAGTAGTCGAGGCTGGCGCGGCGCACCTCGTCGCTCACGCCTCGGGTGTTGATGTACTTGTTGTCGAAATTGAAGACGACCTTGTCCTTGCCCCATTCCAGCAGGTCTTTCAGGCGCGGGATCTTGTAGGGGGTGACGTTGCGGTCACGGTCTACGAGGCAGAATTGTTGCAGCTCTGCGTAGGTATAGTCGGCCACGCGCCCCTTGCCGGTGGTCGTGCGGTCGATCGTCAGGTCGTGCATCAGTACCATGACGCTGTCGCGGGTGAAGCTGAAGTCGACCTCGAAGAAGGTCGGCATCATCGATAGCGTCTTTTCGCACGATTCGATGCAGTTTTCGGGATAGCCGGGCATCATGCCCCCGCGGTGTCCGCTGACGATGATGTCACGGCCGGGGTCATAGGTGAAATAGGCTTGCAGTTCTTCGATCGACCCGATCCGCACGGCGTGCGGTATCGGGGCCTGGGCGCACGCGGGCAGCACGGCGGCGCAGCATACGGTCAGGAGCAGGAGAAGGGGGCTCGGTCTTTTCATTGTGCTTCGGGGATTTTGGCGATGATACGTTCCACTTCCTCGTAGGCCTGTGCGGCGAGCGGCAGCAGCGGGTCGGTGTCGGGAAGGGAGGCGATGCGGGCCAGGGCGGCCTTGACACCTTCTTTTATGACCAGACGGCGCATTTCCACGCTCTGCACGTCCTCGGGGTTGTCGTAATGCAGCGCGGCGCCGACGCCCAGCAGCAGGTCGGGCGTGGCGATGCCGTAGCGGCGGGCCGTGAGGATGGGCTTGACGAGGCGGTCGCCTGCCGAAAGCTTGCGCAGCGGCTCGCGTCCCACGCGGGTCACGTCGTCGCAGAGGTAGGGGTTGCGGAAGCGCCCGATGATCTTGTCGATATAGGCGAAGTGGGCGTCGCGGTCGAAGCCGTAGAGCGCCACCAGCCCCCGCCCGCTTTCGCGCATGGCGGCTTTCACGATGGTATGGATATGTTCGTCGGAGATGCTCTGGCAGATGGTCATGTAGCCTTTCATCCGTCCCAGGTAAGCCGTGATGGCGTGGCCGGTATTGAGCGTGAAGAGCTTGCGCTCGATATAGGCGATCAGGTTGTCGGCCGGATTCATGCCGGGGATTTCGGGCACGGCGCCCTTGAAGGCCGCGCGCTCGACGTTCCATTCGAAGAAGCGTTCGACGACCACGTCGATCGGGTTCTCGCTCTTGACCGGCGGCACGATGCGGTCGACCGAGCAGTCGGGGAAGCCGACGTACTGCTCGCACCAGTCACGCTGGGCCTCGTCGAGGTGCTTGAGGACAGCCTCCCGGAGCTGTGTGGTGGCGCGGACGCCGTTTTCGCAGGCGATGACATTGAGCGGCTCGGTGACGCCTGCATCCCTGCGTGCGGCGATACCCGCCGCGATGGCCCCGGCGATGCGGGGCAGCACGGTCAGCCCCACCGCCGTGGTGACGAGTTCCGCCCCGGCGATCTGGGCGGCAAGTTCCGGGCTCCGGGAGTCCATTGCCGAAATGTCGGTAATGCGCATCTGCTCGCAGACCGTGTCCATGATCTGAACCGTATAGGCCCTGTCCGAGTTGATCCTCGCGACGACCTGTTCGTTCACATCGGCGAATACCACATGGTAGCCCGCCTGTTCCAGCACGGCGCCGATAAATCCGCGGCCGATGTTCCCGGCTCCGAATTGAATAGCTTTCTTCATTGCATTCGTGGTTTAAATATAGCTTCTGTAACAAAATACCGTATCGGTTGCCGCGGCCCGTCGCAGCGCTGAGCCCCGGCGGCGTATGCCCTGCGCCCTATTCCCAGAATATGCGGGTGTAATACCTGCCCTTGCCGAGGATGCAGTTCGTGAATTCGACCTGCTCGCCCTGCCTGATGTCGATGCGCAGCACCTGCCCCGCATAGACGGGCATGGGATAGTCGTAGGAGGCCGGACGGACGGCGAAACGCAGGTCGGACTTGTTGACGATCTCGAACGTGCGTTTGGTCTTGCTGACCTGGCGGATCTCGCGGATTTCGAGCGCAGCGTCTATCATCTGGCCGATGTACTCCCCGCGCCCCATCAGGTTGCCGTCGAAGCAGGCCAGGGCCCGCCCGGCGAGGAGTGCTTCGCGGATCGCCCCGGCCGTGCGGGCGGTGGCGAAGACCAGGGTCATCGGACGGCTGCCGCGCACGGGATAGATGCTTCCGCTCATATAATGTATGTCGCTGTTGGCGAACGGCACGAGGCCGTACTGAACCGCGTAGTCGAATGCGCGGGGATAGGATTCGGTCTTGTTGAACACCTCGACGCCGCGGAGTTTGCCCTGGGCGATCAGGCGTTCGTGGACGGGATAGATGTCGCTTTTCCGGTCGGGGTAGCCGGGATGGTTCCACAGCAGGAAGGCGCCCTGGCGGCAGGCCTCCTCGACGGCCTGCATCTCGTCCTCGACGTCGAGTTTGTCGGCATCCCGGATAAAGAGCGTGCAGATGTGCCCCAACGGCTTCTTGCGGGTGATTTCCGCACCGGGGATCACGATCATCCCGATCATGTCGCCGCGTGCCTTGGCCAGTTCGTAGGGTTTATTGAGGCCGCAACGGATGATGTCGGCGTTCTTGTGCACCTCGATGTGGTCGGTCATGGCGATCGCGTCCAGTCCGTCGTTCCACGCTTCGTTGACCCGGCCGACGGGCCACACCTGTCCGTCGGAGATGTCGGAATGGACGTGGAAATCGCATTTGAGCGTGATATAGCCGCCGATGTCGGGTATGCGGAGGTATTGGCGGTAGTTCTGGCGGCTGACGGCCTGATGGACGTGGACATCGTCGTTATGCAGTTGTGCGGCGGCGGTCAGGGCACAGAAAAGGGCAAAAAATGCGAGGGTAAGGTTTTTTCTCATCGGTCGTGTAGTTTGGTCGTGTCATATTAAATACAACCGATCGCGGGAAACCACCTAACCGGATTACAAAAAAATTAAAAAAGGCACCGGACATTGTTTCGTTCGGCGAGAATGTTTATTTTTGTACCGAATCTGATTATCCGATGGAGAAAATCTCGCTAATATCACGGGTTCGCGCGGGCGACCGCAAGGCGTTCGACGAACTGTGCCGGAAATATTACGCCATGCTGGTTTCCTACGCCCGTCTGTTCCTCAGAGACGACTGGGCCGAGGACGTGGTGCAGGACGTGTTCTACAACGTATGGCAGCGGCGGGAGACGCTCGACGATTCGAACTCGCTGTACAAGTACCTGCTGCGTTCGGTCTACAACCGCTCGCTCAACTACCTGGACAAGAACAGGCGCGCCGGCGAATACGGCGCCTACTACCGGGAGCGCATCGCCGCGCTGGGCAGTTCGTACTATGCACCCGACAACAGCCCCGTCGTGCAGAAACTCTACAACGACGACCTGCGCGCCAGCCTCGATGCGGCCATCGAGTCGCTGCCGCCCAAATGCCGCGAAGTGTTCCGTCTGAGCTACATCGAAGACCTTTCGAACCGCGAGATCGGAGAGCAGCTGGGCATTTCGCCGCGCACGGTGGAAAACCACATGTATGCGGCGCTCAAGCAACTGCGCCGGAAACTCTCCAAGGAACAACTGTTGCTGCTGCTTTCGCTGCTCTTCATGCGGGGCGTATAGGCCGGAGCGGCACAGACCCCAAGGCGTCGGGATACATAGTATCCCGGCGCTTTTTCGTTTGATCCTGCTCCCGATTTTTTCAATTTCCGGTAAGTGGTTTGAGCGGGTCGGCTGTATGTATCTATGAACACCGCCTAAACTACTCGACCGATGGAAGCGACATTTCCGAAGGCGCCTTCAGCCGCCGACCACACCCTCATTTGCAGAGGTGCCATAAATTTGATATATAAGTATATCGTATGATTTACCTGCACGATGGCTTTAAGTGTGTTTTTCCGCCGTCAGAGCCGGTGCGCGACAGTCGTAGGAAAGGTTTGCCCGCGCCGGGCAAACCCTGCAACCCGTATTTCCACCAACCAAATATTTCTTAACCAACACAACAAAACCATGCGAAAAATTTTCCTTTTCACAGCAGCAATGCTGGCGATCGCAGGCTGTTCGGAGGACAACACGCATCCGAAGGTATCCCCCGTGGACGAACCTTCGGCGGATGCCGTGACGATCCTCGCGACGATCGATGCGATCCCGTCCGCTACCGGGGACGGCGAGGCGTATGCTCCCCTATGGCAGGAAGGCGACCAGATCGTCGTCGGCTACAAGGGGATCTCTTATGTGTACGAAACCTACGATGCCGGCAACGGTGTCGAGTTCCATCCGATGGCCCTCTCGCTGCCCGCGGACGCACGCGGCGAAGTGACGGCCTATTTCAAGGCCGTCGACGGCGTATTTGCGGTCGGTGCCGACCAAACGGGCGCTACCCTGCCGATGTATGCCTATGCGGCCGATGCCGCACCCGCCCAGGGCAGCCTCGGCCTGCACTTCAAGCCGCTGGCTTCGGTGCTGTCGCTCACGATCGGCGAGGAGGCTTCGAAGACCATTTCGAAAATCACGCTCGAACCGGTCGACCCCGACGGTGTGGAGGGGCACCTGGCCGTATCGGAGGCCGTGGTCGATCCCCGGACGGGTGCGGTGACCGTCGGCGAGGATGCCGCGGTGTCGGACATCCTTACGATGGAGATCGGCGAAATGTCGCTGGTGCAGGCCCAGACGGTGAATTTCCTGATCGCCAGCGGTACGAAGGTGGACGGCGGGTTGAAGGCGACGATCTCCTGTACGGACGGGAGCGTCTTCGTCAAAAACCTGTTCGAAGGGCAGGAAGTGGCCTTTGCGGGGAACTGCGTCGGAGCTGCGACCGAGCTTTTCTTCCGGCTGAGGATCGCCACCTATGAAGACATGGTGAACTTCGCGCAGGAGTGCGCCGACGACAACGGCGGTGCCATCGTCGACCTCCAGGCCGACATCGACATGCGGAATGTCCCGTGGACGCCGGTCGAGAATTTCACGGGGACGTTCAACGGCAACGGCCACCGTATCTACAATATCAACGTATCGGCCGACGGGCGTTATGCCGGGTTCTTCGCCTATGCCAAGGGGGCGATCTCGGATGTGGTTTTCGGGTCGAAGGACGGCACCTCCTATGACGGGACGAGCCGCATCGAGCTCAAATACAGCGCCGACACCGATACGTGGTGTTATGCGGGCATCGTCGCACAATCGAACAATACGCTCACCGGCGTGACCAGCTTCGTACCCGTGACCGTCACGGCGGATTCCCGATGCAAGTCGCGCACGGGCGGCATCGTCGGCAGCCTGTATAACGGGAAGATGAGCGGCTGCAGGAACTACGGCGCGGTGAGCAACGTGGCGACGGCGGGCGTGGCGAGCTATGTGGCCGGTATCGCGGGCATCGTCGACGGCTCGGGCGATGCGGCCGGGGCGATCACGCTGGACGGATGCCACAACCACGGCCCGGTGATGACTTCGCTCGGGCTGGGCAACGCCGTGGCGGGAATTACGGCCTCGGTGATGAAAACCGCGGTCAATACGACCATCAGCAACTGCACCAATGCGGGCGAGATCCGGTTCGACAACGCGGGCGCGTCGGCAGCCCACCGCATCGGCGGCATCGTCGCCTATATCGTGGACAGCTGCCCGACGCTGGTGATCGACAACTGCACCAACAAAGGCACCGTCGTCTCGAACATGAACGGCAACTGCTTCATCGGCGGGATCGCGGGCGTGAACTATGCGGCGGCGATCCGGGATTGCACGAACGAAGCCGAGGTGAAATTCGTGCAGGCCAATGCCGCAGGCGCGGGTTACCTCTGCATCGGCGGCATCGCGGGGCAGACGTACAGTGGGGCGAAGGTCACGGGGTGTGCCAACAGGGCGGCCGTCAGCTCCGACAAGCTGCAGGTGACCCGCATCGGCGGTATCGTCGGTACGCACAACGCCAGTACGATAGACGACTGCTCGAACAGCGGCGACATCACCCTGGCCTATACGGCGACGGCCAACAACTGGGAGGCCGCAGGCGGCATCGTGGGTTTCTACGACGGCACGGACGGCACGGCGGTGACCAACGGCTGCACGAACAGCGGCAAGGTCTGGGCGACGGTAAATTCCAGCAACGCCAATATCGGCGCCGGAGGCATCGCGGGCATCATCAAGTCGGGCAATGCGACCAACAACACCAACGACGGTGCGGTCTGGATGCACAATGCCCAGGCGGGCAAGAGCTCCTATGCGGGCGGCATCGTCGGCTACGACTACAATACCAAGGACAAGTCGGCCGTCACGGGCAATGTCAACAACGGTGCGGTACAGGCCACCGTCGAGGGCACTTCGGCGCTGCTGGCGGCCGGGGGCATCATCGGGCGCAACGACGTGGGCGCCGTGTCCGGATGCAGGAATTTCGGCGCGGTGGCATGTGCGCTGCATGCGGGGGCGCTCGTGGGCTGGAACAAGAAAAGCGTGGAGGACAGCGCCGCAGGCGGTTCGGTGAACGGCACGGCACTCACCGGGACGAACTATGCGGAACTGGCGGTTGGCTTCCAGGACGGGGGCTCGTCGTCGGGCATCACCTTCGGGGAGAAATAGCCCGGCAAATCATTAATTACTTAACTGAAAGAAACCTATTATGAAAAGAGTCCTTACGACACTTTTGAAAAGTGTATGTATAATTGCTCTGGTGCTGTGCGGGATGGACGCGCAGGCGCAGGGCAACCTCGTAACGGGTGCGGTCAGGGATGCGAAGGGCGAACCGGTGATCGGCGCCACCGTCATCGTGAAGGGAACCGCAACCGGCGCGACATCCGGGGCCGACGGCCGCTATTCGATCCAGGCGGGCCCCGATGCGACGCTCGAATTCAGCTTCATAGGCTACAAGAAACAGGAGGTGCCCGTAGGCACCCGCTCGGCGATCGACGTTGTGCTCGAAGAGGATGCGCTGATGGTGGACGACGTGGTGGTGATCGGCTACGGCACGCAGTCGCGCCGCACGATCACGGCCGCAGTTTCGAAGGTGGACGGCGAGAAACTCGCCGGCGCCCCGGTCAACTCCATCGGCGATGCCCTGAAGGGACGTGTCGGCGGCGTGCGCGTATCGTCGGCCGACAACCAGCCGGGTTCCGACCCCGTGTTCCTGATTCGCGGCGGTTCGTCGATCAACCAGTCGAACGCTCCGATCATTATCATCGATGGCGTGAACCGTGAAATGACCGGCCTGAACCCCAACGACATCGAGTCGATCGAGGTGCTGAAGGACGCCGCTTCGGCGGGTATCTACGGCGCCCGCGCCTCGAACGGCGTAATCCTCATCACGACCAAGAAGGGCAGCATGGCACGGGGCCCGCAGGTGACATTCGAGGCGCAGGCCGCATGGACTTCGCCCGCCGTGAGGTTCGACCTGATGGACGGCGGCGACTACCTGCGCACGATGCGCACGATGCTGAACGAATACCCTTCGACCTACGCCTACGGCTCGGGCATCCTGACGGGCGCCAACTCCGCCGGTATCGGCAACGGCGACAATTCGGTGTGGACGCCCAAATTCGTGGATACGCCGGCCGATGTCCCCGCAGGCTGGAAGGTGATGGTCGACCCCATCGACCACTCGAAACTGATCGCCTACCAGGACAACGACCAGCAGAAGCAATGGTTCGACGACTCGTACTGGATGAACTACTACGTCGGCGTGAACGGCGGCAACGACAAGGTGCAGTATGCCGCGTCGGCCGGCTACACGAAGGACGGCGGCATCGGCATCAACACCGATTTCTCGCGTTTCACCTTCCACGGCAACACCTCGTTCAAGATACTCAGGAACCTGAAGGCGACGACCGTGTTCGACTACTCGGAAACGAAGGGCAACACGCTCCCCTCGTCGGGTATCGCCACCTACTGGACGACCGTGGGCCGCGGCATGTTCATGCCCGCCACGCACCGCGACTACCTGGATGACGGCACGCCCGCCCAGGGAACCAACAACACGACCATCTCGGCCGCATGGTTCGACCGTTACTATACGAGCAACTACACGGCACGCCGCATGACGGCCAATTTCAACCTCGAATGGGAAATCGTCGACGGGCTGCGCGCCGTGATGCAGGTTGCCAACCACAACTATTACAGGATCGACAACCAGCGCCTGGCGGGCAACGCTATCTCCAACCAGCGCCGCACCTACGAGAAGTGGGGGCAGACCAACCGCTTCAGCACGCAGGGCTACCTGAACTACCGCAAGACCTTCGCGCAGGATCATACGATCGAGGGCACGGTCGGGTTCGACTACATGAAAAACACGGTCAACGGCCTTTCGCTGACGGTTACGGGCGCCGATTCGGACAAGGTGCCGACGCTGGCCGCAGGGACGGACGCCACGGGCTGGGCGGACACCAACACCAACGAGGCGCTCTCCTCCTATTTCGGGCGTGCTTTTGCCCAACCTGCCGCCGTAAAGAAAATCATTGAAACGGGCCAAACAGATAACCGGGTGATGCATCAGTTGGAT
>ENA-UEQE01002163-UEQE01002163.1-human-gut-metagenome-genome-assembly--contig:-NODE-2163-length-14594-cov-3.976373_pt1 | contig 14594 bp, 10 predicted proteins | sample MGYA00242934_ERZ507935 | MGnify/ENA primary metagenome ERZ507935 (study PRJEB26167, sample SAMN06115423) | human gut metagenome | host: Homo sapiens | place: China:Anhui | collected 2015-03-30... | reverse complement strand
GGCATTGCCGTTGGCATGGCGACCGAGATCCCTCCGCACAATCTGGGCGAAGTCGCTGCGGCCTGCGTGCGGCTTTTGGAGAATCCCGACGCGGATTTAAACGAGATTCTGGAGCTGATGCCGGCCCCGGACTTCCCTTGCGGCGGTCAGATTATTACGCCTAAGGATGAAATCCGCGCCATCTACCGTTCGGGACGCGGCAAGCTCCGTGTTCGTGCTCGCTGGCACTTTGAAGATCTGGCGCGCGGTCAGTGGCAGCTCGTGATTGATGAGCTGCCGCCGGCAGCTTCTGCGCGTTCGATTCTGGACCGCATTGAGCAGATTTCGAATCCGCGTCCCAAGAAGGATAAAAAGACGCTTTCGGCCAAGCAGCAGCAGGCCAAGAGCGCGATGCTTTCGCTGCTCGACAATGTGCGCGACGAGTCGGGCAAGTCCGTCGACGTGCGCCTCGTGTTTGAACCGAAGACGAGCAAGGTCGATCGCGATGAGTTCGTGAATTACCTGCTTTCGGAAACCGACCTCGAAAGCAACGTGCCGGTGAACCTTGTGATGCTGGGACTGGACGGCAAGCCCCGGCAAAAAGGCCTGCTCGAAATTCTGCAGGATTGGATCGCATTTCGGCTGGCGGTCGTTCGCCGGCGTTCAGAGGCGCGTTTGGAGAAGGTGCTCGACCGCATTCACGTGTTGGAAGGCCGGTCGCTTGTGCTTCTCAATATTGACCGCGTGATCGCCATTATTCGCAATGCAGATGATCCGAAGGCCGATCTCATCAAAGAGTTTGGGCTCACGGACCGTCAGGCCGACGATATTCTTGAAATTCGCTTGAAGCAGCTTGCTCGCTTGGCGGCCATTGCCATTGAGAAAGAGCTCGCGCAGCTTGCCAAAGAACGTGCCGGACTCGAGAAAATTCTCGGCAGCGACGGCGCACTGAAGCGCCAGACGGCCAAGGAAATCGAAGCGGCGGCCAAGAGTTTTGCCGATCCTCGCCGTACGGTGGTTGAAGAGGCCGAACAGGCGGCGCACGAAGTGCAGACGGCGGATGAACCCGTAACGGTCGTCATTTCCCGCAAGGGTTTCCTGCGCGCCCGTACGGGTCATGGTCACGACTGCTCGCTCATGAGCTTTAAGACGGGTGACGGACTCGAAGCGACGATTGAGTGTCGTTCGAGCAGTCAGATTTCGTTCTTGGATCAGGCGGGCCGCGTCTATACGCTTGCCGTCTCCGCACTGCCGGGCGGCCGCGGCGATGGTTCGCCGCTTTCGGCCTTCGTTGATTTGCCTAAAGGCGCTCAGCCGGCAGGCTGGATTTCGGCGGATCCGAATGCCGCTGCGGTGATTGTGACTTCCGGCGGCAAGGGCATGGTGCTGAAGGCTTCGGACGTGTCGACGCGTTTAAAGGCCGGCCGCGATTTCGTAACGTTAGGCAAAGGCGAGTCGCTTCTGCCGCCGATTGAACTGCCCCTTAAAGCGGCGCAGGGCGAGCAGCTCATTGCCTGCTTGTCGTCGTCCAATCGACTCTTGGTATTCCCCTTGAAAGAAGTGCGCGTGACGGCCTCCGGCGGCAAAGGTATGAGCTTCATGACGCTTGAAACGGGCGAATCGCTTGTATCTGTCGCGCTGGTTGATGACCGCGGGGCAATCGTTACTGGCACCGGCCGAGGCGGTAAAGCGCGAGAGGCGCAGATTTCCAAGCGCATCCTGAGCGGCGCAACGCTCCATCGTGCCCGCCGCGGCAAGGTGCTTGCGCTCTCTTGGAAGGCCGAACATATTGTGGGGCTGTCCCTTGAATCAACGGATTCCGCGGATGGGTCGGACACAGCTGGCGGAGCTCCGTCCGACAGCGTTAAGACAGACGACGGTTTGACGCTTGAAGTGGTGGACGAAGATCCAACGCTTATCTAATCTGCGGTTTGTGCCAATCTACAATTCCCGCCGAGCCGCAGGGCTCGGCGCAGCGCCTCATGTTCATCCTGAAGTACTTTAAAAGCCTTTCGGCTCGTCTTCTCGTTCTCACGCTTCTTTGGGTGAGCTTTGTTTCCGGGTCGATTGCCTGGACGATGCTCGTTAACTGGGAACTTGAGGCAAGCGCATCGGCCAAATACGCAGTGGGCGAACTGCGCCTTCATGCTTATAGAGCAGCGTATTTTTCGCAGACGGGCTCGTCGCGGCTCGATTTCGACAAAGAACTTCAGGCGATGCTCGACGGCTTTAAGAACGTTCGCAGCGGCGACAGCTGGAAGCCGCTCCTGCTACCGCGAGAGCCCGATATTGCCGACAAGCTCGACCTCCTTGAAGGGCGCTGGCGCGGCAGTATCGAACCCATGTTTGTGCGTGCGAGAGAGCTTGGGAAGCCTGTTGACGAGTATGCACTCAGCAGTTTTCTGGATGAAGCAACGAATCTTGCGCACCGCATTGAAGAGTGGCGAAGCGGGTATTTGTGGCAGCTTCGCTATCTGCAGATGCTCCTGATTGTGCTGGCGATCGGCAGTCTCTTTGCGATTATGCTTCTCCTCTGGCGCTGGGTGATTCGTCCCATCAATGAACTCGGCGAAGGCATCAACCGACTCTCCGGCGGAGATCTGACGGCGCGCGTGACGCCTCGAAGCGAAGACGAAATCGGGCGCATTGCTCAGGGCTTCAATCGCATGGCGGATCGACTGGAAGACCTCTACAACAACCTTGAGCAGAAAGTGGCCGAAAAGACGGCTTCTGTCGAGGAAAAGAATCGTCATTTGGCGCAGCTTTATGAAATCACATCCTTCTTCTCACAGCAGCGCGGCATGGAGGAGCTGACGGAGGGGTTTGTCGAACGCATCGTGCGCTATACCGAAGCAGATGCGTGTCTCGTGACATTGGTCGACGCCAAGCAGGGAGCGGTCAATATTGCTGCGGCGAGCGGATTGAGGCCGAGCGATATTCATGAAGCCGCGGAAATGGCTTTTGAGGATTCCATCAGCCGTACGGTGCTGCAAAAAAATTATCCGGTGCGCGTACGGCTTGAAAATGATCAGCGGCCGCTCGCCGTCGTGCTTGCTCGTGCGGGGTTCTCAACGGCCTATTGCTTTAAGGTCCGAAGTGTTTCGGAGTCTATCGGCGTCTACATGCTGCTTTTCCGGGATGCGCCGGAACTTTCCTCGCAGATGATTCAGCTTCTCGAGAGCTTCTCGACGCATTTGGGCGTGGCTATTGACAATCAGCGCCTGATTGAGCGTGAACGACAGTTTGCGGTGGTGCAGGAGCGTCAGCTCCTGGCCCAGGGGCTGCATGATTCGATTGCGCAGGCGCTCTCGTACCTCAATCTGCAGGTGCAGTTCCTCTCGGAAGCCATCAAAAATAAAGATAATGCGCTTCGCGACGAGTCGCTTTCGGCCATTCAGACGGGAGTACAGGAGTGCTATCAGGATGTGCGGGAGCTGCTCCTTAATTTCCGTGAGCGCGTGCACAGCGAAGGCTTCCTTCAGGGCGTGCAGACTGTGATTGACCGTTTTGAGGGGCAGTCTCATGTTTCAGCGCGTCTGCGGGCAACGGGCGACGGCCCCAAGCTCACGCCTCGCCAGAAGCTTCAGGTGATCTTCATCATTCAGGAAGCGCTCTCCAATGTGCGTAAACATGCTCAGGCCACCAGTGTCACCGTGACGATCCAAAATAACGACGACCTTAAGGTGAGCATCGTTGACGACGGCGTTGGCATCGACAACGACGTGGTGGAGGCTCGCAAGGGACAGCATGTCGGCCTCTCGATCATGGCCGAGCGTGCAGCCCGCATCGGTGCGGAAGTAAAGGTAGAGCGGGCAAGTCCGATCGGCGGCACACGCGTGACGCTGCTGCTGCCGGCTGCTGCCCGCGAAATCAGCTGATCAAAGGCTGATTTTCCAAAATCTTTATCCGAAAATGACGGAAGACTCAAGGCGCTGGAGAACGAATATGGCTTTTGCTTCAACCCGATCGAGCGCGGACTCCCGCTTTATTTTGGGCGGGCTTTTGCTGACGCTGGCACTTGCCGTTTTGGGGAGTGAATCAGCCTGCGCGGCTGCTCAGCCTTCCGTTTCGGCGGACTACGCGGCCAACGTACCGGCGCTGGGTGAGGCCCCTTCCGAAGAGCACGCTGCCCAGCTTTGGAAGCATTTTGCGGACGCCGAAGCGCTCGACTATCGAGTGGATCTTTTGGCGTTTCAATTTGGTCCTGCGGCTTCCCGGCTTCCCGGAGCGGCTGCTGTTACGGGGATATCAGCAGAACCCGCGATGCTCGCTAAGTTCTTTGCGGCCGCCGCTCGCCAAGGATTGTCGTTTGAGTCTGCAGTGGATCAAGTACCCGAACCGAAGTCTTTGGATTTGATGACTTGGGGCATTGTGAAGGTTGACAGCGCCAAACTCATGGATCTTGATCCGAAAACGGCAGGCCGTACAGAGCGGACGGTACGCACAGTCGTTTTGGGTGAGCGGATGAGAATCCTGAAGCGGACTTCGGCGACCGCCTCAGAGGCCCCGGGCTGGGCGCTGGTACAGTGCCTGGACGGCCGGCTCGGATGGATTTCAGAAAGTTGGCTGGCGCTCAAGAATGACATGGCATTTGTGTCTTGGAATCGTCAGACTGCCGCAGTTATGCGCCGGCCCAACACAGAGCTTCGTCCGGAAAACGGTGATGCTCTTGTCTTTGCCGGAGCGGGTATTCAGCTCTATCAGCTCGAACATCAGGCCGATTATTGGGAGGTGCTTTTGCCCGACGGCCGCAAGGCCAAGGCGGCAGGCACGGCGCTGGAGGATGTCTCTGCGTGGCAGCAGCGCGAAGAGGAGCTTCGCCGCAGCAGCCCTTCGGCCTATCTCAAGGCGCTTGCGGCTTCAGCCGAAGGATTGGTCGGCAGCAAAGCCGAAGTCTTGGGCGCGCCGCTTCCCGTCGTGGTGCTTCGCATGCATGACCTCCTGGCTCCAGGCGACATCGATCGCCTGGCACGTTTGGGCGCACCGCTCTCGGGCGGACGAGACGGCGCGGAGCTCAAAGCCGGAGATCTGGTGTTCTTTGGTGAGCACGATGAACCGCAGTCCGCCGGCATTTGGCTCGGAGAAGGGCGGTTTGCGGCCGTGGATCCTCAGACCGATCGCGTTGCGGTACTGAAGCTGAGTGACCTCCGACAAAACGCAAAGAAAACTAAAACGCTCGGAGCGTTTCTTTGGGCCGTTCGCTTAAAGCCCCAGGAGCTTCAGAATCCTTGTCTGCTTTCCTCCCGTTCGCATCCTTTTTTTCAGACGCCGCCCGCAGAGCTCAAGCGCTGTCAGCTGCGCTAACGCGAGCAAGATTGTCGTGATATGTATACGAGACTTGTAAGCATTTTTGTTTTCAAGTAGTACAAATTTCACCCTAAGCGTTAATCCCTCTGTTGAGTACGAAGGGTTCTGCTTAGCCTCGCAAAAGTTGAGTATCGGCAGCGCCGATGCTCACGCTTCTGTGGTCTGCGGATGAAAAGAACGGCGCCTCCTGCGCCGTCGATGGATCACAGATAAGGGAGGAATAATGCGTAAAAGCATGCAATTGAAAGCGGTGGCGTTTGCCGCTGCCGCGGCATTGATGGGTGTTTCCGGACTGGCGTCAGCGAGCGAAGCTGCTCAGACCGCGCCGAGCACCTTCAAACCCGGCACTTATACTGCACAGGTCAACGGCCACAATGCACCGCTCACCGTGCAGGTGACCGTCGGGAAGAACCGCATCGAAAAGATCGACTACTCCAAGAATCTTGAGACGATCGGCGTCGGCCGAGTTGCGCTCGACATTGTGAGCAAGAAAATTCTCGATCATCAGTCGGTGGGCGTGGATGCCGTGACGGGCGCTACGATTTCGAGCTTTGCGCTGATGCAGGGCGTCAAGGACTGCCTGAAGCAGGCGGGCGGCGATATGACGGCGCTCACGAAGCATGTTGAGCAGCATCCGGCCGTTGAAGCCAAGTATCAGGCTGATGTGGTCGTCGTGGGCGGCGGCGGAGCCGGTCTTGCGGCAGCCATCTCGGCCTATCAGGCCGGTGCCAAGCACGTTCTCGTCCTTGAGAAACTGGGTTTTGTGGGCGGCTCGACCAATGTGAGCGAAGGTGCGCTTAACGCGGTTGACCCGGTTCGTCAGGGTCGTCAGGGCATTGAGGACAGCGTTGCTAAGTTCTATGACCAAACGATCAAGGGCGGCCACAACAAGGGCACACCCGCATTGGTGCATTACCTCACCGAAAACTCCATGAATTCGGTCGATTGGCTCGAAGACCTCGGCGTCAAGTTTAAGGATGAGATCGGTACGGCCACGGGTGCCCTTTGGCAGCGCAGCCACTACCCGGCCACTCCTTCGGGCAACACCTACATTCGCACGTTTGAGCAGGTGATCGGCGAAACCAACGGCGCTATCAAAGTGATGACGGACACCAAGGTGACTGATCTCATCAAGGCTGACGGCCGGATCAAGGGTGTGATGGCAGAGAACTTCGGCCGCAAGATTACCGTGGATGCCGGTGCAGTCGTGATCGCTACCGGCGGCTTTGGCGCCAATATCAAGATGCGTCAGGAATTTAATACGGGCGTATGGAAGGACGTGAAGCTCGATAAATCCATCGGTTGCACGAACTTGGCCAAAGCGGCTCAGGGCGACGGTCTCGTGATGGGCAAGAAAGTTGGGGCTGCACTGATTGGATTGGATGATATTCAGATCCACCCCTGCGGCACGCCGGGCACGGGCCTGATGGAAAACATCCGCACCTCCGGGCGCAATCGTATTTTCGTCAATCTTGAAGGCAGCCGCTTCGTGAACGAAGGTGCCGCACGCGATGTGCTCGCCAAGGCCATCTTTGCGCAGCCCAAGGGAACGTATTGGATTGTCGTGAACCATGAGCGTTATCCGAGCGAAGACTGGGTAGATGCCAACGGCGCCACCATCCGCAACATGCTTGCGCTGGGATCCGTTGTTGCTGCACCGACGCTCGACGAACTTGCCAAGAAGACCGGCATGGATCCCAAGAAGCTCGAGGCGAGCGTTGCGGGCTACAACGCCGTCGTGGAAGGCAAGGCTAAGGATCCGCTCGGCTTCGTAGCCAATAACAAGGACGACAAGACTTTGACGGGCGGCCCGTGGTATGCCTGCCGCAAAGTCCCGACGGTGCATCACACGATGGGCGGCTTGGAAATCAACACCAAGGCGCAGGTTATCGGCGTTGACGGCAAGGTGATTCCGGGTCTCTACGCCGCCGGTGAGGTCACGGGCGGCATTCATGGCTCGAACCGCTTGGGCGGCAATGCCATTGCCGACGTGATGGTCTTTGGCCGTACGGCAGGTACGAACGCGGCGACGCTGAAGTAACTGCAGATCGTTTTGCCGCAGCTTTTTTGCGAAGGCTCTCGGCAATGTGATCCATCCATTGGGCTGCAGCGAGTAATCGCTGCGGCCCAAATTTCACAGCATGCAGTCAGCAGCTTTAAACCGAACGATCGTTGGATTTGGCCTCGGGGAGCGTTGGCTTTTTTTTCGCTCTCAGCTTTTTGGCGGGGGATCCGGGTTTTAAATCCGCCGCTTCTTCAGCAGCTTTGGCGAGCGCTTCAGTCTTTTCCGGCGCGCTGCAGTACTCAGCTACCGGACAGCGGATACATTCCGGATTCCGCGCTTTGCAGATATAGCGCCCAAAAAGCAAAAGCCAGTGGTGGGCATTGAGCAGATAGTCTTTAGGCACTACTTTGAGCAGTTTTTCTTCCACTTCCGCGGGGGTCTTCCCCGGCGCAAAGCCCGTGCGGTTGCAGACGCGGAAGATGTGGGTGTCCACAGCAATGGCCGGCTCGCCGAAAGCGACGTTCATGACAACATTGGCCGTCTTGCGGCCGACGCCGGGAAGACTGACGAGCTCATCGCGGGTGCGGGGTACTTCACCGTGAAACCGATCGATCAGGATGCGGCAGGCCTCAATGAGGTGCTGTGCCTTGGTGCGGTAAAGATTAATCGTCTGAACGTAGGGGATGAGACCATCCAACCCCAAATCGAGGATTTTCTGCGGCGTGTTGGCGACCGGAAAGAGTTTTGCGGTTGCAAGATTCACGCCTTTGTCCGTTGCCTGCGCAGAAAGCATCACGGCAACGAGCAGCTCAAAGGGCGTTGAATAGTTGAGTTCGCTTTTGGGATTGGGGTTCAAGGCGGCCAGTGCCGCCATGAAGGGTTCTCGGTTTTTTGCGGAGAACATAATGGGTCGGTCTCCTTGCTGCAGCTCCGAAGATTCAGCGTTCGGAGCCGTCACAAATCATTTTATTGGCGGGAACGTGCACGAGCCTGCGACAGAATGTCCGCCATGAAGTTTTTCTTGGCGGCGGCCGCAGCGGCAGCAGCGGCCTCTGCCGGTACGTTAGACGCTGCTTCGCGTCGGCGTGCAAGACGGGCGTCCTCCAAGGCTGCCTGACGGATGCGCCGCGACCAGGCTTCCTCGTGATGACGTTTTGCTTTGCGGGCATCCTCCCGCGTCCATTCGCGGCCGACTTCAACGAAGTCAATGCAGTCCATGGGGCAGGCCGGAGCGCAGAGGCTGCAGCCCGTGCAGCGAGCTTCCAGAACGGCGTGCAGGTGTTTAGGCGAGCCGCCGATGGCATCGGTTGGGCAGGCACGGACGCACCAGGAGCAGCCGATGCATTCTTCGGCACGAATCTGCGCGCGGGCAAACGGCATCTCCGTGCCGTATTCAGGGTCGAGGGCGACGAAGGGCAAGCCCGTTGCTTTGGCGAGCTCCGCAATGCCGCGTGCGCCGCCCGGGGCGCAGCGGTTGATGGGAGCCAATCCGTCGGCAACGGCCTGCGCATAGGCGGCGCAGCCGTCGAAGCCGCATTGACGGCATTCGGTCTGCGGCAGCAGATCGTCAATGGCCTGTGCCGAGGGTCTTAGAGGAGGAAGCGTCATGGTTTTGAAGAACGGATTACCAAAAATTTTCAACGACAAGCTGGCCGGGTTTGCCAAAGCGCGGGGATACGAGCCCGCGGAGCTTGAGTTCAGCTCGAGCGGCGGCGATGAAATCCGGATTGCCGCAGAGGAGAACGCGGCTCTCTTCGGGGGTAATTTGGCGTTCAGCAGCCGCTTCCAGTGCGCCCGAAGCGATGAGGGTTGGAATGCGCCCAGTGAGGTCGCCAAATCGAGCAGGATCCGTCTCGCGGGTCGTTGTCACGATGAGTTTGGGATGGCGCTCAAGCGGCAGAGCGGCGACGAGTTCTCGGGCGAGGACTGCCTCTTCAATTTGGCGCACAGAAAGCACCAGCACCACATCTTTCCAGGCGGCCCAGAAGGCTTCCGAGCGAAGCATCGAGGCAAATGGCGAGAGGCCCGATCCCGTGGCGAGGAGCCACAGAGTGCTGCCGCCCGGAATGCGGTCCGGCGTCAGGCTGCCTTCGGCGGGGCCGTCCAGCAGGACGGACTGTCCGGGTTCGAGTGCGGTGATTTTCGGGGAGAGTTGGCCGTCTTTAACGGCAGTAATGAAAAATTCGAGTGTCGGAGCTTCCGGCGCAGAGGCAATGGAATAACCGCGGATAACCGGCGCTGCGCCGGGTTCAAGTTCCATTCCGAGACGGGCGAACTGCCCGGCGCGGAAACTGTAGTCAGCGGGACGTTCAAATTCAAGGACAAAGAGCGTGGGAGCTGCCTTGCGGCGGCTCAGAAGCTTGATGGTCTGCATATTGGAAAAGCCTTTGGTCCGGGCATGGGGATCGACAGCAGCAGCGAATGTGCGTTTCGCACAAAGGGGTTCACGCTTTCGTCAAGAACTTGAAGATGTTTTCCAAATAGGGACAGAAACATTCTTGACGGGCTGCCGAAGTCCGCACCGGACAAAAATTCAAGATGCGGAGATTTTAAGCAAGAAAAAGCCCGCGCTTGGGCGGGCTATACGAACGGCTTAGTCCCAGGTTTTTTTAAGGAACTTAATTTTATTGGGGACGCCGCGCCATTCGTCAGCATCGTCGGCGTAGGGCTTGCGGTGAGTGATCGAGGGCCATTCACGGGCGAGCTCGGCATTGAGTTCGATGAATTCCTTCTGATCCTCAGGCACGTCTTCCTCTGCGTAAATCGCGGCTTCCGGGCATTCCGGAATGCAGACGGCACAGTCGATGCACTCATCGGGATCGATCACAAGGAAATTCGGACCTTCCCGGAAGCAGTCCACCGGGCAGACGTCCACGCAGTCGGTACGCTTGCAGCCGATGCAGGCTTCGCAGACAACATGAGGCATGATGAAAGAGGCTCCAGTTCAGAACAAAAACCGGCCTGAGAGCGCATGAAGCACAGGGCCGGACTGATTGAAGCCGTGAATTCTATCCTTTTTTTTCTTGCTGTGCGAATGCCTAGTGACTGACATTGTGTCTACTGGTCAGCCGTTTGTTGACAAGCGCAGATTGGAGAAAGGCTGCCCGCCGCACGTCGGCGGCAAGGAGCGGCGGGCAGTTTTCAATGGTTGGAGCGGCGGGGTTAAGGCTGTAAATATGCGCGAACCGCTTTAGGACGAAGCCGGAAAGTCCTTATTTTTGAACGTTGGATCGTTCAAGGAGGGCCTGCGGAAGCTCTAATCCAATCGATTGAGCAACCTTCAGATTAATGAAGGGCTTTTGTGCAGTCTGGAAACCGACTGGAATTTCTCCCGGCGTTTTCTTGCCTTCCAGAATGTCGGCTCCCATGGCGCCAGTCATGCGGCCGAGCTCGTAGTAGTCGACTGAAATAGAAGCCAGAGAACCCGCGCGAACAAGTGCGGAGTCGCTCGCTACGACCGGAAGCTTGGCTTCGGCGGCAACCTTAGCGACCGTGGCTGCGGCTGAAGCAATGACATTGTCGGTGGGGAACCAAAAGCCGCAGATCTTGCCCTTGAGGGAATTGAGTGCCTGAGGCACATCATTGACAGAGGAAGCCGAAGCTGTCAGAACCTCGATGCCGAGTTTCTCTGCCGCAGCCTTGAAGCGGTCAACTTGGAACTGAGCATTCACTTCACTCGGATTGAAGACGACGCCGATCGGTTTGGTTTGGGCAGTGTTGGGCGTGAGCGCAGCGATTTCAACGAGAAGATCGAGCTGAGCAGTAATGGGTGAGAGGTTCGAGACGCCGGTAACATTGCCGCCCGGCGCAGCATCGGATTTCACGACTTTGGCGGCTTCAAAACTCGTGACGGCAGTGGCAACGACAGGAATCATCTTGGTTGCTCGAGCCATGGCCTGCACAGCAGGCGTCGATGAGGCAAAGATCAGCTGGGATTTATTGGAAACAAAACGGGTGCCGATATTGGCCAAGGTCGCCTGATCACCCTGCGCATTTTGGTGATCAATGCGGATGTTTTCGCCGTCTTTAAAGCCGCGGGCGGCAAGTTCATCAATGAAGCCTTTGACTGTAGCGTCAAGCGCTTCATGTTCAACGAGCTGCACAACACCGACGGGAATGGGTGCCTGCTGAGCGGGAGTTGTTTTTGACGCTGCTGCGGCATCGGCAGCGGTGGTTTTCGCTTCCTCACCGCAGCCGGCCAGAAAGAGCACTGCAGCGGCAAGAGCTGCCGCAGACCGGCGTGAGAAGGTGAGATGCTGGGCGGGATGGAGTGAAGTCATTGTGAAGCTCCTAACTTGAACGAAATAACTGAGTTGAAAGAAAGGGCGGTTCAAGTCGTTCGAGAGGGTGCTTCAGGCTGCAGAAGATGCTTTAGAAGAGCAGCGGCAGACCATAAAAAAATCCGCTCGAGGAACTTGGTCCGCGGCGGATCTCTTCGATTGATGTCTGGTTTTTCTGTCCACGACCTCACGAGCGCATCCGCCGCTGCGGATACGCGTAATAGGAGGAGGTGAAGGCGCGCATATCGTGTAAAACGACCAGGGCGCAGAGGACGGAAATATTCATAGCAATATTCACTCTATCAGGCCATTTAAAAAAACTGCTTAGACATTTGTCTTACAGCAGCTGACGGAAGTTGTACGGCTGAGCATTCGCTTCGGTGAATATGGGGTCTATAAAATCATTAAGAATGCCGGAATCTTTTTTGTATGCACACCGCCGACCCGCTTTTTCAAAACGACCTTTCGCGCCGCATCGTTCATGTGGACATGGATGCGTTTTACGCGTCAGTGGAGCAGCGTGATCGGCCGGAGCTTCGCGGCAAACCCATCGCAGTGGGGCATGCTGACCGCCGCGGGGTCGTGGCAACGGCGAGCTACGAGGCAAGACCCTACGGCGTACACAGTGCCATGCCGAGCTCAAAGGCCAAAATGCTCTGTCCACACCTCATTTTCGTAGAGGGCCGCATGAGCCGCTACCGCGAGGTTTCGGCAGAGATTCGGGCCATTTTTCACCGTTATACGGATCTTGTGGAGCCCATTTCAATCGATGAGGCGTACCTCGACGTCACGGACAACAAACTTGGCATCGAAACCGGCACGGAAGTCGCTCGCCGCATCAAAGCGGACATTCTGCGGGAAACCAGTCTTACGGCGAGCGCAGGCGTTTCCTACAACAAGTTCCTCGCCAAAATTGCTTCAGACTGGCGTAAACCTGACGGGCTCTGCACGATTCATCCCGATCGGGCGCAAAGCTTCATTGATGCCCTGCCGATTGAAGCCTTCTGGGGCGTAGGACCGGCAACGGCCAAGCGCTTTCGCGGAATCGGCGTAACGAATGGATGGGAGCTGCGGCAGCTCTCCTTTCGCCGCCTGACTGACCAGTTTGGCGCTGCCGGATCCATCTTCTATAAGTTTGCCCGCGGCATTGATTTGCGGCCGGTGAGGCCTTTTAGAGAACGTAAGAGTGTGGGCTGCGAAGAAACTTTTGCCGATGACCTGAAGCACCCCGAGCGTCTTGCAGCGGCACTCTGCGATATTGCGGTCGAACTTGAAAAGCGCAGAATTAAAAATGGCTTTATCGGTCGAACGCTTACCCTCAAGATCCGCTTTGCTGACTTCACTACGAAAACGAAGAGCCGCACGGATTTGATGCCGTTTGTCGGCGCTGAACGTCTTGCCGCCGCGGGTCTGGAGCTCCTTCGTGCCATTGAGGTGCCGTCGGCGGGCGTCCGTCTGCTGGGGCTCTCAGTGAGCGGTGATGGCGGTTCTGCAGCTGCCGCTCGTGAAGAAACGCTCTTTGCCGAACTCGAAAAAAACGAGGTGTGAGCAGTGTTCACTCACGCCTCGGATATGGGAAAAGCATTTATTGCAGTCAGATGCCGTTAGCGGGCGGCGCCTGATCGGAATCCAGGTCGGTCGGCATTTCACCGTCCGGCCGGCTTGAGGCGAAGATGTCGCGGAACATCACCCAGATGCCAGCTTGGCAGACGGCAGAAATGAGGGCAATGAGGATCGGCGCCATAAAGGTGAAGAACATGAGGCCGCCCGCCGCAATGGAAATGGATTCGATCGTCAGAAAAATAACGAAAGCGAGTGCCGCTACGCAGACGAGCCAGACCAAACACGGCACGAGCGAACGCAGCGTGCCGAAAAACGAATAAAAAAGACTTTTGATGACGCTCTGGCGGTTCTGCACGATAAGGAGCGGCGCAAAGAGCGTCATCAGGAGAAGCGGCAGATAAAGGGCAAAGGCGGTGAGAAAAGCGCCCACGGGGAAGTGGGCGGCAATGGACTCAACGTCGACGCCCTCAGCCGTGATTTTCCACTGAGCCAGATCCGCCTGGCCCATCATCTGAAAGACGAGCATGTCGAGCTCCATCCAGATGCTCGCCAGAATGCCGACCGCAAGGAGCGGCCAGCGCGAAGCCTTGTCGCGGAAGATGGCGATCAGCGTGAAATAAACGGGTGTGCGGCCGGCGAGCACGTCACGCGCGGCAAAGCCGGTGAGCACGCTCGCAAAAGGCATCCAGAGGCTGGCGAGCAGCGTGCCGATAAGGGGCAGACTCGAGAGCAGTCCGCTCATCAGGAGCGAAAAAACGACAATTCCGGTGTAGGCGAGCGGCTGGAGCTTGAGCGTACGGCAGGAATCCTTGAACCAGGAGAAACCGAGCGAAAAGGCGGATGACATGGGGCGCGGAGCACTCCAACGGACTGCGGCAGATTGGGGGGCGGTCCGAGGAAAAGAAAAAAGGAAAAGTGTTCAGTAGAAGAGGGCGCCGGTTCCGATTGGCCCCGACGCCCATCTTCCCTCAAAGAAGCCTCGAAAGAGGCTCAAATCTACCAGCCAAACTCAATGAATTTCGGCGTGCCAAGCGTACCGCTCGGATTCTTGCCGGGCGTCGTATCGATCGGACGATCAGCCTGGTTTTCGATGCGATAGGGAATTTTGGTCGAACCCGGTGTGACGACGTATTCGGTGACATGGTTGTTCGGATCACGCACCGCTTCAATTTTGGTGCGCTTGTCATTGTTCTTCGGCGGAATCTGACCAGCTTCGCGGTCGCGGCGGGCCTTTTCCATGTCGGCTTGAGTCGGAGCAATGGACATGTCTTCCTGAGCTCCTTTCTGGGGGAGCTTTCGGGCCGGAGGCTCAGCCTGCACAGCTTCAGCGTCGCCGCCGCCGCCGTAGGGCGGCGGGGCATCGAGTCCGGGGGCGGCAGCAGCGGCTCCGGCAAGGAGCAGCGCGAGTGCGCCGGGGATGATGAGCTTATTCATGGTGAATCCTTTGGAGAAGTTTCGAT
>ENA-UEQE01002156-UEQE01002156.1-human-gut-metagenome-genome-assembly--contig:-NODE-2156-length-14627-cov-10.416357_pt1 | contig 14627 bp, 10 predicted proteins | sample MGYA00242934_ERZ507935 | MGnify/ENA primary metagenome ERZ507935 (study PRJEB26167, sample SAMN06115423) | human gut metagenome | host: Homo sapiens | place: China:Anhui | collected 2015-03-30... | reverse complement strand
AGTTTTCCCCGCCCCCTCCAATCTTCTACAGCTTCCTCAGCTTCTTCTCAAACCGCTCGTACTCGCTGAAAATACAGGCGCAGTAGTTCTGGCGGTACAGGCCCATTTCCTTGGAGCGGTCGATCCCGGCCTGCCAGAAGGGGCGGAAATCCCGGTACAGGAACTCGGAACCGAACCCCGCCTCGCTCCTGTAGTCGCCGGACGCCGCGACACGGGTTCCGATTTCCCGGATGGCGTCGTGCTGCTGGTGCCGGGAATAGAGCAGGCTTGTGGTAAAGCAGTCAAAACCGTTCTCCGAGGCGATGGCGCAGGTCAGGGCAAGACGGCTCTCGTAACAGTAGCCGCAGCGGGCATACCCCTGGTTGTCCGCAATGCCCAGATCATGCACCATCTTGAGCCAGCCGGGAAGATCATACACATCGTCCTGCCAGAGCATGGGCAGATCCATCTGTTCCGCCACCTGCTCCATCGCCTCCCGCCGCCGAAAATACTCGGAGACGGGATGGATGTTCGGATTGGCGAAGTATCCCGTGACGTCATAGCCCTCGTCGCGCAGCGACTGGATGCACATGATGCTGCACGGCCCGCAACAGGCGTGCAGGAGCACTTTCTTGCCGTTACCTGCCATTGTTCTGCCCATTGTGCTGATGGCCCTGCTGCTGTGCGGGGGCTGCGGGTGCGGAAGAGATGCCTTCGATGCGGATATCCAGACGGATGTGGAATTCCTTTTCCATGAGCGAGAGCCGTTCGCGCTTGTGGTTCAGGAGGTACAGCCCAAGCTCGGCGTCCACGCTGTGGACGTACTCGGCCTGCCCCGCCGCCGCAGCCCCACGCATGGCGCGGTGCAGCTCGCGGAGCGTCTGCACGGACTGCCACTCCATGTTGCGGCGCTGCCCCGTCCCCTTGCAGTGGGGACAGGTCTCCATGCTGATGGAAATCGCCGAGGAGCCCGTCCGCTGGCGTACGATCTGGAGCAGGCCGAAGGAGCTCATCTTGCCGATGTCATGGCGGGCGCGATCGCCCTTCATGGCATTGCGGAGTTCTTTTTCAACCTCGCGGCAATGTTCGGGATCGCGCATTTCGATGAAGTCGATGACGATCTGCCCGCCGATGTCGCGCAGGCGGAGCTGGCGGGCGATGGCCGCCGCCGCCTCCATGTTCGTGCGGAAGGCCATAGCTTCAAAATTCGTCTTTCCCCCGATCTTGCCGGAGTTGATGTCGATGGCCATGAGCGCCTCTGTCTGATCGAACACCAGACGCCCGCCGGACGGCATGATCACCTCGCGGGAATGCACCTGTTCGATCTGTCCGAGAAGGCCGAAGTGCTCCCAGAGGGTTTTGTCATGCTTCTCATAGAGATGCACGAGGTCGCCCTTGCGCGGGAACAGCAGGGAAGCCATCTCCCGGATGGCTTCGGCGGTTTCCGCGTCGTCCACCCAGACTTCCGACACGTCGTCGGACAGGTAGTCGCGGACGCTCCGGCTGGCGAGGCCCGGTTCCTGATAGATCAGGGAGGGCACCTTTTCGGTAGTGGCGCGCTTGCGGATGTCCTTCCAGACGCGCTTGAGGAAAGAGAGGTCTTTCTGGAGCGTTGTCTTGCTCGTGCCCGCGCTCACGGTGCGGACGATGGCCCCAAGCCCTTCGCCGGGCTCAAGGCCCCGGATGAGCTCGCGCAAACGGTTGCGCTCCTCGCCGTCCTCCACCTTGCGGGAAATGCCGATCTGCTCCTGCCCCGGCGTCAGCACGAGGAAACGCCCGGCGAGCGACAGCCATGTGGTCAGGAACGCGCCCTTGGAGCCGTTGGGTTCCTTCACGACCTGAACGAGGACTTCCTGCCCCGGCTTGAGCACTTTCTGGATGGGCGGGTATTTGCGGCCCTTGGTGGGCTCGTGGGGCTGGAGGTAATATTCGGGGTGCACTTCGTCGATTTGCAGGAACCCGTTTTTCACGTTCCCATAATTGACGAAAGCGGCTTGCAGGTTGGTGTCGATGTTGTTGATGACGCCCTTGTAGATGTTGCCCCGGATCTTGGCCTGATGGGTCATCTCCACATAATACTCGCGCACTGAGCCGTCTTCGGTGAGCACCACCTCGACCATATCGCCGGGAAGCACGCTGACCAGCATCTTGCGATCCACGCCGGACGCGGCGGCCTTGGCGGGCTTGCGGCCTTTCTTGGCGTCCTGCCCCTCTTCGCCTTCCTCGGCGGCTTCGCCCTCGGCCTCCTGCGGCGCGGCGGCAGCGGCGGCCTTCTTGTTCCGGCGGCGGCGCGGCTTGCGCGGCACGCGGGGCGTACGCGCCTCCTCACCCTCGGCTTCAGCGGGAACAGCAGCGGGTTCGTCGTCATCATCGTCATCAAAGACGAACACCTCATCCTCAGGCACGGCGGCAGCCTGCTGATCCTTCCGCGCCTCCTCGGACGGCTCGGCGGCGGGACGCGCGGGCTTGCGGCGGCGGGAACGGGAGCGGGGCTTACGGGGGGCCTCTTCACCCGCGGCGGCGGGTTCCTGCCCGGGTTCGGCCCCTGCGGGCCCATCTTCGACGGCGGGCGCGGATTCGGCAACGGCCCCAGCCGGGGATTCGGCGGCTAAGGGCTCATCAAGGGCGGGCGTCTCCCCCGCTTCCGAAGCAGCCGCATCAACGGCGGCATCGCCTTCGGCGGGACGGCGGCGGCCCCGGCCGCTGCGGCGGGAACGGCGGCGCTTCGCGGGTGCGGCGGCATCGCCTTCGGAGGCTTCGGAAACATCGGCGGCAGCGGATGCCTCCGGCGAGGCGACGGCAGGGACGGCGGCGGGTTCGGACACGGCGGGGACGGCGGACGCAACCGCCTCGGCGGGCAGCACGGAAGCGGCGACGGCGGGAATTTGAACGGGATGTTCGGTCAACAGGGGCTGTTCGGGCTGCTTCGGCTCCACAGGCTCCTCAACAGGCTGTTTCGGCTGCCCGGCCCGCTTCCGGGATGTTTTCGCCGCGGACGGCTTCGGCGCGGGGCGTTTCCGTGCGGGGGCTTCGGCCGCCGGATCCGATACGGGCTGTCCCTCCGCAGGCTGCACCGGCGCGGCGTCCTCTGGAACGGCAAGTTCCAGCGTGGCCTGTTCCACGGCAGGCTTCTTGCGGCGCGGGCGGCGGGGCTTCTTTTCGGGAGCGGGCTCGGAAGGGGTTTCAACGGCGTCCGCAGCGGCGGACATGGGCATTTCGGACGCAGCCGGCTGTTCCGCCGGGGCCGCGGTCTTTTCAGAATCGGTCATATGTTTCCTCAAAAAAAACAAAAAAGTATCGGGGTGCCGTCCGGCTGGCGCGGGCGGCCGCAAAATCGCGGGTCGGGCACGCCGTTCGGCGTCTCCGAAGGGCCCCGCACATACGGGCCTCGCCGGGGAGAAAGCCTTTCCGGTGAATACGGAGGGCGGGCAAGGCCGCAAGGCGCGGTTTTCCAAAAAATTTTTCCGGCGGCGACAAATGTCCCTGCGCACGGGCAGGCCAGCGGCCCGTACGGGGAAGCGGCGATCCGGGCGGGCCGGTCAGTCCAGCATGTGAAGCGTCACCGACAGGTCGTCCCCCGCAAGCCGCAGGACGGCATAGCCGCCCGCCGCAAACGCGCCGGGATTGACCAGCACGGTGCGCCCGAGGCGATCCACGGCGCGGGATTCATGGATGTGCCCGCACAGGCACACATCCGGCTGTGCGTCCAGAATGAAGTCGCGTACGGCGGAGGAACCGACGTGGGTTCCGTCCCCGACGATGTCGCACAGCGTGTCATGCGGAGGCGTATGCACGGAAAGCACCACATGGCGATACGTCCGGGCCTCCCTCCACATGTGTTCGAGCCAGTCCGCAAAACGGGACTCGGGAAATTCGCTCGGCGTGCCGAACGGCGTGAACGTGGAGCCGCCAAGCCCCATGATCGCGACGCCGGGAGCCAGCTCACGGACGCACAAATGCGTATTCCAACCCTGCTTGGTAAGCCAGTCCGTGACTTCGGCGCGATCCATGTTGCCGATCTGCGCGTAAATGACGGGATTGTAGCGGGTGAGCTTCTCAAGCACGTTGCGGGCCTGCGCCGCGCCGCCGGTGACGGTCAGATCGCCGGTGACGATGATGCCGTCGGCCTCTTCCAATCCTTGGATTTCGCCAAGGCGGGCGGCCTTGTCGTGAAGATCGCCCATGACGATCCACGTGCGAACCCCGGATGACGGGGCGACCGCGCCGGAGGTTCCGGGAGCGGGGGCCGCAAAGGACGAAAGGGGCTGGACGCTTGGCATGTCGGCAACTTCCTTGTACTGTTGGGGTTGCAGGGTATACCGGCTTGCCATTCCCTGCAAGGGATTCCGCTTCACTCGATCTTTCGTACCCTAACCTATTGTTTCAGGTTTGACAAAGGTGCGCCATGCCCCTCCCTCCGACCTCCCTTTCCGCGGCGGGTATGCCCTCCGGCCACGCCGCCCCGGACAGAAACGCCTTGCGTTCCGAGCTGATGCGCGCCCGCAAAGCCCTTGCCCCCGCCGAGTGGGAACGCCATTCCGCCGCCGTCCAGCGGCGTGTCCTCGCCCTCCCCGAATGGCGCGAAGCCCGCACGGTCGCCATGTATGTCGCCGTGCGGAACGAAATTTCCACCGATGAACTTATCAGGCGCGCGTGGGCCGAGGGCAAGCAGGTGCTCCTGCCCCGCTGCCTCCCGCCGAGCGCGGGCGAGGGAATCATGGAATTCGTCCTGTGCCGGGGCTACGATGAACTGGCGCCCGGCGCCTTCGGCCTCTCCGAGCCCGGCCCCGCGTGCCCGCCCCTGCCCCGCACGGGATGGGAACGGGACGCCGCCGGAACCTTCGCCCCGCCTTCCGGGACGGATGCGTCCCTCCGGCTGCCGGATCTGATCCTGGTCCCCGCCGTGGGCATCAGCCCAGCCGGGGCGCGCCTTGGGTACGGCAAAGGCTTCTACGACCGCCTGCTTGCCCTGCCCGGCTGGGGCGGCGCGAAGCGGCTGGCGCTGATCCATTCCCTCCAGATAGCCGCATTTCCCGCCGGGCCTCTGGACATCCCCATGCACGGCTACGCCACCGAAAAGGAACTCATATGGCTCTGAGCTTCATCCCCTTCGCCTTTCCCGGCATTCCGGGCGTCCGCTGCGCCTTCCAGACCCGCGATTGGGGCGTTTCGGAAGGGCCCTATGGGGGCGGGAACATCGCCTACACGGTAGGGGACGATCCCTTGCGCGTCTCGGCCAACCGGCTGGATCTCGCCGCCACGCTTGAGCTTGCCGAAATCGCCGAGCTCGATCAGATCCACGGCGACACGCTCGTTTTTGATCCCCCCTCAGCACCGCTGGAGCGGTTCGTGGAGCCGCCCGCCTTTCCCAAAGGGGACGGCCTTGCCACGGACAAGCCCGGCATCGGCCTGCTCATCAAGACCGCCGACTGCCAGCCCGTCCTTGTCGCGCACAAGGAAGGGCGCCACATCGCGGCCTTCCACATCGGCTGGCGCGGCAACCGCCTGCGCTTCCTCCAGTCCGGCATTGCGGCCTTCTGCGGGCGTTACGGCCTCGACGCCCGCGACCTGCTCGCCGTGCGCGGCCCGAGCCTTGGCCCGCAGCGTTCGGAATTCGTCAATTATGATGAAGAATGGGGCCCCGATTTCGCCAACTGGTTCAATGCCCGCGACAAGACCATGAACCTCTGGCGGCTGACCCGCGACCAACTGCTGGAAGCGGGCCTTCCGGACGAAGGCATCTTCGGCCTCGATCTGTGTACGGCGTCCATGCCGGACAGCTTCTTCTCCTACCGCCGGGACGGGATCTGCGGGCGTCAGGCCAACGTCATCTGGACAGCCTGAATGCCCATGCTGCTGGACATCCGGGATACGGTGGCCGACTATGCGGAACTCATCGCCCGCGTGGTCGGCGTGGACGTGGAAGTCGTGGACGCGGGCCTGAACCGCCTCGCCGGGACGGGCCTCTATGCCTCCGGGGTCGGGGAAAACATCCGCGCCGCGGGCGAAACCTACCGCCACGTCATGCGCATCCGGCGCTCGTTCGTCATGGAGACGCCCCGCGAGCATTTCATCTGCACGCGCTGTCAGGGGCGCGGCCTCTGCCGCGAAACCCTTTCCATCAGCACGCCCATCATCGACGGCGGCGACGTGCTCGGCGTCATCGGGCTCGTCTGCTCCACCGACGAAGACCGCGCCCGCGTCCTCGCGCACAAGGACGTGTACGTCCAGTTCATCGAGCGCTGCGCGGAATTCATCCTGCACAAGCTCCACGACCACGCCGACCTGCTCCGCGCCCGGTCGTTCCTCGACATTATGCTGCGGATCCTCGAAATCAACAGCCGGGGCATCGTCATCTTCAACGCCAAGGGCGGCATTTCCTACCTGAACGACATCGCCCGCCGGGATCTTGGGCTCAAGGGCGACGGCCTGCCCACGGACGTGCAGTTCAAACGGACAGGGGAATCCTTTTCGGATCTTGAGGAGTTCGTGGTCACCGCCCGGAACCGCAAACACACGCTCATGGGCCAGATGACCCCGCTCGCGCCTTCGGACTACCACTTTGCCGCGGTCTTTACCTTCGAGTCCCTGCCGCGCATGGCGGATCGCGTCTCTTCCCTTGGGGACTCCCTTTCCGGCGTCGAGAACCTCATCGGGCGCTCGCCCGCCATGCTCCAGCTCAAAGATCAAATCCGCCGGATCGCGGGCTCCACATCCACAGTCCTCGTCACCGGCGAATCCGGCACCGGCAAGGAACTCGTCGCCCGCGCCATCCACGCCGCCAGCGACCGCCGGGACAAGCCGTTCATCGGCATCAACTGCGGGGCCATCCCCGACGCCCTGCTCGAAAGCGAGCTGTTCGGCTACACGGGCGGCGCGTTCACCGGCGCGAGCGCCAAGGGGCGCATCGGCAAATTCGAGCTGGCCCACAAGGGCGTGCTGTTCCTCGACGAAATCGGCACCATGCCGCTCTACCTGCAAGTGAAGCTACTCCGCGTCCTGCAGGAACGGGCCTTCACCCGCCTCGGCTCCAACCGGCTCATCGAGGTGGACATCCGCATCATCGCGGCGGCGAACGAAGATCTTGCCGGAGCGGTGCGACAAGGCCGTTTCCGCGAGGATCTCTTCTACCGCCTGAACGTGATCCCGTTACAGGTTCCGCCCCTGCGCGAGCGCCACGGCGACATCGAGCTGTTGTCGTCCCACTTCCTCGCCCGCTACAGCGCCCGGTTCAACAAACAGGCCCCGTCGCTCGGCCCGGACATGCTCGCGGCGCTCTCCGCCTACCCGTGGCCCGGCAATGTGCGCGAGTTCGAGAATGTCATGGAATTTATGGTCAATATGGCCCCGGCGTCCGGCGGGGTGCTGCATCCTGACATGCTCCCCGCCTCCGTGCGCGGGGCCCTGCCCCCTTCCGTGCCCCCGCCCGCCGCGCCGCCCGCCTCCGGCGGGATCATCCCCCTCCGCGATCTGGAGCGCAACGCCATCCTGGACGCCGTCCGCCGCTGCGGGGACGATACGCCCGGCAAGAAGGCCGCTGCCGCCGCCCTCGGCATCGGCGTCGCCACGCTGTACAGGAAATTGAAGGACTACGAAGGTGCATGACCTTTCCGGCATGCGGCATTTCCGGCGGATGCGGTTCCTCCCGCCTGAAAATACGCTACAGGCTTTTTCTCCAGTTTTTCCGCTAGTGGTGTGGCTCCGCACGCCTGGGACACCCGTCTTCTTTGGACAGCAGCTCCTGACGGGCGGGGTGTGGCCCCGCACGCCTGAGAATACCAGGGTTCCATGTACATCATCCGCTGGAAAAGGGATATGACTCCACACGCCTGAGAATACCAAAGGCCGCAAGGCTTTCCCGCCGCTTCTCAAGGTGTGGCTCCACGCGCCTGGGAATATTCCCGATAAGGGCCCGTATTGGCAATGGAGCAAGGTATGGCTCCTCCCATTTGAGAATACGTCGGCCTTCTGCTGCACGTCCGAGCACGGTATGGGTGTGGCTCCGCGGAGAATACGCTTGGGGAGACGCCCGCACCTCGGACGCCCTTTCATCCGCCGTTCGCCCCTCTTGCCCCGCCCCTGCCAAAGCAAACAGCCAGACGCCCTTCGGCCGGATCCATCGCGGCGGCGAGGCTCCTTCCGAGGCCGTTTCCCTCCCTCCAGTCTTGCGATTTTCGGCAAGACACGCTATGCTCATCCCCTTGTGTGCTATCCGGGCGAGAGTGGCGGAATTGGTAGACGCACTGGACTTAGAATCCAGCGGATTTCCGTGGGGGTTCAACTCCCCCCTCTCGCACCAGAAAGCCTAACGGCGCATTCATAAACCTCGTGTTTTGATTGATAAAAAAGTTCGTCCGCCCCTGAACGGGCCGGCTCCCCTAAGGAGGGAATCCCCATGGAATTTGTCGTTGAAAGCCTTTCCCCCACTCGGAAAAAGATCGCCTTCACCCTGACCGCGGATGACGTGAACGCCGCTATCAACACCGCCGTCAAGGGCTTCCAGAAGGATCTGGTCCTGCCCGGCTTCCGTAAGGGTAAAGTCCCCGCGTCCGTAGTGGAAAAGCGCTTCGGCGAAGACGTGTACGCCCGCGCCACGCAGGACGAGATCAACGCCCTCCTCCAGAAGGCCCTCAAGGACTCCGGCCTGACCCCCGTTTCCAGCATGGAAATGGACAACCATGACGCCTTCGCCCGCAATGCCGAATTCAAGTGCAACGTCGCCTTCGACGTGCTGCCCGAAATCGAATTCCCCAACTATGAAGGCCTCGAAGTCGATCAGGCCAAGGCCGACGTGTCCGACGACGACGTGAACGAAATCATCGAAAACCTCCGTGGCCGCATGGCGGAACTCACCGAAGTGACCGAAGATCGCCTTCCCCAGGACGGCGACACCGTGGATGTCGACTACTCCGGCGCCGATGAGGAAGGCAACAAGATCGACGACGTGCAGGGCGAAAACTTCGGCGTGGCCCTCGGCCAGGGCCAGGCCCTCCCCGATTTTGAAGCCCTCGTGAAGACCGCGAAGGTCGGCGAGGAAAAGACCGGCCCCGTGAACTTCCCCGCCGACTACCCCCACAAGCCGCTGGCCGGCAAGACCGTCACCTTCACCATCAAGGTGAACAAGATCCAGACCAGCCAGAAGCCTGAAGTGAACGAAGAGTTCGCCAAGAAGGTCGGACAGGAAAGCATTGAAAAGATGAAGGCCTCCATCATCGAGCACGTTTCCGCTACGAAGGCCCAGGCCGCCCGCAGCGAAGCCATGAAGAAGCTCATCGACGGCCTCCTTGAAAAGGTTTCCTTTGAAATCCCCGAATCCATGCTGAACGCCCGCGTCGAGCGCGTGGTGCAGGAACAGGCCATGAAGCTCCAGCGCATGGGCATCGACGACCTCCGCAAGGATCAGGCGCAGGAAGAAAAGCGCGAAGAAGCCAAGAAGGAAGCCCTCGAAACCCTGCGTCCTCAGGTGTTCCTGATGGCCCTCGCCCAGAAGGAAAACATCACCGTCAGCGATCAGGAAGTGGAAATGGCCATCTACGGCATGGCCATGCGCGCCCAGCAGGACTACAAGAAGGTCAGCGAAGCCTACCACAAGAGCGGCCTGATCTATGAACTGCGCGACCGCATCCTCGCTGACAAGGCTCTGGAACTGGTCTACAGCAAGGCGAAGATCAACGAAGTCCCCGCCGTGAGCCTGAGCGCGCCCAAGAACGCGGACTAGTCCGTTTTCCGCCCGTTTTTTTGGAGAAATGAGGAGAGGGGAGTGTCCGCACTCCCCTCTTTATTGTATGTGGCCCCTGTGCTATTTCCCGTTTTTACGGCTTCATCCCAAGACAACGGCGCAATCGTGCTTATCTGACGGGGAAAGCCCTGATGCCCCAATCATCATATGGAGACAGTATGCAAGACATTCTTGATATGACGGTGCCCATCGTCGTCGAAACGTCGGGCCGCACCGAACGCGCTTATGATATTTTTTCCCGCCTGCTGAAAGACCGCATCGTGCTCCTCGGCTCCGAGGTCAACGACCCGGTGGCGTCCCTCATCTGCGCCCAGCTGCTTTTCCTCGAATCGCAGGACCCGGAAAAGGAAATTTACCTCTACATCAACAGCCCCGGCGGTTCCGTCACGGCTGGCATGGCTATCTATGATACCATGAACTACATCACCCCGCCCGTCGCCACCGTGTGCATGGGCCGCGCCGCCAGCATGGGGGCCTTCCTCCTCAGCGCGGGCCAGAAGGGGATGCGCTACGCCCTGCCCAACAGCCAGGTGATGATCCACCAGCCCCTCGGCGGGTTCCAGGGTCAGGCCACCGACATCGACATCCATGCCCGCGAGATCCTGCGCATGCGCGAGACCCTCAACGGCCTGCTGGCGAAGCATACCGGCCAGCCCATCGAAAAGATCGCCCAGGATACCGAACGCGACAACTTCATGACCGCCGAAATGGCGCAGGCCTATGGTCTGGTGGACAAGGTTCTCGCCTCCCGCCGTGACCTCCTCGCCGAAAAGTCCGAATAGGAAGAGAGATGCCTAATACCACTCCCCCGAACGAACCCCGCTGCTCTTTCTGCGGCAAAACCGAAACGCAGGCGAACCAGTTCGTCTCCGGGCCGGACGGCGTGCATATCTGCGACGAGTGCATCGCCACCTGCAACGAAATGCTGGCCCAGAACACCATTGAGCAGGTCCGTGAAGACGAACGCCTGCTCACCCCGCAGGAAATCAAGGCCCGCCTCGACGAATACGTCATCGGACAGGACGAGGCCAAGAAGATCCTCGCCGTGGCGGTGCATAACCACTACAAGCGCGTCTTTTACGCCGACGCCCTCAAGGGCGACGACGGTGTGGAGCTCGAAAAGAGCAACATCCTGCTTGTCGGCCCCTCCGGGAGCGGCAAGACGCTCCTCGCCAAGACGCTGGCCCGCGTCCTGCGCGTGCCGTTCGCCATCGCGGACGCCACCACGCTGACCGAGGCCGGGTATGTGGGCGAAGACGTGGAAAACATTCTGGTCCAACTGCTCCAGAACGCCGACTACGACCTTGAAGCGGCCCGCAAGGGAATCATCTACATCGACGAAATCGACAAGATCTCCCGCAAGGCCGACGGCCCGTCCATCACCCGCGACGTGTCCGGCGAAGGCGTCCAGCAGGCCCTGCTCAAGATCATCGAAGGCACGGAGGCCAACATCCCCCCCAAGGGCGGACGCAAGCACCCGCAGCAGGAATTCATCCGCATGGACACCTCGAACATCCTGTTCATCGTGGGCGGGGCGTTCATCGGGCTGGACAAGATCGTCGAGCAGCGCACGCGCGGCGGCAGCATGGGCTTCGGGGCCAAGGTGGAGACCAAGAAGGAACGCACCCTCGGCGAGCTCCTTGAGCAGGTGCATCCCGCCGACCTCGTGCAGTTCGGGCTCATCCCCGAATTTGTGGGCCGCATCCCGGTTCTGACGCACGTGGACGATCTCGGCGAGGACGACCTCGTCCGCATCCTGACCGAGCCCAAGAACGCCCTTACCCGGCAGTATCAGAAGCTGTTCGAGCTCGACAACGTGACCCTGCGCTTCACCTCCGACGCCCTGCGCGCCATCGCCCACAAAGCCATTGAGCGCAAGACCGGCGCGCGCGGCCTGCGCAACGTCATGGAAAGCGTCATGCTCGACATCATGTATCAGCTTCCCTCCATGCCCGGCGTGAAGGAGTGCGTCATCAACGACGCGGTCATCGAAAAGAAGGCCCCGCCGCTGTACATCTACGACACCGAAGCGCACATCGCTTCGTAAGGTTGAATGCGGGGGGAAGTGAAACCCTTTTGAAAAAGGGTTCTCCCTTCCCCCCACACCCCCCATCCTTTCCAAAAACTTCTGACGGGTGGGGAGGAGACGCGGCGGGCGTTTCCTTTTGCGATAAAAAAATTTCCGCGCGGCCCCTCACGGCATACGAAGCCGGGCTGGGGCCCGTTACAAAAGTCTTGGGAAGATGAGAGGAGGGGGCCTGGGGGAGGGGAGAAGGAAGCCCTTCTTCAGAAGGGTTCCTTCTCCCCTCCCCCAGTTCCGTACCCTCTAAAGGAGCAAGCATGAACGAAACGAACGACGCCATCACCAGCAATGCAACACTGGAGGGATTCGAGCTTCCGCTCATGCCCTTGCGGGAGGTGGTCATGTCGCCGCACTCGATCATGCCCCTCCTCGTGGGCCGCGAAGCCTCGATCAAAGCCATCGAAAGCGCCGTGAACAACTACGGCAAGCGCATCTGCCTCGTGACCCAGCGCGAACCCGAACTGGAAAAGCCCAATCCGGCGGATCTCTATGCCGTTGGCGTGGTCGGGCGGGTGCTCCAATATATGCGGCTGCCCGAAGGCCCGATCAAGGTGCTCTTCGAGGGCCTGTACCGCATCGGCTGGCGGCCCCTGACGCCCGAAGATCAGGAAAACCCGTTCGGAAAGGATGCCTTCCCCAAGGTCGTGGTCACGCCGCTGCCCATCATACGCAATGACGGCCCGGAAACCGAAGCGCTTGTTCGGGCCACAAAGGAAATCCTCGCCGAATACGCCCATACCAACAAAAAGCTCACCCCGGAGATCCTCTCCGCCGTCACCGCCCTGCGCGACCCCGGACAGCTTGCCGACACCATCCTGCCCTTGCTCAAGATCGAATACCCCAAGAAGCAGGAAGCCTTGGAGCTCTCCGACCCCGGACAGCGGCTTGAAAAGATTTACGAGCTCCTGAATACCGAGATGGAGCGGGTTTCGATGGAACGGCGCATCAAGAGCCGCGTCAAAGACCAGATGGATAAAAACCAGCGGGAATACTACCTTTCCGAGCAGATCAAAGCCATCAACAAGGAAATGGGCCGCGAAGACGATCCGCAGGCTGAAATCGCGGAGCTTGAGCGGATGCTCAAGGCCAAGAACATGCCTGAAGAAGCCCGCGAAAAAGGCATGTCCGAGCTCAAGAAGCTGCGCATGATGGCCCCGGCCTCCGCCGAATACGCCATTGTCCGCAACTATGTGGACTGGATTCTCGAACTGCCGTGGAATGAGATGCGGGAAACCAGCATCGATATCCCCGAAGCCCGCGCCATCCTCGACGCCGATCATTTCGGCCTTGAGAAGCCCAAGCAGCGCATCCTTGAATTCCTCGCCGTCCAGAAGCTCACCAACGCGCTCAAAGGCCCCATCCTCTGCCTCGTCGGGCCTCCCGGCGTGGGCAAGACCTCGCTGGCCCGCTCCGTCGCCACGGCCACGGGGCGCGAATACGTGCGCCTGTCCCTCGGCGGCGTGCGCGACGAAGCCGAAATCCGCGGCCATCGGCGCACCTACGTGGGGGCCATGCCCGGCAAGATCATCATGGCCCTCAAGCGCGCCAAATCCAGCAACCCGCTGTTCTGCCTCGATGAAATCGACAAGATGAGTTCCGACTACCGGGGCGATCCCGCGTCCGCCCTGCTGGAAGTGCTCGACCCCGAACAGAACAAGACGTTCAACGACCACTACCTCGACATCGACTACGACCTGTCGAAGGTGTTCTTCATCACCACGGCGAACTCGCTGCACAATATCCCCGCCCCGCTTCAGGACCGCATGGAAATCATTGAGCTTTCCAGCTACCTCGAAGTAGAGAAAAAGCACATCGCCCGCGACTTCCTCCTGCCGCGCCAGATCAGGGAGCATGGCCTCAAGTCCGGGAACATCTCGCTGCCGGAGGAGACGCTCACCGAGGTCATCCGTTCCTACACGCGCGAGGCCGGCGTCCGCAACCTTGAACGCGAAATCGGCGCGCTGTGCCGCAAGACCGCGATCAAGCTGGTGGAAGAAGACAACCTCGACCAGTGTGTGACTATTGCGCCGGATGATCTGGAAACCTATCTCGGCGTGAAGAAGTACCGCATGGACGAAAACGAAAAGTCCCCCAAGGTCGGCGTGGTCAACGGGCTGGCCTATACGGGCGTGGGCGGCGTGCTGCTCAATGTGGAAACGGTGATCATGCCCGGCAAGGGGAGTGTGGCCACCACCGGCAAAATCGGCGAGGTCATGAGCGAGTCCGCGAAGGCGGCGCTTTCCTATGTGCGTTCCCGTGCCGCGGCGCTTGGGCTCAAGCCCGATTTCCACAGCGAGATCGACATCCACACGCACTTCCCCGAAGGCGCGACCCCCAAGGACGGCCCCTCGGCGGGCATCGCCATCACCACGAGCCTCGTTTCCGCCCTGCTCGGCATCCCCGTGCGGCATGACGTGGCCATGACCGGCGAAGTCACCCTGCGCGGGCGCGTGCTTCCCATCGGCGGCCTGCGCGAAAAGCTCCTCGCCGCCAGCCGCGCAGAGATGGCGACCGTGATCATCCCCCGCGACAACGCCAAGGATCTCAAGGAAGTGCCTGACGAAATCCTCCAGACCCTGCGTATTGAGCTTGTGGATCATGTGGATGAGGTGCTCCCCATCGCCCTCGACGCGCCCGCGGACGCCATTTGGGACAAGAGCGACTGCCCTTCCCTTATCGAGTCCCTCCGCCGCCATCACGAGCCTGCTGTGGCGCCGATGGCGGCGGCGCAGTAGGGGGAGGAGATTGGCCGGCTATATAAATCCGCAACCGGCACGGAGCTTTCGTCAGTTTCCAGAAACAGACGGCCGGCTGGAGTTATCCGCA
>ENA-UEQE01002145-UEQE01002145.1-human-gut-metagenome-genome-assembly--contig:-NODE-2145-length-14666-cov-4.780177_pt1 | contig 14666 bp, 9 predicted proteins | sample MGYA00242934_ERZ507935 | MGnify/ENA primary metagenome ERZ507935 (study PRJEB26167, sample SAMN06115423) | human gut metagenome | host: Homo sapiens | place: China:Anhui | collected 2015-03-30 | study... | reverse complement strand
GGGCAGTTTTTATGTTTATAAATTATCGCACCAACTCTGCTTCCTCGTTTTTTCCGAGGCGGCGGAGCATTGTCTTTTTTACGGCGCGGAAAATGTTCTGGTAGCCTGTGCAGCGGCACAGGTGGCCGGAAAGAAGCTTGCGCAGTTCGTCGTCCGTGTATTCCTTTCCGGAGTTGACGATCTCGGTCGCCGTCAGAATGAAACCGGGGATGCAGAAGCCGCACTGGATAGACGTTTCCTCCATGAAAGCCTTCTGCACGTCGGAGACGGTGCCGTCAGGGTTCATCAGGCCCTCGAGCGTGATAATGTGCTTGCCCTCGGCCCAGACAGCCAGATACAGACAGGTGTTAATCGCCTCGCCGTCGATAAGCGCGGTACATGCGCCGCATTCGCCGACCTCACAGCCCTTTTTCACAGACGTAAGCCGGAAATCATTGCGGAGCATATCCGTCAGACTTGCACGGACATCGACGATCTTTTCCACGTCTTTGCCGTTGATGTTGCATTTGACAAGAGCGTACTGTGCCATCAGATTTCACCTCCGCAGCGTTTGACAGACTCGATGAGTGCGCGCTTGGCCATTTCCACGGCGATGTGCTTGCGGAACGCCTTGCTGGCACGCCAGGAATCACGGGGATTGATGTCCTCCAGAACGGCCTTGGAGAACGCCTCAACATTTTCCATTGTGACGGGCTGGCCGTTTACAACGGCCTCGGCGCTCGGTGCGCGCATGGGCACAGGACCCGCGACGCCGTAGGCGATGCGCACACGGTCGAACGTTTTCTTGTCCGCGGACAGCCGCACATTGACGGAGCAGCCGGTCGTGGCAATTTCCATAGCGTTGCGCATGCCGTATTTGATATAGAAGCCCTTCGTATTTTCCCACGAGGCCTTCGGAATCAGAATTGCAGTCTGAATTTCACCCTCGGCGACGTTGATATCGACCGTACCGGCCTTGATATAGAAGTCCTTGATCGGCAGATACCGCTTGCCGTTCACGCCGGTCAGTTCGACAATCGCCTCCCATGCGTGGAGCGTAGAAGCGGAATCGGCAGAGGTCACGCCGTTGCAGGTGTTGCCGCCGATGGTGCCGGCGTTGCGGATCTGCGGGCCGCCGACCATATCGACGGCTTCGCCCAGCACGTTGATCTTTTCAATGATGATAGGATTATGCGTAATGTGGGAAAAGGTTGTAAGCGAGCCGATGCGGATGTTTTCGTTTTCGTCCATACACACGCCGCGCATGGAGTCGATCTTCTGGATGGAGATGAGTTCCTTGCCCGCACGGCGGCCTTCGCGCATCTGGACGAGCACGTCCGTGCCGCCCGCGATGATCTGCGCTTCGGGATGCTCCAGACGAAGCTTGACTGCTTCTTCTACGCTGTACGCTTCATAGAGCGCTTTCATATCATACATAGTCTGTTCCCTCCCTCAGTCCTGAATCAAGCCCGCTTCGGTGAATTTGGCGAAGAGGACGTGCGGTGTGATCGGCGCCTGATTGATGGCGACGCCGGTCGCATGATAAATGGCATTGCGGATGGCAGGGGCCGGGGAGCAGGCGGGCGGCTCGCCCAGCGCCTTGGTGCCGAACGCAGAGGTCGGCTCATAGTTTTCCACAAACTCGGCTTCGAGGTTCGGATGATCCATAAAGGTCGAAAGTTTGTAGTCAAGCAGGTTATTGTTGAGCGGCCGGCCGGTCTTCTCATCGAACAGCAGCTGCTCGGACAGGCCGTAGCCGATGCCCATGGACATACCGCCGTGCACCTGCGCTTCGGCAAGCGCTGGGTTAATGAGTTTGCCGCAATCGTGGACATTGACAATGTTCAGCAGTTTGACCTTGCACATCGGGATATCAACCTCGACCTCGGCGAACGTGCAGCCGAAGGAATAGGCGTTGTTGCGGATGGTGTAGGTCGATTCCGCTGTCAGATGCTCGGAATGGACCGGGTTATACTGCGCGGTCATGGACAACTCGGACAGGCTCATGAGCACACGTCCATCGGTGATACGGACGATGTTGGAGTCGATAATATCCATGTTATAGGTTGCCTGACGTGTGACCTCGCAGGCGTATTCGAGAATCTTCCGCTTCAGCAGCTCGGACGTCTGCCGGATGGAGAAGCCTGCGGTGAACGTCTGACGGGAAGCGTATGCGCCGAGGCCTGTCGGGGTCACATCGGTATCCTGGCAGGACAGAACATGTACTTTTTTATAATCGGACAGGCCAAGGATCTCCGCGCACATCTGCGCATAGGCCGTGTCCGCGCCCTGGCCGATCTCGGTCTCGCCGACCTGCAGATTGACCGTGCCGTCGAGATTCAGCTGCAGACGGCAGGAGGAGGTTTCCAGCGAAATGGGGAAAACGGCAGTATTGTACCAGAAGGTCGCAAGGCCGATACCGCGGCGGATGGGACCGGTCTGGTTGGCGTAGGCCTTCAGCTTTTCTTCATAGCCGATGGCCTTCATGCCCTTTTCCATACACTGCCGGTAGGAGTCCTCATAAAGTTCGTTTTTCGAGAAGCCGTCAACGTAGCCGGGCTTCATCAGGTTCTGCCAGCGGTAGGCCAGCGGCGTCATGCCGACAGCCTCTGCGCACTGCTCTGCGTGGGACTCATCCGCGAACGACGCCTGCGGCATGCCATAGCCGCGCATGGCGCCCGCCGCCGGGCGGTTGGTGAAAACAGTATAGGCATCGCCCTCAAAGTTGGGGCAGGGATAGTGCTGGTTAAAGGAGCCGAGCGCCTTGGCGACAATCGAATGGCCGTGGGAGGCGTAGGAGCCCTGGTTGGAGAAGCACTCGACCTTCTTGGCGGCGATGGTGCCGTCCTTGCGCAGCCAGGAGATGATGTGCGTGCGGATGGCATGGCGGACGCGGTTGGAGACAAACGTCTCTTCGCGTGAGCAGTCAAGCTTGACGCAGCGGCCGCCGACCTGCGTGCAGCACCATGCGCACAGCGGCTCATAGAGCGCGTCCTGCTTGTTGCCGAAGCCGCCGCCGATGTACGGCTTGACGACGCGGATGTCGCCCCACGGACGGCCCAGCGCCTGTCCGACGACACGGCGGATGATGTGCGGGATCTGCGTGGAACTCGTCACGACCAGACGACCGTTTTCCGCGTAGCAGAAGCAGCCGTGGTTTTCAATGTGGCAGTGCTGTACGGTAGGCGTTTCGTACCAGCCCTCGACTTTGATCAGGCCCGGTTCTTTGATCGCTTCGGCATAATTGCCCGCCGAGGCGGTCGTATGCTTGAGAATGTTGTTGGGGAACGCCTCATGCAGCTGCGGCGCGCCGGGCTCCATGGCCTTCTGCACGTCGAGCACGAACGGCAATTCCTCGTATTCGACCTCAATGGCGCGTACGGCCTGCATAGCCGCAACCTCATCCTCGGCGATAACAGCGCACACATCATCGCCATAATAGCGCACATGCTGGTTCAGCAGGTGCCGGTCGGCAATATCCTGATGAGACGGGTCCATTGACCACGGGTGGCCGGCCGTGGGGAACGGGATGTCCGGCACATCAAAGCAGGTCAGGATCTTGACAACGCCGGGAATTTTCTCGGCCTTGCTGATGTCAACCGACTTGACGAAGCCGTGTGCAATGGTCGAATGCTTGACTCTGACAATCAGCGCATCCTTTGGGGCCAGATCATCATAGTATTTCGTCCGGCCGGTCGCCTTGTCAAAGGCGTCAACACGAACCTCGCTTCTGCCTACGATGTTCATTCGATTACCTCCATTTGCCGGGTTATAGGCGGATTTTACGCGTCTGCGCATGAAATCCGCCATTTTTCCACTTTTATTTGTTTTTATTGTAGCATATCCGGATTTGAAGAGAAAGCAAAAGCATTATCCTACTTTTTGAATAACGAATTTTTTCGTGAATGTCGAAAAAATCGTATGATTCTTGCGCAAATATGCAAAAATAGCTATACTGTTTTGTAGAAAATCACAAGGAGCACACAATATGGCTGCAATCTCTGCACTTCCCGCCGGCTGCCTGCTCATGGCTGCCGGAAATGCTTCCCGCTTCGGGGAAAACAAGCTGGCCGCGTGCTTTGACGGGCAGAGCCTGTTCTCGCTGGCGCTTGCTGCGATCCCGGCGGAGATGTTCGCCCGCGTCACGGTCGTGTCGCAGTATCCGGCGCTTCTGCCGGAGGCTTCGATGGCGGGCTTTGATACGATCCTGAACGACCGTCCAGAGGACGGCATCAGCCGCACCATTCGCCTCGGCACACGGGCGATGGCGGACTGTGCCGGAATCTTATACATGGTCGCCGACCAGCCGCTGCTGCAGGCCGGAACGGTACGACGCATTGTGGACGCATGGCAGGAACACCCGAACTGCATTACCGCCGCAGCGCACAACGGAAAGCGCGGCAACCCGTGCCTGTTTCCGTCGCGGTTTTTCCCGGAACTGTGTGCACTGGAGGCAGACCGTGGCGGCTCATCCGTCATTCGGCGGCACGAAGATGCGCTGCTGCTCGTCGAGGCAGGAGAACGCGAACTGTTTGACTGCGACACAAAGCAGGCGCTGGAAATTCTGAAGGGTAACGCATAATTCTTAATCCAGAAGAATTAGTGGGCGTTGAGAAAACCGAAAGAAATCGTCATTGCTTTGGAATATAAAAGAAACCCCGCAAACAAGTGACCGGCTTGTCTGCGGGGGATTCTTTATCAATATGAGGGGAAAATGAAAAAGTGTATATCGCTTCTTGCGTGATTATAATAGCAAGGGTTTATTAAAAAACTTAGCGGCAAGTTTTTAAATAACTATTAAATCCGAAAAAACTTTTTTCGATCAAATGTTTACAAAAATATCATAATTTTTATCCCCTTATCCTCTTGACAAAATCCGGGCACAGGTCTATGATGAAGCCAAAGTGAATTAGCACTCACATGTATAGAGTGCTAACGTTGGAAGAAGAGGTGTGAACTATGAACGCACAAAACTATACACAGAAATCTCTGGAGGCCATTCAGGCCGCCCAGAAACTGACCATTGAAAATCAGAACCAGCAGATTGAGCAAATCCATCTGCTGGCCGCACTTTTGAGGCAGGAGAACGGCCTTGTGCCGCAGCTGCTGAAAAAGATGGGTATCACGCTCGAAAGCTTTGAGGCTGCGGTCGATGCAGAGTTAGGAAAACTCCCGCGCGTGACCGGCTCGGGCCGTGAGGCAGATAAATATTATGTTGCGCGTGCCGTTGATACGGCGCTGAACAGTGCGGAAGACATCGCAAAGCAGATGAAGGACGAATATGTCTCCGTCGAGCATCTGTTTTTGTCCCTGATTGAAAATGCGGATGCAACGCTGAAAAATCTGTTCCGTCCGTACCAGATCACGAAGGAGGCCTGTCTGCAGGCACTGCAGTCGGTGCGCGGCAATCAGCGCGTAACGTCCGACACGCCGGAGGATACCTATGAGGCGCTTGCCAAATACGGTACGGATCTGGTCAAGCGCGCGCGGGAACAGAAAATGGATCCGGTCATCGGCCGTGACGATGAAATCCGAAACGTCATCCGCATTTTGTCCCGTAAGACGAAGAACAACCCTGTGCTGATCGGCGAACCGGGCGTCGGTAAGACGGCCATCGTCGAGGGGCTTGCACAGCGCATTGTCGCAAACGAGGTTCCGAAGTCCCTGCAGGACAAGACGATCTTTTCACTCGACATGGGCGCATTGATCGCGGGCGCAAAGTACCGCGGCGAATTTGAGGAACGTCTGAAGGCCGTGCTGGCTGAGGTCAAAAAGTCCGAAGGGCGTATCATCCTGTTTATCGATGAACTGCATACCATTGTCGGTGCGGGCAAGACCGAGGGCTCCATGGACGCGGGCAATCTGCTAAAGCCGATGCTCGCGCGCGGTGAACTGCACTGCATCGGCGCAACCACGCTGGACGAATACCGCCAGTATATCGAAAAGGATCCCGCGCTCGAGCGCCGGTTCCAGACCGTTCTGGTGCAGGAACCGACCGTCGAGGACACCATTGCCATCCTGCGTGGTCTGGAATCCCGCTATGAGGTCTTCCATGGCGTCAAGATCACAGACAATGCAATCATTGCCGCCGCAACGCTCTCGAACCGCTATATCACCGACCGTTTCCTGCCTGACAAGGCCATTGACCTCATTGACGAGGCCTGCGCCATGATCCGAACGGAAATGGACTCCATGCCGACCGAACTGGATGTCATCAACCGCAAGATCATCCAGATGCAGATTGAGGAAGCAGCGCTCAAAAACGAGGACGATGAACTTTCCAAGGCGCGGCTGACGGAACTGCAAAAGGAACTGGCCGAACAGCGCGAAACGTTCAACTCCATGAAAGCCAAATGGGAAAACGAGAAGAACGCAATCGGCCGCGTGCAGCAGCTGCGCGAACGCATCGAGCAGATCAACCGCGATATTGAATCTGCCGAACAGAGTTACGATCTCGAAAAGGCCGCGAAGCTGAAGTACGGCGATCTGCCCGAAGCGAAAAAGCAGCTGGAGCAGGAGGAAAAACTGGCGCAAAGCAGCAAGGAGACGAGTTTGCTCCGCAACAAGGTCACGGAGGAGGAAATTGCCAAGATCATCGAGCGCTGGACGGGTATCCCGACCGCAAGACTGATGGAGGGCGAACGCGACAAGCTGCTGCATCTCGAAGATACGCTGCACAAGCGTGTTGTCGGCCAGGATGAGGCCGTGCGCGTCGTCTCTGAGGCTATCCAGAGAAGCAGAGCAGGCATTCAGGACCCGAACCGGCCGCTCGGCTCGTTCCTGTTCCTTGGTCCTACCGGCGTTGGCAAGACAGAACTGGCCAAGACGCTGGCAGAGGCGCTGTTTGACGATGAAAAGAATCTGGTGCGGATCGATATGTCGGAGTATATGGAGAAATTCTCCGTGTCGCGTCTGATCGGTGCGCCTCCCGGATATGTGGGCTACGAGGAGGGCGGCCAGCTGACCGAAGCCGTGCGCCGCAGACCGTATTCCGTCATTCTGTTTGACGAGATCGAAAAAGCGCACCCGGACGTGTTCAACATTCTGCTGCAGGTGCTCGACGACGGTCGTATCACCGACTCGCAGGGCCGCACGGTGGACTTCAAGAACACCATCATCATTCTGACCTCGAATCTCGGTTCACAGGCCATTCTGGACGGTATCACACAGGAGGGCGAGATCTCTGAGGATGCGAAAAACGAGGTGCAGACGCTTCTGCGCCGCAATTTCCGCCCGGAGTTCCTCAACCGGCTGGACGAGATTGTGTTCTATAAGCCGCTGTCGAAGGAGAATATCACCGGCATTATCGACTTGCAGATCGCGGCGCTCAACAAGCGCCTTGCCGACAAGCAGCTTAAATGCGAGTTGACTCCGGCGGCAAAGTCGTTCGTCATTGACGCAGCCTATGACCCGCAGTTCGGCGCAAGACCGCTGCGCCGGTATCTGCAGCACACGGTCGAAACACTTCTTGCCCAGCGCATCCTGCGCGGCGACGTGCTGCCCGGCCAGACGCTGGTCTGCGACGTGCAGCACGGCGAACTGGTCATCAACGCAAAATAATAATCAAGGGGCATGCTACAAGCTTCTGCTGCAGCATGCCCCCTTTTTGTGCGCACGCAGAAAACCGCCCCCGGCTTTGTGAACCGGGGGCGGTTTTAAATCTGGAATTATTCAAAGGTGAGGAAGCGGTGGAGCATGACGGCGACCTGAGCGCGGGTGGCGTTGCCCTTTGCGGAGAGGGTCGTCTTGCCGCCGGAGGTGACGCCGGTGATGATGCCGCTGCCGACGGCCCACTGCATCGCCGTGACGGCGAAGGAACTGACCTGCGCCTGATCGGAGTAGCCGCTCAGAGAACCGGTCACGGACGGGCTGCCCGCGTAGCGGTACAGGATGGCTGCGATCTGCTCACGGGTGATGTTGCCATCCGGGTCAAAGGTCGTGGCGGTCGCGCCGTTGACAATGCCCTTGTTGGAGGCCCAGAGAACCGCGTTGTAGTAATACTTGCCCTGCTTGTTGTCGGTGAACTTGTTGGTGATACCGGTAACAGAGGGTTCGCCTGCCGCGCGGTAGAGAACCGTGACGAGCATGGCGCGGGTCATCTTGGCGCCCGGCCCGAAGAGTTTCGGGTTCTTGGTGTTGTTGCCCTTGATGATGTCGTTCATGTACATGAAATCGACCGAGTTGGCTGCCCACTTGTAAGAACCGCTCACATCGGTGAACTGGTTGGAAGCCGTCTGCTGGTTGACCGAGAAGGACAGGGTGCCCTTCGTGCTGCCGTCGATGGTATAGGAGATTTCGACACTCTTGCTGTCGGCCAGCGGCAGGACATAGAGGCTGTCCAGGCTGTTGGAGCCAGAGAAGTAGAACTTCGTGCTGCCGAGATCCTTGCTGGTCAGCGCGGTGCAGTTCTTGATGCTGGTGTAGGCGGAGTAAAGCTTACCGCCGACGATGCGGTCAATGGTGATGTAGGTGCTGCCGGTGGCGTTATCCGGCGTGAGTTCGTTTGCAATGCCCATGGAGCGGAAGGACGCGCCGGTGGAGTTCAGCGTGTGGGTGTCGTTGACATAGACCACAAGCTGGCCGTTCATCTGGCCGGACGAGCCGCTTGCCGTGAAGGGGATGGTCACGGTGTACTTCGACGTGGTGCTGCCCGCGATGAAGTAGACGTTCTTCAGCAGGTTCGAGCCGGTCGAAACGCTGTAGGCCTCGCTGCCGACCTTTCCGGAGCTGGTCGTGCTGCCCTTGTACAGAGCGCCGCGGGTATCGGTGTTCGAGCCGAAGGTCACGGTGCTCAGGCCGGAGCCGTAGACGCGATGGAAGTCGCTGACGGACAGCTGCTGCTTTTCATTGGCAGAGATGTGGTATTCAACCGTGTTTGCGCTGGTCATGACGGTGATCGTGCCGGTCGCGATCTGCGCGCTGCCGTCATAGGCGGCGTACCTGATCGTATGCGTGCCGGTGGTTCTCGTCGGACGGTAGACCATCCTGCTGACTTCGCTGGAAGAATACTTGGCCGTCGTGCTGACCGCGCTGGACATAGCGCTTGTGGTATAGAGCGTGCCGTTCGCCGGGGACTCAAAGGTGAAGGTGCTGGGCGTGGCCTTGGCGGCGTTCTTGACCGCCGCGGCAAGCTTGCTGCCGTCGAGCAGGACATAGGTGTCGTTCTCGCCGAGCGTCACTCTGACAGCCTCCGCCTCGGGGACAGTGACGGTGAACTTCACTTCGGCAGCATACTTTTTCGCGCCGATCGTCGTTTCAGCCTTGATGGTGACCTGACCGCCGGCCTTGGCCGTCGCGGTGATAGAGGGGCTGCTGTTGGTGCTGGTCTTGCTGGAGAGCTTGACGATGTTCTCGTCGCTCGAGGACCATATGATCGTATAGGTCTTGCCGGTCACATTGGTCAGCTTGCCGCTCACATACTCCTGCGGCGTGCCGGTGATGGTGAACGTCCCGCCGGCTTTTACCGTAGTCGGGTTGAAGACAATGTTGATGTGGTTCTCACCCGTGATGGTGATGATGGCCTTGCGTGTTTCGGCATACTTGCCGTCGTCGGTCGTGACGCGGCAGTAGAACACATAGGTTCCGGTACCGGTGATGTACTGCTTGAGATTGGACAGAACCGAACGGTAGTTCGTAAGCTTATCGGTAATTTTGTCTGTCTGAATTGCTTTATCCACACCGCCGGTCGTCTGGTCGCTGTTCATGTACCAGACCACGGATTTGATCTTGCCCGTCGAAACCGACGCTGTCATGGCCAGATCGGCAATGGTGTCCGTGATCCTATAGGCCGCGTTTGCGGGCTGCTCCGTAAAGGAAATGTCGGAGAAGGTCACCTTGCCTGTCGTCGTAACACCGCTGTCGTCAGGGTCGCTTCTGTTGTAGAAGAACTCCTTTGTGGCCGTTTTGAGTCCGTTAAGTGTATAGGTGAACGTATAGCCAGCCGCATCAGAACCATTTGCTTTTGCAGTTTTGACTGGCAATTCATAGATCATTACCTCGTCGGAGTAAATACTGGTTTGAATCTCGACCTTCGCCGATTCTTTCTTAAACAGAGCTTCGAGTTCTGTCTGGGTCATTTTTCCGACCGTTTCGCCGATACTCGGTTCTTCCGTGATCTTGTAGGCGCGGCCCTGATAGACCGTAACATTATAGGTTGCGGTAACATTGCCGTCGACCTTCGCGGTGATCGTCGCCGTACCGGCTGCGACCGGCACGATCGTCGCAGTTGCCGAGGTTCCGTCCGAATCGGTCGTGCCCACCTTGGCAACAGCAGGGGCAGAGCTTGTCCACTCAATGCGGGAATAGGCATTTTTCAGATCCGCAGCGCTTGCAAGCAGCGAATCGGGGGCCTTAATGCGTGCGGTCAGCGTGAGATCGTCACGGATCAGCGTGGAAGAAACCGTCTTTGTTTCCGTGCCGTCCTTGCCGTCCACTTTATATTTATAATTCGTATCCTGCAGGCCGAAGACCATCGTGCCGTTGTCCAGCAGCGTCTGCAGGCGGGAGTCCTTCCCGTTATATTTCACGCTCTCGTTGTTCATGACCTCAATCGATGTGACAGCCATGCCCTTATTCTTGATGCTGACCGTGCAGACTACGTAGCTGCCCACGATCTTCTGTTTGCCGCTTGCTACTGTTCCGTCCGGTTTTCCAGCCGGGTATGTCTGGTCGATCTTATCGTATGTCAGACCGGGATTGTAGTCCGCAATGCAGATATAGATCTTCGTTGCGTCGCAAGCCTTGTACGGCTCCACCGTTGCAGAAGTCGTAGCGGTGTTGGGTCGGACATACAGATAGTTGCCCGTAGTATCGCCCGTGGTATCGTACAGATACAGCAGCTTCGGCTGGGCTGTGCCGGAATAACCGGTCACCTTCGGCTGCAGCGTGGCAGACGTGCCGCCTGCCTCCAGCGACAATACCTGCTGGGCGGTCGGAAGCGTGACCGAGATCGTCGCCGCGCCGCTGACTCTGAAGCCGATGGTCTTGGTCGCAGTCGCGGACGTGGACGGCTTCATGCCATCTTTACCCTGATACCAGACCTGCGCCGTCAGCGTTGCGCCGCCGACCTTCTCTGCTTTGACAGTCGCTTCAACCTTATAGGTCGTGTAGTGGCCGACCGTGCTTGCGGTGACCTTCGCGCTGGCAGGAGTAACCGAGATGGCATCGTTATCGCTGGTGAAATGAACTTCGCAGTTTGCCAGATTGCCTGCGGTCACGCCGCTGCTGCCGACCGTGACAGTCGCGGTGAGCGTTCTGGTGTCGCCCTGATTCAGCGCAACCGTGCCGTTGATATTACTGTTGCTGAGCGCCAGCGTAAGGGTATATGCGTCCCGCACATAAACCGTGAAATACTCCGAATAATCACGACCATTTACCTTGCCGGTAGCCGTGATCCGGATGGCCGTCGTGCTGGCCTTTACGCCCTTGATGACTGCCGTTGTGGCGGTGCTGCTTTCAATTTTTGCGACGGTCGAATCGCTGGACGTCCACGTTGCTTCCGTGAACGTGTACGTCGTCGTGAGCGTGATCGTCGAGTCCGGCTCGACGCTGTACGCGTTTGCAGCCAATGCCGCCGGAACCATCGCCAATACCATGGCGAGGACCAGCAGCAGGCTCATAAATCTTCCAAATGTACGCTTCATAAGTGCACCTCTTTCAATTTGCGGCCTGTTGCAGCCGCAGATTTTTATGTAATCAGTTTACCATAAAAATTAAAAAATGCAACCAATTTTTACGAAAATGGCTGTTTTTCCAAGCATTTCATCCCCTTTCGCCCCATGTTGCGAGGTAGACGTAACATCCGCCACAAGATATTGTGGGCCGCGCCGCGTCCGCCGCTGTATTTCTCTTTTCCACACGCAAAATTTCCGCGAAGGTTGCGCGCGTTTGAAGAAAAATTTTTCATCCCAGAAAAAAGCCTCCCCTTTCAGGGAGGCGGCGCGGCGGTACGCCGGGTCGGAGGGGTTCTGCCGGCTATGCGGTCATGCTTCGAGCAGATAACTCAGGCCAAGTAAGATGTACAAGGGGCCGAAGCAGTATGCCATGAAGAGTTCCTTCTGCGGGACTTTGCGCCGGAAGCCGTCCGTCAGGACGAGGATCTCAGCAAAATACGCGCCCGCGCCGAGAAAATACGCCGCTGCGCGCAGCAGTTTGTGGATATCCGCCAGCGCAAACGAGGCCAGAAACAAAACAGCCGCCGCGCCCGCCGCCAGATTGCGCACAACGAGCATAACATGCTCCCGCCGGGCTTCCTCCGGCGACTGATCTTCTGTGATGGTATAGACTGCGTTCTTTTTCTCCATGCAGCGTCTCCTATGCTTTTAATATTATACATTATATCAGAAAAGCATGGCGCTTGCCTAGTCTTTCGGAAAGAAAACTGCCTGCCTCGACAAAATTTCCATCCGCTCCCCCGTCATGGGGTGCGGGAAAACGAGCCTTGCAGCACACAGCTGCTGCGTGAACAGTCCGTGGGCAGCGGAATACGCCGTCGATTCCGGGCTTGTATACTGCGGGTCGCCTAAGATGGGGAAACCAGAGGCCATGCAGTGCAGCCGCAGCTGATGCGTGCGGCCCGTCAGAGGGTGCAGTTCCAGAAGTGCTGTTTTTTCCGCCCGTTCCAGCACGCGGTACTGCGTCAGCGCCTTCTGTCCCCGCTCGTCCACAATACGGATGAGATTCCCGCCGCCGATCTTATAGACCGGCAGGTCGATCTGCCCTTCCGCCTGCGGCGGCTGGCCGAAAACCGAAGCAAGATAGGTCTTCTCCAGCTGCCGCTCGCGCAGCATCCGGCAGAACCGGTCGTGGATATTCGCGTTTTTCGCCAAAATCACCACGCCGAACGTGTCCCGGTCGAGCCGCGTCACGGGATGGACGCCGGAGGCCTCGCCGTGCGCCAGCAGGTGATACAGCACGCCGTTTGCCAGCGTCCCGCTGTTTTTCTGCGGCGACGGATGCACCAGCATTCCAGAGGGCTTGTCCACAGCGAGAAAGCATTCATCTTCATAAAGGATGGAAAGCGGCAGTGGCTCCAGCTCAAAGCCCTCCGTCCGCTCCTCCAGCACGACGCGCACCCGGTCGCCGGGCATGACCGGCGCATCGGTATGCGCGGGCGTGTCGTTTACAAACAGCGCGTTCTGCCATTTGATCCGCTTGACCAGTCCGGCAGACAAGCCGAATTCCCGCCGCAGGAGCGACAGCAGCTTTGCCTGCCGCGCGGCCGTCTGTTCCAAAACCATGCGCACCGCCTCCTTCGGCGCTATTATACCGTGCCGCGGCACAGCGCGCAAGTCCTGCGCCACTATCCCTCCGGCTGCAGGCCGGAATGATCCCAGATCTGCTTGAAGAGCATGGCCGCGATGGGAAACACGATCATCCCGCCCACGCCCAGCAGCCGGTAGCCCGTGTAAAGCGCCAGCAGCGTCAGCACCGGATTCAGCCCCACCTGTTTTCCGACCAGACGCGGCTCAAGCGCCTGCCGGCTGAGGGCTGCGGCTCCATACAGAATGACAAGGCCAATGCCGGTTTTCGTCTCGCCGCGCAGAAACAGCGCCAGCGCCCATGGAATCAGAATCGTGCCCGTACCGAACACCGGCAGCGCATCGACCAGCGTGATGACCAGCGCTGCCAGCACCGGATAGCGCACCCGCAGCAGCAAAAGCCCTGCGTTCAGAATCAAAAATGTAATGCCCATCAGCTTCAGCTGCGCCCGAAGCCAGCCGCCGAGCGTCGCGCGCACATGTCCGCCGAGCGTCTGCAATTTTTCCAACCACGCGGGCCGCACCGCGCGGCGCAGCCAGCTGCGGATGGCGGGCAGTTCGCCGGAGAGCATAAAGCTGGACAAAATCGCCGTCACCGCAAACAGGACCGCATCCGGCAGCCGTCCGATGACGCCGGAAGCCCAGGAAAAGAGCGTCTCGTAGAGTTTCGTACCGAAGCCCGCACCGGTCTTGAAAAACTCCTCGACGCCCGCATGTAGCCCCGTTCCGAGCCCGTCCGGCAGCCGTCCGGCAAGTGTGAGCAGGCGTGATTTCAGGCGTTCAAAAAGCGGAGTCAGATTTTCCGCCAGCTGCGGCAGCTGACGGGCAAGATCCGCCGCCTCCGAGCACAGCAGGCGGCACAGAAAAAACAGTCCGCCAAACAAAATCCCGAACAGCAGCAGTACACACAGCCCGGACGCCAGCGGGCGCGGAACATGCCCCCGCGTCTGCAGAAACCGCACCGGTTTTTCCGCCAGCAGGCTCACGGCAAGCCCGATAAAAAACGGCAGCAGCACCGGCAGCAGCAGCGCGCCGAATGCCCACGCACCGAGCGCGCAGCCCAGCACGATCAGAACAGTCTTCCAGATCTTGCGGCTTTTCATGGTTTGAACTTCCTCCTGTGCTTTTCTGCTTGCATTTTGCGGGTATGTGGTGTATATTGGAGTCTGACTATAGACACTTGCTTTTCCAACACGGACAATTATGAGGTGAACGCTATGGAACAAAGCCCGAAGTATTATATTGTGGAGGCCGCAGCCCTGCCGGAGATCTTCCAGAAGGTCGCCGAGGCCAAGCGGATGCTCGAAACCGGCGAGACGGACAAGGTCAACGTGGCCGCGCAGGCAGTCGGCATCAGCCGCAGCGCATTTTATAAGTACCGCGACGCCATCGCGCCGTTTCAGAACCTGATGGCGGGCCGCATCATCA
>ENA-UEQE01002144-UEQE01002144.1-human-gut-metagenome-genome-assembly--contig:-NODE-2144-length-14674-cov-32.549154_pt1 | contig 14674 bp, 10 predicted proteins | sample MGYA00242934_ERZ507935 | MGnify/ENA primary metagenome ERZ507935 (study PRJEB26167, sample SAMN06115423) | human gut metagenome | host: Homo sapiens | place: China:Anhui | collected 2015-03-30... | reverse complement strand
GGCTGGAGATTTTTCCAGAAAACAGGAGGCTTGACCTTGCTTTCCCGTACAATCCCGGAGTTACCTTTGCACCCAGCACGAAAATGACTGCCTGATGCGGCTCACTGAAAGGCGCGAAAATGGAGGTAAACGGAAGTGGAGGCAGATTAGACAGGAAAACTTCAAAAGAGAAATCCGTGAAAAAGACATCCCCAACAGAAAAGAACATAGCCGGTAGCGTGAAACCGAGCAAACCATCGGCAAGGAAGTATGTTTTTATCTGTTTGGCCAAACGTGTTTGGTCGGATGGATAAAATCATTCTTCCCGGTTTGTCTGCCGTGAGTGACGGCTTGTTCCATTTATGGAATGTGCGGTCATACACGGCTTTCCGCTTCCGGCTCAAAAGGACAACGAAAAAAGAAAAATCGTCAAAACCCCGTAAAAGCACCTCTTTGGCATAAGCACAAAAGAAAGGGGCCTTGTCTCATCAGTCTAAACTATTGTTTAGGCGTGAGGCAAAGCCCTTTTCTCCGCTTATGCGGCAGTCGGCACACGTTCGTTCAAAATCTTTTTGGGCGATGGTGTGCTGACGGATAAAATCGCTTTTACGGAAAAACTTGTGTGAGAAGAAAAAATCAGGAGATTCATTTCTAAATCTCCCGTTTTATTGTTACTTTTGCATACGAAGAGTTCTTTGAAGGTTACGCAACGCACAGAAGAATAATGCAGTAGATAACTAACTAATTCGTAACCTATTACTATTATGAGCGATTACCCAATGCTCATTTCCAATAAATTACACTCTTTTCGTAACTTCGAAACGCAAAGGTACGAAAAAGGTTTGAAAGCATTACTGCATAAGCTTTTTTTTGTTACTTTTGCGTCATTGTACGGATATTAGCAGAATACATTATGGTCAAAAAAAATACAACCAAAGATACGGAACACTCTATCTCTTTTTTCGGAAAGGCAGCTGCTGTCTTAAAGAATGAAACCGTTCATTTTGTTGCCGGTCTGATACTGGTAATCTTTTCGGTTTATCTGCTGCTGGCCTTTTCGTCTTTCTTCTTTACGGGGGCGGCAGACCAGAGCATTATAGATTCGGGTAATGCGCAGGAACTGATTTCCACGCATAACGGCGTGAAGAACTATGCCGGTTCGCGTGGGGCGCAGCTTGCCAGTTATTTGATAAACGATTGCTTCGGCATCTCTTCCTTTTTCATCTTGGTGTTTCTGGCTGTAGCCGGATTAAAGCTGATGCGTGTCCGCGTGGTACGTTTGTGGAAGTGGTTCATAGGATGCTCCCTGCTGCTGATTTGGTTTTCGATATTCTTCGGGTTCGTGTTTGTGGACCAATATAAGGACTCTTTCCTCTATCTGGGCGGCATGCACGGATATAATGTCAGCAACTGGCTGGTGTCTCAAGTGGGAGTGCCGGGGTTGTGGATGATACTGCTGGTTACTGCTATATGCTTCCTTATTTATCTGAGTGCACGTACCGTTATCTGGTTGAGAAAACTTTTCAGTCTCAGTTTCCTGAAACATAAAGAAAAGGCGGAACGCAAATCCGGTGAAGCTCCGGAAGAGTTTACAGATTCCTGGACTGTAAAGGGGAAGAAATCGCCGGTAATGGCGGAAACGGCTTCTGATGCGGGAAGAGAAGAAGAAACGAAGGCTCCGGAAGAAGCCGGAAAAGAAGAGAAGGATGAGGATGCTCATGAGATAATGCTCGACTTGGGAGATGCCGCAACGCATAAAGCTTCACTTGCCAAAGAAAAAGAAGAAGACGAAGTGCTTATGACGATTGAGACTCCGCCGTCCGATACCGTTTCCACTATTCCGGCATCGGGACGGCAAGAGGAAAAAGGTCCTGTCTTTGAGGTGGAGACAGTGGAGGATGAAGAGTATCGCGGTCCGGAAATAGAGCCGTATAACCCTTGTCTTGACTTGGAAAACTATCATTATCCGACCATTGACCTGATGAAGCATTATGACAATGCCGAACCGACCATCGATATGGCAGAACAGAATGCCAATAAGGATAAGATTATCAATACGCTGCGCAGCTTCGGTATCGAAATCAGTACCATTAAAGCTACGGTGGGCCCTACGGTGACGCTGTATGAGATTACGCCGGAACAGGGTGTCCGTATCTCCAAGATACGCGGTCTGGAAGATGATATCGCACTCAGCCTTTCCGCGCTGGGCATCCGTATCATTGCTCCGATACCGGGAAAGGGAACAATCGGTATTGAAGTGCCTAATTCCAATCCGAAGATTGTCTCGGGCCAGAGCATCATCGGCAGTAAGAAGTTTCAGGAGTCTACGTACGACCTGCCTATTGCATTGGGTAAGACCATTACCAATGAGGTCTTTATGGTGGATTTGTGTAAAATGCCCCACGTGCTCGTGGCGGGTGCTACCGGTCAGGGTAAGTCTGTCGGGTTGAATGCCATCATTACTTCCCTGCTCTATAAGAAGCATCCTGCGGAACTGAAGTTTGTGCTGGTGGACCCGAAGAAAGTGGAGTTCAGCATCTATTCGGTGATAGAACATCATTTCCTTGCCAAGCTGCCCGACGGTGAGGATGCCATTATAACGGATGTTACCAAGGTTGTACAGACTTTGAACTCTATCTGTATCGAAATGGACACCCGTTACGACCTGCTGAAAGCTGCGCATGTGCGTAATATCAAAGAATACAACGAGAAGTTTATCAACCGCCGCCTGAATCCGGAAAAGGGACATAAGTTCATGCCGTATATCGTGGTGGTGATTGATGAGTTCGGCGATTTGATTATGACAGCCGGTAAGGATGTGGAACTGCCTATTGCCCGTATCGCCCAGTTGGCGCGTGCCGTAGGTATACACATGATTATCGCTACCCAGCGTCCTACGACGAATATCATTACGGGTACGATTAAGGCCAACTTCCCGGCACGTATCGCTTTCCGGGTGTCGGCTATGGTGGATTCCCGTACCATTCTCGACCGGCCGGGAGCCAACCAGTTGATCGGTCGCGGCGATATGCTGTTCCTGCAAGGTGCGGACCCGGTTCGTGTGCAGTGCGCGTTTATCGATACGCCGGAAGTGGCGGAGATAACGAAGTTCATAGCCCGTCAGCAGGGGTATCCCACTGCATTCTACCTGCCTGAGTATGTGGATGAAAATGCAAACGGCGATTTGGGCGATGTGGATATGGGACGTCTTGACCCGCTGTTTGAAGATGCCGCCCGGCTGATAGTGTATCAGCAGCAAGGTTCCACTTCGCTTATCCAGCGTAAATTTGCCATCGGTTATAACCGTGCGGGGCGTATTATGGACCAGTTGGAGAAAGCCGGGATTGTAGGTCCGGCGCAAGGCAGTAAAGCGCGTGAGGTGTTCTGCGTGGATATAACGGACTTGGAAACGCGTTTGAACAATTTGTAACAAATCAACGTTTGAAGTACATGAAAATCAACAGTCTTTTATTCACAGTCTGGATGCTTTTCCTGACTATCCCTATGGTTGCACAGCAACCGGATGCCAGAGATATACTTGACCGTGCGGCAGATGCTTTCCGCAGGGAAGGTGGGGTCAAAATCACTTTCTCTGTCCGTGCGCCTGAAGGGAATACGAACGGTTCCATCCGTTTGAAAGGCGATAAATTTCTGCTGGAGACGGAAGGAGTGACGACATGGTTCGACGGACGCACACAGTGGAGTTATCTTGCTTCGAGCGATGAGGTTAATGTTTCCGAACCCACTCCCGAAGAGTTGCAGAGCATCAATCCTTATTCGTGGTTGTCGCTTTATAAGCAGGATTATAAGCTGAAAGTGGCTAAAACCGGCAATGCTTCGGATGATACGGCGTATAAAGTGGTGATGAACGCTACCAAACGCAGTCAGGATATGCAATGTATTATCCTGTATATAGAAAAAGGTTCGTTCCGCCCGTTAAAACTGAGTATGGTTCAGCGGGGCAGCAAAGATGCGGCAGTAGTGTTCATAAATTCCTATCAGACGGGCAAGAACTATGATGACAGCCTTTTTGTGTTTGACAGGAAAGCATATCCTACAGCTGAATTGGTTGATTTAAGATGATAAACGTTACTAATAAAAAAGAATAATATGGAAGCAGAAAAAGTAAAGTGTTTAATTATAGGTTCCGGTCCTGCCGGATATACCGCAGCTATCTATGCTGCACGTGCCAATCTTTCTCCGGTGCTTTATGAGGGGCTTCAACCCGGCGGACAGTTGACTACCACCACCGATATCGAGAATTTTCCCGGTTATCCGGAAGGCATCAGCGGTACGCAGATGATGGAGGATTTGCGCAAACAGGCTGAACGCTTCGGTGCGGACTTGCGTTTCGGCGTGGCTACGGCTGCCGATTTGAGTAAGTCTCCCTATAAGATAACCATTGATGAAGAAAAGGTCATTGAAGCGCAAACCGTTATTATTGCTACCGGTGCTGCTGCCAAGTATTTAGGACTGGAAGACGAGAAGAAATATGCCGGCATGGGTGTCAGCGCCTGTGCTACCTGTGACGGTTTCTTCTATCGGAAGAAGGTCGTAGCGGTAGTTGGCGGCGGCGATACGGCTTGTGAGGAAGCCTCTTATCTGGCGGGTCTGGCAAGCAAAGTGTACCTGATTGTGCGTAAACCGTTCTTGCGTGCTTCCAAGATTATGCAGAAGCGTGTAATGGAGAATGAGAAAATTGAAGTTTTGTTTGAACACAATGCGGTAGGATTATATGGAGATAACGGTGTGGAAGGCGTACACTTGGTGAAGCGTATGGGTGAAGCGGACGAACAGCGTTATGACCTGGCTATCGACGGCTTTTTCCTGGCTATCGGCCATAAGCCTAATTCCGATATTTTCAAACCGTATGTGGACACCGACGAAACGGGCTATATACTGACAGAACCCGGTACTCCCCGTACAAAGGTTCCCGGAGTGTTTGCAGCGGGAGATGTTGCCGACCCTCATTACCGTCAGGCCATCACAGCGGCAGCTACAGGATGTATGGCAGCGATTGAGGCGGAAAGATTCTTGTTAAATTAAAAATTGGGAATTGAGAATAAAAAAATAGGGCTGCGCGGTGTTTGTTATACAACACTTGTATCGCGCAGCCCTATTTTTTTATTCTCAATTTTTAATTTTAGAAGTTTATCCTATCTTGCTTATCTTCTTCAGTTTTTCCTCGTCGATAATTTTGATTTTTCTTCCGTCAATGGTAATCAGGCGTTCCGCAGCAAATTGTGAGAGGGTGCGGATAGCATTGGATGTTGTCATATTGGAAAGGTTGGCTAAATCTTCACGGGACAGGTAGATACTTAAAGTAGAACCGTCTTCTTCCAGGCCATAGCTTTCTTTGAGGAAAATAAGCGATTCTGCCAGACGGCCGCGGATATGCTTTTGGGTGAGGTTCACCGTACGTTCGTCGGCAATACCGAGGTCAATGGACAATCGTCTGATAAAGAACATCGCCAGTTCATTGTTTTGCGATAGTAATGTCATTATGGCAGTCATAGGTATCAGGCAGACCAATGACGGTTCAAATGCACAGGCAGCGGTTACATAATCTGCTTTGGCAAAATAAGGGCGATATCCGAAATACTCAGTGGGCTTGATCATACGGATAATCTGGCTTCTTCCGCCCACACCGTCTTTATAGATTTTGACTTTTCCATTCAGCAGACACATCAGGCAAGTAGGTGTCTCGCCTTCACAATGGATAATCTCGTTCTTCTTATAATTCTGAAGCGTAAAATGGTTGGCAAGAAACTCTCGCTGTTCTTCATTCAGAGGTGACCATATATCGGGAATCAACTCCGGAACATTAATATCGGATAAATTTATTTTTACCATAAATGCTGCAAAACTGTGTTGTACAGCACAAATGTAAAAAGAAAAAATTAAAAATGACACATTTGTATCAAAAAAGTGCAAGGAAAGGGGGAAGGAATTTTAAATTATGAATGATGAATTACCGTTTGGCATGACAATGCGGCAGGTTCATCATTCATAATTTGAAGTCGGTTTATCAGTAAAGCCGTTCATTTATCATTTGGTGAACAGCAGTTCCCTGTACTTCGGCAACGGCCATATCTCATCATCTATTTCCATTTCAAGATTGTCGATATGCTCGCGGATGCTTTCCAGGTAGGGGCGTACTGTTTCTTCGTATGCAAAGGCCTTGTCTTTGTAATTGTCCATGTGGTTGGCAACCTTGCGGGCTTCCGTCATTTCACGTACCTGCATTTTGATGGCTGTTACGCGGTGGGAGATTTCACGTATCAGTTCCTTGCGGTCAGCGCTGAGTATTTCATACTCTTCCGGAGTGAAAGTTTCGCGCAGTCCACGTAGGTTTTCCAGCAAACGGTTCTGGTAGATAACGGCAGTCGGTACGATATGGTTGATGGCAAGATCACCTAAAACGCGGCTTTCAATCTGTACTTTCATTGTGTACTTTTCCAGTTCCACTTCAAGACGGCAGGCCAGCTCCGTTTCGTTGAAGATGCGTTCGCCGATGAGTACGGAACGTGCCTGGTTGTCCATATAACGCATCAAGGCTTCCGGCACATGGCAGATATTGGTCAGTCCGCGTTTGGCAGCTTCCTGTTTCCATTGTTCGGAATAGCCGTCTCCTTCAAAACGGATGGGTTCCGAGGCGATGATTGTTTCTTTCAGAATGCGGAAAATAGCTTCGTCCTTGCCGACACCCTCTTCCATGAGCTTCTCAATGGATACTTTGAATTCGTTCAGTTGGTTGGCCATTGCCGCATTGATGGCAATCATTGCCGCAGCACAGTTGGCTGATGAACCGGCGGCGCGGAACTCAAAACGGTTTCCCGTGAAAGCGAAAGGAGAGGTGCGGTTGCGGTCTGTCGTGTCCAATAGAATTTCAGGGATACGTCCGATACCTAACTTTAGCGTAGTCTTTTCCTCGGCTGTCATCTTACTGTTGCTTACCTGACGGGCTATCTCATCGAGGATGGAAGATAACTGCTTGCCCAGGAATATGGATAAAATGGCAGGGGGAGCCTCATTGGCGCCTAAGCGGTAGCTGTTTCCGGCACTTGCAATGGAAGCGCGGAGCAAGTCCTGGTTTTTGTATACCATCATCAGTACATTCACAAGGAATGTGAGAAACAGCATGTTGCCTTTCGGATTTTTTCCCGGAGCAAAAAGGTTTATTCCCGTATCGGTGCAGAGCGACCAGTTGTTATGCTTGCCCGAGCCGTTCACGCCGCTGTATGGCTTTTCATGCAACAGCACGGCAAAGTTGTGTTTGCGTGCGATGCGTTTCATCAAATCCATAACCAGCTGGTTGTGGTCGTTGGCAAGATTGGCGTTCTCGAAGATGGGGGCCAGTTCAAACTGGTTGGGGGCAACTTCGTTGTGGCGCGTCTTGACGGGAATGCCCAGTTTGTGGCACTCTATTTCCAATTCTTTCATAAAGGCAGTGACACGTGGCGGGATAGAGCCGAAATAATGGTCTTCCAACTGCTGGTCTTTGGCAGAAGAGTGCCCCATGAGTGTACGTCCTGTCAGGCATAGGTCGGGACGTGCGTTATAGAGCGCCAGGTCGACGAGGAAATATTCCTGTTCCCAGCCCAAGTTCGTATATACGCGTGCTATGTTCTTGTCGAAAAGCTGGCAGACATCCGTTGCGGCTTTGTCCACAGCTGCAAGAGCCTTGAGCAGAGGTGTCTTATAGTCCAGCGCCTCGCCTGTGTAGGAGATGAAGATTGTTGGGATACAGAGCGTGGTGTCTACGACAAAAGCCGGTGAAGAAACATCCCATGCCGTATATCCGCGTGCCTCGAATGTGTTGCGGATACCACCGTTGGGGAAAGAAGAAGCATCCGGTTCCTGTTGGATAAGCAGCTTTCCGGAAAAGCGTTCAATGACATCTCCGTCTTCTCCGAATTCGATGAAGCCGTCATGCTTTTCGGCTGTACCGTCTGTCAGAGGTTGGAACCAGTGGGTGTAGTGGGTAACGTTCAGGGATTTTGCCCAGCTTTTCATGCCGTTTGCTATTAAATCGGCCATTTCCCTGTTGATGGGAGTTCCTTTTTCAATGGCGTCTGTTACAGCTTTGTAGGCTTCTTTGGGCAGGTATTCCTGCATCTTTTTACGGTCGAAAACATGGCTGCCGTAATAATCGGACAACTTGTTTGAAGGAGTGATGACTTCAAGAGGGCGGCGATTGGCGAGCTCTTGCAAAGCAAAAAATCTCATTTTTGACATATTAGTCTCTTCTTTTATTGGTTGTTGGGCGCAAAATTATATGTTTTTTCTGAATTACCCCCTACTTTTCAGGGGGTAATCTTGATTTTTTATATGTTTTTTGAAGATATACCCCTAAAAAATAAGGGGTGCTCTTGAAAATAATGTTTTTTGGAGAAATATCGTCCTCTGAAAATGAAAATGGAATAAAGGTGGAAGTTATTACTTTTTTTCTATATTTGTTCCCTCATAAGAAGATATTGCGGTTGAAACATATTATATGCATATGGATAGGAATCTGTTTCTTGTGTGCAAGTTTGCAGAAGGCGGGTGCTACGGCTGTTCCCCAATCGTATGCGGGACAACGGGCTTATGCGGATTCCATTATGGACAAGGTTATCTTCTTTGCGCCTTTTTACGAGCGCGTTGTCGATGAGTACAAGGCGGAACTTTATATCAAAGGCTGGGCAAACATAAGCAAGAAAAATCACCTGCTCCGCTTTATCCCTTCCATGTTCCGTATGAAGAAAGGGGTCCGGGAGTATATGATGGAGACATACAGCGAACTGCATTATACCGCTCCCGATATTTACGACCAGAAAGTGAAAGCCAGTGTGGGCACTTCTTCCGAACTTTGGGAACTGGACGGCCGTTTGCTTGAATACTTCCACATCAATATCTACTCTTCCACCTTGCTGTATGATAAGCTGCTCTCTCCGCTGGCTTCCAATGCAAAGAAATTCTATACCTATTATATAGATTCCATAATGGGTGAAGCGCACAACCGTGAGTTCCGTATCCGTTTTATGCCGAAGAGCAAGAGTTTTCAGCTCGTGGGGGGATACATGGTGGTCAGCGACAATGTGTGGAGTGTGCGCGAGATTCGTTTTTCCGGGCGTTCCGAGATGCTGCGTTTTAATAATCTGGTAAGAATGGGACAGGTGGGGAGCGCTAATGAGTTTTTGCCTGTGCATTTCAACATCGATGCCACATTTCGTCTGCTGGGCAATGTCATCGACGGCAGCTATACGGCGGTACTCGACTATAAGGAGATTAGTCAGAAAGACCCGGCTGTTGTGCGGAACAGGACAAAAAGCAAATATGACCTGTCGGAATCTTATACTCTGCTGACGGATACCAATGCTTACCGGCGTGATACCGCCCACTTCAATAAGCTGCGTCCTATTCCGCTGACTTCGCATGAGAAAAAGCTGTATGAGGACTTCTTCTTGCGCCGTGACACGCTTCTCTATAAGAAAAAGCCCAAGAACAAGCGGCTGGAGTTCTGGGGGCAGATAGGCGATGCGCTGGTAAGCAAGTATACGGTAGACCTTGCCAAAATGGGGAGTGTGCGCTGTTCGCCTCTTATAAACCCTTTGCTGCTGAGTTACAGCAAGAGCAACGGTTTCTCTTACCGTCAGGAATTTAAATACAACCGGCTGTTTAAGGGCGACCGTCTGTTGCGTATCGTTCCCAAGTTAGGTTACAACTTCAAACGGAAGGAGTTTTACTGGTCGGTCAATTCCGATTTCGACTATTGGCCCCGCAAGCGTGCCGCCCTGCATGTCAGCGTGGGTAACGGTAACCGTATCTACAGCAGCGATGTGCTGGACGATTTGAAAGCTATTCCCGACAGTATCTTTGATTTCGACCAGATTCACCTGGACTATTTTAAGGACTTGTATTTGCACATACGCCACAGCTGGGAAATTGTCAACGGTCTGACTCTGGATGTGGGGCTTTCCTTACACAGGCGTACCGAAGTGGAGCGTTCTAAATTCGTTCTTGTCTACCCCGATGCTCCGAATGTGATGTCTGCGGGTGTGTCATCCGTCTATCCGGGATTCGACCCTTCGGTTCTGAAAAAGTTCCGCCACAGTTATAACAGCTTTGCACCCCGTGTACGCCTGACGTGGACTCCCGGTCAGTATTATTATATGAGCGGTGACCGTAAAATCAACCTTCATTCCAAATATCCCACCGTTTCCGTAGACTGGGAGCGCGGTATCAGCGGTGTCATGCATAGCACCGGAAAGTACGAACGTATTGAAGTGGACTTCCAGCACAACATCCCGTTGGGATTGATGCGTGACATTTACTACCGCTTCGGCTGGGGTGCTTTTACGAATCAGAAAGAGCTTTATTTTGTGGATTTCGCCAATCTGGCCCGTTCCAATCTTCCCGTAGGCTGGAATGATGAAATCGGCGGAGTGTTCCAGTTGCTCGACGGGCGTTGGTATAACTCGTCCCGTAAGTACATCCGCGGGCATTTTACGTACGAGGCTCCTTTCCTGCTGCTCCGCCACTTGAAGAAATATACTCAATACGTATTGAATGAACGGTTGTATCTGAACGCTCTGGTGGTTCCCCACCTGAATCCTTATCTTGAGCTTGGGTATGGCATCGGTACGCACATCTTCGATTTCGGCGTTTTTACAGGCTTTGCAAACTGGAAGTACCAGGAAGTAGGGGTTAAGTTTACGTTTGAGTTGTTCAATAGGTAGGTCCGAAAGGCATATTATAAGAATTTATACTTTATCTTTGTGCCAAAATTTTAAGACTATGGGAATTGTAATAGGCATAGACGTAGGTGGAAGCACTACTAAAATCGTAGGACTCAATAAAGGCAAGATACAGTCTCCGATGTTCATAACGGCAGCCGATCCGGTAACTTCCCTGTTCGGAGCGTTCGGCAAGTATATCTATGATAACGGAATCCATTTGTCCGATGTGGAGCAGGTGATGCTGACCGGTGTGGGCAGTGCGTTTGTGGACAGCCCGCTTTACGGACTTCCCACCCGCAAGACGGATGAGTTCATAGCCAACGGACTCGGGGCGCGCCATGCCACGGACATCGACCGGCTGATAGTTGTCAGCATGGGAACAGGCACCTCCTTTGTAAGAATCAACGGGGATGAAATACAGCATATCGGCGGTATGGGTATCGGTGGCGGAACCTTACAGGGACTTTCGCGGCTGTTGCTCAAAACACACGACATTCATCAGGTTGCCGGTTTGGCGGCAAAAGGCGATGTGACCCGCGTCAATCTGCAAATCGGCGATATCTGTAACAACGCATTGCCCGACCTGCCCGTATCCGCTACCGCTTCATTGTTCGGAAAGGCCGACAGTAACGCCTCACCGGAAGACATTGCCTGCGGCATCATTTATACCGTGCTCCAGACTATCGGCGGTGCAGCTGTGCTTTCCGCCCTGAACAGTCCGGTAAAGGACTTTGTGCTGATAGGTAATCTTACCCAGTTGCCGCAATGCCGGGAAGTGTTTCCGAAGATGGAAAGCATTTATCATGTGCGTTTCCATATCCCGCCCTATGCGGAATACCGCACGGCCATAGGGGCGGCTTTGGCATATGTCAGGGAGAATTCTACCATATAATAAGGTGTAAATCTTTAGAAATCGGGCATAAAGACCGGATATTTTCAGAAAGAACTTTTTGTCATTCAAGAAAATACTCCTATCTTTGCGCCCGATTTAATATGAGTCAACATAAAGTCTCACTTAATTAACGAGTTAAACAATTTATTTATTAATGGAAAATTTAAAAAATGTTGCTCCCATTGAGGACTTCAACTGGGATGCTTACGAAAACGGTGAAACCGTAACAAACGTAAGTCACGAAGACTTGGAAAAGGCGTATGACAACACGCTGAACAAAGTTAACGACCGCGAGGTAGTTGACGGAACCGTAATCGCAATGAACAAGCGTGAAGTAGTTGTGAACATCGGTTACAAATCAGACGGTATCATTCCTTTGAATGAATTCCGCTACAATCCCGACCTGAAAGTAGGTGATACGGTAGAAGTGTACATCGAAAACCAGGAAGACAAGAAGGGACAGCTGGTTCTGTCTCACCGCAAAGCTCGTGCTACCCGTTCTTGGGATCGCGTTAACGCTGCTTTGGAAAATGAAGAAATTATCAAGGGTTACATCAAGTGCCGCACTAAGGGTGGTATGATTGTCGACGTATTCGGTATCGAAGCATTCTTGCCGGGTTCTCAAATCGACGTTAAGCCTATCCGCGACTACGATGTATTCGTTGGCAAGACTATGGAATTCAAGGTTGTTAAAATCAATCAGGAATTCAAGAATGTCGTTGTATCTCACAAGGCTCTTATCGAGGCTGAACTGGAACAACAGAAGAAAGAAATCATCGGTAAACTCGAAAAAGGACAAGTTCTCGAAGGTACCGTTAAGAATATCACATCCTACGGTGTATTCATCGACCTGGGTGGCGTAGACGGTTTGATTCACATCACAGACCTCTCTTGGGGCCGCGTCAGCGATCCGAAAGAAGTGGTTGAACTCGACCAGAAGCTCAACGTCGTTATCCTCGACTTCGATGATGAGAAGAAGCGTATCGCTCTCGGCTTGAAGCAGCTGACTCCGCATCCTTGGGATGCTCTCGATCCTAACTTGAAGGTAGGTGACCACGTGAAGGGTAAAGTTGTCGTTATGGCCGACTACGGTGCATTCATCGAAATCGCTCCGGGTGTTGAAGGTCTGATTCACGTATCCGAAATGTCTTGGTCACAACACTTGCGTTCTGCACAGGACTTCATGAAGGTAGGTGACGAAGTTGAGGCTGTAGTTCTGACTCTGGACCGCGAAGAACGTAAGATGTCTCTCGGTATCAAGCAGCTGAAAGCTGATCCTTGGGAAACTATCGAAGAGAAATATCCTATCGGTTCCAAGCACACTGCAAAAGTTCGCAACTTCACTAACTTCGGTGTATTCGTAGAAATCGAAGAAGGTGTTGACGGCTTGATTCACATCTCTGACCTGTCTTGGACTAAGAAGGTTAAACATCCTTCAGAATTCACTCAAATCGGTGCGGACATCGATGTACAGGTATTGGAAATCGACAAGGAAAACCGTCGTTTGAGCCTCGGTCACAAGCAACTCGAAGAGAATCCTTGGGATGTATTTGAAACTGTATTCACAGTAGGTTCTGTACACGAAGGTACTATCATCGAAATGCTGGACAAGGGTGCAGTTGTTGCTCTGCCTTATGGCGTAGAAGGTTTCGCTACTCCGAAACACCTCGTTAAGGAAGACGGCTCACAGGCTCAGTTGGACGAGAAGCTCGAATTCAAAGTTATCGAGTTCAACAAGGACGCTAAGCGTATCATCCTGTCTCACAGCCGCATCTTCGAAGATGTAGCCAAGGCTGAAGAAAGAGCAGAAAAGAAAGCTGCCAAGAAGTCTTCCGGTAAGAGAGAAGAAGCTCCTGCTTCTATCCAAAACCAGGCTGCTTCTACAACTTTGGGCGACATCGACGCTCTGGCTGCTTTGAAAGAGCAAATGGAAGCCGGAAAGAAGTAATTACTTCTCCATATAAATAAGGTAAGGGTGCTTGTGGCAAACACAAGTGCCCTTTCTTTTTAGGCAGGCTCTTAATTTCTTACCCATAATCTGTGCAATCTGTGATGATTACCCTTATCTTTGCACCATCATGGAGAAATTCGAACTACATATTCTCGGCTCCGGTTCGGCATTGCCCACCACCCGCCATTTTCCTACTTCGCAGGTAGTGAACTTACGTGACAAGCTTTTTATGATAGACTGTGGAGAAGGCGCACAGTTGCAATTCCGAAAGTCACGCCTCAAATTCTCGCGTTTGAACCGTATCTTCATCTCCCACCTGCACGGCGACCACTGTTTCGGGCTACTGGGACTGATATCCACGCTTAATCTTTTGGGGCGTACGGCCGACCTGCATATACACTCTCCCAAAGGTTTGGAAGAACTTCTTACGCCGATGCTTGCATTCTTCAATCATCAGATGACCTATAAAATCTTCTTCCACGCGTTCGAGACGAAAGAAGCCGCCTTGATTTATGAAGATCGGTCGCTTACGGTGACAACCATTCCTTTGCGGCATCGCATGCCTTGCTGCGGTTTTCTGTTTGCCGAGAAGCCGCGCCTCAATCATATCCTGCGCGACATGATAGACTTCTATCAAGTGCCGGTGTACGAGCTGAACCGTATCAAGAACGGTGCGGATTACGTTACGCCGGAAGGAGAGGTGATACCCAATGCCCGTCTCACCCGTCCCTCGGCTGCCCCGCGGCGTTATGCCTATTGTTCGGATACGATTTATCTTCCTTCCATAACGGAACAGATAAAAGGAGTGGATTTGCTTTTCCATGAGGCCACTTTTGCCGAAGATGCCGCCCCGCGTGCCAAAGAAACGTTCCATACCACCGCTTCGCAAGCCGCACGGATAGCCCGCGATGCGGAAGTGAAGAAGCTGTTGATAGGTCATTTCTCCGCCCGTTATGACGATGAGCAGGTATTGCTGGATGAGGCGCGCGCTGTCTTTCCGGACACGCAGTTGGCCAAAGAAACGCTTTGTATATCGGTGTGAATCGGAATTTTGCTATCTTTCCTCTAAAAAACAAATAAGACCACCTCCCTCTCTTTCGGCTTGACAGAGGTATCATTCTTTTTGGCATG
>ENA-UEQE01002131-UEQE01002131.1-human-gut-metagenome-genome-assembly--contig:-NODE-2131-length-14755-cov-5.122769_pt1 | contig 14755 bp, 14 predicted proteins | sample MGYA00242934_ERZ507935 | MGnify/ENA primary metagenome ERZ507935 (study PRJEB26167, sample SAMN06115423) | human gut metagenome | host: Homo sapiens | place: China:Anhui | collected 2015-03-30... | reverse complement strand
CGGAAGAAATCCGCCTCGGCTGCCGCTCCCGGAAAAGAAGAGCGGCTGAATCTGGATCGGCTCTGGAATACGACAGACCCCAATATCAAGAAGGCGCTTTTCCGTTTTCTTGATGAAGAACGAGGCAACGATGAGCGGGCAATCATCCGCTTGGGACTCGAATTCCGCCATGTCCTGCCTGCGCGCCAACAAGTCCTGCTGGTGCGGGATGCCCGTGAGCTCGGCCTTGTCATGTAACTAAGGGAAATTTGAAATGAAATAACCAAGAAAAAAGAGAAGGCCGTTTTCTGCGCCAACAGAAAACAGCCCCCAAGTCCCTCAACGGGAAAAGTCAACCACTAAAGTAAATTGACTTTATCCCGACTCGCTTCCGGCGTCAAGCTAGGGGGGCTTGGTTATTCTCTTTTTTCTGCAACCAATAAGGTCGCGGAATTATGAGAATTTCCAGAACTTTTGTGCCTACGAGCCTTTTTTTCCATGTCAGGGATAAATACCAGCCTGCCTTCATAGGACATGATCAAGGCGTCTCTACCGGCGCAAGCTATGTCTATATTCTCATCTTCACGGCATGTGGGGAGAAGGATCACTGCTGGCTCTCACAGACCATGATGGCCCTGCGCTCCAAGTCGTCCGTGCGCACCATCCAGAACTATCTCAATGAGCTGGTCAAGACGGACTACATCTCGATCCAAAAAGACGAGCATGGCCGCAACATCTACACCCTGCTTCTCTCCGACCGCCTGATCGCCCTGCTCAGAAAGCTCGGCATCCCCACGCACGACCCGCGCATCACGGCAGAGGAACCATACGAAAAATTTTCGCATGATATAAGAGTAAATAAGAAACAAGATATTACCCCCCTTTCCCCCCTTCCGGTTCGGGAGGTCTCTTCATCTCCCTCTTGCCGCAACCGTACCGGACATCCGGGGTCAGCTCCCTTACCCCAGCGGGTGTCAAGGAGGGGGGATTTTTCATCTTTGTCTCGAACGAATGCGACACCACACGCACCCCGTGTACTACACCGCCCAGCCGTGTCACATGAGTTCGAACAACTGTGGCTGGCATGGCCCCAAACCGCGACCTGGGACATGCCCCGCAACAGGCAGCTTGCCCTGCGTGTTTTCCGCCGGATGGAGCGCGCGGGGCAGCTGCCCCCCATCGAAAACCTGCTCGCTACAGTCGAGCTCTATAAGCGTACCGATAGCCGTTGGCTCAACGGCTACCCCCCTGAGCTCTCGAACTGGCTGCACTCGCGCCAGTTCGAGAAGGCTCCGCTCGTGCGCCCCCAAAAGACAGCTTTCGGGAAGTTCGTACCTGCGGAACCAGTTCTCACTCCTGAAGAAAGACGACAAGCCGAAGTCTACCGTGCCCGTATCGAGGAACTGCAAAAGCGGTTCAATCAGCCTACCCTGTCGACCTCTCCTACTCCCTCGCACGACGCGGACGCGCTGATCGCGCTCTGGCCTGAGCCGGAACGCCAGCGCGTCCCCGTCACGACATACCTCAACTACCTGTCAGGCAAAGGACAAAAGCCAGATCTCGCCCGTCTGGTTTCCCTTGCCCGCGATTACCTGTCTGGAACTTCGTCACCCATGAGTCTTGTCGGCTGGCTACGCAGTTGCCAAGCCTGCGCCGTCTGACGCCAAAGAAACCTACGATGACGAACAGGAAGACGCCTGAAAACGACGGGTGAGAGATGAATATGGAAACACACCAGACATCAACCTTGCACTCCAGCTGGGAAAACTCGCTCCGCATGCACATGGGACAGCTTGTCAACTCGGCTCTGGAAGACCCGATGACCTGCGAGGTCATGCTGAACCCGGACGGACGTGTCTGGCAGGAACGGTTCGGTGAGCCGATGAAGTGTATCGGCACCATGCGTTCCGGAGACGCCGAAGTGACGTTCCGCACCTTGGCCTCCCTGCTTGGCAAAACACTCTCATATGAACAACCACAGCTCGACGGTGAATATCCCGGAGGTTTCCGATTCTCCGGAGCCGTGCCTCCAGTGGTTTCAGCCCCTGCCTTTACGATCCGAAAGCCCGCCTCTCGCGTCTTCACACTCGACGAATATGTGGAGACCGGCACCATGACGGAACGCCAGAAAGAAGTTCTGTGCGAAGCCGTGAAGGACCATCTGAACATTCTCGTCATCGGCGGCACGGGGTCAGGGAAAACCACGCTCGCCAACGCCATTATCGCCGACATGGTTCGGCAATACCCTGACGAGCGTCATGTGATCATCGAAGACACGCGGGAAATCCAGTGTGCAGCCCAAAACGCGGTCTTCTTTCATACTACTGATGATGTCTCCATGACCAAATGCCTCAAGCAGACCTTGAGATTTCGCCCTACTCGCATCCATGTCGGTGAAGTTCGTGACGAAGCCGCTCTCGACCTTCTGGATGCCTGGAACACCGGCCATGCCGGAGGCGTTTCCACCATCCACGCCAATTCGGCAAGGCAGGGACTTTCACGCCTGCGCGGACTTGTTTCCCGCAGCCCCCATGCGCCGAACTGCATTGAGGAGGTCATCGGCGAGGCCGTCCAGCGCATCGTCTTCATGGAAAGGACGCAGGCAGGACGGCGACTCGGTGAAATCCTCGCCGTGGACGGCTACTCGTCCAGGAATCAGGAATACCAGCTCCGCGAACTGGCGGCATAACCTTTATTTTTGACTCTGAGGGACAGCCCATGCTCAAGGCATTCACAACCATCGTTTTTCTGGCTTTTGTCATGGCCATGGCTCCGGACGCCTTCGCCTCCATGACTTCCAGCGGCCTTCCGACAGATACCGGATTCCGGACCCTCCAAAATTTCATAACCGGGGAATATGCCTACATAGCCACTGTCGTTGGGGTCATCGGAGCTGGCGTCGCCTTTTATTACAGTCAGGAGTCATCCGGTTTCATCAAGACTCTCCTGCAGCTGGTCTGCGTGATGTGTTTCGTGCTTGGCGCTGTGACCTTCATCAGCGTCATCACCGGCAAGGGGGCGCTCATCGCATGATCACACATACTTTTCACCAGTCTCTTATCCGCCCGAACCTGATTTTGGGGTGCGATAGGGATTTATTCTTCATGTTCGCCCTTGCGGCCTTCATTCTCGTTGTCATTTCGCAAAACTGGACGGCCTTCTTCGTCGGGCTCTTCATCTGGTTCTCCTCCCTTGCCCTGCTCCAGCGCATGGCAAGAGCCGATCCGCTTATGCGGCCCGTCTACCTGCGCCACCGCCGGTATCATGCGTACTATCCGCCTCGCTCGACGCCTTACAGGGTGAATACCCATGAATACAGGGAATTCTGATGATGAACAGTATCACGGTTCTCTCCTGCGCCATTGCCGCCGCAGGCTTTCTGGCCTTTCTTGTCTGGATCAGACTGATCCGCGAGGCGGGCAAGCTGCGAAACCTGAAACGGTTCCGCTCGGCGAATGCCGGAGTCGCCGATCTGCTCAACTACGCGGCGATGGTCGATGACGGGGTAATAGCCTGCAAGTCCGGGGCGCTCATGGCCGCCTGGTTCTACACGGGCACCGATAACGCCCAGATGACGGAAGATGAGCGCGATCATGTCTCCATCCTTCTGAATCGTGCGCTCCTGCCTCTCGACGACGGCTGGATGCTCCATATAGACGCCGTCAGGCATGAGGCCCCCCGTTACCCGGATAGAAGCCGGTCCCACTTTCCCGATCCCGTTTCTTAATCCGTGGATGAGGAACGCCGCCGGTTCTTCGAAGAAAGAGGGGTCATGTACGAGGGGTATTTCGTGCTCACCGTGACATGGCTTCCTCCACTTCTTGCTGAACGTAAAGCCGTGGAGCTGCTCTTCGACGATGACCGCAAGCCGGATTCCAAGCCCCGTCAATTCTCCATCCTTCTAGAATCATTCAACAAGAATGTAAGATTACTGGAAGAACGTCTGTCCACCGTGCTGAACTTGCACAGGCTCAAGGCGCAGGCATACGGGCGTGAAGACGGCACCGTGGAATACTACGACGATTTTCTCCAGCACATCCAGCGTTGCATTTCCGGCGTTTCCCACCCCGTACGCCTGCCTTCCTGCCCCAATTATTTGGATATACTGCTCGGCGGCCAGGAATTCTGGGGAGGGATCATCCCTAAAATGGGGCGTAAGTTCATTCAGGTCGTCGCCATTGAAGGATTTCCGGCCATGTCCACACCGGGAATCCTCTCGATCCTGACGGATCTGAATCTCGAATACCGCTGGAATACAAGATTCATCTTTCTGGGCAAGAGAACGGCGCTCGCCCATATCGCCGTCTACCGCCGTAAATGGAGACAGAAACTCTACGGAATCATCGATCTGATCTCCGGGCGGCTGACTCGCGTCAATCAGGAAGCGCAGGAAATGTCCGAAGATGCCGATGCGGCCTTTGCGTCCGTCCAGAGGAACGACTGCGCCGTCGGGTATCTCTCCAGCGTTGTCGTGCTTATGGATGAGGATCGGGACAAGGTGGAAAACGAGGCCATCCAGCTCCAGAAACTTATATTCAATCTGGGCTTCACGGCCCGGATCGAGACGATCAACTGTATGGACGCCTACTTTGGCTCCCTGCCCGGACACGGCTTCGAGAACATCCGTCGCCCGCTGGTGACGACGCAGTCTTTGGCGGACATCATCCCGTCAAGCTCCATCTGGACGGGCTCCCCCACGCATCCCTGTCCGTACTATCCACCGGATTCTCCCCCTCTTTGCCATTGTGTCACTACCGGCTCCAGCCCCTTCCGTCTGAACCTCCACGTCAGGGACGTCGGCCATACGGTCATGTTCGGCCCCACGGGCTCCGGCAAGTCCACGGCTCTGGCCCTTCTTGCCATGCAAATGCGCCGATACCAGGAAGCGAATATCTTCGTTTTCGACAAGGGCCTGTCCATGTACGCTACGACGAAAGCCTGCGGAGGCAGGCACTTCGACCTTGGCGGCGACTCCGACAAGTTTCAATTTGCGCCGTTGCAGCACCTTGAAACCATGCAGGATCGCACATGGGCTCTGGACTGGCTCGATACAATCCTCGCCCTGAACGGCGTACAGACCGGCCCAGGAGACAGACGTGAACTCGAACTCATGCTTATTCGGGCACACGAGACCGGCATCCGCAGACTCAACAACTTCGTCGCCATCCTGAGTCCGCATCTGCGCGAGCCCCTGCTTTCCTATGTGACCGGCGGAGCCATGGGCACCCTCTTCGATGCCGAAGAGGACACCCTGGAGCTGTCCACCTTCTCCACCTTTGAAATGGAACAGATACTGTCCATGAAGGAACGCTGGGCCTTGCCTGTTCTGCTCTATCTTTTCCGCCGGATCGAGAAATCCCTGCACGGACAGCCGGCCCTGCTCATTCTTGATGAGGCATGGATCATGCTCGGCCACCCGGTCTTTCAGGAGAAAATCCGGGAATGGTTCAAGGTGTTCCGCAAAAGCAACTGCGCCCTGATCCTTGCTACGCAGAACATCTCCGACGCCGTGAATTCTCCCATCTGGGACGTGATTCTCTCCGAAACGGCCACAAAAATTTTCCTTGCCAATCCCAAGGCCAGGGAAGCTGCGAACGTATACGCAAAGATGGGCCTCAATCCCCACCAGATCGAAATGCTCGCAGGGGCGACGCCCAAACGCGAATACTACCTCACCTCAGAAAAGGGCTGCCGGCTGTTCTCGTTTGCCATGGGACCGCTGGCCCTCGCCTTTGCCGGTGCTTCCGACAAGGAAAGCGTCGCCGAAGTACAGAAATACGAAGCGGTTCATGGAGACCAATGGATCAGAGCCTGGCTCCAGTCCAAGGGAATCTCTCTCGATGCGTATAAAGGAGAAGCGGCATGAAAGAACAGGAAAATCCTTATCTGAACGCCAGAAAGAAACATAACGAGTATGAGGGGGGCCTCATCGCCTCCCGCCATATATGGCAGATGTTTGGCATCCTCGGCCTGCTCGTCGGTCTGGCCGGCGTGGGAGGCATGGTTCATATCGGTTCCCAGTCAAAATTTGTCCCTTATGTCATTGAAGTGGACAAACTGGGGCAGACCCACGCCGTTTCCATTGCCGACAGGGCCGCGCCGGCTGATCCGCGTGTGATTCATTCGCTTCTGGCCCGTGCCGTCACTCTGGCCCGCATGGTTACCCCGGATGTCGTCGTCCAGCGCAACGCCATTTTCGAACTCTACGCATCTCTGAACCCCTCAGATCCGGCTGCGCTCAAGATGAACGAATACCTGGGGTCGGATTCGGAGACATCCCCTTTCAAACGCGCGTCAAAAGAGACCGTAGACGTGCAGATTACATCGGTCATCCCTCAATCCGACGAAACATGGCAGGTAGATTGGGTGGAAACGGTTCGCGCTCGCGGCGACGGTTCCGTCATATCCCGTTTCCGTATGCGGGCGCTCGTCAACATCTATGTGGCTCCTCCAACAAACCGCACATCCGAAGAGCAAATCAGAAAGAACCCATTGGGCATCTATATTCGTGACTTTAACTGGTCAAAGCAACTCTAACTCCCTTGAAGGAAGGAACTACATGAAACGAACTCTTGTCACTGGAGCCTGCCTTCTTCTGCTCACGGGCTGCGCAGCGTTCCCGTTCCACGGCAGCCGTGAGGTCGCCGGCGTCAGGACTGCCGACGCCCTGAGCGAGACATGGCCAGCCGACTCCGAACGCTTCGCCTCTCAAGCGGCACTTGAACTTTCGCGACGGTATCCCGCCGGCCAGACCGGGCTTTCCCTCGTAACAGTGCCGGGTCAGTTCGGCACGTCGCTCGAAAACCAGCTTCGTGGCCACGGTTTTGCCATTTTCCCCTCAGACTCTTCTTCCGGCGTCCGGATCGGCTACGTCCTCGACGAGATTATCGGCGAGATCACCCCTACAGGGTATCTCCAGATCAGAACCTCGGACGGCACGGCCTTCAGCATGATCCGCAAGCTCATGGGCGGGCTCCCCTCCACGACTGCGGCTCCAGCAGCTTCCGCCCCAGCTCCGGAAGAGCCGGTTCCGGGCACACCTGTGGTGACGCCTCCCGCGCATACTCCGGAACCGGCTCCCGCAGTAAAGGAGGCTCCTCTCCCAGAAGTACCGCAGACGCCGGTTCCCCAAGCACCCACGCCCCACAAAGAGGAGCCGTCCAGTGCCTCCGGAGATTCCCGGATGATGCCGATCATCACCGCAGTCCGCACGGTGATCCCCGTCAAATGGCAGTACAGCATCCAGGGGATGGAGCTGCGCCAGAAGCAGGTTCCATACCCGAAAAATATCCCATGGCGAAAAGCTCTCATGGACATGGCCACGGCTACCGACTCCACAGTCGACATCAACGCCAAGGCCAGGCTCGTCACCTTTACGCCAAAAGGAATGCAGCCCGCTCCGGCAAGGACACAATCTGCTGTAGCTGCTCCAGTTTCGCCGGAATCTCCCGCCGTGGCCAGTGCGTTAAACGATGCGGCCGCACAGACAAAATCCGCTGCGGCCGCACTAGGAACACCATCGGCCGACGCTCCCAAAATCGAGGCAACGTCTGTTCCCCCGGCCTCTCCAGCCGTCACCATCGTCGCCGAGCCTGTCTCCCTTCCCGAATGGCACCTCTCGCAGGGAAGCCTGCGCACGCAGTTGGATGTCTGGGCAAACCGTGCTTCCTGGCAGCTCGTCTGGAACGCGGACACGGATCTCGACATGCAGTCCCGTGCAACGTTCCGGGGCAACTTCGTTGCCGCCGTTACTCAGCTTTTTGAAGGCCTCCATGCCGCCGGATTCCCTCTCCGGGCAATCTTTTATCCCGCGAACTCCGTTCTCGAAGTGAGTGACAGATAATGAAAAGATACCTCCCCCTTCTTCTCGTCGCGTTCGTCTTCCTCTCAGGCTGTGCCGTCAAAAACGGCGGAGCGCCCACGCCGGAACAGGTCGAAGCCAGGCGCGACCAACTGAACGAACTTTCAAGCTCGAAGACCGTCTCCATTGCCGAACATCCATACCTCGGTGCAAAGCCCATCGTCCGGCAAACGGACGGCGAAGACATTCCCGTTCTCAACGCCAGCGTCACCCTCAAACAGAAGGGGACGCTCTCCGAGATCGCGGCCTCGCTCAGCACCATCGCCCCATTATCGGCCCAAGTCTCCGATACCGATGCCGACGATCCCCAGCCGACAAAACAGTCATCTTCTCCGGAGTTGCCGGCCCTTGACGATCTGGGCCTGCCGCCTCTGGCCATGTCCGGGCTGATCGACGTATCCTATACCGGCTCTTTGCGCGGCCTGCTCGATACCATCTCAAGCCTGTCGGGTTATGGCTGGGACTATGATGCAAAAATCAACCGCGTGACTTTCTCAGCCATGCAGGTGCGCACATACACCATCATGGCCGCGCCGGGCGTGATCACCTACGACAGTCAGGTCTCCAACAAGAGCAAGGAACGTACAAGCGGCTCCTCCATCAGCGGCTCCAGCATCAACTCCACGGTCTCCTCCGGAGACACCTCTTCCCAGACCTCCCAAGTCCACACCTCAAAAATAGAGATGGACATCTGGAAAGAGATCGAAACCGCCGTCAAGGGACTCCTGAGCAAAAGGGGCACCGTCTCCATCAATCAGTCTGCGGGTACGGTCACGGTCAGGGACTCCTATACGCGCCTGCGTGACGTGACCGCCTACATCGACTCGATCAACGCCCGACTCTCCCGCCAGGTTGCAATTACCGTGCGTGTCTGGGCGCTCGAACTCACCGACGCCTCCAGCGCCGGGCTGAACCTTCAGGCCCTCTTCGAAAACAACGACGTCTCCGTCGTCGCTGGCAGCCTCGGCGATCTGGGGAGTGCGTCAACCGCCGCTGTTAGTGTGGTTAAGGGCAAGCTCAAGGGCTCCAGCGGCACGATCAAGGCTCTCAAAGAATGGGGGCGTGCTACCCAGCTTAGTTCCGCCGGTGGCCTGCTCATGTCGAACCAGCCTCTTCCCGTGCAGGCAATCAAGCGCCATGCCTACCTCGCCGGTATGACCCTGGCCACCAGCGAGTACAACCAGACTTCAGAGATCACACCCGGCGAAGTCACAACCGGTTTCGCCATGACCATCATTCCGCATATCCTGCCGGATCGCCGGGTAATTCTCCAATACACGGTCACTCTGTCGGCCCTTGACTCCATGGAAGAGATCGACCGTGAACAGGTCTATGTCCAGCTTCCGCAGGTGAGTACGCGGAGCTTTGCCCAACGGTCAAAAATGAAGATGGGCCAGACGTTGGTTTTGGCCGGCTTTGAGCAGTCAACACAGAACCTTGGCAACTCCCTCGGCGTTCTCAACACAAGTCGCGATGCCGATTTTTCGAAAACTCTGCTCGTTGTGACAATTGAGCTGGAAAGTGCGGAGAACGTGTGATGATGCGCCGTGTAATTGTCAATGGGCAGTCCTATGCCGTCGGTCTGGACTGGTTCCCGCTCAAGGAAGACATGAAGCGCGCCGAACTTGTGTTGGAAGCGGAAGGATACGACGAAAAGTGCGATATATCCGTCGTACTTGAAAAACAGTACGCCCTGGCCCGTTCAAGGAACAAGTCGTGGAAGAGAGCCCGCTCTCTGGCCGCAACGCTTGTCCTGAACAAGTATCCTGACGCCGTCCACGTTTTTCCCTTCGTCGACGCGGATGACGATACCCCCTTCTGGTGGGTAATCGGCGTTCGCAGAGGAATTATCTCCGGGCAGACGGATCGTTGCTTTACCAATCAGGAAGATGCCGAAAACGTCGCCGTTTCAGTTCAAGACTCTCTCGGCGTCCCGGATCTTCAATCCTTTTCAAATGACGACGCTCTGTTGGCTCACACAAAGCCGACAAAGACGTCCTTTATGAACGATCCGGCAGCCCTTGGGTATCTGAAAGATACAGCAACCATCAAGTTTCTGAAGGCATCCGCCATAGCCGTCGGCTTCGCCTTCGGCTGGTGGGCCGTCGACTCTGCCCTCGAATACCGGGCGGCTCAGGAAGCCTTGGAGCAGGCCCGCATCCTCACACAAAACAAGGAAAAAAGGGCCAAAGAACTGGCCGAGCATCCCGAAAGATACTTTTCAAGTAAATGGATGCAGGCCCCCCTGCCGGGAACATTCCTCAACCAGTGTGCTCCAGAGATGTTCCGTTTCCCTATGGCCGCGAACGGCTGGGGACTCTCCAGCCTGAGATGCTCAGGGGCTTCCCTTTCCGCCACATGGCAGCAGACGCCGCTTTCGGACTACACGTACCTGCCCTTCAATGCGGTGCTCGACCCGCAAAAGCCGAAAATTGCGACATCATCCAGGCCGCTGTCTCCTCTTGCCGGGACGAATCGATCCGTTTCCTCCTTGCTTTCACAAAAGGACGCGGCACGCAGGCTCTACGCTCTCACCCAGCACTTCCGCCTGAACCTCAAAAAGCTGGCCTTCGCCAAACGCCAGACAAAGACGGTCGAAAAGATCTCGCTTTCCTGTCCCTGGGTGAAAGCATCCTTTGAACTGGATCACGTTCCCGCTTTTCTCATGGCCGATTACGTCAGCCTAGGAAAGGCCCTGTCCGAAATTCCCGGCTTAATCGTCACGGAGATCTCCTACTCCGACAATTGGACCATACGAGGTGAACTCTATGCACGTTGACAAGAAAAAGGCCCAGATCGCCGTCCTGACCGTCCTCGGCTGCGCACTGATCGGTTCGGCTGCCTTTCAGTTCTTTCCAGAGCAGAAATCGGTGTCCGAACGTCCGGTTAAAAAGGTTGCCCCTAAAACGGCGTCTGCTCCAAAACCAGCACCTCCCAGCCCTTCCCCGAAGGATAGCGTCGCAGTTCCCCCCATTACGGAACTCGATCCCCGCACGGTTTATTCCGGCAACCTCGGCACTCTTACAGGTATCCAAGCCGGTGCTGATCTTAAAAAGATGGAACTGGAATTTGCACAGCTCGATGCAAAGATCAGGGAACTACAGCAACCAAAGGAAGCGATCCCGACCTCACCCATTACCCTGCCGCAGCTCTCCCCTTCCGCCGGAGTTCCCGGACTGCCGGAAAAGAAGGAGTCGACCAGGATCGTCGTCATGGCTGTGCGCGGCACCAATGAAAACTTGAGCGCCACCCTCCGGACCAAGGATGGGAGTCATGTCGTCAAAACGGGGGATACCGTTCCCGGTTTTGGAAAGGTTCAGTCAATTACGCGGGATCGCGTCGTCATCAACGGTTCGGCAATACCCTGGATGTAAACATGGATACTTACGTTCCTTCCATTCCTCCAGCCCTTTCGGAACGCTTGATCTGGCGCGACGGCTTCTTTCACGCTTCGGAAGAGCTCAAAGGCGACACCTTGCTCGACGCTCTTTTCGCCAGATACTCCCGTGAAATGGACGTCGCCGTAGTGCCATGCCGCTGGTACTCACCCCGCGCCTTTGAAAAAAAATTCGGCGTCCATTTCATCAACAAAGAGGGCTCAATCAACGCCACGGTCGACGCCATAGTCGATCTTCTGCGAAAGGCATGGACCCTCCGCGCATCGGATATTCACATCACCTATTGGGGGCCATACACCACCATCGAGCTCCGGCGTCTGGGACTGTTGCAACCGTTTCAGACTTTAAACGGCACTGAAGGGCAAGCTCTCATCTTTGCCCTTTTCCAGTCCGACATTTCCCAGGGCGGTGGAGAATCCACCTTTTCCCCGCTGAAACAACACGACGCTCGCATCGCCAAGCGCGAGTACCTGCCTGAAGGGGTCTTCGCCGTCCGTCTACACGCCGAGCCGATCCTCAGTCCGTTTATTCCAGACCCCGGCACCTTCGTCGCTCTGCGCCTGCTTTACGACGCTACATCAGTCCAGGGGACACTGGAACAGCGCGTCGAAGCCCTTGGTTATCTTCCGGAACAGCAACAGCTCCTCCGGAGATTCACAGAACGTTCCGGACTTTCAATCATCGCAGGAGCTACCGGACATGGCAAGTCTACACTTCTTAAACACGTCATGGAGGGAATGGCCGAGGAGAACCCCACTCGAAACTACATGACGCTGGAAGATCCGGCGGAATACGTGATCAGAGGAACAAAGCAACGCAACGTCATCACCAACACGGATGTGGAAAACGCCAGAAAAATGGAGATGGTGAACGCCAATGCGGGGCTCATGCGTTCCGATCCGGACGTGATCATGATCGGCGAAATCCGCTACATCGAACTGGCTTCCGCCGCCATTGAAGCCGCCCTTACCGGGCATGGAGTCTGGACCACCCTCCACGCTTCTAGCGCCTTCGGCATCATCGCCCGTCTGCGCGAGATGGGCGTCCCCCTTGAGGATCTCTATGAAGACAACGTTCTCAACGGCTTGATTTACCAGCGTCTGGTTCCGGTCCTGTGTCCCCACTGTAAGCGGCCTCTGGAGCTTTCCTCCCTCCAGCATCAGCTCAGAAACCGTCTCGAAAGACTCTTTAACACCGCAGAACTCGCCAAAATCTATACGAAAGGCGACGGATGCGAGCATTGCTCCGGCATGGGGCTCACGGGCCTTCGCGTAGCTGCGGAAGTCGTACCCGTCACCACCATGCTCCTCTCCATCCTGAAAAAGGGCTCTCTGCGGGATGCCCAGATGTACTGGCTCAACGAGATGCACGGCATGACGCACGTCGCCCATGCAAGAAGCCTCGTTCTTGCCGGAGAAGTCGATCCGACTCTGGCCGAAGAACGTCTCGGCGTCACTCTCGACTTCGACCTTGAATGGCGGGAGGTCGCATGAACCTGAATGCGGAAATCCGTCTTCCTGCTGACATTGAGCGTAAACTTGCCAGACTGGCCTTCGGCTCAAAGACACGGGAACGCTGCTGGCGCAAGCTCGCCACGCATCAACGTCACCGTATGCCCATTGATGAAAGCCTGCGGCTCTTCACCAAACAGGCGCGTGCCGCCGGCTCTCTCTCCACGCAATGCTACGCCGTCATGCGCGACAGACTCTCCGCAGGCAAGGGCATGAGCGAAGCTCTGACCGGACTGGCCACTCCGGAAGAGATACTGCTCATCCACTCCAGCCAGATCGGCGGCAAGCTGTCGGAAGGTCTTCTGCTGGCTGCGGATCTCCTCGCGGCAAAACGGAAAGTCATTGGAGCCGTCATCGGAGCCGTGGCCTATCCGGCCTTTCTCTTCGTCCTGGTCAACGTGGTCCTCTACGCCATGTCCGTGGTCATTATTCCCCAACTGACCGCTATCACCGATCCTACCCATTGGCAGGGACCCGCCGCAATTCTGTACCGGATTTCCCGCTTCGTGGATTCCTCTGCGGGACTTGCAGCCCTCCTCGCCCTTGTCGGCACTTTAATCCTCATCTTCGTCACCCTGCCCCTCTGGGCGGGAACCAGCAGACAATGGGCGGACAGGATACCTCCCTGGTCCGTCTACCGTCTGCTTGTCGGCGTCTCATGGCTGCACACCGTGGCCACGCTCATGTCCGTGGGACAAAAACCCGTGGACATTCTCGCCGCCATGCTTGCCGATCGCTCCACCCCCCCCTATCTGCGGAACATTTTGCGCAGAATCAATAACCATGTCGGGCGTGGTTCAAATCTTGGCGATGCCCTCGAAAACACGGGATTGCGCTGGCCCTCTCCGGAACTTGTCGAAGAACTCCAGGCATACTCGAACCTTCCGGGATTCGGTGAACAGATCCGCGCCATCGCAGCCGACTGGCTCACTGACGGCATCAACCTGATCGTACAGGCCGCTCGCGCCCTGAACATCATCTGCATCCTAATGGTTGGCGGTCTCGTTATCCTTATGGTTACGGGAATCACATCCATTCAACAACAAATAGCTATCGGAATAGGAGGTTATTAAGTCATGAAAAAACAATTAAAAGACAGCGAACGCGGCTTCACCGTAGTCGAAGTCCTCATCGTTCTGGCCGTCGGCCTACTCATCGTCATGAACTCTGGAAAGCTCTCGGACTGGCTCTTTGGAACCGCCAAGCTAGGTTCCACTGAACAATCTATCTCTGCCTTCCGCATTAACATTCAGCATGCCTATACGGACGTGCGTTCTTACGCCTCCATCAGCAATGAAGAGCTGATCAGTGCTATGGCCGTTCCTCCCACCCTACTCAACGGAGACGGCACGGCCATTGTCGACGCATGGAACGGTGATGTCACCGTCGCCAGTGCCGATGATGGCCGCTCATTCACGATTGAACTCACCCAGGTTCCGCAAAGTGAATGTATCAAGCTGGGCTCGTTCCAGCTCGACACATGGGAGCAAGTCACCGTCAACGGGACGGAAATCGAACGCGGTTCCATCGTGACGACCGATCAATGCACCAGCGAAACAGAAAATACTATCGTCTACAAATCCCACTAAAAATCCCCTTGTCTCCGGGGAGGTTTTCCTCCCCGGCCCCCTATAGGACGGCTCATGTATCCTCTGGCCATCATCGCTATCCTCCTCGGACTGCTCGCGACGTTCAGTTTCGTAGAACCACAGGCATCACTCCTAAACCATTCGGAACGAGCCCTTGCCGTGAACTTCTGCATCTACAGAACCGCCGTCTCCGACTATGTCCGTACCCATCCCGACATCGCCTCTGTGCCTGCTAATGCCCTTGAACTCCCAACTGGTTATCTGCCCATCCGGAACTGGCAGGCCAGGATCTCGGGTGGCTACTGCTACATCTACGGAGAAGCCTCACAGGATGAAGTCTTCGCCATAAGGGAACTCATGGGCAATTCCGTCCTGATCGGCAGAAATGTGAACTCCCGACTGTTTCCCAGCGGCATC
>ENA-UEQE01002129-UEQE01002129.1-human-gut-metagenome-genome-assembly--contig:-NODE-2129-length-14776-cov-38.723859_pt1 | contig 14776 bp, 10 predicted proteins | sample MGYA00242934_ERZ507935 | MGnify/ENA primary metagenome ERZ507935 (study PRJEB26167, sample SAMN06115423) | human gut metagenome | host: Homo sapiens | place: China:Anhui | collected 2015-03-30... | reverse complement strand
TGGCAACGCAGATGCCGTGCCGCAGCCGCCGGAGCGGTGCTTAAGCCGTAAGGCGGGAATTGTGCGGTGTTGCCTTACAAAATTTTCCCCCTGCTCCCTCCCCGCACCGCATTGACAAAACCGCCTGCGTGGCGTATTGTAAAAGATAGAATATGCAAATTGTATGCACATTGCCCGGCATTGTGCAGCAACGCGGTACGCGTGCCGCCAGCGGCACCGACCTGACAGGGAGGTTTCTATGAAGATGCGTGTTGGTATTTTGACATCCGGCGGTGACTGCCCCGGCCTGAACGCAACCATCCGCGGCGTGGCCAAAGCGCTGTATCAGCGCATGGGCGACAAGGTGGAGATCATTGGCATTCTGAACGGTTATGACGGCCTGATCAACGGCAACTACCGCGTCATGGCACCGGATGAGTTTTCCGGCATTTTGACGGTAGGCGGCACGATTCTTGGCACCAAGCGCACCCCGTTCAAGATGATGCGCGTTGTGGGCGATGACAAGGTGGACAAGGTTGCCGCCATGAAAAAGACCTACAAGGACGCCAAGCTGGACTGCCTGCTCTGCCTGGGCGGTAACGGCACCCACAAAACGGCAAACCTGCTCAGCCAGGAGGGTCTGAACATCATCGGCCTGCCCAAAACGATCGACAATGATATTTTTGGCACCGATGTTACTTTCGGTTTCCATACCGCTGTGGACATTGCTACTGATGTTATTGACCGCATCCACACCACTGCGGGCAGCCACAGCCGCGTAATGTGCATTGAGGTCATGGGCAACAAGGCCGGCTGGCTGACGCTGTATTCCGGCATTGCAGGCGGTGCGGACATCATCCTGATTCCGGAGCACCCCTATGACATCAAGAAGGTGGCCGAAGCTGTTATGCGCCGCCAGAAGGCCGGCAAGAACTTCTCCATCCTGGCGGTTGCCGAAGGTGCGCTTTCCACCGAGGAATCCAAGATGAAGCGCAAAGAATGGACCGCCAAGCGCGCCGCTGCCGGTTACACCACCGCCACCAACCGCATTGCCAAGCAGGTGGAGGAGCTGACCGGCGCCGAGACCCGCATCTGTGTGCCGGGCCATATGCAGCGCGGCGGCAGCCCCAGCGCCTATGACCGCGTGCTGGCCACCCAGTTTGGCACCTATGCCGCACGCTTGGTGGCGGACGACCATTTTGGCGTGACCGTTGCCATGGTGAACAACCACGTTACCGCCAACCCGCTGGTAGACATCGCCGGCAAGACCCGCGGCGTGCCCGATGACTGCGATATGCTCAACGTTGCCCGCTCCATGGGCATCAGCCTGGGCTGAGTTTTGTTACGGGGGTTGTTGTTCCTTCTTTGAAAAGAAGGAACTTTAAAATAATAAATTACAGATAGAATATAAACAAGACCCACTGCACGGGATTATGGCGTGCAGTGGGTCTTTTCGTTTTGGATGGCACTCAAAATTGTTTTGTAGGGAACGGTCTTGACCGTTCCCTACAAATTGGGCGGAGTTTTCGCTTTTCACAGAAAGGTCGCCCCTCATCCGCCGGAACTATTTGCTGCATCGGTCTTTTTATATATTTTGCTGTATTCCGTCAAGGGAATATTATTCAGATTTTTTATTGACATACAGCAGGTGGTATGCTAGCATCTATATAGTAACTGTTTCTTTTACTTGTTGTGTCCGTTTCTGTATGTTTTATTTACTGCTTTATATGGGAAAGGTGGTCATTTGCCATGGAAAAATCTCACAAAATTTATAATCTGATCTTTGACTTTCTGCTGGCGGCGGGGGTATGTTTTTACAACGATCTGCGCTTTATGCGGTTCTGGTTCCTTGGCGGGCAGCTGTACCACAGTGTCGGGTTTGCGAACTACCGCTTCGGGCTTGTGGGCAAGGAGGTCTGCTGGGATTTTTCGCCGCTGAACATTCTGCATTGCCTGCAGGGGTATGACCCGCACGCTTACCTCAAGTTCCTCTGCTTTTTCTGCATCGGTATTTTGATGTTTTTCCGGTTTGTGTTCCGGGCACCAAAGCTTCTTCCGCGGTTGTTTGCGCGGCTGTTCTGTTTCAGCGCCGGGTATATTGCAGTCGTTGAGCTGTACAATCTGCTTTTCACCGCCGCCGGAGCTGTTTTTCTGGATATCAGCAACTGGTTCCTCTACCTCACCGGCGCATGGTCTGCTATTGCCATCCTGACCCTGCTGCTGGTTGCCAGCAAAAAGTTCCGTCCCGCTCCCCTGCCTTCTACTCCATCCCTTTAATCGAATAAAACCAAAAGCCGCGGCCCTGCATCAAACGCAAAGCCGTGGCTTTTTCCTACAATTTCTAATTACTCATTCCTAATTGCTAATTCTGAAATTCCGTTCGCTTTCGCCCAGTAAGCGCCTGCCCATCAAATCAGTAGTACTTAAAATACCCCACATGCTTCGGCTGGTTATCTTCTACCAGGATGGTAAAGCCGCCGGGGTTTACTTCGGTCTGCTTGCCAAAGGCGGTGCGGACAATCAGGTGCGGGCCGTTGTTCAGGATAATCTCCGCGGTCTGCTCCTTACCCACGCGGCGGTAGTGCAGCACATCGGCGCTGGCTTCCACCAGCTCCATGCTGCCGCCGTCAAAAGCATCGCAGCTGCGGCGCAGGCGGGCCAGGTTGGTCAGCGGCACACGCAGGCGGCGCTCGGTGGAGTTCCAGTCAAAATATGCGCGGTTGAACGGGTCGCGGTAGCCCTGCATCCCGATCTCATCGCCATAATACACGCAGGGCACGCCGGGCAGGGTGTACAGCATGGCGTAAGCCAGCAGCACGCGGCGCAGGGCATCATCAATGCGGTCGCCGGGGATCATGCGCTTGCTTTGCCAGTAGCGGTCGCGGCCATTGGCGGGTTCGCCTGCAATGGCGGTAATACCGCGCTCGGTATCGTGGGTGGAAAGGAAGTTCATTGCGCAGTCCAGCGCCGGTTTGGGATAGTTTTCGCAGATGGACATGATCTGCTCCCCCACCGCGCTGGCATCCTCGCCGCGGGCAAAAGCCACAGCTGCATTGCGGAACGGGTAGTTCATGGTGGCATCCAGCCCATGGCCGCGCAGGTAGGTGCGGCGGTGATCGAACGCTTCCTTGGTGGTGGCGTCCTCCCACACTTCGCCGATGAGCAGCTTGTCCTCGCCGTGGGCTTTGACGGCGGCACGGATCTTTTCGATAAAATCATCAGGCAGTTCATCCGCCACATCCAGCCGGAAGCCGGAAGCCCCCAGCCCCAGCCATGTATCAATCACGCCACCCTTGCCGCAGACAAAGTTGCCGTAAGAGGGGTCCTCCTCCTCCACTTCGGGCAGGGTCTCAAAGCCCCACCAGCTGCGGTAGCCGCCGACATAACCGGAATCGAAGTCATACCAGCTGCGGTAGGGCGAATTGCGGTCACGGTAAGCGCCGCCGGGGCCATAGCGGCCTTCGCGGTTAAAATAGAGCGAGTCCGAACCGGTGTGGCTGAACACGCCATCCAGAATAATGCGGATGCCGTGTTTTTTGGCCTCGGCGCACAGGGCGGCAAAATCCTCGTTGGTGCCCAGCAGCGGATCGGCTTTCAGGTAGTTGGCCGTATTGTAGCGGTGGTTGGCGTGGGCCTCAAAAATGGGGTTCAGGTAAATGCAGGTAACGCCCAACTCTTCCAGGTAAGGCAGCTTTTGCTGGATGCCCGCAAAATCGCCGCCGTAATAGTCCATGTTCAGGTAGCCTTCGCTCTGCTCATTGGGCCAAAAATACGGCTCGCCGGTTTTATCCGGACGGTAAATGCGGTCCGCAAAGGGCAGCGGCTTGTTGGGTACGCCCTCATAAAAGCGGTCCGGGAAGATCTGGTACATCGTACCGTCTTTGATCCAGTCCGGGGTCTTGAAGTCCAGCTCGTACACCGTCAGCTGCCAATCCAGGCCATTCACCCAGGTCAGCTCACCTTCCCCGTTGGCGGTGCGATAAATCTTGCGGAAATCCGTGTACAGGTCAAAGTGGTAAAAATACAATCCCGATGTGGTGGGGGCCAGCTGGAACACAAAATGGTTTACGCCGGGGGTCTGGCCGTCAAAATTCATGCGGTAATGCACGGGGTCTTCGCGGTCTTTGGTCAGCACCAGGTGTGGGTCCACATAGCCCAGTCTTTCCGGCACAGTCAACCGCCAGGTAACGGTCTGCCCCGCCGGAACTGCGCCAAACGGTGTTTTATACTCCGCACAGCGGGAGTTAAAAAAAGTATGCGTTGGTTGTTCAGGCAAACAAATCAATCCTCACATTGAACAAGTGTACAAAAGCAGCCGTGACCCACTGGCGCCGGCAAATTCAAGTCGGCGGCCGGGATCGCGGCTGTTCGTTTATTTTATTGTACGGGCAGCGCGTGTACGTTCACAGCTGCACACGCACCCGCACTGCGGTTAAAGCTCTGCTTTGGGCAGATTATTTAACCGGGGTAGCGCCCCAGATATCGCGGGAGTAATCCATGATGGAACGGTCGGCGGAGAAGATGCCGGCGTTGGAGATGTTCATCAGGCTCATACGGTTCCAGGTCTGCTTCTGCTTGTACAGTTCCTGCACGGTGTGCTGGGCACGACGGTAATCCTTGAAGTCAGCCAGGACCATGTACGGGTCAGAGTTGCGCAGGTTGTTGGTAACCTCGCTGAAGTTCTCACCGTTCCAGCCCTTTTCCAGCATATCCAGAACTGCCATGGCAACATTATCATCAGAGATGAATGCCTGCGGATGGTAGCCCATGCCTTTCAGTGCGTTGACTTCGGGGGTCAGCATACCAAAGATAATCTCGTTGTCCTTACCGGCGGCATCGGCGATTTCCACGTTCGCGCCGTCCAGAGTGCCCAAGGTGATTGCGCCGTTCAGCATGAACTTCATGTTGCCGGTGCCGGAAGCCTCGGTGCCGGCCAGAGAGATCTGCTCGGACACTTCGGAAGCGGGCATCAGGCGTTCAGACAGGGAGACACAGTAGTCTTCCAGGTAGACAATGCGCAGCTTATCTTTAACAGCGGGATCGTTGTCAATCAGCTTGCCCAGCTTGCAGATCATGCGGATCATCTGCTTGGCCATGTAGTAGCCGGGGGCAGCCTTGGCGCCGAAGATATAGGTCTTGGGCACAAAGTCAGCGTTCGGGTTTGCCTTCAGGTACAGGTACTCAGCGGCAATGTTCATGGCGTTCAGGTGCTGGCGCTTGTACTCGTGCATGCGCTTGACCTGGCAGTCAAAGATAGAATCCGGGTCAATGACCTGGCCGGTGGTCTTTTCCAGATAGTTGGCAAAGTTCACCTTGTTGGCGCGCTTGACGGCGGCCAGCTTATCCAGCATGGCGGAATCGTCGGCAAATTTCTCGAACTTCTTCAGTTCGGAAGCATCCTGCTTGAAGCCGGGGCCGATGGAATCTTCCAGCAGCTTGGTCAGGCCGGGGTTGGCAGCCAGCAGCCAGCGGCGGTAAGCAATACCGTTGGTAACGTTCTTGAATGCTTGCGGCTTGTACAGGAAGTAATCATGGAACACGCTGTCCTTGATGATCTCGCTGTGCAACTTGGAAACGCCGTTGATAGAATGGCAGGTGTAGGCGCAGATGTTGGCCATGCGGACCTGGTTGTCGCCAATGATTGCCATGTAGTTGATCTTGCCCTGGTCGCCGGGGAAGGCTTTCTCCAGGTCAGCACGGCAGCGGCGGTCCATTTCCTGCACGATCTGCCAGATGCGCGGCAGAGTGGAGCGGAAGATATCCACGTTCCACTTTTCCAGAGCCTCGCTCATGACAGTGTGGTTGGTGTAAGCAAAGACCTTGCGGCAGATGTCGAAAGCTGCATCCCATTCATAGCTGCACTCATCCAGCAAAATGCGCATCATTTCGGGGATGGCAATGGTCGGATGGGTATCGTTCAGCTGGATGGCGATCTTATCCGGCAGGTTTTCCAGGGTGCCGTACTGATTCAGGTGGTTGCCCAGGATATCGGCAACGGAAGCAGCGCTGAAGAAGTACTGCTGGCGCAGGCGAAGGATCTTGCCCTCGGTGTGGTTATCGTTGGGGTACAGGATCTTGGAGATCAGCTCTGCGGAAGCAGACTGGCTGATAGCGGTGTTATAGTTGCCGGCGTTGAAGCTGCTCATATCAAAGCTGGGTGCCTTGGCCTGCCACAGGCGCAGCTTGGAAACGCCCTGCGTGCCGTAACCTGCAACGTACATATCGTTGGGAACAGCAATGACAGAGTTGTAGTTTTCGTACTTGACATGGTGGAAACCGCCCTCCCAGGTCTCGATAGCCTGGCCGTCAAAGCGGATCTCCTGTGCCTGGTCGGGGTGGGATTTGATCCACACCTGGCCGCCGGGCAGCCAATTGTCAGCGGTTTCCTGCTGCCAGCCGTCCACAATCTTCTGCTTGAAGATGCCGTACTCATACAAAATAGAGTAGCCGGTGCCGGGGATGCAGTCGGTAGCCATGCCATCCAGGTAGCAGGCAGCCAGACGGCCCAGGCCGCCGTTGCCGAGGCCTGCATCAGGCTCCTGCTCATAAATGGTGTCGATCTTGATATCGGCGTCAGCCAGAACCTGCTCGGCAACTTCGTTCAGGCCCAGGTTGAACAGGCTGGTGCGCAGGCTGCGGCCCATCAGGAACTCCATGCAGAGGTAATAAACCTGTTTTTTGCCTTCGCCCAAGGTCTTGGCCTGGAACTGCTTCTGGCGGTCAGACATGATCTGACGAACGATCATTGCCATGCAGCGGTAGATCTGCTCGGCAGAAGCAACGTCCAACGTGACGCCGCATTCGCTGACGACCTTGTCTTTGAGAATTTTTTCAAATTCTTTTTTCGTAAGTTTCATCAAAAGTATCCCTCTCCTTACGGCTTATCAATACCAGAACCCTCTGGGATTATACTGGCAACACCGCACAATTCCCGCCTTGCGGCTTAAGCACCGCTCCGGCAGCTGCGGCACGGCATCTGCGTTGCCAAAATGCTCGATAATGTCGGGTTGCGGTACCCGCATCGTGCTTCGGGGGCAAAAGCCCCTCGCACTCTGCGACCGCTGCCCCTGCTTCGGTTCGCTGTTTCCGCCACTGGCGGCGCTCACCTTTGCAGCATCCAGTATTATCTGCGCTTTTGGCTTAGCATCTGCCGCACCTCGCTTGCCGTATCGGCACTTAGAATTATGCGGTATTGCCTACTGATTTTTCAAAATCAATAAAAATACTTACCTTAAGCATTATAGTCAAAATTGGCGATATGTGCAAGGCTTTTTTCCCACACGCGTCAATTTTTTCAATTTTACACAAAAGGGGCTTTTTCTTACGGGCATTTTATACTATAATATAAGGGTATAATTTTAAGCATTTTCCCTGCGCTGCGGGGGCTGGTGGGCGGTTTTGCCGCGCAGAAGCCCCTTTCCGTCCCGCTTTTGGCGACAAAAGTGCAGGGTGTTCCTGATAAAAACACCATCAACTGAAACAAAGGAGACCCCAACTATGGCTAACAAAGTACGTCTGACCATCTGCGGTTCGAGCTATGTGATCTCGACTAACGAAAGTGAAGATTACATGCAGAATCTGGCCGAGCGCCTGAATCTTGATATGAATGAGCTGATGAGCTCTTCCAATTCGGTTTCCATCACCACCGCTGCCATCATGACCGCGCTGAACTACCGCGATGAGCTGGAAAAGGCCAGCGGCAGCGCGGATAATATGCGCCGCCAGATCAAAGACTATCTGGAGGATGCCGCCTCCGCCAAGATGGCTGCCGAGGAGCTGCGCCGCGAAAACGCCGCCCTGCGCAAAAAGGTGGACGACCTGCACCGCCGTTCCCTGACGAGCGAAGCCTGATGGAACAGACTGTTTTACAGCGCCCGGAGATCCTGGCCCCCGCCGGCAATGCTGATATGCTGCGGGCTGCGGTGTTTGCCGGGGCTGACGCCGTATATCTTGGGCTGGATGGCTACAATGCGCGGCGCAGCGCTGGGAACTTTGACCCTGATGCCCTGCGCGAAGCCGTCTGTTTTTGTCATGCCCGCGGGGTTGCGGTGCATGTGACCCTGAACACGCTGGTTTACGCCGCCGAGCTGGGCGGCCTGGCCGATGCCGTGCGCGCTGTTGCCGCCGCCGGGGCGGATGCCGTGATTGTGGATGACCTTGCCACCGCGCAGCTGGTGCGCAGCATTGCGCCTGGCCTGCGCCTGCACGGCTCTACCCAGATGAGCATCCACACCGCAGAGGGCGCCAAGATGCTGGCAAAGCTGGGATATTCCCGCGCCATTCTGGCCCGTGAGCTGAGCCTGGCGGAGATCGAAGCCGTGGTAAAGGCAAGCCCGATCGAATGCGAAGTGTTTGTACACGGCGCGATGTGCATGTCCATGAGCGGCCAGTGCATGATGAGCGCGTTCCTGGGCGGGCGCAGCGGCAATCGCGGTGTCTGCGCGGGTCCCTGCCGCCTGCCGTTTGATGCTACCAACGGCCTGCGCCCCGGCCAGTCAGGCAAAGCCTGCCACCTGAGCCTGAAAGACATGGACCTTGTGCCCCACATGGCCCAGCTGAAAGCCGCCGGGGTTGCCAGCATTAAAATTGAAGGCCGCCTGCGCACGCCGGAATATGCCGCCGCTGCGGTAACGGCCTGCCGCGCAGCCCGCGCCGGGCAGCCCTATGATGAAGCGCTGCTGCGGGATATTTTCTCCCGCTCCGGCTTCAGTGATGCCTATCTGGTAGGCCGCAATGACGGCACCATGTTTGGCGTGCGCACCGAAGCCGATGCAGCCGCTACGCGCGCCGCCACGCCGAAAGCCCGCGAGCTGTTCCGCCGCGAACTGGAGCGCATTTCGGTGCATTTCTGCGTCAGCGGCGGTGTGGAGGACGGCGGCATCAAGCTGACAGCTTTCGACGACAACGGCAGCCGTGTCAATGTGTACAGCGCCGATGAACCGCAGCCCGCACAGAAAGACCCCGCCCCCGGCATTGAGCGTGCCCTGGGCAAAACCGGCGGTACGCCGTTCACCTGCGCCGGGGTTGAGTTTGCCTGCGGCGAGGGCGGCCCCGGATTTTTGCCCGGCTCCGCCTGGAATGAGATGCGCCGCGAAGCGCTGGACAAGCTGCTGCAAAAGCGCAGTGAACCTGCGCCCCTGGCCACAAAGGAAATCACCCTGCCGGAATACGCCGAGCACGAAGTAGGCATGATACCCCAGCTGGCCGCCCGTTTTGAAACCGCTGCCCAGCTGCCCGGTGCCGAATACCTGGCCAAGCTGCGCTATCTGATCCTGCCCATCCGGGAAGCGGACGCTGTGCCGCAGCCCTTGCGCTGCAAAACGCTGCTGGAGCTGCCCCGCGCTGCTTTCGGCACTGTGGAACCGGATACCATGCGCCGCCTGGCTGCGCTGGAAGGTTCCGGCTTTGCGGGTGTGGTTGCAAACAATCTGGCGCAGTTTGGGTATGCCTCTCCCCTGCCGGTGTTCGGCGGGCTGGGGTTGAATGTAACCAACCCAATGTCTGCGGCAGAGTATGTGTGCCTGGGTGCCTGTGGCCTGCTGGTGCAGCCTGAAACGGCCCTGACCGCCATGCGTGCTGTGGCACCCCGGCAGAAAGACGGCACCCCGGTGCCCACCGCTGCCCTGTGCTATGGCCACCTGCCCCTGATGCTGACCCGCGCCTGCCCGCTGCGCAATGTACGCACCAGCTGCGCGGGCTGCACCCACAAGGGCAAACTGCGGGACCGCAAAGGGCGGGATTTCCCGGTGCGGTGCTCCGCCCCCGGCAGCGCCGGAATTCGCACCGTGTTTAACCCTGTACCACTCTATATGGGGGACCGCCTGACCGAAATGCCGGTGGACCTTGCCGTGGCCGCGTTCACCCTGGAACCTGCCGACCGCGTGGAAGAGGTCCTGACCCACCTTTTCCATCAGCAGCCCTTTGACGGCGAGTTTACAAGAGGGCTATATTATACGAATAATTAGGAAGGAGTAATTAGAAATTAGGAATTTAAGAGTTCTGTATTTTTAATGGATATCCCAAAAGCGCAAAAGTTCTGCGAAGGTTTGCCCCCTCATTTCATTTCTAATTGCTTATTCTTAATTTCTAATTAAATAATCGCTTTACTATGGAACAAAAAATCGTCAAATATTCCGTTCTTTCCCCGCTGGCTAAGGTGCCGGCATATGCAACGGCGGGGGCGGCGGCGGCTGATTTGTGCGCCGCGCTGGAAGAGCCGTTGACCATTGCCCCCATGCAACGGGTGCTGGTGCCCACCGGCCTTGCCATTGAGCTGCCGGATGCCGGGTGCGTGGCATTGGTGTATGCCCGCAGCGGACTTTCCATCAAGCACGGGCTGTGCATGGCCAACGGCGTTGGCGTTGTGGACAGCGATTACCGCGGCGAGCTGAAAGTGCCCATGATCAACCTTGGCACCGAGCCTTACACCATCGCCCCCGGTGAGCGCGTGGCCCAGCTGTGCATTGCCCCCGTGTGGCAAGCCGCCTTTGTGCCCGCCGCCACCCTGAACGAAACCGAGCGCGGCGCGGGAGGGTTTGGATCGACGGGAAAATAGTTAGGAGTTAAGAGTTTTTGGGGCCGCAGATAACCTGTAAAGTTTGGCTGTGTGCAAAAAAGATACCTGTAGGGAACGGTCTTGACCGTTCCCTACAGGCAGATTTTACAATTATCTGCGGCCCAAAAACTCCTAACTCCTCCCTCCTAACTTCTAACTTCCTATTTTCCCTTTGTTTCGCCGCGGTGGTGCGGTAGAATCTGTTACGAAAGGAACATCCCATTATGTCCTTGATTTTAGCCTCCGGCAGCCCGCGGCGGCGGGAGCTGATGGCGCTGATCACGCCCAATTACACCGTTGCCCCCAGTGATGTGGACGAGAGCCGCATTACCGCCGCAACGCCTGCCCAGCTGGCCCAGGCCCTGGCAGAAGCCAAAGCCCTGGCCGTGGCGCAGCAGCACCCTGATGATACCGTGATCGGCTGTGATACCGTGGTGGACTGTGACGGCGCTGTGTTCGGCAAGCCTTCCGGCGAGGAAGACGCCGTGCGGATGCTGCACGCGCTCTCTGGCCGGGAGCACAAAGTACATACCGGGCTGTGCGTGGTACACGGCGGCAAGGCATATCTTGCCACCGAAACCACCCGCGTGCAGTTTGCGCCCATTGAGGAAAGCGATCTGCTTGCCTATGCGCGCACCCCGGAACCGTATGACAAAGCCGGGGCTTACGCCATCCAGGGCCATGCTGCGCTGTGGTGCAGCGGCATTGTGGGATGTTATTACAATATTATGGGTCTGCCCGTACACCGTCTGGCACAGGTACTGCGCCAGGCCGGAGCGCTGTAACGGCAGTGCCGCAGCGGCCTGGCTGCTGCGGCGTGTCGTGCGCATTCTTTGTGCGGCCCACCCGCACAAACACATGATGGGGAGATAAAAATGGCAAATCCGATTTTGCAGCTGCTTGAAGCTCTGCGCAATATGTTTACCTGTGATATTGGCATTGACCTTGGCACCGCCAACACGCTGGTGTATATGAAAGGCCGCGGCATTATCATCCGCGAGCCCAGCGTTGTGGCGGTGGATGCCCGCACCGACGAACTGCGTGTGCGCTGCGTAGGCCACGAGGCCAAAGCCATCATCGGCGCAGCGCCCAACTCCATTCTGGCGGTACGCCCGCTGAAAGACGGCGTGATTGCCGACTTTGACATCACCGCCGCCATGCTGCAAAGCTTTATCCGCCAGGCATGCGGCAGCCGCCTGTTCGTGCGGCCGCGCGTGGTCATCTGCGTGCCGTCCGGCGTGACCGAAGTGGAACGCCGCGCCGTGCGCCAGGCCGCCGCCAAAGCCGGTGCCCGCCAGGTAACGGTGATTGAAGAGCCGATGGCTGCCGCCATTGGTGCCGGGCTGCCGACCGCTGAACCGGTGGGCAGCATGATTGTGGATATCGGCGGCGGCACGGCGGAAGTGGCGGTCATCAGCCTTTCCGGCATTGTGGCATCCCGCAGCGTGCGCTGCGCAGGCGATGCGCTGGACCAGAGCATTACCAGCTTTATCAAGCGCAAATACAACCTGCTGGTGGGCGAACGCACTGCTGAGCAGATTAAACTGGAAATCGGCTCCGCCTGCCCGCCAGACCCCACCGACACCGAGCATGGCGAAACCACAATGGAGATCAAGGGCCGTAACCTGGTGGATGGCCTGCCGAAAGATATCCTGATCCGCTCTGAAGAAGTGCGCGAGGCAATGAACGAAAACCTGATGCGCATTGTGGAAGCCATCAAGGACACGCTGGAATGCACTCCGCCGGAGCTTTCCAGCGATATCATTGACCGCGGCATCATGCTTTCGGGCGGCGGTGCCCTGCTGCGCGGGCTGGATACTCTGATCCAGAACGAAACCGGCATTGAGGTACACATTGCCGAAGCCCCGCTGGACTGCGTTGCCCTCGGTGCCGGCGCCGTCCTCGACCACCCCGATTTGGCAGGAACCAGACGGGAGGAACTGAGCTACCTGTAAAGGTAGGAGTTAGGAGTTAAGCGGTGGTTTGAATGCCCGCCGCAAACCCATAAAGTAATCGTAGGGAACGGTCTTGACCGTTCCCTACATTTTGTTTCAATATTCAGGCAGAATTTTTTGGCACCTGTGGCCCAAAAACTCCTAACTCCTACTTTTCTCTCGTTGCTTCCCACCGTGCTACCAGGTCTTTGGTCTGAGCTTGCAGGGCTTCGCGGGCGGCGTTCAGGGCCTGGGTGTCCTGGGGGGTCATTTTTTCGGGCTTTTTGTGGCGGGTCAGACGTTCCAGGTTCTTTTCCGCTTCTTTGATGCGGTTTTTGGTATCCTTATCCAGCTCCTTGCCCACTTTGCTGCCAAGGGCGGAATTGGCGCGGTAGACGGCAGCTTCCGCGGCATTCAGGGCCTCGATGGCGGCTTTGCGCTCCTGGTCCTGCCCGGCAAAGGCAGCGGCATCGTCCATGGCGCGGCGGATCTCCTGCTCGCTCAGGTTGGAAGACCCGGTGATGGTAATGCTCTGCTGTTTGCCGGTGCCAAGGTCACGGGCGCTCACCGTCACAATGCCGTTGGCGTCAATATCAAAGGTCACTTCGATCTGCGGCACACCGGCCCAGGCGCGTTTGATGCCCTTGAGGGTAAAGTTGCCGATGAGCTTATTATCCTTGGCGAACTCCCGCTCACCCTGCAGCACCTTGATTTCAACTGTGCTCTGGAACGGCGCAGCGGTGGTAAAGATTTTGGAATACCGGGTGGGAATGGTGGAGTTGCGGTCGATCAGATGGGTTGCCACACCGCCCACCGTCTCAATCGAAAGGGTCAGCGGAGTAACGTCCATCAGCAGCAGGTCCTGCCCGCCAGCAGTCAGGCCTTCGCCGCCAAGGCGTCCGCCCTGCACCGCAGCGCCAAGGGCCACACACTCGTCCGGGTTCAGCGTTTTGGACGGTTCCAGATCGATCATCCGCATGACCTTGGCCTGCACCGCCGGGATGCGGGTGGAACCACCTACCAGCAGCACCTGATCCAGGTCGTTGGCGGCCAGGTGGGCATCCCGCAGGGCGTTGCGCACCGGCAGTGCCGTGCGCTCCACCAGGTCGGCGGTCAGCTCATCAAACTTGGCGCGGGTCAGTTCCGCCTGCAAATGCAGCGGGCCGTTGGGGCCAACGGTGATGAACGGCAGGTTGATTTCAGTATGGGTGGCAGCGGAAAGCTCTTTTTTGGCTTTCTCGGCTTCCTCCCGCACGCGCTGCATGGCAACGGGATCACGGGTCAGGTCTACCTGGTTTTCAGCGGCAAAGTTCCGCACCAGCCAGTCAGCCACACGAGCATCAAAGTCATCGCCGCCCAGATGGTTATCACCGCAGGTGGCCAACACCTGCACAATGCCATCCCCGATCTGGATCAGCGAAACATCGAATGTACCGCCGCCCAGGTCGTACACCATCACTTTCTGGGTCTTGCCATTATCCAGGCCATAAGCCAGGGCGGCCGCAGTAGGTTCGTTGATAATGCGCTTTACATTCAGGCCCGCAATGCACCCGGCATCTTTGGTAGCCTGGCGCTGGGCATCGTTAAAATAAGCCGGCACGGTGATAACGGCTTCTGTCACCGGTTCACCAAGATAAGCTTCTGCATCCGCTTTCAGCTTTTGCAGGATCATGGCGCTGATCTCCTGCGGGGAGAAGCACTTGCCGTCAATGGGAATGCGCTCATCACTGCCCATTTTGCGCTTAACGCTGGCAATGGTGCGCGGTGCGTTGGTGACAGCCTGGCGTTTGGCCGGATCGCCCACAAGGCGTTCGCCGCTTTTTGCAAAAGCAACGACCGACGGGGTGGTGCGCTGGCCTTCGGCATTGGGGATAACGGTTGGGCGTCCGCCTTCCACCACAGCCACGCAGCTGTTGGTTGTTCCTAAATCAATTCCGATGATTTTACCCATGTTGCTTTTGGTCCTTTCACACAAGCCGGCAACAGATACAGGGGTTCGCCAGCTTTTGTCACACAGGGAGCACCGCTAAGGCGCAAAACTCCGCCTTAGAGTGTAGCTGAAAGCAAAGAAAATGACAATTATTCCGCAAACACAAGCGGGATTTAGGGCAATACCGCATAATTCTAAGTGCCGATACGGGGAGCGAGGTGCGGCAGATGCCAAGCCAAAAGTGCAGATAATACTGGATGCTGCAAAGGTGAGCGCCGCCAGTGGCGGAAACAGCGAACCAAAGCAGGGGCAGCGGTCGCAGAGTGCGAGGGGCTTTTGCCCCCGAAGCACGATGCGGGTACCGCAACCCGACATTAT
>ENA-UEQE01002116-UEQE01002116.1-human-gut-metagenome-genome-assembly--contig:-NODE-2116-length-14835-cov-5.764806_pt1 | contig 14835 bp, 21 predicted proteins | sample MGYA00242934_ERZ507935 | MGnify/ENA primary metagenome ERZ507935 (study PRJEB26167, sample SAMN06115423) | human gut metagenome | host: Homo sapiens | place: China:Anhui | collected 2015-03-30... | reverse complement strand
CCAAAACTTTATACCGGGAAAACCGGTAACGATTGGTATGTAGGATTCTACGCTTTTTGTCCCATTGCGGGAAAACTTAAAATCAAAAGAATCAAGATCAATCACATACCCAAAATTTCAGATCGAAGAAAATACGCCGCCGATTTAATCAATCGGATTCATGAACAGCTCCGTCGGGGGTGGAATCCGTGGATTAACGAATGTCATTCGAAAGGACTGGCTTTATTTTCAGAAGCTACGGATAAATACAGGAATTATATTACTCGATTGCGTACTGATGGCGTTTTGAGGGAAGAAACCTACATAGGATATATTTCTTACCTTAGAAACCTCGTTCGCTATAACGCCTCTTTAAAAGTTCCCATTACTTATATATATCAATTCAATCGGGAGTATATAAACGAGTTTATCGAGCATATCTACATTGAAAGAGAAAACAGTGCACAAACCCGGAATAACTATCTTTCATGGTTGCGAATTTTTGCCGGATATCTACTCAAACATGGCTATGTCGATAAAAAGGTTACGGACGGAATAGATCTTATCCCTAAACGATCCATAAAGAAACAGCGCACAGTCATTTCTGAAAGCGATTTGATCCGTTTGCAAGAGTATCTAAAAACCAAAAACAAACGTTTCCTACTGGCTTGTTATATTCTTTTCTATTGTTTTGTACGTCCCAAAGAGATAAGTTATATTCGTATCGGCGACTTTAATGTAAAGGCCGGCACTCTCCTACTTCACAGCGACTATACAAAAAATCACAAAGATGCAGTATTGACTATCAATCGGAAAATTATCGAGTTGATGATAGACTGCGGTTCTTTCTCTTATCCGAGTGATTATTACTTATTTTCCGATGGTCTTACCCCCGGCCCGAAATGGAGAAGCGAGAAACAATTTCGGGACTACTGGACACACTACGTCCGAAAAAATCTTCGATTCCCAGCATCATACAAATTCTATTCGTTGAAAGATACCGGGGTGACATCGATGTTACGGGCGCGAATCGATAACATATCGGTCCGTGATCAAGCCCGGCATTCCTCTATTCTCATCACGGATATATATACGCCGCACGACATCGAGCAGGCCAATCCCATTATTCAGAAGTTCGACACTGTTTTTTAATTATTTATGTACATTTGCAAAAACTATTCAGATATGGAACAAAAGAGTGAAATCGTATTATACCAACCGGAAGGAGCTGTAAGTCTGGAAGTCCGCTTAGAAAATGAGACCGTATGGCTGACACAACAACAAATGTCCGAATTATTTCAAACGACCAAGCAAAATATAAGTTTACACACCGGTAATATATTCAAAGAAAAAGAATTGGATCGGGATTCAGTTGTCAAGGAATCCTTTACAACTGCCAGTGATGGGAAAAGTTACCGTACGAAATATTATAATTTAGATGTAATTATATCCGTCGGATATCGGGTAAAGAGTCAGAGAGGTACGCGGTTCCGCCAGTGGGCAAACAAAGTCCTGAAAGATTACATGCTGAAAGGTTATTCCATCAATCAAAAGCTCGACAGTTTAGAGAAAAGAATTGATAACCGACTGAGAGAACACGACTCCGAAATACAAAGGCTCAGCAACCAAGTAGATTTTTTCGTCCGCCATTCCTTACCGCCAATAGAGGGAATATTTTTTGCCGGCCAGATATTCGACGCCTACAAATTCGTTTGCGATCTTGTCAAGTCAGCCCGAAAAAGTATCGTCCTTTTCGACAACTACATAGACGAATCTGTCTTGACTTTATTCGGGAAACGAGGAAAATCGGTGTCGGTGGTGATTTATACGGATAAGATCACTCCGCAATTAGAGCTCGACATCAAGCGATTCAACTCCCAATATTCGCCTATAAAGGTCAAGTTATACACAAAGGCGCACGATCGGTTCCTAATCATCGACGGGGAAATCTACCATATAGGCGCTTCGCTGAAAGACTTGGGAAAGAAACTTTTCGCCTTCTCGAAAATATCGGCTATTCCGCCGGAACTTATATACAACAATCTATAATATCCAGTTGTCGCAAATTTTGCGACAAGTCAAAACAAGAAAAGCCGGTTAATCACCGGCTTTTTCATTTTCGTGTTTCAGGTAGTTCCGTTAAATACGTTCTTACTTTCGTTTCTTTTAGTTTAAGGAGATCACGCTCACACAGGATAGTTTTAGGTGATTTCGCACGCTCTATATTTATGGAGAAATAAATATCTGTAATCCTACTGCAAATATATATTGTATCGTTTTATTATGCAAACGGTTAATCGCTTTTTTTTTCCTCCGGTTCTATAATATCCGACTTGCTTCTCGCCCACTTGAACACATTTATCCGCAACTTCTTCCCGTGAGCCTCGAAATAATTATTGAAGCAGGAATTTATCTCACAACCGTATATCACGAAAAGGACAATAGCCGGGAGTATGGGAATCCCGAAAGGTTGACCGAATGCCGCCCCGAAACTGGTAGCTACCAATATCCAACATATATAATCGATCATTTTGTTGACGGTGCGCCTGATCGCACGGCTCCTCCGTATAGTTTCTCCCCTCTTTTTTGAGGCTTCTATCCCAAATTTGAAATCTGCGATAATCAAACATAGGGCTGCCACGATGAACCATTTCACCGGCTCGACGAACTCGATGAACGAGGTTAGCCAACTTGCCAACATGCCGGAGATTACATTTCTTTCCTGCATATATATGTTATTAAGCATTATTTCCCTGTTCTGTTTCCTCCTGCAAAGCCTGTTCTTTGGCTTTTTGGTAGCTTAGATGTTGCTCCGGTGTAATCTCCCTTACGGTTGAAGAGTCGAAGTCTGCCGGCGTGTACATCGCTTTTACTCCCTCGTAAGTCTTTATATCGTCGCCTTCTTGGTGGGTAGTCAGGTAATTACCTTCCGTTGCGGGAGTAATTTTTTGATAACTTTTTTCTTCTATATTCATGGGCATTTGTTTTTTATGAGGTTTTGTTTGATTGTGTTCTTTTATCCATTACATCGAATCGGCGAAATTAACTGTCCAATTCTCATCTGTCAGTTTCGCTATGATACCTTCTGTTTCCAAAAAAGTTTGTGCAGCCGTGTTAAATGTCAACGTAGCGGCCGGTAGTCCCAAAGTTTTTAAAGGAGCTACACCACTTTCTCCGGCAGCATTGGCAAATGCTCCGAATCGATTCAAAGTCTCTTCATCGATATTCGGGGAATCTGCCAGCGATAGAGCGGTGTGTAAGAAGATCACATCACCGATCGACGACAAAGCCGAGCACCCCTTGAACATGTTTGTCGCTACTGTTACGTTCGAAAAATCCCAGTATTCAAGAGATTGCATAGAAACATTCTTACTAAATGTACTAATACAAGATTGCGCTTTCGGAGCTGTGATTTTCGGGAAAGTAACAATGGGTATCTCGGAAAACGTGAGATCAAAATTTATACAATTCGGAAGTTCTATTATTGAAATAGAATTGAGATTCGTTCGTTGAAATATCCGATTCGCATCTTTTGCCTTTGGGACTATAAACCTTACGATTGAAGCTACCTTAGAAATAGTAAACATACTTCTTACAAAAATACATTCCGGCAATTCTATATCGACAGGAATATCCAAATTCGTTTGTTGAAAAGTTTGAATACAATTTGTAAGATTTTTCCACGGTAAAGCGGGCAACTCTTTGAGATTATAGCACAAGAAAAATAGAGACTGAGCGTTGACTACATTTGATAAATCAAATACCTCTGGTACTTCCTCAAAAGTAGAATAAGCAAATTTAATACCCTCCGCTGCCACGTCGATTTTGGTAACGGGTACGAGTGTGCCCGTCAACTTCTCTCCCCGTGCATACGCCGTCTTTCCAGCCATAATATCGGCAGCCGTGGCCGTAGCGTCGGCTGTCATCTCCGCAAGCGTGGGGCACTTCTTCGAAGGTTGCCCGGCTTGGACTAATCCCAATCTTCCTAAACTCATGGCTTACCGCATTTTATTGATGTTAAGCTGCAAATCTTCATCTCCGACACTAATAGTCGTTCCAGCAGGGAAATAGAAACTGATAATCGTTCCGGTAGCCAAAACTAACCGGCTGTCTGTTCCGTCCGGGTAATCGATTTGTATGACTTTTCCGCTTTCAACGCTCAACATATACACACCGGCTTCGGGCAATTCTACCGAATCCCCGCTTCCTTCAATGTAATATTGCTTTCCGGGCTGCAAAACCCCGATAGGGTTCCTGTTTATATCTAAGGGTTGATATTCGTTCATAACAGAAATGTTTTTAATCTTTATAATATCCGCGAATAACGGCTAAGTTGTTCTCTAATCCGGGAACCGATGTGTCGAATGTCACCGTAAAGCTGTTTTCTATCACGATTCCGGGATCGTTTTTCAACTGCCACGATTCACCGGGGAATATCTTCACATTTCCCAATACATAGGCAATCGATGTGCCTTGATTGCGGAATATGATAATCGAGGGGGAATTTGTTCCTTCGTTCTCGATCGTCCCGTTCGACGTTCGGATCGTGTTCTTATATATGATTTTTAGAGGCTTAATCATCGTTATCTCGTTTAAAAATGTACCACAATATTATACCGGCGCAAATGATGGAGCCAGCAATGACAAATACGTTGAATCCGGTTTCTAACCCCATACTTTTTTTTTTAGATCGATCCACCTTTTAAATTCTCCGACGGTGATCCGGTCGTCGTGATCCAAATCGATACCGGGGTTTGCGTCGGCTATTACCTTCGCCGGGAGTGTCGATGTTTGCAACACATAGCTGTCCGGTTTACCGAGAGCGGCAGGGAAGAAGGTAACGAGGTAAAGATCATACAAAGAGCTCATCTTGCCCCGATACGGATAAAAATACTTATACACGTAGTCGAGTTGGGCGACATTCGACATCTTCCGCAGTGCTTCGGTCGTCGTGCCTAACCCTTTCGCTGTGTCCGGCATGAACTGGATAAGGCCCGATGCGCCGCCATTCGGATTATAAGCCGCCGGATTCAACCCGCTTTCCGAGTTCATGACGAACATAAGCCAATCGGGATCTATACCCAGTTTCGCGCAGATTAGTCGTACCTTCTGCAAGAATGCTTCCTTATTGCTTGTTACTTTATTTTCGAACCACATGATACATAGTTATTTATATTGTTATTCTTCCTGAATGACTAAAAACCAAACGAGGGCTACCGCTCCGATCGCAACGGCCCACTTCTTCCAGCGCAAATCCTGACCGGTGACTACCACGTCATCGAATCCGCCACCGTCAAGGACGCCATCGTCCGAGGTTTCCGGGGATTGAAGCACGGTATTATTCCGGGACGGCATGATGATTCTTTTTTTTCTGTCTTTCCGTTCCATATCGCTACATATTATTTTTCAACAACAACAGACCAAGAGCCAATACACCGGCTCCGGCCAATACGTTTTTCTCGACGACTTCCGTAGAGGGTTTATGCTCAGAAGTCCCGTTCTCGATATCCATATTGGCTTTGATTTCGTCGGCCCAATCCTCCATAAAATCGGGGTCGCCTCCATTGGGGTAAGTGTTAATTCTTAAATGACTATCTATGTCAGGATTCCATTTGTATATCCTTTGAGTAACATTCGTTAAAGGATAATCAAGTTTGTCCCCTCTCAAAAAAGATCCGGGAAGCAATATATAAAGATACGAATAACCATTTTCAGCATTATAACTATATTGATAATCATAATTGTAGAACATAGGATATTCATATTTTGGGCCGTATATCTCTCGAAGAAATGATATATTTACTTTTTGTCCATTTATTTCATAATCTTCATAGAACGATATAAGATCTTCACGAACAAATCCGAATTTAAATATCTCATAATTTTTAAGAATTGATTCAAAATCTTCGGGAGTGACAAATCCCATAAATTCTTTTGTCCATTCATACAGCTCCTTATATGTCTCGTATTCAGGTCTTGGAAGATATCGCCAATACCAAAATACAGTATTTAATTGAATATGTTCTTTAACATACACATAATGCCAACGTCCATCAGGCATATCAATGAATTGACCGGTCAAAACCAAAGGAAATCGAAATGTATACTCTGTATCGGTTTTATGCCCCTCATTTTCTTTCGAATGTTTATAAAATTGATTCATGTGCATATTGAATACAGAGAAAGCATCATTCGAGGGGCGCGCCCTCAATGATAAAAAGGTACAAAGACGACCGACCGATATACCTTGCAACTCTTTGGAATATCCTATTGCAGCAGATTTATAATGACTTTCTAATTCTTCCCAATACGGAGAAGAGCCGGGCCATTCATGTACTAAATCCTCCGGTTTTAAAAGTGGTACGGTATTGTAATTATAGTTCCAAGTATTTATCTTGAAATTTTGAGTATTGAGAGGTGGATGCACAGCATTACTACGCCATATTTCCAACTCCTCTTTTGTTAGAAATTTGATATATGAATTTGGATCGATATATGCTGGATTGAATAGATTTGCCATAATTTAAAAATTATTTTTAATCCACTTGACCACCCAAATAGCACCTACGGCAATGGCTCCATATTTGAGTATAGAAAACCATGTTATATTGGTAGCACTTTTCCAATACCCAGTTGTAAAAGCTCCTTTCATCTGTCGGTTTATATCGTCTTCCAATATTTGGATTTGTTCTTCGGTCAGACTGGAATAAACCTTTGACAACTTTATCCGATGCCTTGTAGGACACATTCGAATTGGAAGCAAGAGTCTTAGTCTTGTCATAGACATAATACGCTGCACCCAATGAAAGCGAAACTATGGCAGCAATAACAAGTACGGGAACCCACGCTATACCTACCGCATTTTGTGTTACGATATTCCGAAGGTCAGAAGCGAATTTATCTAAAACAGGCTCACCGTAAACCTTATCGTCCAAGTTGGGCATTGACGCGATTATGTTATTCCGGTTAACGATGTCGATATACAGATTGCGAATCTCATTTTTTATAGAAGATACATTTCTACCGGAACTTTCAAGCATAGAACAACCACGAGAGGCTACTAATAGATTGATCATGCTATTTTTATCGTTCTCTATAATAAGATTTAATTGAGATTGCGCCGCTTCGTTATTGATAGGGTCTACCGTCTTTAACTCTACATAATCCTCACGTACCCAACCCCACACATGAACGCCATCGACAGCGCCGAGCCTGTACCAATTCCAGCCGTCCACATTTTCATAATTTCCGTCTGTCATTCCGGCAAAACCTTTTATTTCGTACAGGACATCTGAACTATACGAAGGTTTTGCATACACCGTCACACTGGTAAATCGGGGGAATACCCCTTTATTGAATAGGTTAGGATTGTATTTCATATCAAGCGAATTGTTTAATCATGCCCAAGAGAGCGGGGTTTTCTTCCAATTTGTCACACAGTTTTTCCAACAGATTCAGATAATCGGGTTCGATGGCTGCCAGCCGTTCGGCGATCCGCAATATCCGGGAGTTGTCGTCGGTATTCGGTTCCGGTGCGGGAACCCGGATAGGCTGCGAAGTTCCGGCAACGCCTACCTGCATGCCCGGACGTCCGAAAAACCTTTCGAGGATAGCCGGAAGATAAGGGGCTACACGGCCGATAGCTGACTGCAAAGGGCTTTCCCGTTCCTCTAATTCTTCCTCATACTCTTTTACCTTCGATTCGAGCTCGGCGATACGGAACTCTTTCTTTTGAGCGTCAAGTGCCGCGGCGATTCTCCGGTCCACTTCATCGGAAGGAACACCGCCGATATTCGCCGCTCCCGGCTGGAAAGAAACAGCCGATGCATCATCTTCCAGCACGAAGTAATCCCGATACCAGTTTCTCCGGGAGTTTCCGTCGGACATCTCGATGTAATATTTTCCCGGCTCCAAATATTCGAGGGTTCGGGATAGCCGATCTTCCATCGTCTTTTTATTCTCGCCTTCTTCGCTTTGGAACTGGAAAGCGTCAGCGCCGGGAGAGGTGCGAATCTGTATCTGTTTCACGTTCGGCGTCGATTTCACCCATTCGATTAGATTTTCTTTTCCGCGTATCATAGTCTGTCAGTTTTTAATCTTCGTATTCAAAGTTCAAGAAAACGACCTTATCCCCTACCGTCTGGGCGATATTTTGGGAGAGCTCTATATAGGAGCTCGGTAAGTCGGCTTGCAGATTATCCATATTCAGTCTAAAAGGAAAATTCCATTGTGAAAGATATAACACAGGGAAGCGGTATAATATGATATCCGATCGCAGAATAAGAGTTAAAAACGAATTATCCGGCGCTACGATTTCCTTTACAGAGGGGGTCGTCGTGTTTACAAAAACCGACGTAGAATAGATATTTCTAAATTTTTTATCTACAAGAACCCGATTATCCGGTAAGTAATATCTATTCGCCGAATTGGAATATACGGGAATGTTCATCGATTGGATTCTCAGTTTTCCAACCGGAGAAAGCACATTATTCTCAACCTTCGATGTATAGAAGAAGGTAAGCATGATATGATTTGCCGGGCTTGCAGCATAATTATTCGTAATATAGCAGTTCGGCAGTACGAGGTAGCGATTTACGGGTATCTGACGACCTCCGAAGGAAAAATAAACCAGAGGAACATTCGATATAAAATCGTCATTCTCCAAATCGACCAGAGTAAGATTCATATAGTAAAGCCTGTTTCCGTCTATAAGATTTCCGTCTGGGTCCTGTATATTACCATCATACGACCAAAAGGCAAAAACGCCGGTAATAAACTTATCGGACAAAACAGGTGTGTCCGGTAAATACACGCGCTCACCGGGTTTGGCTTGGCTCATATCCACAACAATGGAATAAGCTCCGGTAAAGGGAAGATATGATAAACCGATATTATTCATAATAGAAAGATAAATTTAGGGTTTGTATAGTTTCGTCCGTGGATCGTATCAAAATTTTGCTTCGGTTGAAATCGATCTCTACCGGAGCTATGAATTTTCGTTGCAAAGAAATCGGTGTATAGTTTTCATAAATCGAAGTAAAAGACATTCCATATATAAATTGTAACGGAATGTAATTGATATATCTGGTTTTATCTTTCGGAACCAAATACAGATATCCGTTTATGAATCCAAATACTTGATCCGGCTTACCTGTCGGAGACCCGACCATCGCATATACACCGGTTATTTTTTCTTCTTTCAACGCCTGAACCTTTCGGAAAAGAGATATTTCCATCGTTCCGGCAACAGAAGGAAGGGTTAGATTGTATAAGTTCTTTTGAGATGGGACAGGAAGATTTTCCGATCCGATATATACCGAAAAGAACAAGACAGAGGTTTGTTTGACTGAAACAGGGACCGAAATAAACGATCTTTCCCAATCTATCTCACTGTCTATTCTCGGCAAGTCATTACCTGTGAGAGTTGAGAAATAGTTGATAAAGAGGGTATCAATAATTAAATTCCCGGAAGGATCATACAGCGTTACAAATAAACTATCGAGCGATAAAATGGGATATCGGCCGGAAAGGTCCAAGCCCTTATCCGGAGTAAGGACTTCCAAATATAAAACCTTCTTTCCCTGCAAATGGGTAGACACGGGAAAATAAACCCGATCCTCGCCCGGATTTACAGTTAATTGTATAAAGTCTACATTCTGTATAACGTATTCCCTCATTTCTTTTCTTTTTAAGATTTCCCGGAGATAGAGATCACTCCGGGAAATCGATGGTCTGACACTATTATGGAATCATCACGCAGGGGCGAGGAAGTCGTTCACGTCGCCCTTGTAGTTTTCGAGCAACAGCGCTCCGTTCTTCACGAGGAAGCCGAGCATAACGAGACTCAACCCTATGGAGCCTTTCGGAGAGCTTGCCGGCTGGAATACCGACGTGTTGGCACACGGGAATTTCAGGCTGAAAGTCTGTTCTTTCGTTCCGGCGAAAGCAATCATTTCCGGGGTATAGAAAATCTCGTCGAGTACGGAACTGTCGAGCGATACGACTGCTGCCTCGGTTGTTCCGCTGTTGGCTGCTTGGTGCGATACGTTGAAGATGGAGGTTTCCAACGCCTCGAAAGTTACAGTCGTTCCGGTTTGCAAACGAAGCGAACCGCCATAAACGCATTGAACATCTACGGGGATCGTGTCGGTCGAACCCATTACCTTCGCTTTGGCAACGAGATCGGATAACGAAGTGGCGAATACGGCGGCTCCCGGATTGGCAGTCATCTCGTAAATCAGGAACAACCCCATGCCATAGGCAAGGAACAAGTCGTTACGGTTCAACAACTGCCCGTATGTGCCCTGCTGTCCGTTCTGGCGCATAGGATCAAAAACATAGTTGCCTACTCCGTTTACCAAAGTCTGGTCAATACGGAGATAGGAAGATTGGGGGAAAAGTTCGGGACTCAGCGTCTGCACTTTTTTTCTTGCGTCCTCCCAACGTTTGCGAAGGTAAGGCGCTATAAATTGATTATTCATAATTTACCTTGTTTTAAAATAAGACATTTTTAAACGGCGTGCCTTTTACATTAGGACGCTGTTTTGATTTTTTTTTTGACCCTTACCGGAAAGAATGCTTTGGCGGTAAGCCGTACCGTACAGGGCGTTATTGAATCTGCTGAACGGAGTACCGGCCAACGAGGGAACCGAGCTTGCGATCACGCCTGCGGCTCCCGCACCTATCATGCCCGCTCCCAATTCGCCGATACCGTCCATCTTCACAAGGGCAGGAAGAACAGCACCGATGGCGATTGCGCCCAAATCGGTATATAAAGAGTTCTTTCCTTTCATGATGGTCCCTTTCACCACCTGACAGATGGCGCCGCCTGCGGCTCCACCGAGGACAGTTTTAACGATTCTGTCCGTTTTCGTTTTCTTTTTCATAAAACAATCTTTTTTACCTGTTAATTACTTACTTCATTTTACGCACTTTGTCGATGATGCGTTTCTTCTCCGCTTCCTTACGTTTGAGGTCGTTGTTGTAGCGGTCCACTTCACGACAACGTTCTTCGTAGCGTTTCCAAACCTCTACCGAGCTTTTCATCTTCGGTTGTTTGGGGTACTTTTTCTGTTTTGCCATTTTCTTTATTTTTTAGAGGGTTTATAAAAGTTATTTTTTCTTCTTTTTCTTATCGCTGCTTCCGCCGAATATCAAAGCCATCAATACGCCGCCTACCAGTAGAATACCGAGAAAGTTAGAGCCGGCGACAGTGCCGGTCGGCTTACTGTAATCAAGCAGGGGATTGTCCGTGGTACTGTTACCGGGATATGTGTTATTACTATCTGTAACAGTAAAGAGTCCATCTGTCGATGACGGTCCATTTACTTTTAATTCCTCATTCATCTCATCTTCATCTTTTCTGAATATTTTTGAAAGAAGGGATCCTATCGCAGATATCAATCCGGCAACGACAGTTATAATAGATAAAATATCACCCACAACAGGAATTTTTCCATCGCGAATCATAATTAAAAAAATGGGACCACTATAACCATATTTGGAGTAGATAGCCGAATTTACAACTGACAAAGCCTGTTCTTGCGTTAATACATTATTTTTATTCAGCTTGTTATAGAAATCCTTATAATAAGCCCTTTTTTCTAATACAACAGGAAGATGCGAAAACTCTGATACTCTACTATCAGGAATAAATGAGTACATAAAATATTCCGCATTGTTTGTAAGAGTTTGTTCTATCTTATTTATTTCTGCCTGTGTTGGTTTTGATCCCGAAAGGGATGCAGTTCTCATCTGGCGGTATGAAGCCCTCCCGACAGCCACATCGCTACCGAGGAACTCCGAAGCATCGAATTCCGGCGTACTGATACCGGTAGCTTCGAGCAGGTAATCGATATCTTCTTCATTGGCTATCACATTAGCAGACTTTTGTACGATAGCACTAACCATGATATTCATTACTTGTGAACGTTGCTCGTTGGTCGTGCCGACAGGCTGGTTAAAGGCCCCTTCGTCGTACATCACCCGGAGACAAGAGATGCCCTTTTCGACATCGCCGAATCCGTCTTCCGAATATTCATATAAAAGAATAGCCACCGTCGCCACGTCCATAAGGTTCTCTATACGGTTGGCAAATGCTTCGTCTTTCGCCGCGACGGCTCCCTTATACAAGGTATTCAACGCATTCAGGTTAATTAAAAAGTCCTGCTCCACACGGGGCAAATATTCCTTGCCCTGTATCTCGATCATTTCGGTTTCGGTGAAGTAACCGATGCCGGGACCGGATAACCGGCTTATTTCTGTGATTCCTTTCATATCTATTTTTTTTGTATATGGACATTCTTTGTTAAAGACGGCTTTTCCGTTTTCGTCCCGATATACGGGATCGACTATTATCTCTTTTCCGCTTTCATCGATGGCAACCGCATAGACGTGCGTAGGATCGCTGTTCCCTTCATAAGCGGCGAACCGGAACAAGTGAGGAATACCCATGCACCGGAGGCACGAGCAAATGAAGATAGAGAAGCTCTTACAATCCCCCTCGCCATCGCTCCATAACCTCGCCGGGGTTCTGATCCATTGCTTTTGCAAAGGGTCGATCTGATATTTGATATTTTTATCGACGAAATCGAAAACAGCCCGGCAACGGGAAAGGGTATCATTCCCCGGAAGGTTATCGGCCAACTCCTGAACTTGTGCATAGTCGGAGTTGTAGCAATCGACGACTGCCTGCATGATATCCTTCGTCTTGCCCTGACGATTGATTATCGTGTCTTTATGTTCTGCTTGTGAGATCATTCCGTAGTAGAGGTTATTTCGGTTACTTCCGCGTCTTTGTCATGGGCGACATCGGTAACTTTGTCGCCGCTCGAAAACAGGTTCTTAATCATTTCCACAAGGGAAACCAGCGAAGGAATACGCACGTAGAAAGAAGGGGTAAACTGGTAACTGGTTCCGTTGGCTCCGAGCCGTCCGTTTATCGACACATCGATGTGGTATTTGCTGGTGTTCGTGGCTAAATAAGCATTCAGGAGGCTGAGCAGTTTAGAGGTTTTCAGGCTTACCCGCGCCCGTACCTTCACAGTCTGGTAAGATTCCAAAACTACGTTATTGAGGCTTTGGCTCGACGATCCGACGAACGTACCGTTCAAATACAGGCTGAACTGTATGCCGTTCAGGACAACCCTGTTCTGTGAAAGATTTTGCAGTTGGAAATCTATATCTACCGTGGTATAATCCCACTTGATAGAAAAAAAACGGAATCCCACGACTTCGATGTTCGTTTTCATCAATGCCGTTGCCGTTGCAAACTTATTGTATAACCAGAGTAAGAGGCCACCTCCTACGAGCCATTTTACCGCTTTATTCATTCGCACATATTATTTAATGCGGAACGAATATAGGTATCATCTTACCGGAGGCTGCAAGAATTGCAATTTATGAAATTTTTGACCGTCTTTTAACTCGGTTTAACTTCCAAACCGAGAAAATCGCAGAACTTTACCCACTCGACAGGCGAGTATTTGGGCAAAGAATGCGCATCGCGATACAAACGTACCAACCGGCACGCTTTGCTCTCGCTGATCTTCAACCGACGCGCTATCTCTTTGTTCGTCACAATATCGATTTGCATGGATATTTGTTTTTTTAATGTTTTATTTATGTCCGAAAATGGTTGCAAAAATCAACTTAATTTTTAAATAGCTAATAATAAAGCTATTACGATTTTTCAAATTTAATGAATTTATTGAGAAAAACAATGTAATCTATTGAAAATCTTTTGTGTTTTTATCGTTATATTCTCTTTTTGTCCGAAAAAAAAATCCTGTGACTTGCGCGAAAATCCTGTTACATTTGTTACATGATGGGGAAATCTTTCAAAAAACCGATGTGCAAAGCGTTTCACGACGTAACAAACTTTTTTACAAGAGGCGTTCGTGTAAAAAAAATTTGTTACAATCCGGGAACGTAAAAAACGATTTGTTATAATTTCCGATTTTGTTACAAGATTTGTTACAACTTTTTTATTATATAATGTCTTTATTATCATATTATTATCTCTATTTTGTAACAAATGTAACAAATGTAACAAGTTTTCAGTCAAAAAATTTTTTTATCCTTTTATCGGACTGATCCGAATTAGCAAAATGACAAGAAAAAGCACGATTATCAATCCGATTGCTTCCATAATCTTTTTAAATACGTTGTTTTCTTTTTCCTCCACATATTTGTTTTCTACGGTAGTCGAGGCGGTGACGACGGGAATATTTTTCTCCTGTGTCCGTGTTTCCACTTTCAGCGTGTCGCCGCTGATGGAAACGGAGGTCTCGATCCCCGGTGTTTGTTTCTGGTCTATTCCGGTAAATACGATTCCGGTTCCGGGTATATACGACAAAGTACCGGTAAGCGTGGATCGCTCGGCCGGTACTTGTATCGTGTCGATGGTCTGTTTCTCGATAAACTCGGACTTGACTAACTTCTGTTTGTTCTTACAGCCTGCCTCTGCCACCAGCAGCGCGAGGCAAAAAAAAAATAGGTGTTTCATATAATGTTATTTAGTGCGTTATATATTTTTTATTTCAGAAAAATGTCTTTTTTTTGAATAAAAATTATTGTATTAAAAGTTTTTCTACCTATATCGCTAATATTTGAACATAAAGAAGATCCTTTGTTAAGACAATCTTTGTACAGTTTAAGAACCTCACATAAAAATCGGTGGGGACATTCCTTACAAAACTTTGACCTGTTCATATTACATTAATTAGAATAATTGTGTTTGCCGTTTATGAAATTCTTTGTCCTCCCATTCTTTGATTACCATGCGGTTCCACTCGGTGGAGACCAGCACCTCCTGCGCGCCCACGGTGTCCGCCAGCAGGTCGGTGACCTTGGCGG